>Ga0081538_10003192_pt1 | contig 15567 bp, 14 predicted proteins | sample TabmetS5T2R1_FD_71022 | JGI IMG/M metagenome (GOLD analysis project Ga0081538, IMG submission 71022) | Tabebuia heterophylla rhizosphere microbial communities from the University of Puerto Rico - S5T2R1 | ecosystem: Host-associated > Plants > Roots > Rhizosphere ... | reverse complement strand
CTGGCGGGCTGAAGGAGCGTCAACCATGCGGGAACTGATCGTCACGCAGAACATCACCCTCGATGGCGTGATCGACGCCGCCGAGGGCTGGTTCGACCCCTCGGGCGACGAGGGCGCCGACGACTCCGACGTGATCGCGGCGGTCGCCGAGGCGATGGCGGCCAGCGACGCGCTGCTGGTCGGGCGGGTCACCTTCGAGCAGCTCCGCGGCTACTGGCCACACCAGGCCGACGACGTCACCGGCGTGCGCGACCACCTCAACCAGGTGGACAAGTACGTCGTCTCGCAGACCCTGAAGGACCCGGCCTGGGAGCGGTCCACGGTGCTGCGCGGGCCGCTGCTGGATCGGGTCCGCGAGCTGAAGGCCCAGCCGGGCAAGGGCATCGTCGTCACCGGCAGCCTGTCGCTGATGCCGGAGCTGGTCGCGGGGGGCGTGGTCGACGAGTACCAGCTGTTCGTCTACCCGGTGGTCCTCGGGCGCGGCCAGCGACTGTTCGCCGACGCCACCGGCGTGCCGAGGCTGCAGCTGGCCGAGGCCCGGCCGTTCCGGTCCGGCATCGTGCTCCTCCGCTACCGCACGTCGACGTCAACGTGGTCGAGGTCGTCGGGCACGCCGTCTTGAAGCGTGACCAGCGGCAACCAGGTCGATAGCAGGGCTGGCCGTGGTTGCCAACTGCCGGGGCTGCTTGTGAGACTGGTGGTGGTCGGCGGCGGCGCGATACGGCAGACATGCGGTCCCCCAACCAGCGCGTGGTGTCGGCGGCCGAAGGGAGAAGTGGCACCATGCCCTCCAGCCCGACGAGCTTGCTGGCTGACCCGGGTCGGCTGGCCGCCCTGCAGCAGACCAACCTGCTCGACACCGCCGCCGAGGAGGCCTTCGACCGGCTCGCGCGGCTGGCCGCCCGGCTCCTGCATGCGCCGATCGCGCTGGTGACGCTGGTCGCCGCCGACCGGCTGTTCCTCAAGGCGTGCCTGGGGCTGCCCGAGCCGTGGGCGTCGGCCAGGCAGCTGCCGCTGTCGCACTCGCTGTGCCACTGGCAGCTGGCCACCGGACAGCCGCTGGTGATCGCCGATGTGCGCGCCGACCCGCTGGCCCAGGGCAACCAGGCCGTGTCGGAGCTTGGCGTGGCCGCCTATCTCGGCATCCCGCTGCGGTTTGCGGGGCAGGTGGTCGGGTCGCTGTGCGTGACCGACCGGCAGCCGCGCGACTGGACCGACGACGACGTGGCGGTCCTGGCAGATGTGGCCGGGCTGGTGATGACCGAGATCGAGCTGCGTGCCGACCTCGACACCCGCCGGCGGGTCGCCGGGCCAGCCAGCCACGACCAGCCCATGCGGGACCTCGCCGCGCGACCGGAGCTGGAACGGCGGCTGGCCGACCTGGAGGCCAGCTACCAGGCGCTGCTGGAACGGCTGCCTGGAGTGGTCTACATCCTCGGCGCGGAGTCACCCAACCCGGTGCTGTACATCAGCCCGCAGCTGGAGGCGCTGCTGGGTGAGCGCGCCGCCGACTGGATCGGCGACGCCGACATCTTCTCGCGGCTGGTGCACCCGGAGGACGCCGGGTGGGTGGCCGCCGAATGCGAGCGGACCAACCAGACCGGCGAGCCGTTTGTCGCCGACTACCGGATGTGTACCCGGGACGGCCAGGTGCGGTGGGTTCGTGACGAGGCGGTGCTGGTCCGCGGCGGCGACGGCCGCCCGCTGTTCTGGCAGGGGATCCTGACCGACCTCACCGCGACCAAGCTGGCCGCCGCGCGGCTGGCCGAGGCGCTGGACCGCGAGCAGGATGCCGCCCACCAGCTGGCCGCCGCGCTGGAGCGCGAACGGGCCGCGTCCGAGCACCTGCGCGCGGTGGACGAGATGAAGACCACCTTCCTGCAGGCGGTCTCCCACGATCTGCGGACCCCGCTGACCACCGTGCTCGGGATCGCGCTCACCCTCGAGCAACGCGACCGGTTGCCCGCCGATGAGGTCGCCGACCTGCTGGGTCGGCTGTCGACCAGCGCCCGCAAGCTGGACGGGCTGCTCGCGGACCTGCTGGACCTGGACCGGCTGGCCCGCGGCACCCTCAGCCCACGCCGGCAGCAGGTCGACATCGGCGCGCTCGTCCGCCGCGTCGTCGACGAGGTCGCCGTGGCCGCCGAGCACCCGCTGGTGGTGGACACGCCTTCGCTCCAGCTCGCGGTGGATGCTCCCAAGGTGGAGCGGATCGTGGAGAACCTGGTGGTCAACGCGGCCAGGCACACCGCGGCAGGCGCCACCATCTGGGTCAGTGTCCAACCCCATGACGGTGGGGTGCTGCTGATGGTCGAGGACGAGGGACCGGGCGTGCCGGCCGAGCTGCGGGAGCAGATCTTCCAGCCCTTCCACAAGGGCCGCAACATCGCCGACCACGCGCCCGGCTCCGGGATCGGCCTGGCGCTGGTCGCCCAGTTCGCCAGCCTCCACGGCGGCCGCGCCTGGGTCCAGGACCGCCCTGGTGGCGGTGCCTCCTTCCGGGTGTTCCTGCCCGCCGCCAGCGCGCCGACGCCAGCGTGATGACGCGCGCGCGCACGCCGGAAAGCTCGCGCACGTCGCCGGCGAACGACTCCTTCGCCCACGCAGGTGGATCTCATCCCTGTCGGGTGAGGATCGCCTGACTGGTCCGCTGGATAGTTGGGGTGACGCAGACAGGAGGTGGCCATGACGTCCAAGCAGGACTTCACCGACGAGGAATGGAGCCGGATCCGCCGCGCCCCACTGGTCGCCGGGGTGGCGATCTCGCTTGCCGACCCCGGTGGGCCGATCGAGATGGCCAAGGAGACGATGGCCACGTTGCGGTCGGCCACCCTGCCGCCGAGCCAGGAGGAGCTGCTGGCGGCGGTCGCTCTGGACGTGCAGGCCCTGACCCAGCACAAGCAGAACCCGCTGGGGGGCTTCAAGCCGGCCGGTGGCCAGCAGGTGCTGGAGGAGCTCCGGGAGGTCAACGAGCTGGTGACCGCCAAGGCCACGCCCCAGGAGACCGAGGCGTTCCGCCGATGGCTGGTGGCCGCGGCCCAGGCGGCTGCCGATGCCGGCAAGGAGGGCGGCTTCATGGGCTTTGGCGCCGAGCGGGTGAGCGCCGGGGAGCAACGGATGCTGGAGCAGGTGCGCAGCGCGCTCGGTATGGGCTGAACGGTCGAGCCGCGCCAAGCCACCTGCGCGATGAGGAGAGGACCACGAGATGGAGGGCGACGCAAGGAGGGTGTCCTACCAGGCCGTCCCCAAGGGCGTCCCGGTCCGGGCCTCGGACGGCGAACAGATCGGTACGGTCGAGCATGTGCTGGAGGTCCCGGAGCTGGACGTCTTCGACGGCATCGTCGTGACGACAGCAGATGGGCTTCGTTTCGCCGATGCCGACCAGGTCACCGAGATCACCGACCGGTACGTCGTCCTGAACCTGCCGGCCGGGGAGGCGGGACGGCTGGGCCGGCCACAGGCGCCGGCGGTCTACCGCGCCGACCCGTCCGAGCACGCCAGCGACTCGCTGCATGACTGGTTCGGTCGCCTGTTCGGCCGCGCCCACTGGAAGCGGGACGACTAACCGCCTTCCGGTCGTACGGTGCCGCCATCGGGTCGTCGGTGAGGAGGGGACATGGCCAGCATGGGACCGGTCGAGTACGTCGTTATCGGGTTTCCGGGCAACCGGTTCAAGGGCGAGATCGTGCCGGCCGTGGCGGAACTGGTTGACAACGACGTCATCCGCATCCTCGACGTCGCCTTCATCAAGAAGGACGCCGACGGGAACGCCACCATGTTCGAGTACGACGTGCTGGACGACGTCCTTGCGTTCGGGTTCGCCGAGGTCGACGGGGAGGCGGGGGGTGTGCTGAACGACGAGGACCTCAAGCTGGCCGCCGAGGCCCTTGAACCCGACAGCTCGGCGGCGCTGATTGTCTGGGAGCACCGGTGGGCGGCGCGGGTCGCGCAAGCGATCCGGGATGCGGGCGGGCGCATCATCGCCGGCGAGCGGGTACCGGACGAGGTCGTGGAGCAGGCGCTGGCCGGCCCGGCGACCGGCTGATGGTGTCCAGGACGACCGTTCGGGGAGGAACCAGCCATGCTGCTACGTCCATTTGTAAGGAACGGCCGTCCAGGCCTGATCGGCGCGATGGCGCGTACCACGGTGGTCGTTGGACTGTCGCGCCGTCAGCGGCCTGGGACCCCGGCCGATCCGGTTGCCCAGCTGAAGGAGCTGGCGGCCCTCAAGGAGCAGGGGGTGCTCACCGAGGAGGAGTTCACCGCGCAGAAGGCCCGCATCCTGGGGCACGACACCGGCGCATGACACCGCGGGTGCAGCGCCCGACCCTTGAGACCCTCTGCATCATCTCGTCTTGATGATCTGGAGACCCGCGGCGGCGAGATGCTCTGGGATGGCGCGAACCGCCGAGCGGTCCTTGTCCCGGCTGTATTCCGACAGGTACTCCCACTCGACGAGATCAGGGTGGAGCTTGCGGTCGTCGTCCCGCACCGTGCCGTGACGCCAGCCCTTGGCTGTCCGCTCGTTCATCCATCGCCGGTGCTCGGTTCTCGCAAGCTTCTCCACGTCCTCGTCGGTCAGGGTGAGGCGCTCATTCGAACCGCCACCGGGGATCGCGCTGAGCCCCACCATGGCGAGCTTGCGGCCGATGTCCCAGGCCTGCTCACGGTTGGAGTCCTTGAGGTAGCCGGGCAGCTGCTCCCAAGGCCGGACCGAATCGTTGGTCTCCACCGAGGCGCCCTGCTCGATCGCGTGTCTGCGGTAGGTCTCATGGATCGCTCTGGCCAGCTGCTCGTTCATGCCGGTGCGCATGGCCGCGATGGAGTAGACGGTGCGCACCACGCTGATCAGCACCAGGCGTGTCCCTTGGATCGTCCGGATCGCGGTTGGTCCGGACGGCTCGTCCTCTGACCGCCGCCTGGATGCCTCCTTGTCGAGGTCGATGCCGGCGGCCGGCTGCCCGAGCACGCTGCTGTGGGGTACCGCCACGACGATCGTGGTCTCCTCGCCGGCCAGGAGGCGCAGGGCGGTGTCACCCACGGCGATGCCCGCTGCGTCGTCCTCGAGGCAGACATAGACCCGGCCTGGGATGCTCTGGGTCCCGTCGGCCGCCGGCACGAGCAGGTCGTCGATGGTGAGCCACGACGGGTCGCTGCGCCGGGGAGACACGGTGACCCGCCCCTTGGCGTCGGCATGCCGGCGGTCGAAGACCTCGACCGGAACGTCAGGGTCCAGCACGCACAGCCGCGGAACCGGCCCGCCCGGCCCGCTGCCACCCGACCAGAACTGCACCAGCCTGTCGACGAGGATCCGGCCGAGGCTGCCATACCCGATCACCAGCACCGCCGACCGGGGGTCGGAAGGCGGCCACGGCGGAAGATGGTCGAGCAGTGCCCGCGCGGTCCGCTCGTGCCGGTTGAAGGAGTCCAGCCGGTTCACCTCTCCGGGCCCGACCTCCTGGCCCACCACCGCCTGGAACAGCTCGGTGTCCTCCGCCTCGGCATAGCAGGTGGCGGCGCTCCGCTTGTCGCGGTTCACCGAGTGGACGGCGATCGCCACCTCGGCGTTTCGGACGCTGTCCGGTCCGACGGCGATGAGCTCGCGGGCCCGGTCCAGACCGGCCCGTTCCAGGACCTGGGGTTGCCGTGCGTCGCCGACCACGTAGAGCTGCCGACGACCCAGAGCCGGCCGTCCGCCACTGCTGACGATGACCGTCTTGCCGCCGGTCTCGCGGTGGATCTGCTCGGCGAGCTGCCGCACCGTGTCCTGCGGACCGCAGAGGATCGAGTGCCCCCGGGTCAGGCGGATGCGAGCCTGAAGCACACGCTGCGCGAGCAGCGCCTGAACGGCGAGGAAGACCAGGTAGATGGTGACCGCGGGCGCGGCGAACCGGGCGATCTCGAGGGCCACCGGCAGGTCGGTCGCGGCCTGCAACGGCGCCGGGTCGAGGACGAAGAGCTGGAGGCTGTAGTAGACGAGGTCGAACGGGCCCCGGGCGTACACGGCGTCCGGCTGGAGGTACGGGGAGTCGTCTTGGAGGAGCTGCCCGAAACCGATGACCCCCAGCACGAACGCGACCACGGCAACGACGGTGAAGACGATCCTCGCCGACCATGACAGCCGACTCGGTTCGGTCACACGCTCGCTGGATATGGCCAACTCTCTACCTCCACCCTGTCATCCCATCGTGTCGCCGACGGTCAGTCATCCACAGACTGGACATGCTGTCTACGGCGCCTGTGGCCGAAGCCGGAGTGTGGTGGCGGCTGCCGCGCCGGCGGCGAGCTCCTGGGCCGGATCGGGCCACGGCGCCGGGTACTTGGCCTGGTACGCCTGGGAGACCCGCTCCCAGACCTCCGGGTCGTCCACATGGTCGGCATCGACGGGCACCTCCAAGCCCGACGGCACCACCAGCGTGCCCGCCGCGCCCGTCCGGATCTGCGGGTACCAGCCACCGTCCGGTCCGGAGGCCGAGCGGATGTACGGCACATCGTCCTCCACCACCACCCAGACACGGCGGGTCGAGGTGGACCCATCGGGCCGGGTGACACGGAGGGCGACCTCACGGGTGGCGCGCAGCTCCTGGAGCGCGGCTGGGTCGAATGGCGCCCGGTTGACCCGGGGGCTGTCTTGCGCCAACCGGGCCAGGGCGTCCACGCCGACCCACATCTCAGGGTCGGCCCAGTAGCCGGAATGGCGCCCGAGCGCCGGACGTGGCTGTCCGTAGATGTACCAGCTCGTCTGCGGATCGGGGAGCGGCCTGTCCACCTCACCGGCCGGCGGTTGCTCCCCGAACACCGATCCGCCGATGTAGTCGGTGTCGTAGTGGTAGTTGTGCCACGCGATCGCCCGTGTCCTGGAGTCGTCATCGACGAGCTGGCGCAGCACCTCGTCGGCGAAGTAGGAGGGAAACGCCCAGCCGTACAGCTTGCGCAGCGGCGCGCCGAACGTCACCAGGGCGACGACGTCGTCGTCGGGTCGGCAGTTCGGCTGCAGCAGCGCGGCGGCGGCGATGACGCTGCCCTGGCTGTGTGCGGCCAGGACGACACGCCCGCGACTCTCGTGCAGGCGCCAGAGGCGGCGCTGCAGCTCGGGCACGGCACGCTCGGCGTACGACGGCGGCGCCAGGGGATGGTAGGCACGGGGCCAGAAGGTGAGCACGTCCCACAGCGTGCCGATGCGGCGGCGGCTCTCCAGGCTGCTCCACCCACGCCGCAGCGCCACCAGCACCAGCAGCGGCAACGCCGTGGCGATCCAGGTACCGGCCGTCAGCATCCATCCGCTCGCCGGGGGTGGCCGCTCCAGCACCAGGACGCTCACCAGGGAGCCGATCAGGATGATCATGCCGACGGAGGCGACCAGGGCGAAGAGCTTGTCCAGATCCCTGGGGATCTGCGCGACCCGGCGGGCGCGGGCCACGCCGGCCTCCCAGCCTCGGCCACGGACCCTGTCGAGCAGGCCCGCCAGCCCGTGTGGTGGCGTCATCTCGTCCGTCAGCGCCGAGGTCTGCCACCTGGGCTCGGTCGTCGGCTGGGGCGGATGCTCCTTGTACCAGTCCCGGATCCGCGCGCGGACCGTCTTGTCCTTCCCTGCCCGCAGATATGCGACCAGCTCGAAGACGGCGAAGCCGAGCAGGCACAGCAACGGGACGAGCGTGAGCCAGGGCGTGGACCGCCCGATGACCTCGTAGACGAAGACCACCGGCCTTGGAGGCGCCACCGAGGGGGCGTTGGCGGCGTTGAACGACACCCGGGTGAGCAGGTCGGCCAGCCGGACCATCACGCCGAGCAGCACGAGGTTCAACACCACGCAGCCGAGCCCGACCGCCACGAAGGGGCCGGCGATGAAGCTGCCCTTCACGCGGCCGCCGATCCCGACCGGCACCAGCACCAGCACGACCGCGGCGACGATGCCGAGGAAGCTCAGGTTGGCGGCATTCCGCATCCCCGGCAGGGGCCCGAAGGGTTGCTGGAACGCGGGCTGCGCCCACGCGAACCACGCGGCGGCCGCGACCGCCGCGACGCCGGCCACGACCAGCAGCCAAGACAGCCGCCTGGGGCACGGATCGAGCATCAGCACCAGGAGCGCCGCGCCGATCACCGCCAGGCCGAGCGCCAGCGCGGCAACCCACAGCCAGGCCAGCCGCACGTCGACCGTGCCCTCGGCCTCCAAGGCGGTCGTGTGGACCGTGTGCGCGGTCAGCACCGCCAGGAACGCCAGGGCCACGGCGATGTGCACCCGCCCCAGGTCGGCGATGCTGACGCGGCCGTCCCAGAAGCTGCGGTGCGCGAGCCCCCGTCCTGGCATGGCGGCGCTGGTCCTGCTCGGCTGCGTCGGTGCGCCGATCCTCCGTGGTGGGTCGACCTGCTCATAGCGGGTCAGCGACCGCAACGTCAGGACGACGAGCAGCACGACGACGGCCATGGGCACCACCGCACCCTCGAGCACGCGTCGGCCCGGCAAGTCCGCCACCGCGGCTGCGCGCAGCGGGCTCAGCCACCATCGGTCCCCGACGCAGGTGGACTGTCCGCCGCACTGGTAGGCGACCAGGTCCATCGACATCAGGGCGGCGAGCAGCAACAGGTTCACCGTCAGACCCAGTGCCGCCCAGCGCACGATGGTGCGATGGAGCCAGAACCGCCACGGCTTCTCGTGCAGCCTCGGGGCGCACATCCATCCGGCGACGTTCGCGATCGCGAACGGGAACAGCAGCAGCCACAGCACCCTGCTGCCGCTGCGTGAGGTCAGGCCTCCCCACGAGTACGCCTCGACGTGGCGGCGTGGGACCCGGCCGACCAGGTCCGCCGTCCGGTAGAACCCAGCGATCCGGTCGCCCGACACCTGCTGTGGCGCGAGGTCGCCGAGCAGGTTCTCCGGTGTGGTGCCGCCGACCCCGTGAAGCCGAAGTTCGCTGACACCGGAGAGACCGACCGTCGGCTCGACAAGCCCCGATGGACGACCGACGGGCGCTGGGTTGAAACGCTGAACCGGCATGTCTCACCACCTTGTCGGTCATGGCTCGCTGAAGATCTGACCCAGCTCGGCGCGGGAGGTGACACCGAGCTTGACGTAGGCGTTGTGCAGGTGGTTCTCCACGGTGCGGACCGACACGACCAGCCTGTCCGCGATCTCGCGGCTCGCCAGGCCGCTGGCGGCGAGGGTTGCGATCTCCAGCTCTCTCCGTGTGAGGTCGGCTTCCGGCCTTGGCAGATGCAGGCCCGGCGTCCGGGGTGCTGGCGTGCTCTGGAGGAGCTGGGATGCGCGTCTCGCGGACACGAACGCCCTGGCGGGATGGCCGCGACGCCGGTGAGCCCGGGCCGCTTCCGCTGCCGCCTCGGCGGCGAGCAGGTCGGCGCCGATCTCCGCGAACGACGATGCCGCGGCGTCCAGACCGTCGCCATCGTCGGCCGAGAGCGCCGTTGCATGGGCGGCGAACGCCGGCGCGAGCCGGCTCTCGACCTTCCTGGCGAGCTCGCTGAGCCGGCCGGCGACGGCAGCCGACTCGCCGAGGCGGGCGAGGTCGTGGAGGCCGACCGCCGCGACCAGATGGCTGCCCAGGTCGGCGGCAAGGTCGGCGGCGCGCCTGCCGACCGCTCGTGCGGTCGAGAGCTCCCCCCGCGCGACGGCCACCCAGACGCGGCCTCGCTCACGGCTCGGGATGAAGAACTCGTCGGGGCTCGCCCTGTCCGCCTCGACCAGCGCCGCCTGTGCGGCGTCGACCTGACCGGCCAACGCCAGCGCCTCAGACAGCGAGCCAAGGCACCAGGCCCGGCTGTACACGCCGAAGAACCACGCTCGTTCGCTCAGCAGTCCCGCCGCCTCCCGGAGCGAAGGGATCGCGGCACCGAGGTTCCCGCGTGCCAGCGCGTTGTCCCCCAGCACCAGTGCCCACGTCGCCTGCAGGTCCTGAGCCTGCCGGCCAAGGGCGTCGCGGTATCGCCCCACCGCCAGGGCGTCGGCGTCCGCGAGACGGCCGGCCAGCCGGTAGGCGATGCACAGGGCGGTGAGCAGGCGGTCGCTCGCCAGCGCCATCGCCGGGTCGTCCCTTGGAACGGCCTTGAGGATGGGCCGAGCGACCGTGATGGCGTGCTCGGCACGGCCGGCGAACGCCCAGGCCCCGGTCGCGATCGCCGCCGCGCCGAGGTGGGCGCGCGACGAGGCACCGCGGACGCCGGGCCAGTCGAGCAGCGGCGCGACGGTCGCCAGGGCGGCGTCGGTATGACCTCGGGACAGCGCGATGATCGCCCGCAGGACGGCGGGCTCGTCGAGCTGTTCCGGGTCGACGTCGTTCGCCACATCGAGGAGCACCTCCTCGGCGTCGGTCGACCGGCCAAGCCCCCAGAAGAGGTTGCTCGCGCGGGTCACGGCGACCCGGACGCGCTCGGCGGCGGTGGCGTCACGGTCGAGGCCGGCGAGCAGCGTCTCCGCTTCCTGGGCGCGGCCCTGGGCCGAGAGCGCTTCGGCCAGGATGCGCTGGGCGCGTTGTCCGCCGCCCGCGGCCACCGCGGCGCTCGCCAGCCGCTCGGCCAGGGCGTGGTCGAAGAAGGCGCTGGAGGCACGGCGGGCCGCCCTGGCGAAGAGGTCGGGGTCGGGCGGACCGCCGCCGTCGAGCCGCCAGACGGCCAGACGGAGCAGGTCGTCGTTGCGGCGCGCGCCGAGCTCCTCGAGCGCTTCGGCCAGCCGCCGCCGGATCATGCGTGCCCGCAGGGGCGGGCTGGTGGTTCGCAGGAGCTCGCCATAGAGCGGATGAACCAGGCGGATCTGGGTGCGCCTGTCGTCGTGCCGGTCGATCTCGAGGATGCTGGCCCGCTCCGCCGCCAGAAATGCCGCTTCGGACACGACCAGCTCCAGGAGTCGCGCGCCGAGCGGTTCCCCGTGCGCGACGACCTCGGCGACCTCACGCAGGTCGTCACTGAGCCGCCCGAGCCGGGCCCAGATCGCCTCGGCGAGCCGCACGTCGGGAACCAGCGGCCCGGAGACCCGCCAGAGCCCGCCTTGCCGGCTGAGCGTCCCGCCCTCGCGCATCGCCGCGATCAGCTCGCGCAGCAACAGCGCATTCCCCTGGCTCAGGGTCCACAGCTGCTCGGCGGTGGACCCCTCGACCTGACCGCCCAGGCCCCCGGTCAGCACCTCGTCGAACTCCGCCCGCGAGAACGGGCGAACCTCGATCCAGTCGACGAACCCGTCCTTCCACAGCGCGGTGATCGCATCCGCGGCGACGGCGCCGACGCGGACCGTCATCACCACCGCCGCCATCGCCGTCGTCACCAGATGGTGCACCAGTGCCGCTGAGGCGTCGTCCAGCAGGTGGGCATCGTCGATCCCGAGCACCACCCGGCCGCCCTCGGCTCTGGCGACGAGGCGTTCGCTGATCTGCCGGAGCAGGTCGAGAAGGGTGCCTCCCTCCGGGGTCTGGGGTGGCAGCAGGTGGGCGACGGGCCCGAACGGAATGCTCGCGGCGGCCTGGGTTCCCATGACCCAGTCGACCACGCCGGCGTGCGCGCGGGCCTGCTCGATGGCCTCGCGGGCCAGCCGGGTCTTCCCGACCCCCGACAGTCCGGCCACGACCGCCCCGCCCGCGTGGCTGGCGCCGAGGGCGGCACGAAGTCGCCGCAGCTCCTCCTGCCTTCCGACCAGCGGCCAAGTCTGCACAATAGGTCGAGATTAACGAAAAACGCAATACGTTAGAACAGTTGGCGATAGGTACAGAGCAAGCTCCGCGAGAGGAAATGAGTAGCGCGCCACTCAGGCCCCACCGATGCGACGCGACGACACTGGCGTCAGACACCCAGCAGTGCGCCACAACGGGGGGAGAAGATGACCGTCTTCATCTCGCATTCACGCAAGGACGTCGTGCTACCCGAGTTCGAGCTGCTGCTCAACGACCTCAACCTCATGCGGCAGCAGGTCTGGTTCGACCAGCGGCTCACCGGCGGTCAGGCATGGTGGGACGAGATCCTCACGCAGATCCGTGCCTGCGACCTGTTCCTGGTCGTCCTGACCAAGAAGTGGCGCAAGTCGGAGGCGTGCCGCAGGGAGCTGTCGTATGCGGCGGCGGTGCGGCGGCCGATCCTGCCCGTGCGTATCACCGACCTGTCCAACTGGGAGCTCCCCGAGCTCCTGACCAGGACGCAGATCGTCGACTACAGCAGGCGGGCAGAGCCCGGCAACGGCAGTGTCACCTTCGCCTTCGCGCTCCGGGACGCCGTCGACCAGCTCATCGTCACGGGCGGACACGCGCTGCCGGAGCCGCTGCCGGCCCCGCCCGAGGTGCCGCCGTCGTACCTCTCCGAGCTGCAACCGCTGCTGGAGGCCAAGGAACTGCCGCTGGCAAAGCAGGAGCAGTTCATCCAGGAGGTGCGGTCCCACCTCGACGACGAGGACGAGGACAGGAAGTCGCTCCTCGAGGCGCTGCAGATCTTCCGGTCGCGGCCCGACATCGCCTACCGGGTGGCTGTGGAGCTCGACCAGCTCATGCTCGGCCTGACCGTCGAGGAGGCGCCCGCGGAGTCCGGCAACGGCGCACGACCCGCTCACCAGGAGGCCGCTGCGGAGCAGGCGGCCTCGGCGACTCCCGACCCGGCGGAGCGGCAGCCGCTCGAGCCGGCCTCGAACGGGGACCACGGTGTTGGAACCGAGCGTCTGAACCTCGCCAACGGCAGCGTGAAGATCACGCGCTACCGGGCCCCCGACGTCGACGTGATGAAGCTGGGCCAGAGCCTACGGGGCTGGTACGAGGCGCAGAACCTCGAAGCCCAGATGTCGCCGGACGGTCCCCGGGTCATCGTGCAGTGTCGTAGCCGGGCATGGGCGCGGCGGCTTGGGGCTGGTGCCGCCCTCACCGTCGTCCTCTCCAGGGAAGGCGACGAGCTTGCCGTGGAGATCGGCGGAGGGAAGTGGATGGACAAGGTGGCCGTGGCGGGCGTCGCATGGTTCATCGCATGGCCGGCGCTGATCCCGGCCGCGATGGGCGGGTACAAGCAGGCCACCCTCCCGTCGAAGACGCTCCAGTACATCCAGAGCATGATCCCGCTCCACACCGAGCGCGCCTGACCAGGCCGGGCGGACCCCGGCCGTGTCAGTCCTTGGCCGGTGTGATGTCCTTGTGGATGCGGCCGTCCTTCATGACGACAAGGAGGGAGCGGTCGGGGTCGGCGAGCAGGTCGATGTCGGCGATGGGGTCGCCGTCGACCAGGAGCAGGTCGGCCAGCGCGCCCGGCTCGACGACGCCGAGGCGGCCGGGGTAGGGATTGCGGGCGCCGCTCTGGGCGAGCAGCTCGGCGTTGGTGGAGGTCGCCGAGACGAGCACCTCGGCCGGGGTGTACCAGCGGGTCATCTTGGCCAGCACCCGGCCCTGGCGGGCGGCCAGGGGCGGGTCGAACAGGATGTCGGAGCCCCAGGCGACCTTGACGCCGTGCTTGCGGGCGAGCGCGTACGAGTGGTCGGTGCCGGCGGTGACCTGGAGCTGCTTGGCCCGGGCGGCCGGGTCGGGCAGCTGGTGGGCATCCTCGTCGTCCAGGAACGGCTGCAGGCTCCACCAGGTCCCGGTCTCGGCCATCAGCTGGGCGGTGGGGTCGTCGGCCAGCTGCCCGTGCTCGATGCAGCGCACCCCGGCCCGGACCGCGCGGCCGATCGCCCGGGGGGTGTAGGCATGGACCATGACATAGGTACCCCAGTCCTCGGCCGCAGCGACCGCGGCCCGCAGCTCGGCCTCGGTGTACTGGGTGACGTCGATGGGGTCATAGGGGGAGGCGACGCCGCCACCGGCCATCACCTTGATCTGGCTGGCCCCCAGCAGCAGCTGCTCGCGGACCGCCCGCAGGACCTGGTCGGCCCCGTCGGCGATGGTCGAGGCGCCCACGGCCTCCCCGTGGCTGAGGGTGCCGCAGGCCCGCGGGACCTCGTGGCGGGACCGGAAGTCGCCGTGCCCGGCGGTCTGGGTGATGAACGCACCCGAGGGCCAGATGCGGGGCCCGGCGAGCAGCCCCTCGTCGATCGCCCGCTGCAGGGCGAAGACGGGGCCGCCGGCGTCCCGCACCGAGGTGAACCCGCGCAGCAGCGTCCGCTCGGCCTCCCGGCCCGCTGCCAGGTGCAGGTAGCCGGGATCGGCGGTCAGGGCGACCGACACCGGTACCGCGGTGAAGGTGGCGTGCCAGTGGGCGTCGATCAATCCCGGCATCAGCGCCCGGCCGCCGCCGCTCCGTCCGCGGCGTGATCTACCGACTCGATCGTGGCGCCGCGCACGACCACGTCGCTGAGGCCGGTCAGGACCGGGGTGCGGCCGTCAAAGACCCGCACCCCTCGGAAGACGGTGGTGTCGGGTTTCAGGCTCATGGGCGCCGACCTCTCGGGATCGTGGGCTCGGTCAAGAGCGGACCGCAGAGGGACTGTCGTACAGCAGCGCGGTGCGGTGGGCCAGCTCCGCGACGTGCTCGCGCAGGTCGGCGGGTTGCAGGACCTTGACGTGCGGCCCGAGCGACAGCACCTCGACCGCCGCGCCGTCGACGGAGTGGAGGCGGAAGGTCGCCTGGAGCCACCCGTGCCTGTCCGGTGGCACGGCACGTTCCACGCGGAGTGGCTGGAGGTGTCCGAGCAGGGCCGCCCTGCGCCGCCCTTCGGGTGAGATGCGCACGGTGGCGCGTCGTGGCCGCCTCGGCCGCCGTTGCTGCGGGCGCCACTGGGTGACGCCGACCAGCTCCGGGGTGTGGCGCTCGAGCAGCTCGAAGCCGCCGCCGGGTCCGCGGGTGGCGTAGACGGGCACACCCGCGCCAGAGAGCGCCTCGATGTCGCGCAGCACGGTCCGCTGGCTGACCTCCAGTCGTCGCGCGAGCTCGGCGGCGGTCACCCGCCCATGCCGTTGCAGGATGAGCACCAGGGTCAGCAGCCGACCTGCCCGCATCGGAGCAGTATCGCGGCGCCGCCGGATTCATGACAACAGATGTCACTCTTGGCCGGGTAAGCTCCGGCCGGTGGTGGACAGTGACCTCGGCGGAAGGAGACGCCATGGCAGGCAGTGACGTGGAGGGCTCCGGGACACCGCAGGACCCGTGGGTCCTGAAGACCCCGCCGGGCACCTCGGAGTTCGAGGCCTACCGGGATCCCGACGCCGACCCGCCCGCACTGGTGGTGCAGGTCGGCGCCACCCAGTTGCGCTACCACCTGCGCTGCATCGAGGACCTCCACGCCATGCTCGCCAAGCACGGCGACTGGATGCCGTTGGGCAACGCCGACGAGCAGAAGCCGGCAAAACCGGACACCGTCGAGGCGTGGGGCCGGTCCTCCGACAACCCGGTGGGCGGCTGGTACGGCCTCAAGAAGGGATTGCGCGGTCGGTTCGCCAACTACGTGCCGCCGGTGCTCGAGGCGCTGGGGATGGCCGAGGTCGAGCACAACCCTCGCAACAACAGGATGCGAGCGGTGTGACGCGAGACCCCGGACGACCCCGATCCTGAAGATCCCACCTCGCGTCCCACCTCCGACCGATGCCTGACCTGGGGCCAGGCTCGTAGTGTGCTCGCAACCGCAGAACGCGGCGACGACTGGTGGTGACGAGGAAGGGGGTGCCA
>Ga0081538_10003191_pt1 | contig 15567 bp, 13 predicted proteins | sample TabmetS5T2R1_FD_71022 | JGI IMG/M metagenome (GOLD analysis project Ga0081538, IMG submission 71022) | Tabebuia heterophylla rhizosphere microbial communities from the University of Puerto Rico - S5T2R1 | ecosystem: Host-associated > Plants > Roots > Rhizosphere ... | reverse complement strand
TGAGAGGAGAGCAATGTGCTCGGGAAACGATTCCATCCTGAGCGCTACGTGCAAAGACGCCCTGCCAAAGGGTAGAGGGAAATCCATCTCATGCGGTCTCAAGTGACTTTTTTAGCCATACTGTGGATGGTCGGCATTAGCATCGTGGGGGGGGTGTCTATGCCCCCTACCCAGGTCAGTGCCCAGGGCACGCGCTGGGAACATTACATGGCTGAAGGGGCCAAAGCATACCAGAATGGCCAGGAAACTAATGCGGAGATGTTTTATCTGGCAGCGCTCGAGGACGTGCAAAACGCCGGCCCCGAGGACCCGCGCCTCGCCGCGACGCTCAACACACTGGCGGTACTGTATCATAGCCAGAGAAAATACGCCCAGGCCGAGCCGCTCTACCAGCGTGTGTTAAAACTCCTTGAGCAAACCATTGGCCCAGACCACTCCACCCTGGCTACGACGCTGAACAACCTGGCGGTGGTGTACGAAGCCCAAGACAAGTATGGTGAAGCTGCACCGCTCTATCAGCGCGCCCTGGCACTGATAGAGCGCACGCTTGGGCCAGACCACCCCAACCTGGCCGCTACCCTCGATAATTACGCTGACTTGCTGCGCAAGATGCAACGCGAGGCTGAAGCTGAAAGCGCCGCGGCTCGCGCCAAGGCGATCTGGGCCAAGCAGAAACGTGAGCCGGGTGGGAAGCAAGACTGAGTATGCTATAGCAAGTGCGCTGTTGCATCACAGACACCCACCCAAAGTACCACAGGGGTCTCTACCTGCCAGGGTGGCAGTGGCTAGAGACACTTGACCCTACTGGATACGCCTCCTACAATGTCTCTCTATACCGAAACTTCACTGAGGAGACACGAGGATGGGGCGCTTGCTCCTGGTCTTGGGAGGAGCCCGTAGTGGGAAGAGTGCCTATGCACAGCGGCTGGCCCAGCAGTTGGGTGGGGATCACGTCCTCTTTGTCGCCACTGCAGAAGCGTGGGACGAGGACATGGCGCAACGCATTGCTCAGCATCGACAGGAACGTCCTACTGCTTGGCGGACCTTAGAAACGCCGCGCCAGGTGGGACACGCCATCGCTCTCTACCTCCACGACACACCTGTCGTGCTGGTCGACTGCCTGACACTGTTGGTGAGTAACACGCTCCTCCACTGTGGGGAGTCTCCTGACCCCGTAGCAGCCGAAGTTGCCGTCCAGGAGGAAGTCTCGGCGCTTGTGCAGACCTGTCGGACGACTGCGGCAACTTATATTATGGTGAGCAATGAAGTTGGACTCGGACTCGTACCTGACAATCCCTTAGGCCGACTGTACCGCGACCTGTTAGGAAGAACCAACCAGGCCCTCGCAGCCTGGGCTGAGGCAGTTTACTTCATGGTCGCCGGGCTGCCGGTGGACATCAAAGCCCTGGCGAGTCCTACCTTGCTGCCGTCGAGTTGAGCTGTCATCGCGCCTGCTACCAAGGAGCAAGTTGGGCGCAAGCGTACGGCACAGAGCCTCCCTTCTGGGCTGGGGGCGGGAATACTCGTCTCGATGGGCTTCGATGAGCCGCTGTGCCTCCGATGCAAGAGCCTTGTTCTGAGATGTGGCGCTGGCCTCACCAGAAAAAAGTTCCCGGACTTGTCGTTTGGTGCCTTCCGGAACCTTGTCGTAAATCGAGAGCACACGGTCAAGTTCAGACCTGTTGAGGTCGAATAGGCGAGCGACTTCGGCATCTATCTGACATTTGGTCTCGTGGCGGTCGTGTGCTGCATGCGCCGGTTTGCGACCCTGTAACAGCGGTCCCAAATCCTTGAAGCGCTCATCAGCCGTTATCAGAACCGCCACTAGCGCAGCGATGCGTTCCACCTCAGCTCTAGGCGGTCTGGGGACAGGAATCTGGAGCAACATAAACTTCACGATATTATTATTCCTCGCTAACTGCCGCATGCGCCATTCTACAACAAAGCTATTCAACACCCCGACCAAGAACAGGCGCTCGGCGTCATTACCGTCGACCAGGAAACAGTTCAAAGCGTGACCCGTTGCATAACCATGGGGAAGAACGGTGCATATCATACGACGTGCTCGTAAGGTTCCTGCTACAGCTGCACATGCAATGCGATACTGTCCTCCGGGCTCCACTTGTCGACGAGCGGGAACGTGCAGGCGGACCTGATCTAGAGGCATCACCTCGTACTGAGCAATGCTTTTGCCCTCAAGCAATGGGATACCCACTGCGTCCTCGCGAAAATATTTCTTCCGGTCGTTACCCATGTGGTAATCATACGACACAGTTTTAGCGAACCAGGCCTGTTGGGTATCCCCTATCAATGGATGCCGATAGAGTTTCTCCAGTAGCGAACGATCGATGTCGTCGCGCACGCTTGGAAGAGCAAGAGCATCAGGACTCATCTTTTTCACTAGCTCTATAGCTATAGGCGACGGCTCATACGGCCAGGCGAAAAGTTGCTCAGTACGAGTGAGCCCTTCTAAGTGAGATACCGAACGTGTCGGTCGTCCCTTGCGGAAGTCTATTACTGTAAAACCCTGTGTCCCAGCAAAGACGTCATTCTTCTCATCGAAGGAGACAAACGTCCATGCCTCACCCTCAGGGAAGAGCCACCGTTTGAGTGCGATGCCACCCTCATCAGCGATGATACCTCCCGGCACCACAAGGCTCATGGCACCTACAGGACTCGTCAGTTTCCACGCCACCTCGGTTGTGAGTCGCCACTTATTTCTGTCCCGGCCACCCTGCTGATGATCATACTGTCCGCCAGAACTGACCCAGTACTTCCATGTCTCAAGCTCACCCAGGTAGTGCTTGTAGGCTGTTGTCACACTGGGATTCTGCTTTGCCAGTGTGGTGACATCATTACTCTCAGCACCAATGCCCCGGAGGAACTCTGTATCATGGTACTTAATCGCTTCCCACGGTGGGTTCCCGAGCATTACGTCAAATCCGGCCTCTTGCTTGAGCGCTCCCTCTTCTGTAAAGAAAACCTCGGGGAATTCCAGTTCCCAGCAGAACGGGCGGAGCTCCGCCGTGAAGTCCTGAAGAATAGGTGCAACACGCTCCTGCATCAGGGTGCAGACGATGGGACCCTTTACTGTATCGATCTCCTTGAGCTGCACAGCTAAGCGCTCATATGCCTTCTCGGTATTTGGCAGGGCCATCGCCTCACGGCGCAGCTGGATGAGACGGGCGATCTGTGTGCCGTGGTTCTCAGCCAGCCTTGCCCGAGCAGAGGGTGTCACGGGTGAGATAAGGGCATTGCCGAGCTTCAGATTCAGGTTGAAGAAAGATGGGAAACGCTCCCCCTGCTTCAGGTATTTCAAGGCCGAGAGGGCAAAAGTCTGGCAGGCGATGCAGACCGCCTTGAGATCAATGTCAACGCCGTAGAGCATGCGCCTGAGGATGTGCCACTCGAAGCGGCCCCATCCCTCGTCATCCATCCTGCCGCCCCTGGTGGTCAGGAAAGGGGCGGTGCGTGCAGTCGCATCGTAAAAAGCCGGAAGCTTTGCCTTTGCATCGGCGACGTCACGGCACAGCGGCAGGTATTGCTCTGAGAGATAGTCGAAGGCCGACCGCAGGAAGGGTGCACTTCCCATAGTCGGATCACAGATTGACATCCCCAGGATGGCGTCGAGGGCCGCCTGCGCGGCTGCTTGGTCCTGCACCGCGATAGCCTGGCGTAACCGTCCGAGCCGCTCCTCAAAGAGCGGTTTCACCGTACGCTCCACCATAAAGCGACAGAGACGTGGATCGGTGTAGTAGGCTCCCAGTTCCTTGCGCTGGCGCTTGCTCTGGCCAACGGCGATCTCGAAATCCCTGGTTCTTGCATTAAAGCTGAGCTGGACTGCCGCCCCCAGAGAGGATTCATAGTAGTCCTGGAGTGTCTGGGGCCTGAGGTCTTCATAGCGGAAATCCCACTGCGCCATTTTCGGTGCTCTGGTACGGCCGAGGAAGTCCTGCAGGAGTTTTGCTCCTTTCGACTGCGGATTGGCCAGGAATGCTTCCTCAATGGCACGCGCGGCACAGCCGAGGTCGGCAAGATAGAAGTCTCCACCCAGGCGTGAGGCGCGCTTCTCCTCTTCCGAGAGAACCGTCTTAGTCAGGGCCATTTCGTCCTCGAAAGCGCAGGGCTCCGGCTGCCGCCCGTCCTTGCCCTTCGCCTTCTTCCTGGCTTTTGACAGGTCAATACCGAGGGGTTCAGTAAACTGCCGAGCCAGTGCAAGTTCGTTGTCACTGAAAGACACTATAGCGACGGGGCCACCCCCACAAGGCAAATGCTCACCCTTGCCATCCTTGCTGCCTGCCGGCGGCGCTTTTTTACGGCCACCCTTACGGCTCTGCAGGACCTCTGCAGATTTGCGTAGTCCTTGCATCGCCTCAGGATGGTACGATTCCAGGAATCGCACCATCACATAGCGCAGGAGCAATGTATCTACTGCCCCTGCGACCGCGTCGCCTAGGCGCATGCCGATCTCCAGGTGAAGGCCCTCGCGCGACTTCTTCAGGTGCCGATCTTGCGTAACAAAGCGGGTGTCACCAGTCTCACGCGACTCAGGCGTCTCGATCAGGAAGTAAAGAACTGAGGTCAGTGCCTGCTCATCGTCCAGGACAGCCTCCATGAGACCAGTGCGGATCCACTGTACATAGCGCTTGAACCGCTCGTCAGACGAGCTGGGTGAGCCCTCGAATAGAAACTCGACCAGCGGTCGTTTCTGCCCGAGACGGGTCTGAAATTCAAGTCTATCCCTGTGGAGTCGCTCGAACTTCTCCTGCACAGCCCGAAATCGCCAGGTTTCCTCAGAAAGGTCGAAGCGGTCGTCCCTGTTGCGGGCCGGGTCAGCGCTAAAGAAGACGGACCGTGCACCGTCGGTGAAGCCGTATAAGACTGGAAGTACAGTGGGCGAGTTGTCGCGGTGCGGAATGACGCGATCGATATAGAGGCGGCTCACCTCACGTCGCCTCATGGTCGCCAGCCCCCTCTTGTAGGCAACTGCAAACGGACGCGAGCCTTCAATGGGCACGACCATACGCCAGGCTTCTGGCCAGTCCGGGTCTGTGTCGTCCGGGTCCTTCTCGATGCGATGATAGCCGAGCGTGTCGAGAAAGAAGGCTTTCAGAGAGTCGCCGAGCGGGTTTTTCGTTGAGATAGATTGGAAGTTGGGGTAGTGCATGTGTTGTCCTGTCTCGCCGCCGGGCCACTAGCATGGCTGAACGCTTCTGCCCATGTGGACGTGACTGCAACTGCTCCAAGCTGTCAGCATGAATGTATGCCTTATGGTAGGAAATGATCTGCATCCTAACCTGAGCTTCGCCTACCGTCTCAGTTCCGGAGCATAGCGTTGGAGCCAGTGAAACACAGTCTTGTAGCGGTGGACGTCAAAGCCCTGGCAAGCCCTGCATTGCAGCCACCGCCAGGGCTCTCCCATACTTCCTAATCTGCTTCGGCTTCGACTTCGGCGTGAGCCTGGGGCACGGGCTCCAGCACCGCCTGTGGGCGGCGAGCCGGTGCAAGACGCCTGAAGAGCTCACCGATATCGTCGAAGAGCGAATAGGCCACCGGCGTCACCAGGAGCGTCAGGAGGAGACAGAGGCTCTGTCCACCGATGACCACCACCGCGATAGAACGGCGTTCCTCGGCGCCTGGACCCGTCCCGATCGCGAGGGGGAGCATGCCAGCCACCAGCGCCAGGGTAGTCATAAGAATGGGGCGCAGCCGGTCACGGTTCGCCACCATGATAGCTTGCAGGCGGTCCATACCGCGCGCCCGCAGGTTGTTGGTGTGGTCGATCTGTAAGATGGAGTTCTTCTTCACGACCCCAAAGAGGACCAGGATGCCCAGGGCAGAATAGAGGTTGAGGGTATTGCCAGTATACCACAGGGAGAGGAAGGCAAAGGGTACTGACAGGGGCAGTGAGAGCAGAATAGTCAGGGGGTGCAGCAAACTCTCGAACTGCGAGGCGAGAATCATGTACATGAAAATTAGCGACAGGATAAAGGCCCAGATGAACTCGCTAAAGGTTTTTTCGAGTTCCTTGCCGCGCCCCGAGACGCGCGTGCTATAGGTGGGAGGCATGTTCAGCGCCGCGGCGGCGCCGCGCAGCGCTTCAATGCGGTCAGCGAGAGCGTACCCAGGGGCAATCCCCCCGCGCACGTTCACGGTGCGCTGCTTATCCATGCGGTCAATACGTGAGGGCGTTTGCGCCGGCACGACCCGCACCAGATTGTCGAGGCGCACCAGACCACCGCCCTGGCGGGGCACATAGAGTCGCCCGATGGTGTCAGGATCGTTGCGGTCTCCATCACGTACACGCAGTTGCACATCATAGTCCTCGTTGAGCCCCGGATCACGGAAGCGTGACACTTTTTCTTCCCCGCCGACCATGAGACGCAAGGCCCGAGCAATGTCCTCGGTATCTACACCTAAGTCAGCGGCCCGAGCACGGTCAATCTCTACCTGCAGCTCAGGCTTGTCGAGTCGCAGCGTCGAAACGATGTCAACCAGGCCGAGTTTCGGGGCCTGCAAACGCAGTTGCTCGCCATAGGCCGCCAGGGTCTGGAGGTCAGGACCACGGATGGCGAAGTCGATTTCAAAAATTCCACCAGCGCCGATATTGAATGCCGGGAAATTGCGCGTCTGGGTCCGGAGGTCACGGAACTTTCTGAGGCGGCGGCGCACCTCTTGGATCATGTCGCGCTGGGTGTAATTGCCCCGGAATGCCTGCCCTGGATCACCAGCCAGGAGACCATGCCACAGGCGCGCGAATGAGAACGTGCGCTCCTCGTGCGGCGCCATACGCACGTAGGCCTGACCGACGTTGACCGAGCCCAGGAAGAAACTCCCGGAGGTGGCCATCACCAGTTGTATCCCAGGGATAGAACGCAGTTCGGTCGTAACGGCCTGCATCACCTCGTCCATCGCCGCCAGGCTGGTGCCTTCCGGCGCGGTCACAGAGACCTGAAACTCTGCCTCATCTGCATCGCTGGGGATAAACTCCTGCTTCAGCATCTTGTACAGCGGTACAGAGGAATAAATAACTCCGAGTGCCAGGAGCGCCACGACGGGCCGCATCCATTTCCGCATGCAGAAGGCCAGCATGCCGGCGTAGGCCCAATCTATCCAGGCATAGAAGCCACGCCGCGACCGGCTCGCATCATGCCCCCCAGCCGTGTCCTCGGCGCGCAGCAGGCGGGCGCTCATCATGGGGGTCAGCGTGAAGGAGACCAGGAGACTCACCATGACTGAGACAGCGGCCGTAATACCGAATTGGTAGAGAAAACGTCCTGAGATACTCGACATAAAGGACACAGGCACAAAGATGACCACCAGACTCAGCGTGGTCGCCATAACCGCCAGCCCGATCTCCGCCGTTGCCTCACGTGCCGCCTCGAACGGCCGCATCTTCTTTTCCTCGACGAAGCGGAAGATGTTTTCCAGCACGACAATGGCGTCGTCAATGACAATGCCCACCATCAGCACCAGTGCCAGCATCGTGACACTATTGAGGGTAAAACCCAGGGCTGCCATCATGCCAAACGTCGAAATGACCGACACCGGAATGGCGACGCCGGCAATGAATGTCGAGCGCCAGCTGCGCATAAAGGCGAGCACCACCAGGCACGCCAGGGCACTGCCCAGCACCAGGTGCAGGTTGATTTCGTGTAAGGCGGCGTTGATATAGCGTGCTTGGTCGCGGATAATCTCCACCCGCACGTCCGAGGGGAGCTGGGCTATGGCACGTGCGAGGCTCTCCTTGGTGGCTTTGATGACCTCGATCGTATTAGCTCCAGACTGCCGTCGCACTTCCAGCCCGACGGTCGGGAGGTTATCCAGGCGCGCAGCCGTACGCGGCTCCTTGGTGCCATCCTCCGCTATACCGATGTCCTGGATACGGACCGGGGCACCATTCACCGTCGCGATCACCAGATCGTTAAAATCCCGCGGGTCGACGACGCGCCCCATGGTGCGCAAGGTCTCTTCCCGCGCCCCGCGGGTCACGTTTCCCCCTGGCACGTCGGCGTTCTGGCGCACCACGGCATTACGCACTACCGTGATCGGGAGCCGGTAGGCGGCCAGGCGTGCCGCATCAATCCAGACGTTAATGGCGCGTTGCAGGCCCCCGACAATCGTCACCTCGCCGACACCTGCGGCGCGCTCGAGTTGCGGCTTGAGCACTTTGTCGGCCAGTTCGGTCAGCTCGCGTGGCGAGCGCGCCGACGACAGCGCCAGGGTCAGGACTGGCTCCGCGTCATTGTTGACCTTCGAGATCAGTGGCGGATCGGCTCCCTGTGGCAGGTCGCGCAGGGTCGTGGCAATGCGGTCGCGTACGTCCTGGGTCGCCGTGTTGATCTCACGTTCGAGGTTAAAGGTAATAATGATAATAGAGCTACCTGGACCTGAGATCGACCACAGCTGGTTGATACCTTCAATCGTATTGATCGCATCCTCGAGGCGCTGTGAGATCTGCGATTCCACTTCTTCAGGCGAAGCGCCGGGGAGGCGCGTGAGTACCCGTACGGTCGGCAAATCGACGGACGGATAGCGATCGACGCCCAGACGGAAATAGCTGGCAATACCGATGACGACCAGGGCCAGAATGAGCATGGCTGCGAATACGGGCTGTCGGATACAGACTTCTGCGAGCTTCTGCATGCGCTGCTTACTCCACGACGGTGACAGCCTGCCCTGATTGCAGGTTGCCCGGCTCCAGGACCACCGCTTCACCGACGGTGACCCCGCTCACGACTTCCGTCCATTCAGTCGTGCGACGTCGGGTGGTGATAGACTTTTCGACGGCTTTGCCATCCTTGACGACAATAATTTTTTCGATGCCAGCAAAGTTGATAATGGCGCGTGTGGGGACAGTGAGAGACATACCGCGGTCGTCCGTCACAATCTCGGCGCGGGCAAACGAACCAGGGCGTAACGCACCATTGGTATTTTTGACCTCGGCTTCAACCATGAGCATACGATTCTGCGTTGTAATGCTCGGACTCAGCCGCGCGATACGCCCGGTGTAGACATTCGGATCGCCCTCGGTCGTGACCCGGACAGTCTGCCCCACACGGACGTTGGGCACCTCGCGCTCAGGCACTTCAGCGCGCAGGCGTAGCGGATCCATGCGGACAATAGTGGCCAATGGTGCCCCGGCAGCGAGATATTCCCCAACACTGGCCCTTTTCTCCTGGATGGCCCCATCGAACGGAGCATGCACCGAGACATCGGCGAGCTGCTGGCGGGCGATTTCGAGTTCAGAGCGGCGCTGCACCAGGACCGCCCGGCGGTTGTGGATCTCTTCTCGGGCGTCCTCAAGACGGCTCAGGGCGACTTTATACGATGCTTCCGCGGTGTCCACCTGGGCGCGCGGCGTAATGCCTTGTTCGAGGAGTGCTGCCAGGCGATCACGGTTGGCACGCGCTTCCTCCGCTAGTACGCCTGCTTGTCTGACTGCACTCGTTTGTTCTTGATCGATATTATCATTGGTCCCAGTGGCGGGTAATCCCAGGCGTACCCTGGCCTGGGCTACAGCCGCTTCCGCCTGTTGCACACGTAGCTGGTAATCCTGCGGCTCAATCTGCGCAATCAACTGCCCGCGCTGCACCAGGCTGCCGAGATCGACCGTGATAGTCCGCAGACGCCCGGGGACTTTGACGCTAATGGTAGCCTGATCAAAGGCCACGAGTGAACCAAGCGCCACGGTCGTGCGTTCGAGTGGCGTATCGAGCACCCGCACCACTTTGACCTGTTTTGGAGGAGGAGCCTCTTTTGCGCCGCCAGCCTCTTCGCGTGGGCGGTTCTGCTGGGCAGAGGCGGGGGCATCACTACGGCAGGCCATCAAGCTCAGAGCTATGATAGTACACCCACACCACACCAACCATCGCCAGGAAGTTCTTGAAAGCCAGGACCGAAAAGCCAGCCATCCTGTCACATGTGCAAACTGCGCGGGCACTGCTGCATCCTCCCCGGATATTACACGCATACTCGACCTCAATATAACACTTAAGACCTCTTAAGTAAGACAATTTACCCTCCAGGTCAAGGGGAAACTTTCGAGTGAGTCTGACGGGCACTTCGACACTCGGCTACAATAGGCAGTTGACTCTATGCCTGACATGACTGTGCCTATGCGAGTATCATGGGGCAAGGTTTACGTGGGCATGCTGGCGCCTCGCAGAAGCTCGGCGCCAAGGCAGGACACACCGGCACACACATCTTTACTATGCCTACCTGAAGGATGAGCTCGTGAGCCAGGAGCTCATCGAAATTTTATCTCACCTCTACAGGCGCATAGCGTTCAGGCCGACCCGTGCCAGATCTTCATCGCGCTGGCCGCTGGGATAGCCTCCCACGCCAATGCCGCCCAGAATCACGCCATCCTTGATAAGGACCAGGCCTCCCTGTCCGAACGTGAGCTGGGGATCGCCCATCTCGCTGATGCTGCGCCCCTGGCTGTGCAGCCGCTGGGCGTGAGCCCCGGTATCCATCCCCAGGATGGCTGCCGTATAGGCCTTGCGGAGCGCGTGGCGACGGCTATAGAGCCGAAGATTATCCATGGTGTTGTAGGCCAATAAGTTACCCGTGGCATCCACAATGGCCATCGCGACAGGTTCCTCAGATAGCTGTAGGGCCTGCTCAATCATGGCCTGCATGGCCGCCTGGATCTGCGTAAAACTGAGACATGGTCTGTCGGGCATCGGGCTCTCCTCCCTAGCTCTGCCGTACGTACTTATCGATCCGTTCCCGCGCTCCCAGCGCCATGTAGATGTCGCCATGCGCATCCACCCAGCTACCATGGGCCGACAGGGAGTCCCAGCGGGCTACTACGTTACCATGCTTATCCATCAGGCTGACACGTGGTGACAGTCCGTCCACGCCGCCTTCGCTGATATAAAAAATACCGTCCTGGTCCATAGAAATGTCCAGGGGTCGGCGCATATCGGACCACATGGTGAGGAACTGCCCCTCAGCCGAGAAGACCTGGATGCGGTTATTTTCCCGGTCGCAGACGTAGACTGTGCCCTCCGGGTCCACCACGAGACTGTGGGGCAGGTGGAACTGGTTTGGCTCCGTCTTGCCAGGCTGACCCCACGACATGAGCAGCCGACCATCAGCAGTAAAGCGATGCACCCGGGCGTTACGATAGCCGTCGGTCACGTACAGGTCGCCCGACGGGGCTGGCACCATCTCTGTCGGGTAGTTGAAGGGGCCAGCGGCGCGGGGCACGAGCGCACCGGGACGCTCGCAGCCGGTGTCGGAATGCACCCCACGCTGGCCCAACACCTGGAGCGGTTTCCCATCCAGGGTGTAGGTGAGACACACGGAATCCTCCCGGTCCGTCAGATACACTATGTCGTCGGCAATGTAGATACCATGCGGATTGGCGAAGGCGCCAATACCCCAGCAGCTTAAGTAGGTGCCGTCCCGGTCGAAGACCATCACGGGCGGCTCTTTGCGCTGGAAGACGTAGACCCGGTCCTGCGAATCAGTGGCGACAGCGCTGGTATTGCCGAACGTCTGTCCCGGTGGCAGTTTCGCCCAGTTCTCGATGAGTTCGTACGTATATTTGCCTGTTCCCACGGTTGCCATAGCTCTCTACCCTTCTCCTCATAAATCTTCTACGAGCAGCATGGCGCGGCTGGAGTGCTCCAGCCACTGCTACACGGTTTATAGCACACTCGCGCCCCTTCACCACCCTAAAATAAACGGGTTGCGCAGCACCGCAACCGTAGTCCCGTGCTGATTGGTCACGGTGGTCTCCCGCACCACGAAACGCATTGTCCCAGACCGACCAGTCTTTTCGTACATGTCGACGAGGCAGGTCGAGTACGTTAACACGTCGCCAGGATAGACCACCCCATAAAACACGCACGTATACCCCGCATTAATACCCGTCCCGTGAAAACCCATCTCGGGTGGGGCAATAGGGTGGGCGCCACGCCAGGCGACAAACGTCGGCGGTGCAATCACATCTCGATAGCCGCGGGCCTGGGCGGCGTGTGCATCGGTGTAGACTGGATCCTTCGCGCCAATGATGTCAACATACTCGCGCAGCATGGCCCGGGTCACGTGCTGCGCGAAGCGGCTAAACTCTTTCCCTAAGAAACTCCGATCCCAGCGCAGTATGTGCCTCCTTCTATTTTTTCTGAAAGCCCGGGACCCGGCGTAACAGCACATACACGGCTCCAGCGCCGCCATTCGTGAGCGGCGCCGTGGCAAAGGCCAGGACCAGACGACTGAGGCGGCCATGACTCAGCCAGATACGGACCTGCTCCTTCAGCACCGGACGATTATCCTTCGAATTGCGTCCCCGGCCATGAATGAGCAGGACACACCGCTGCCCGGCTGTGTAGGCAGCGGTCACAAATTGCTCCACAACCACTTTGGCCTCTTCCACGGTGTGGCCATGCAAGTCGATATGCGCCTGGACCGCATAATCACCACGGTGTAAGCGCTGCGCCAGACGTCGATCGACCCCTGGGGCAAGGCCTTCCATATACTCATCCGTGTACTGAATCGTAAACTCCCCGCGTCCTTCGACAAGGTCCCGCAAGTCAGCCAGGGCTTCGTAGTCGTCAGTCGAATAGAGCGGTTTTGGCGTCAGCTGCGGCTTCTCCATCCGGCCCCGCGGGTCTTTGGGCAACGGTGTCACACCGGCCATCTCTGCCAGAAATACGGCTTTCTCCCGCTGCATCAGGACCTTGGGCGACCGCGCAGGAGGCGGGGGCGACGCGGCAGGGGCGGCAGGAGGCGGCGCTGCCGGCGGAGGGCTGCTGATGGCGCGTAACTGCTCGCGCATATCCCGAAATGGGCTATGGAAGGGTTCCTCCCGTGGCCGTGGCGGCGCTGGTGGCGGGGCAGGGCGTGATTTTTTGCGTCCCATGATACGTATCCTGACTGCGAACTGAGGGCTGATCGCTTAGAGGTGCAATTCGATCACGTCCCCTTCCTGGACCACATAGTCGCGCTGGACCATCTGGCCGTCGTATTTTTCCGTGCCCCAGATCCGGGCAAATTTGAGGTTGGTCGCAAAATCCTTATGCACCGTAGCTGCTACTTCGACCACAGTACTGCCGCGTGGCATGGTGAAAGGCGCTGTCAGGTCCGGTTTTTTGCCAGGGGCCTTCGTGTATACCCGGACGATGTCCAGCAGCGTATAGAGTTCTCGACGCAGCGCTGCGAGGTTATGGCCGTGCGTGGCTGAGACCGCCAGGGTGGGCCAGCGCGTGCCGTACAGCTCCTGGAGGATGTCCCAGTTGTCCTTGCTGGCCAGCATATCATACTTGTTGCCAAGCAGCAGTGCCCGTCGCGGCACCACACCAACGTCGAGGGCGTCCTGTTCCTCGGCAGTCAGCGCGCCGGCCGTCGGCAGAATTTTCCACTCCTGCAGGACCTCAGTGATCAGTTCTACGGCGTCAAGCACACCAGCGTCGCTCAGATCAACCACGAGCAGCAAGGCATCAGCATTACGGGTAATTTGGGACATCCAGGATTCCATGTACTCGTGGGAGATGGGTGGCATATCGACCAGCTGGAGCTGCACATTCTCAAAGGTCATCATGCCAGGCATAGGCCGACGTGTGGTGAAGGGGTAGTCAGCCACTTCCGGTGCGGCTTTGGTGAGCGCGGCGAGCAGTGCTGACTTGCCGACATTGGGCGGCCCTACCATGACGATCTGTCCGGCGCCTTCGGCTTCGACCGAGAGCGTGTAGCCGCGGCGTGTAGCCGCGGTTTTTTGCGCCTCCTGCCTCAGCTTCGACAGCCGCCGCTTGAGATCGGCCTGTAACTTGTCGGTCCCCTTATGCTTGGGAATGACGCGCAGCATCTCTTCCAGGCAGGCGATCTTCTCTTCGTGGGTGCTGGCCTGCTTGAAGCGCTGCTCTGCCGACATATACTGGGGCGTGAGATTGGCAGGCATAACCATCCTCCTGTCCAAGAGTGTTTGGCCCTATTATAGCCGCTTCCTGGGGTGGCTTTCGAGACCGAATTGCACAGGGCGCTTTTGCAAACCCTTGCTGAATAAGCTACCTTCCCAGGTGAGGAGTAGCAGAGCATGACCTATGGTCTCCCTCCTGAGGAGGAATGCTGTATGCGTACCGCACCGCGTTGGACATCGGCTGATCTTGAAGTACTCCCAGACGACGGCAAGCGCTATGAGATCATCGATGGAGAGCTCTACATGTCCAGACAACCTCACTGGCATCATCAGCGTGCGTGCGTGAAGATTTGCACTGCACTGGAGGTTTGGAGTATCCAGACTGGGGCTGGTGAGGCGAATCTCGCTCCTGGCGTGATCTTTGCCGATGACGACGATGTTGTCCCAGATGTGGTCTGGATCAGCCACACACGCCGTACCACAGCGTTGGGACCGGACGGTCATCTCCACGCCGCGCCAGAGCTGGTCATCGAGGTTCTGTCCCCAGGTAGCACGAATGAGCGGCGGGATCGCGAAGCCAAATTAAAACTATACTCACGCCGCGGTGTCCTGGAATACTGGATCGTTGATTGGCGTACCCAGCAGGTCGAAATCTACCGGCGCGAGGATCTTACCCTCCACCTGGTGGCCACGCTGCATCCTACAGATAGACTTACATCGCCGTTTTTACCTGGTTTCTCATGCGAGGTTGCCACCCTGTTTTAGGAGGAGCGAGGCTGTATGGCCGGGAAGTATTTTGAAGAGTTTAGCGTCGGCCAGGTGTTCAAACATCAACCGGGGCGGACCATCACCGAAATGGATAACGTGTTATTCACGACTCTGACCATGAATCCCCAACCGCTCCACCTCGACGAGGAATTCGCCAAACAGACCGAATTCGGCCAACGGCTGGTGAATAGCCTCCTCACCCTGGGCATTGCGGTGGGCCTGTCAGTGGCGGATACGACGCTGGGCACAACGATTGCCAATCTCGGGTTTGACAAGATCGACTTCCCCAAGCCCGTGTTCCACGGGGACACCATTTATGTGGAGACGGAAATTGTCGACAAGCGCGAGTCACGCTCGCGGCCCGACGCCGGAGTGGTGTTTTTTGAGCACCGGGCGATCAACCAGCGGCAGGAACTCGTAGCACGAGTGCGCCGCGCTGGCTTGATGCGCAAGAAGCCCGTATAAGATGCTAGGAGGAAGCCGGCGCCGCCGGGCGCAGCTCCGGACAGAGGGCCCGCAGCATGTCCCAGGGGTAAATGCCCGTGTGGTGGCCGTCACTCCAGTCGATATGCAGGGCATAGTTGCCCACCGCACTCAGGTGGACGGGGTGGACATCCTGGGTGGTGACCGTGGTCACCACCTGGAAGGGATTGGCTGGCGCCTGTTGCTGCTGGCCTCGCAGCTCGCGACAGGTGGCACATGGGCACACCTTGCGCAGATCGTTATAGGGATAGAGGCACTCGTGCCCATCATCCCAGAGGATGCGCATCATACCCTGATAGTCCCGCTGGATCTCCACCGGGTAGAACGTTTCACGGGCGTCAGCCATGGAAAGTCCCTCACCCTAACCCTCTCCCGGAGGGAGAGGGCACAGCGACCGTCTCGTGCACATCCATCTACCGACGCGCCGCTGAAGCGGCTGCCTGGTTTGC
>Ga0081538_10003190_pt1 | contig 15572 bp, 17 predicted proteins | sample TabmetS5T2R1_FD_71022 | JGI IMG/M metagenome (GOLD analysis project Ga0081538, IMG submission 71022) | Tabebuia heterophylla rhizosphere microbial communities from the University of Puerto Rico - S5T2R1 | ecosystem: Host-associated > Plants > Roots > Rhizosphere ... | reverse complement strand
GAGCGCACCGGCCGCACGTCCAGCGGCTCGTCATCGCCGACCCAGGCGGGGTGGATTGAGCCCATTCCCGGCCAAGCCGACGTGGGGCCGGACCGCCTGCCCATCCACCTCCTGTTCGTGGATGCGAGGAGCCCCGCGGCCCATGGCGTCATTGAGCCATCGGGCGCCGCGTCGGTGCAGCTGTGCCCCTGAGAGGAGGCCTGACGATGGATGAGGCCACGATTCGCCAGAAGATCCAGGAGAAACTTGAGCGTGGCGCCTTGCCGATCCACGCGGAACCCGCCCCGGAGGCGAGCCTCTACAGCAACGTGGGGGAGGGCACCGGGGAACCGTGTAGCGCCTGTGATGAACCCATCGCGCCCCACGAAGAGCGCGTGATCTATGGCGCCGACCCGAACCAGGTCCTGCAGTTGCATGCGCGCTGTGAGCAGCTGTGGACCGAGGCGCGCACGCGAGACCGGCGTGAACCGCCATGATCGCGGCCTGGGGCGGTGCCATGCCCTGCGAGCGCGAGGAGGCCCAACGCCGAAGGTGGCTCGCGCCAGGACCCTCCCTGCGGGAGCGTCTCGTGCCACGTGGGGGTCCCCAGACTATGCCTTAGGATCGTGACTGGCGCTTCTACGTCTGCGTCGAAGGGGATATCTAGATGCTGCTTGAGATCATGCCCCATCCGACAGAGCAGGGATATGGACAGATGAACGCACGTCAGGGGGATGCCGATGAACCCGAGTACGTCAACTGTCCGACGTGCGGCCGGTGATGGGGCGCCCGTCACGAACCTGGAGCATGAGCTATGCGAGAGGAATGAGGATGCATCTCAGGAAACCAACGCCGCATGACAGACGTGAGGAGGGGCACCATGAAGATTCGGGAACTGATCCCTAGGTTGCAGGCCATGGATCCAGAAGGCGGGGTTTTTGTCATGGTTGCCAAAGCCGACGGCATCCATGAACGCTTCGACCTCCAAGAGGTCCGCGACGAGAACGGCAACGCCCAGCTCGAAGTGCAGGAACGTCTGACGCACCGGTGATGATGACCCGGGGCGGCCACCGTCCGTGAGAGTGCCCTGCGCTCCTGGCGGTGTACCACTTGACAGAAGGTAATGGGCCCGAGCTCACGTCCGCCCGGTCCTGATTTTCCAGGACCGGGCGGACGTCCTGAAGCGCGCTAGCGCCCAGCCGGCTCGCATCCCCCGAAGGAGAGGAGAACCACTTCCTCCTCGATGAGGGCATGCCGGAAGACCTGGCCTGCGGATTGATACCACGTGGGCTGGAACGGACGCCGGGACGCGGCGCGGCAGAGGCAGGCCTGCCCATGACGGTTGGCGAGGCGGGCCCAGCATCCGTGGCCATGACGACAGACGACACAGGAGGACGTATGAGGACATCGGACCAGGAGGCCCTGATTAAACAGGCGATCGAGCAAGGCCCGATTACCGAGGCGTATCAAGCCGAGCCGCGGCAGGTCGTGCAGGAGTTAAATCGGCTCCGAGCCACCGAGATCACCAGTTTCTTGCAGTATAAACAACACGCCTATATGGCGGTGTCGATGCTGGCCCCAGGCCTCAAGGATGACTTCGAAGCCCACGCCACCCTCGAACTGCAGCATGCCGATCGGCTCGCCACGCGCATCCAGCAGTTAGGGGGCGTCCCGATCTATAATCCCGCAGAAATTGCCACCAAGGCCGCCGAGGTCGGCGTGCACCCCGAACAGGGCCCCACGCTGACGGACATGGTCATCGAGAATCTGCTCTTAGAGCGGCGCCAAGTGGCGGAGTATACCGCCCTGATCCGCGAGATTGGCGACCGGGATCCGACCACACGGCGCCTCCTGGTGGACATTCTGGCCGACACGGAACAGCACGCGAGCGAGCTGGCGGATTATCTCAAGCGCCAGTCCGACACACGGGCGTGATCGCGGAGGCAGGCGGCCCTCCGATGATGCCATCGCCGAAGGCGGACGCTGTACCCCCGCGGTGCGGCGGGCTGGGGCCCCTTGCGACTGTTGGACTGGGCGGGGCAGCGCGAAAAGGCATTGGGTCACGCCGCCCCGCCCGCTCGTCGAGGGCGATGGTTACTTTTCACTGTGTTCATCATGGGGGGGCTACGCCTGGACGAGGCGGCCACGAAGGGGAATACGAGTCCAGAAGGCTTGTGGGGCTTCTGTCAGCTTTCGCACCACCTTGAGCTGACATCCTCGCACGTGTAGACTGCCATCCTCGAAAGGAGGATGGCCCATGGTCTGCCCTCACTGCGCATCGTCAGCCACCACCGAATGCCCCAATCGCACCGAACTGGGCTATCGTCGCTTCCGCTCCCGCGCCTGTCAGCGTGAGTTTAACGAAGAATGGGAACGCCTTTTAACCGTCTGCAATATCCGACGGATGTGGTCTGTCTCGTGGTCCTCTGGCGCTTCCGCTACAAGTTAACTCTGCGGGATCTCGCAGAGATGTTTCTTCAGCGGGGCATGATGTTCACGCACGAGGCAGTCCGAGAGCGGGAGATGAAGCTTTGGCTACGCTGCTCAGCGCGACCCTGCGCAGGCGGCGCCACGGTGCCCTGGGCAAAAGCTGGTATGTGGACGAGACATATGTCAAAGTCGGCAGGTGGCGATTGACGGGAGCGTCCATAATGTGCACGCATAGGCTCTGGCGGGCGCCGGGAATCGTCGCGCTTCTCGCGATGATTGGCGTCCGGCCGGCCGCAGCCCGGCTGCCGACCTAAGGCGTGGGGCGTCTGCCCACCCCTGAGGAGGTCCGGGCCTGGGATCTCACCTTGCCACATGGCAAAACAACCTGGGAACCGGCGTCCAAATAACTGGGGCGGGAGCCTTAACGGCGGGTAGCACATCGCCAAGCGATTGACTAGAAGTGGTCTCATAAATACCGGCGCTGTGTTACGATCGGAGGTATGGCACGACGAGAAGAGCTCACGAATGAACAATGGACTCTCATCAAACCGCTGCTTCCCGAACCGCCGCGCCGGACCGACGGGCGCGGCCGCCCCTGGCGGGATGCGCGTCAGGTGCTCAACGGCATCCTCTGGATTCTGCGCAGCGGCGCCCGCTGGCAAGATCTGCCCGACCGCTTTCCACCGTACCAAACCTGCCACCGCCGGTTCCAGCAGTGGGTGCGCGATGGCACCCTGCGGAGCGTTCTGGAAACGCTGGCGGCAGACCTGCGCGCGCGTGGGGGACTCGATCTGAGCGAAGGCTTCATCGACGGCACCTTTGTCGTCGCAAAAAAGGGGGGCTCGGCGTGGGACAGACCAAGCGGGGCAAGGGTACGAAGCTCATGGCGGTGGCAGACGGCACTGGTCTTCCTCTCGCCGTCTACACGGCGTCTGCTACGCCGCATGAAGTCACCCTTGTCACGGACACTCTGGCTCAAACCTTTATCACCACGCTTCCTGACCGGTTGATCGGGGATAAGGCCTACGATAGTGATCCCCTCGATGCGGAGTTGGCCACCTTGGGCACCGAGATGATCGCCCCTCACCGTGCCGCGCGGAAGAAACCCGCCACCCAGGATGGGCGCCCCTTGCGCCGGTATCGTCGGCGCTGGAAGGTGGAGCGCTTGTTCGCGTGGTTACAGAATTTCCGGCGGTTGGTGGTGCGCCACGAGTATTATGCCGAGAACTTTTTAGGCTTTGTACGCCTGGGCTGTATCGTGATCCTGCTCAGGTGCTATTTATGAGACCGCTTGTACTCGGCTAGGAGGAGCGAAGCGACGACTACTCGGCGAATCAAGCTACGCCGTAGTGTGGCGCGGTCGAGCCGCGCCCATCAGCTCTTCTCGGCAGGCGAAGCGCAGCGAAGCTACTCGGCATGGGCGTAAGCCCCACCCCCCATTGCCCGGCCCCCCCTCCCCATCAGGCGAGCGTCGGCGTGGCGCAAACCCCTTCAATAGGGGGCAATACTGGCGCTGCTTGCACGGCAGTTATCAATATGAGTTTCCGTCGAGGGATGACAGGACAGGTACACGGGCCGCTCGACGGCCGCCAATCGGTAAGTAACGAAAGATCGGGAAATCTATCTCGAGAATACAGGCGATGTAGTGGTCTTATCGATCCGTACGGTCGGAAGCAATAGGCTGGGCGTGATGGACATCAGCCTCATCGACCTTCGATGCGCAGCATTCTCCTCGGTACATGGCTTTGGATGCCACCGAACCCCGGACGGCGTACGCGTCGTGTGCGGCCGTCCCGCACCAGCCGCCTCGTCGAGAAAAGGATCCGAGCACAATTCGACAGGTATGCGGCGCAGCATGCCGCACTAAATCAGGCACTCCGCAGTGGCCGAGGCGTTAGCGTGATGAGGCCAAGAGGACCGATGAAACGCGCACCGTCCAAGCCCAGGTCCTGCTCGCACCGGGCAGGCGGGCCAGCCCCTCCGTCTCGTGACAAAACGGAGGGGAGAGGACTGGGGGCGCGCTTAGCGTTTCCTGGCGCGTGGACGACTTGCTCGTGGCTTTGTGCCCGTGGAGGCCTTCGCCGTTTTTGGTCGTGGCTTTGTGCCCGTGGAGGCCTTCGTTTTTGGTCGCGGCTTTGCCCGTGCGGTGGTTGCCGCTTGGGGCGTTTGCGCGGCCTGTTTCCGGGGCAATTTTTCCACCTGCTCCCTGACCGTATGGGCCACCTCACTGACCCCTCCGGCAATGCCGCCGACGATCTCGCCGACGTCCTCGACCGTCTCACTGACGCCTGCCACCACGTCGGCGACTTTTTCTAGGGTCACTTTTTCCCTGGGCATGATGCTCTCCTTAACCGTCTCACCGACGCCTGTGGCCACGTCGGCGACTCTTTCGACTGCACCTTTTCCCCTGGGCATGATGCTTCCCCTGACCGTCTCACCGACGCCTGTGGCCACGTCGGTGACTTGTTCTACTGTACCTTTTTTTCGGGGCATGATGCTTCCCCTGACCGTCTCACCGACGCCTGTGACCAGGTCGGCGACTTTTTCGACTGTATCTCTTTTTCTGGGCATGATGCTCCCCTCAAGGCTCATAGGTACATATGTCCCGACAACGTTCGCGTCGTACTTCTTTTATTTTTAGCAGGGATAGCTTCCCTGTCGCAAAGTTTTGTGCCGAAGAGGAGTGCTGCGAGAGACGAGATCCGCCATGACGGGCTTCCCGGCGCTTGAGTGTACCGGTAAGGCGTGCTGCGCCGTGCGGACGGAGCTCTGGGCTGGTGCAGTCATGTATGAGCTGAGGCCCTGATCTGAGGTCCACGTTCCTCAATGCCGCGCCCGCGCTGTTGTGCAGGGATCAGGCCCTCATGGGCCTGGTCGAGCTCAATGCCCCGCAGGCCCGCCAGCAGGTCTGCCAGCGCAGGCGGACCAACCGCCGGAGGGGGCGGACTCCCGGCCTGAGAAGTGGCCTGAAGAGGGGCGGAAGGCCACCCGAGCGCGGCAACGACGGGCACGATTTCGAGAGACTACAAGCCCTCTCATAAATACGTCGAATCACCTATTGTGCCAGTATTTATGGGCTTAGCAGATGCCTCGGGGGTATTTATGAGACTGCTTGTATTAATCGGATATCGCGTTCATTGACAGCGAAGCGGGGTTCCCGCAGTAAAGGAGCGTTGTGTCTTGTTCCATTACTCAGGGAACCCCTTCATCGGATAGACAGGGCCGGCGCCCTGTCGGCAACCGGCCAGCCCACGAGCGATCAGTATTCGAGATACGGCATGCCGTAATACTCGTAGACCTTGCGGCCCCGCTCGCGATCTTCCCAGTCCCAACTATCGCCCGCGTACTTCGGCGCACCTTTGAGCTGCTCCTCGGTGATGTCGAGGCGGTACCCACCAAGGCTGGTGTCATACTTGAGGGAGGCCCATGGGATCGGATAGAAGTCGCTCCCGATGCCCAGGAAGCCGCCAAAACGGAGCACGGCATAGGACACTTGGCCGCTTCTCTTGTCGATCATGACGCGCTCGATGGCACCAATCTTCTCGCCTTTGGCGTCATAGACAGCCGTGCCTTCCACTTTGTCGCTGGCGATGAGGCCAGCGGTCTCCCGCGCTTCTATTGCCATTAGATTACTCCTCTTTATTGTACCGTAACTGCACTGAGTCAAATCCACCGGACATGAATGCCGTGGCCAAGGGGGCCACGCCCTCGCGCTGCCAAACATGCCCGACACAGGTTGCTACGCTAGCAAAATGGCAAAATACATGCCAAACATCAGACATGCGCGCTATGTGCTGGCCAGAACTGGCGATACCTGGCCAGGACAGCGAGACGACTGGGCCAGGATGGAGTCTGGTGGCATCCGTATGAGCCTGAGCTGGGGGAGGGCATCTCTCGGACTGAGAGAGCCCTATCATTTCGAAACGTAATTCGTGATGGGGTTCTCGGAGCCGGCGTACAATATTTCTGCTATATCTGAAGGCATGCGCAGATTCGCTACAGAGACGATCACCGTCAATTTCCTATATTCCATCGGATTTAGAAACTATCTCAATCACCGATGAGTCGTCCCCGGAGCCGCATCCACATGAGGGCCCAGGCCAGTTGGAGTAGACCGAAGAAATTGCTGGCGTTCTTCTCATCGCGGACCAGAAGGCCCCGACATTTCGACCACCATGCCCGTGTCCGTTCCACCACCCAGCGGTGCGCCGGATAGGTCTTTTGCCCGTGGGCATCGAGCTTTGCCTCGCCGAAGCGGCGGAGATGCGAGACATCCTGGAAGGCGGCAACAGTGTCATGGCCTGTGGGATGGTCATAGCCTTTGTCCGGGCGGAGATGGTGCGGCCGCCCCTCCGTCGGCGGGGGGCGCCACCACGAGGCTCCCCCGCATGGGGGCCAAGCGCTTGGTAGCGTGGACGTTGGCCCCAGCCATGGCCGCGCCCCGCGGTCCGCCACCGGCTTCCACCACCAGGCGGCGTTTCACCCCGTTTGCCCGCGTTCCGTGGGGTTGCAACCCACGAGGTCACCCCCCATGCGGGCTTTGCCCCTGGCGGCGTCGGCCGCTTGCCACGGCCAGTCCACCCCACCCCACTCGTCACAGATTCCGACCAGCACGGCCTAGAGGCGGACCAAAATGTCGTCTTGACCCCAATGCTGGCAGTTGCGATGCAACGTGCTATCGTCGCCCCATCACGCCGGCAATTGATTCCATTGGCAGCCGGTGCGCAAACGGCAGATGATGCCATTCAGCACGCGCCTGAGATCCACCCGCCGGTGCCCTGTGGGCTTGGCCGGATAGTGTCCGTCCAACATCGCTTGGGTGAGCGGCCAGACGTCATGGGGAATTTCCCAGAGGGTCGGCTGCTCCCGTGGCTCGAGTCTTACTTGCGCATGATCACCCTCCTTTCCGGTAGGAGGGCTCTCGGCAAAGCTCACTCTTTGATTGAGATAGTTTCTAAATCCGGTGGAATGTGGCTTTTTCTTTCCGTAACTCGTGCCTCCTCCCCCGCCCTCCCTTGGCCCTGCCGGATGCCTGTAGTATGTTGAAAGGTAGCCTGAGATGGCACATGGTCAAAATATTCTCACTTGCCTGCCCACGTGAGGTTACGCCTCTAGCATCGCCCGCGTTTCGGCTGGTGTTTGGCTTCACTCGCACCCATACTTGGCTTCAATATGGACGGCACAGGCTGAGGGGAGGCCATGGGTTGGGACCACCTGCTGGCATACATCACAGGGACCGTCGATGAGGAACGGCTGGTGCATCATGAGGACCTCATGACCGAACCTCGCCTCCTGCGCCACCAGATCAACGGTCGCATACGCTTGAGCGCTGGCGGGCGACGGGGGTGATCGGGCCGCGGTCGGGCAGGCCCTGGCAGCCGTGCAGCGCTGGGCGGGAGGGGCTGACATGATCTTTACGCAGTTCTACCTGGAGAGTCTTGGGCACGCGTCATATTTCGTCGGAGCAGAGGCCACCGGCGAAGCGCTGGTGCTCGACGTACGGCGCGATGTGGACGTCTATGTGGCGGAGGCCCGCCGGCACGGCATGCGCCTCCGCTACGCGGTCGATACCCACCAGCACAACGACTACGTGACGGGCATCTGCGAGCTGCCGACTCGTGCCGACGTGCAGCTCCTGGCCAGCGCCCACGCTGAGCTGGGCTACCCGGTGCGCGCGCTGGCCGACGGCGACCGCGTGGAGATGGGAGAGGTGGTCTTCGAGGTGCTGCATACGCCCGGCCACACCCCCGAGCATATCAGCCTCTTGGTCACGGACCGTTCGCGCGGCGATGCCCCTGCACTGCTGCTGGCGGGTGGTGCGCTTTTGGTGGGCGATGTGGGAAGGCCGGACCTGCTCGGCGGGCCGGCACAGACCCAGGCACTGGCTGAGGCCCTCTGCCAGACGCTTCAGCAGAAGATCCTCTCGCTGCCCGATTTCGTCGAGGTGTATCCCACCCATGTTTCGGGCTCGCTCTGCGGCGGCCACATCGGCCGCCGCCTGTCGACGACGATCGGCTATGAGCGGCGGATGAACCGGCTTCTCGCCCACCTCAGCGCCCAGGAGGCGTTCGTCGGCCAGTGCCTCAATCTCGAGCATCTGCCGGCGGTGCCCCCGTACTGGCGCCGCATGCGTGCGCTCAATCAGCAAGGGCCGCCGCGGTTGGGCACTCTGGCGGAGCCGCCGGCGCTACAGATGGAGGCCTTCGACCGCTGGCGCCGCGACGGGGCCGTGGTGCTCGACTGTCGCGCCCCCGAAGCCTTCGCCGCGCACATCCCAGGGGCGCTCAACGTGGGCCTGGGGGCGTCGTTCGCCCCCTGGGCCGGCACTGTGCTACCGGCGGACGCGCCGGTCCTGCTGGTTCTGGAGCACGCGGGCGAGCTGTGGGAGGTGTGCTGGGAGCTACTGCGCATCGGCTACGAGCTGCCCAAAGGGTGGCTCGCCGGCGGCATGCTGGCCTGGCGCACGGCGGCAAAGGCGTTAGACGTCCTGCCGCAGTGGATCGTGTGGGAGTTAGCCCAGGAGCTCCAGCGGCCTGGCCCGCTGGTCGTCCTCGACGTACGCCAGCCGCAGGAGTGGGCCGCCGGCCATATCCCCGGGGCCCTGCATATCACCGGCGCCGAGCTGCCCGCGCGCATGGACGAGGTTCCCCAGGGCCGGCCGGTGGCGACGATCTGCGGCAGTGGCTATCGCTCCTCGGTGGCAGCGAGTCTGCTCCAGCAGCGCGGTTACCGGGACGTCGTCAACGTGCTGGGGGGCATGGAGGCCTGGCGGCGAGCGGGCCTCGAGACGGTCAGCGAGGGTGACCCGCAGGCCTGAGGGAGAAGAGGAGACCGCGCGGCACGACCGGATGTGCATCAACGAACCGATCCCGTTAGGTTGAAAAATAGAGCCGGATTATGCGGCGTCGCGCGGTGGCCCCGACTACGCGGGAGTGCTGCTTGCTCGCATTACCGTCTTTGAATGCGGAGACCTGCCAAATCTTTGTGGATGCCTCCGCCCACGCCTGCCCTGACCACCTCGATATTCTCCTGGTGGATAACAGCGGCGCGCATACCGCCATACCGCCCAACGGCTGCGCTGGCCCGAGAATATACACGACGTTTGGCTGCCGCCCTATTGTCCAGAGCTCAACCCGATTGAGCGGGTGTGGCGCGACCTGAAGGATGAGCTGGCTTGGCTGCAGTGCACCGATCTTGATGCACAGCAGGCCTATGTGGTTGCCTTGTTGCAGGCCTACGATGCCCCCACCCTCCTAGCGCTCACAGGGGACGCATACCTGGTAGGACCCATTAATGCACTATGTTCATAGCAAAGTCATATTACATAGTAGGCAGGAGGGGTGAGCCAGCGCGAGTCTCTGGTCATGGCCTTTCGGCGGGGGTAGCGGCGACAACCTGGCCGTCCTGGATCTCCAAGCTGCATGGCTGTCCGGGATTCGGTCTCCCCGGTGTCTGACCCAGAAGGATGATTTCGGCACGAAGGTGGTTAGGAGCTAGTTCCAGGAGGCCCACCGTGCCGAGGCGCAGATCCTTGTGCTGCGGAAAGGTAGGGCTGCCGCTATTGAGTAACACCACGCCATCACGGTATTCCAGCCGTTCCTGATGCGTGTCGCCCGCCACCATGATGTCCACCGGCGTCGGGAAGAGCTGTTGCAGTTGAGCCATAGGCCGGAAGCCGCGCCGGAGACTATGGACCATGCCGAGGCGCCAACCATCCACCACCATCACATGCACATCCTGGCAGCGGGAATCCACGATGGGATCGTTATTGCCAATGGTGCAGACGACCGGGGCGAAGCGTTCAAGCCAGTCCAGGACCATCGGCGAGGTCAAATCACCGCTGTGGAGGATCAGGTCTACGGTGGAGAAAAACCTGGCGGGTTCGGGGCCCAGTTCGTCGAGCTGCCAAATCAGGTTTGGGAGATGGGTGTCTGAGACGATACCGATGCGCATGCGAGAGACCTTACGCGTCTAAGCGCCGGGAGTCAAGCTCAAAACCGGCTTGGCCGATGTGTCCCCTGGGTTGCCGATGAGTACTTGCGCCATTGACCGGGCAGGTCGAGATCCAGCCTCTGAGCAAACGCCTCGCGTTTGAACGAGCGTGATAGGCGTTTGTAGAAGGATCTTTCGCGATGCCGCAGAAGATGCTACAGTTGGAGGCCAACCCAATGCTCGTGAAGGACCACCAGCGAGTCATTGGGCCCATCGTACCGATGGGCTCTCATCGATGGCCAACGGGACTTCAGACCGACGCACCGCTGGCTTCTCCTCTGCGCGAAGGAAGATCATATGCCATACGTCAATGTTCACGGTGTGAACCTGTACTACGAGGAATACGGCAACGGTCCAGCGGTCATCCTGACCCCTGGCGGTCGGGTGGACCGCAATGGGTTGCGTCCCATCGCCGCGCTGCTGTCGCCGAGGTGCCGGGTCATCCTGCACGACCGGCGCAATTGCGGGCGTTCTGACGTGGTCATCGGCGGGGAGCTTTCGGAACAGCACCTGTGGGCTGAGGAGATGGCCGGCCTCCTTGTGCAGATCGGCGCCGTCCCGGCCTATGCCGCCGGCGGGTCCGCTGGTTCCAGAACTTCGTTGACCCTGGCCGTGCGACATCCTGAGGTGGTCAAGGGCGTCTTTATCTGGGAGGTCAGCGGCGGACCGCGAAGTGGGGAGCTGATGGCCCCCGGCTATTATGGACAATACATCGATGCAGCGGAGCGGGGCGGGATGGCTGCGGTAGCGGAAACCGAATTCTTCGCGCAGCGCATTCAAGACAATCCTGCGAATCGCGAGCGACTGCTGGCCATGGACGTCCGCGAATTTTGCTCGGTCATGCGGCGTTGGGCCGCAGCCTTTGCCGCCCCAAACCCGGTCAGTGACCTCACCGAAGAACAGCTCAAGACCATCACGTGCCCGATGGTGATCTTCGCAGGCAACACCCCCGATGAGGTCCACCACAAGTCGGCGGCGGAAGCCGTGCACCGCTTGGTCCCCCACGCCGAGCTACGCCCGTCCGCCTGGACGCATGAGGAGTGGGATGTGATCGGGCAGCACGACCACACCTTTCCGGGGATCGCTGCCACGAACCGCTACGCCATGAAGGCCACGGTCTATGCGGCGGCGTTGCTCGATTTCATTGAGAAGGTGGAGGGCCGAGGCGAGGGATGAGCGGGGCGCCGGCCGTCGCCACTGGAGGGCCGGCGGCCGAGCGGTTGGCGCAGTGGCCGTTAGTTAGGCATCACGGCCAGCGTACGGATTTCCCCGAACTCCTTGCGGAGCTTCTTCCAGGACTCACCCCCATCCGTACTCACATACACGTAACCATAGAGGCTACCCGCGGCGACCACGTGCGGTCGCGACGGATGGGTGGCGAGCCAGTACACGACCGAGTTCGACTCCACCGGCAGGCGAAGGGCTTCCCACGACTGGCCACCATCGGTGGAGCGCTGGATCGTGCCCGTGACGCCTGGGATGGCATCGCCGTTGCCGACGAAGATGACGTTCGGGTCATCGGCCTTGAGCATGACCCCCCGGCAGTATGATCGGTTGTCAGACTCGTGGAACTTGGGGAAATTATGGTACTTCCAGCTCTCTCCCTCGTCCGTGCTGGTGGCAATCCCGAAGGGCGTGGTGGCATAGACCGCTGACGGAGACTTTACCCGTAACGCAAGCCCGTGAATGTCGCCCTGGAAGGGGTCAGGGCCGAGGGCTGGCAGATGCCGCCAGGTGTCGCCGCCATCGAGACTCTTGTAGACGCCGTCGACTTCGATACCCGCCCAAATGGTGCGGTGATCCCGCGGGTCGACGATCATGTTGGTGGTCCGTGGGATGCCCACCGGGCAGGGTATGGTCACGCCTAACGACAAGGCATCCCACGTCTTGCCCCCGTCGCGCGAGCGGAAGGCATCCGGCCTGGTGCCGACGAAGATGGTGTCCGCGTCCGTGGGATCGACGGCGACCGACCAGATCTGGATACCGTCCATGGGAGACTCGATCTTCTCCCAAGTGCCCCCGGCGTTCTCACTGCGATAGAGGCCCACATCGCTGCCGGCCAGGATGCGGTGAGGGTTATCGGGATAGACCGTCAGGGCCCTGACGTTGCACTCCGACGGAATGGGCTGGCGGATGCGGTTCCACGTCTCACCACCGTCTGGGCTGCATGACAGGCCTCCTCCGACGGTCCCGATGCAAAGTGTGAAATCTTGTGCCATGACTGTTCCTCCTCTCTCCAGCGGACGTTCCCGCAGCGACTCGTAAGGGCCCCATCATAGACCAAGTGTGACGTCATGGCTACTGATAACTGCTCGCCTCACACGCGTACTAGGCCCCTGGGTAGCGTCTGCTGGGTGATGAGCCGTTGCTATCCCGCATCGACCAGGGCAGGTCTGCGACCTCGGCTCGGGGACACACTCTCGTAGGCGTCGGCCACCTGCAACAGGCGCGCCTCATCGAATGGACGGCCGATGAACTGAACCCCGATGGGCATCCCGGCTCGGGTGAACCCACAGGGGACGGTGATGGCCGGTAGCCCCGTAGCGTTACTCGGACTTGTATATCTGGCCAGTATCCCCGACCCCGGACCCCGCACGCGGTACTCCGTATCTCCCAGCTTGAAGGTTGGGGTATCGATGCGGGGTGCGGCGATGGGGGCGGTGGGGGTCACCAGAAAATCCACCTCCTGTAGGACACGAGCATGCTCTTCTTTGATCAACCGCTGGACTTTCAGGGCCTTGGAGTAATCCCGACCTAGGACGAATTGCCCGGCCAACGTGCGGTACAGCACGTCGGGCCCGTAGTCCTGGCGGCGCGTCGCCAGGTACGGCTCGTGGGTGACCACACTGTCGGCTAAGGAGGCGATGCGCAACGCCCCAGCATATCGCATGCTGGGGAGCGTGACCGCTGTGGTCGCCACCCCTAGGGCCCCCAAGTCGTCGATGGCTCGCCGCACGGCCCCCTCAACCTCGGGGTCGAGCAGATCGAAGTAGTAGTTGGTGGGAATCCCCATCCGCAGCCCACGCACCGGTCGACCGAGCGCTGCCGTATAGTCCGGCACTGGCACGGGAACAGTGCTGGGGTCCAACGGATCATAGCCGGCGATGACCTGGAGCATCAGCGCGCTGTCTCGCACCGACCGCGTCATGGGGCCGATGTGATCGCCGTTAAAACTGGTCACCAGCAGCCCGCGCTGGCTGACCCTGCCGAAGGTCTGCTTGAGGCCCACCACGCCGCAGAACGTCCCCGGCAGCCGCACCGACCCGCCGAGATCGGTTCCCAGCGACGCAAAGGTCACGCACGCCGCGACATTGGCCCCACCCCCGCCGCTGGAGCCACCGGGGATATGCTCGAGAGCCCAGGGATTGTGCACCGCACCATAGTGGGGATTGTTCGAGGTGGCTCCAGCGGCGAACTCCTCCAGATTCTCTTTTCCGAGAACGATGGCGCCGGCCGCTTGGCACAGCCGTACCACGTGTGCGTCTTCCTCGGGGATGTGGTCGGACAGCACTTTGGAACCCACGGTCGTGCGGATGCCGGCGGTGGCGAGATTGTCCTTGATGCCGATGGGGATGCCCTGCAGCGGCCCCCGATAGTCGCCGCGAGCCAGCGCCGCTTCCTGCTCCTTGGCCTGGCGCAGGGCCTGGTCGTGCAAGATGGTGATAAACGAGTTCAGGGTGGGCTGTAGGCGGTTGGCCTGCGTCAGGGCCGCCTCGGTGATCTCCACGGGGGAGACCTGGCGCGCCTTGATCTGTGTCGCCAGCTCGGAGATGGTGAGCTTGAGAAGCGCTATATCTGCCATCAGGACTGACCTCCTTCGTCGGCGTGCAGCAGCCGGGCCGACATCACATCGGCGAGATTTAGCTCGTGCAATCGCTCAGCCTCGGCGAGATAGCTCTCCAGTTCAGGCCGAATCCGCTCGAGTTCTTCATCAGAAAGGTCAAATCCATGATACTCATGAATCATCGTCTTGAGGGTTGCGATTGAAAGCGTCATACCCTTCACCTCCTGTGACGTGGGATGGCACATCAGGCGTGGCGGTTTCCGCCAGAAGGAGCTTCTCGGCCACGTCTGCTAGGGTATACACAGAGGGGCACTGGCACCCCCTCAGTCCAATGGGGGACGCTTGTGCGCCCATGGAGCTATCGCCTCGAACGCTGCTGCGGCACGTAATACCAGCGCATCCGCCAGGCGCGGGGCCACGATCTGCAAGCCCACCGGCAGGCCCTCCCGCGTCCATCCGCAGGGAACGCTCGCCGCCGGGTAGCCGATCAGACTGAGCGGGAAGGTAAAGGCCAGCCAGCCCAGGCGCGTGACTTTCCGTCCAGCGATCTCTTCGTGCGCTTCGACCTTCACCGGCGGCGGCGGCGCGGTCAAGGTCGGCGTCAGGAGGAGGTCGTAGCGGGTGAAGAACCGCACGAACGCATCGTTGAGCGTGCGTCTGACGTTGGCAGCCCTGACGAAATCGACCGCGCTCCAGCGCATGCCCGCCTCGATTTGGACCGCCAGCGAGGGGTCGAAGCGGTCACGCTCTGCAGGCCACCGGTCCGCGACTCGGGCGGCGCGGCTGGCGGTCGACAGGATCTGATAGGTCTCGGCGGGGTCGGCGAACCCCGGATGCGCTTCCTCCACACGGCCGCCCAGATCGGTAAAGCGTTTCGCCGCCGCCTCGGCGATTTGCCGTACCTCGGGGTCCACGGCCGCATACCCCCAATCCGGGCTCCACGCCACGCGCAACCCTTGAATCCCCCGGTCGAGGCCGGCGAGATAATCGGTTTCCGCGGCTGGCAGGGAGCACAAATCGCGGGGGTCTGCGCCCACCATGGAGTTCAGCATCAGGGCGGCATCGCGCACGGTTCTGGTCATCGGGCCTGTGTGCGAGAGCGTCTCCAGTCCCCCGAAGGTCGGAGCCATTGCGACCAGCCCCAGCGTGGGTTTCAGCCCGAAGATCGCGCAGCAGCTCGACGGAATGCGGACCGATCCGCCCGCGTCGGTTCCCACCGCCAGCGGTCCCAGCCCCGTCGCCACTGCGGCTGCCGCGCCGCCGCTGGACCCTCCCGGCGTATGCTCCAAGCTCCAGGGGTTGCGGCTCAGGCCGAAGACCGGATTGTCCGTGATCGCTTTGTGTCCGAATTCCGGGGTGTTGGTCTTGCCCAGGATGATGGCTCCGG
>Ga0081538_10003189_pt1 | contig 15573 bp, 17 predicted proteins | sample TabmetS5T2R1_FD_71022 | JGI IMG/M metagenome (GOLD analysis project Ga0081538, IMG submission 71022) | Tabebuia heterophylla rhizosphere microbial communities from the University of Puerto Rico - S5T2R1 | ecosystem: Host-associated > Plants > Roots > Rhizosphere ... | reverse complement strand
CCCGGACCCGACCGCCCCGCCGGCTCCCCAACCTCCCTACCCAGCCGCCGTTGACGTTGCCGGCGGAGACCAGCCACCTGCCGCTGACGTTGCCGGCGGAGACCAGCCACACTTGACATATGCCTATATGGGTATATGATTGTTGCCGTGGCCCGAGCAGCGACCACGGCAGATGCCTTCAACGCGGTGGCGGAGCCCCGGCGGCGACAGATCCTGGACGTCCTCGCCGCCGGGGAGCGCCCCGTGAACGATCTGGTGCGCGTGCTCGGGCTGGCCCAGCCGCAGGTGTCCAAGCACCTGCGGGTCCTCCGAGAAGTGGGGGCGGTCGACGTGCGAGACGAAGGACGCCAGCGCCTGTACCGGCTCAACGGCCGCGCCCTCAAGCCCATCCACGACTGGGTGAAGACCTACGAAGAGACGTGGACGGAGCGCTTCGAGGAGCTCGACGACGTACTGGAAGACCTCAAGCAGAGCGAAGGAGACCGATCATGATCTCGACCAAGGCGGCCGTCACCCTCCCGGCCGACGACCAGATCCTCATCACCCGCGAGTTCGACGCCCCCAAGCACCTGCTCTACAGGGCCTGGACCACGCCGGAGCTCGTCCAGCGCTGGTGGAGCGGCCGCCGCGGGAAGGTCGACAGCATCGACATCGACCTGCGCGTCGGCGGCACGTGGCGGTACGTGATGACCGCTCAGGGCGGCTTCGAGGTCGCCTTCCACGGCGAGTACCTCGAGATCGTGCCGGACGAGAAGATCGTCCACACGGAGATCTTCGAGGGCGCGCCGGGCGGCGAGAGCGAGCCGGCCGTGATCACCGTTACCTTCACCGAGGAGGACGGGCGGACACGGCTGGAGATGCTCACGCAGTGCCCGAGCAAGGAGGTCCGCGACGCGATCATGGAGTCCGGCATGGAGGTCGGCATGCAGGAGCAGATGGAGATCCTCGACGAGATCCTCCCGACGCTCCGCTGAAGGAGGTGTCGATTTCGCGTCCTCCCGTTCGTCGTATCGGCGACCATCCACGAACAGGAGGACGCGATGCAGTACATGCTGCTGATCCACCACGGCGCCGCGCCGACCCCCCGTGAGCCCGACGAGTGGGCGAAGCTGTCGCCGGACGAGCAGAAGGCCGTCTACACCGAGTACCAGGCGATCAACACCACGCCGGGCGTGACCCCGGGCGTCGGGCTGGCGCCGGCCGAGAACGCGACCACGGTCCGCGTGCAGGACGGCCGGACGCTGACCACGGACGGGCCGTTCGTCGAGCTCAAGGAGGCGATCGCCGGCTACCTGCTGTTCGAGGCGGACGACCTCGACGCCGCCATCGAGCTGGCCGCGCGGATCCCCGCGGCCCGCCTGGGCGGCGCGATCGAGATCCGGCCCACGGTGGAGTGGTAACGGCCCTCGAACAGGCGTTCCACGAGCAGTGGGGCCGTGTCCTCGCGACCCTGATCGGCTTCCTCGGCGACTTCGACCTCGCCGAGGAGGCCGCCCAGGAGGCGTTCGCGATCGCCGCCGAGCGCTGGTCGCGCGAAGGCGTGCCGTCGAATCCGGGCGCCTGGCTGATCACGACCGCGCGCAACCGCGCGGTCGACCGCATCCGCCGCGACCGCACGCTGGCCGCCAAGACGCGGCTGCTCGAGGTGCCCCTCGCGGTGGAGGACGACGTGGAGGAGACGACATTCCCGGACGAGCGGCTCGAGCTCGTCTTCACCTGCTGCCATCCCGCCCTCGCCACCGAGGCGCAGGTGGCGCTCACCCTGCGCACGCTCGGCGGCCTGACCACGGGCGAGATCGCCCGCGCGTTCCTGGTGCCGGAGGCCACGATGGCTCAGCGGCTGGTGCGGGCGAAGCGCAAGATCAAGGCGGCCGGCATCCCGTTCCGCGTGCCGCCCGACCACCTGCTGCCGGACCGGCTCGCCGCCGTGCTCGCGGTCGTCTACCTCATCTTCAACGAGGGCTACGGCGGCCGCGGGCCGCTCGTGGACGAGGCGCTGCGGCTCGGGCGCGCGCTGGCGGAGCTGATGCCCGACGAGCCCGAGGTGCACGGCCTGCTGGCCATGATGCTGCTGCACGACGCGCGCCGCGCGGCGCGCTTCCGCGAGGGCGAGCTCGTCCTGCTCGCCGACCAGGACCGCTCGCTCTGGGACGACGAGCGGATCGCCGCCGGCCGGGCGGAGCTCGACCGGGCGCTCGCCCTCCACGGCCGCGGGCCGTACGTGCTGCAGGCCGCGATCGCCGCCCTGCACGCCGACGAGCCGCGCGACTGGGTCGAGATCGCGGCTCTCTACGGCGAGCTCGCGCGCGTCACCGGCTCGCCGGTGGTCGAGCTCAGCCGCGCGGTCGCGGTCGCCGAGGCGGAGGGAGCGCAGGCCGGGCTCGACATCGCCGACCGCCTCGAGCTCGACGACTACCGCTACCTGCACGCCACGCGCGGCGAGCTCCTGCGCCGGCTCGGCCGGCGCGACGAGGCGCGCGAGGCGGTCCGGCGCGCGCTCGACCTGACCGCCGACGACGCCGAGCGCCGTCTGCTGGAGCGCCGCCTGGCGGACCTGCGGTGACTAGTACTTGAAGCCCATCGGAAGTCCCTTTCGCAGCCGTTCGGCATCCACCCGCGAAGGCGGGCATTTGCAGCGTCTTCAGAGGTTCGGCGCCGACCGCGCGCCGGTGTCCGCCCGGTTATCGACGCGCGCGGCCGGAGATTGAGCTTCAGGCCGGCAGCGTGCGCCCGTGGCGCGCGATGTCGCGCACCCGCCGCTCGAACTCGAGCTCGGCCTCGAAGTCGGCGTCGTCGGCGTGCCGGAAGGACAGGTCCTGGGAGGCGAGCACACGCGCGAACGCCTCGACCACCTCGGGGTCGAACTGCGTGCCCGCATTGCGCCGGAGCTCGGCGATCGCGACCTCCGGCGGCACCGGCCGGCGGTAGGAGTCGCGCGCCGTGAGCACGTCGTAGGCGTCGGCGACCGAGATCAGCCGCGCGGCCAGCGGGATCTCCTCGCCGGCCAGGTTGCGCGGGTAGCCGCCGCCGTCCCAGCGCTCGTGGTGGCTCAGCACGATGTCGGCCACCGGGCCGTAGCCCTCGACCCGCCGCACGACCGCCGCCCCGTCGGCCGGGTGGCGGCGGATGACCTCCCACTGGGCCTCGGTCAGCGGCTGCTCGGCGAGCAGGATCGCGTCCGGGAACGCGAACTTGCCGATGTCGTGGAGCAGGCCGGCGGTATGGACGAGCTCCTGCAGCCCGCCGGGCAGGCCGAGCTCGACCGCCGTCGCGCGCGCGTAGCGGGCGACCGCCGCCGAGTGGCGCGCGGTCATCCGGTCGCGCAGGGCGAGCGTCTCGATCATCGAGGTCAGGACCCCGATCTGGAGCGCGGCCAGCCGCTCCGCCCGATCCTGCGAGCGCAGCAGCTCGCGCAGGAGGAACTGGAACGTGAGCAGGACGAGCACGAGCAGCGAGAGCGCGGCGAAGCCGCTGTGGACGTAGACGTACGCGACCAGCACGCACAGCAGCGCGCTCACGCTCGCCGACGGCAACACCGGGAAGTAGATGGTGCGGAACTCGTGGGCGAGCGACCCGCGGTTGTGGAAGACGTAGTCGCCCGCGATGCAGAGGAAGTTCAGGAGGTGGGCGACCACGAAGCCGGCCACGATCAGCAGCGAGAACCCGAGGTCGTCCTCCTGCAGGTCGAGCGCGCTCGCCGCCGCCTCGATCAGCAGGCCGCCGGCGAGCGGGAACACCGCATAGGTGGCGAGGTTGGTGACGAAGCGCGGCAGCGGGTTGTGCGAGCGCAGCTGGTCGACCAGCACGGAGAGGACGCCGATGGCCACCGCGGGCGCCGGGCCGAGCAGCGCCATCGCGAGCACGATCGACAGGAACGAGCCGGAGACCCGCTGGACCCTGTGCTGGATGGCCAGCAGGTCGCTGACGATGGCCAGGGCGAGCAGCACCGCGAACAGCTCAGGCGGCTGCCAGTCTGCGGCCGTCGAATCGACGGCCGCGATCGCGCAGGCGAGGACGAGTACGCCCGCCTCACCGGCGATCAGCCGTGTTGACCGTGTCGACATGCGGTGCCTCCAGCGCGAGCCTACGGCGTGGCGGCCCGCGCGTCGAGGCGCGGGCCGGGTCCGTCCCCCCGGCCCGCGCGACGCACCGCTACCTGGTCGACGAGACGCGGATGCGCATCGACGTGCCCTGCTGCCGCTGCACCTGGATCCGCACGCCCGCGTTCGGGACCTTCACGCCCACGTACGGGATCGCCGCGTCCCAGTACGAGCGCCGGTCGTCGAACACCGGCACCGCCGCCTGGCCGCGGATGTAGCTCGCCTGGCCGGTCTCCTGCGCATGCAGCGTGAACGAGTCGGACTTCTCGAGCGAGAACGGCGCGTCGTAGGTCTGCACGCGTCCGCGCCACGGCTGGCCGTCGAGCCGGTAGATCGGCCGCGGATTGGCGTCGATCGGCAGGATCTCGCCCTCGCCGGGGTGGTCGCTCGTGTCGTTGTCGCCGTACGACGTGTCCCAGTACGAGACGAGCAGCCCGTTCTGGTACGGGAAGTGCTCGACCCAGTCCGGCCGGTCCGGGAAGCCGAAGTTGTACGGCCCGGTCCGCATGTACCCGTCGTGCGACGCGTAGGTGCGATTCGACGCCACGTAGAAGTGGTCGTGCAGCGTCGTCCGCGTCGACCCGACGGCGCTGAAGCCCTCCGCCGTCCAGCCGCCGGTGCCGCTCTCGGCGCCGTCCTCGACCAGCGTCTGCCCGCCCGCGGTCAGCTTGATCGCGTCGGCGAAGAAGCCGGCCTCCCGGTTCGGGTCCTGACCCTGGACCGCGGGATCGGTGAGATAGCGGAAGCGCAGGCCGACCGTCTTGTCGGCGTAGGCCGACAGGTCGAACGTCGCCGGCACCCAGTCGCTGACCCCGTCGATGCCGTTGCGCTCCTTGGTGATCGAGCCCGGGACGGCCTTCCAGCCCGTCCCGTCGTCGACCTCCACGAAGGCGTAGTCGCACGCCGTGGCCTGGCAGTCCTCGATGTTCCAGCGGGCCTGGAACGTGAGCGTCGCGGTGCCCTGCGGCAGCGTGACCCGGCGCGAGAGGCTGGCGTCGTAGTCGTCGGCGGCACCCGACCACCACTGCCTGCTCCCCTCGAACGGCGCGCCGAGGTCGTGCTGGACCTCCTTCTTGCCCAGCGGCACGACCACGCCCTGCGCCTTGGCGCTGTTGTACTCGTGCGGCCCGAGCTCGAGCGTGCGAGTCGTGCCCGCCGGCACGACCTCGTAGTCGAGCCAGCCGAGCTGGAGCTTGTCCCACGCGCCGAGGTCGGCGGCGCGGGTGCCGATGCCCTCGTCGCCGGCCGCCGACACGCGGCTCTGGCCCATCAGCGTCCACCAGTTGACCGCGTTGTCGGTCGACGCGTCGTAGTGGTCCGGCAGCCCGAGGTCGTGCCCGTACTCGTGGGCGAAGACCGACACGCCGCCGTTCTCCGGCTGGATCGTGTAGTCGGCCACCCACAGGCCGGTGGCGCCGATCTGCGTGCCGCCGTCCCGGTTGAAGTCGGGACCGACCTTGCCGGCCTGGTCGTAGAACGCCTTCCAGCGGTGCGACCAGATCGCGTCCTCGCCCTGCCACGGATCGCCGTCGGCCTGGTCGCCGCCGGAGTGGACGATCTGGAAGTGGTCGATGTAGCCGTCGGCCTCGTTGAAGTTGCCGTCGCCGTCGTAGTCGTTGCGGTCCCAGACGTCGTAGGACTTCAGGTCCTCGGCGATCTGCGCGTCGGTGCGGCCGGCCGCCTTCTGGCCGGCGACCCACGTGTCGAGCGCGTCCTTGATCAGCGCCCAGGTGTTGTCGCAGACGTTGCCGGGGCACGACGGCATGTTGCTGCGGCCGTAGCGGGCCTCGTTGTAGCGGACCTTGACCCAGTCGGTGACCGTGCCCTCGACGCTGTAGCGCCCCGACGACTGGCGCTCGTAGTACTCCCTGACCGACTCGACGTCGCCGCCCTCGCCGAAGTAGAGCTCCTCGTAGTGCTCGCGGTCGTAGTCCGGCTGCCAGACCGTCGAGTTGTCCCTCGTGCGGTCGGGCGCGGGGATCGCGTTGTGCACGGGGCCGTTGAACGTCGCCGGCCCCGGGATGCTCGGGTTCGTGTCCTGGTCCGGGAAGTCCGGGTGCCGCTCGTCGCCGAACTCGGCGAGGATCACGAAGATCTTGTCGGTCTTCTCGCGCGCGAGCTCGACGTACTGGTCGTCGGTGCTCTCGCTGCCGACCTTGACGACCTTGCTCGCCCCGCGCCGGCGCACCTTGGCGTCCCCGCGCAGGACCTTCCGGAGCGCGACCTCGCGCAGCGCGCGCCGCTTCTCCTCGGCCGGGTTCGGCAGGTCGTCGGTCAGCGGCGCCCGCTGGACCGCGGTGCTCCCCTCCGGCGGCGCCGCTCCCGCGCTCAGCGCGAACGTCGCGGCGACCCCTGCCGCAAGCGCCAGGCTCCCCAGCCCGGCTCGGGCATTCCTCATTCCGCCTCCCAAAGCGATGAAGGTCCGGTAACCCCTGCGTTACCGGACGTTGGCGATCAGCCTAGCTCGGCCCGTTGGTCAGCTGACGGACGGTGGGAGGCCGAAGCGCTCGAACACGTTCCGCACCGGGTCGAGCGCCTGCTCGGGGAAGCGCGCGTAGTAGTCGGGGTCGCGGGCGGGCGGGGACTGCATCACCCGGGTGATGAACGCGGTGACCTCCTTGATCCGGTCGCCCTCGAGCGTGATGACGTCGAGCGCGAACGGCAGGTAGGCCTGCCGGCCCTCGTCCCACGTGTAGGCGGCGATCGCCGGCTGGCCGTTGGCGGTCGTGGCCAGCCGGCGCCAGCGCCACTCACCGGACATCGGGCCGCCGGCGAGGAAGCCGCGCACGTCCTCGAGTCCACGGAACCAGCTCGCCAGCGGCGGCATCGACCACGCGGCGTCCTCGGCCAGCAGCGCGACGATGCCGTCGACGTCGTTGCGCGCCATCGCGTCCATGTAGCCCTCGACCAGCTCGCGCAGCCGCTCGTCGCCGAGCTCGCGGAGCGTGGCCTGCTGGGTCTCCTCGGGCAGCTTCTCGTCGACGGTCTTGCGGGCCCGCTGGAGCGCGCTGTTCACGGAGGCGACGGTGGTCTCGAGCGCCTCGGCCACCTCGGCCGCCGAGAAGCCGAGCACCTCGCGCAGGATCAGCACCGCGCGCTGGTTGGCGGGCAGGTGCTGGAGCGCGGCGACGAACGCCAGCTCGACGCTCTCGCGCTGCTCGAAGCTCGCCTCGGGGTCGGTCGGGTAGGGCTCGATCCAGACCGACTCGACCACCGGCTCGCCGACGCCCTCGTGCGGGTCCCACGACGGCCCGTAGTCGACCGGGAGCACGCGCTTCGGGCGCTTGGCGATCTGGTTCAGGCAGGTGTTGGTGGCGATCGTGTAGAGCCACGAGCGCAGCGAGCTGCGGCCCTCGAAGCGCCGGAGGCCCCGCCAGGAGCGCAGGAGCGCCTCCTGCAGCGCGTCCTCGGCGTCGTGGACGGAGCCCAGCATCCGGTAGCAGTGGGCGTGCAGCTCGCCGCGATACGGCTCCACCAGCGGCTGGAAAGCGCCCTCGTCGCCCGTGCGGGCGGCCTTCAGCAGCTCCTGCTCGGTCGAGATCGCCATGAACGTGAGAGTAGACCGATGAGTTCGAGCCGCGGGCCCGGTCTTAGTGGGTGATGGTCCTCCCCAAGCCCCCAAGGAGACACGAGATGCCCGCCCAGAAGGATGAGCGTTCCCGCTGGCTTGCACTGGTCGTGCTGTGCGTCGGGATGCTGATGATCGTGCTCGACGGCACGGTCGTGAACGTTGCACTGCCCTCGATCCAGGGCGACCTCGAGTTCTCCCAGGCCGGGCTCGCCTGGGTCGTCAACGCGTACCTGATCGCCTTCGGCGGCCTGCTCCTCCTGGCCGGCCGGCTCGGCGACCTGATCTCCCGCCGCGGGGTCTTCCTCGCCGGCCTCGGCGTGTTCACGGTGGCGTCCTTCGCATGCGGCGTCGCGCAGTCGCAGGAGATGCTGATCGCGGCGCGCTTCATCCAGGGCGTGGGCGGCGCGATGGCGTCGGCCGTCATTCTCGGCATGATCGTGACCATGTTCCCCGAGCCGCGCGAGCAGGCGAAGGCGATCGGGATCTACGGCTTCGTCGCCTCCGCCGGCGCGTCGGTCGGCCTGCTGGCCGGCGGCGTGCTGACCCAGCTCATCAACTGGCACTGGATCTTCTTCGTCAATATCCCGATCGGCATCGTCACCGCCATGCTCGCCATGCGGCTGCTCGAGAACGATCGCGGGATCGGCTTCGGCAAGGGCGCCGACGTCCTCGGCGCCGTGCTCATCACCGGCTCGCTGATGATGCTCGTCTACACGATCGTCGAGCCCGCCGCGGTCGACGGCTGGACCTCGGGCCGCACGCTGGCCTTCGGCGCCGGCGCGATCGCGCTGCTCGTCGCCTTCGTCGTCCGCGAGGCGACGGCCGCCAACCCGCTCGTGCCGCTACGGATCTTCCGCTCGCGCAACGTGTCGGGCGCCAACGCGATCCAGGCGCTGTTCGTGGCCGGCATGTTCGGCATGTTCTTCATGGGCGCCCTGTACCTGCAGAAGGTGCTCGGCTACGACGCGCTGGAGACCGGCCTGGCCTTCCTGCCGTCGACGATCGTGATGGGCACGCTGTCGATCCGCTACTCGCAGCCGCTCGTGATGCGCTTCGGCGCCCGCGCGACGCTGGTGCCGGGCCTGGCCCTCGGCGTCGCCGGCCTCGCCGTGTTCACGCTCTCCCCGGTGGACGGCAGCTACGTCGCGCACGTCCTGCCGGTGATGCTGCTGCTGGGCGCCGGCGCGGGCCTCGCCTTCCCGGCGCTGATGACGCTGTCGATGTCGGGCGCCTCGCCGAGCGACGCGGGCCTGGCCTCCGGCCTCGTCAACACGACGCTGCAGGTCGGCGGCGCGCTCGGGCTCGCCGTGCTGGCGACGCTGTCCTCGTCGGAGACCGCGCGCCTGCGCGAGAGCGGCGAGTCGGTGCTGTCGGCGCTCAACGGCGGCTACCACCTGGCCTACCTGATCGGTGCCGGGCTCATCCTCGCGGCGATCGCCGTCGCCGTCTCCGTGCTCGAGGGCGAGCGCAAGGCGGCCGCGACCGTCGCGCACAAGCCGGCCTACTCGGAGGTGTAAGACATGCTCGGAAAGACCAAGGCGTTCAGCGGCTTCGCGGCCCCGGACATCGAAGCGGCCCGCGCGTTCTACGCGGACACGCTCGGACTCGACGTGACCGAGGAGAACGGACTGCTCACGCTCAACCTCGAGGGCGGCGCACGGCCGACGATGATCTACCCGAAGCCCGACCACGAGCCCGCCAACTACACGATCCTCAACTTCGCGGTCGACGACGTTGACGCGACGGTGGACGAGCTGTCCTCGCGCGGCGTGGCGTTCGAGAAGTACGAGGGCTTCGACCAGGACGAGAAGGGCATCATGCGCGGCCAGGGTCCCGACATCGCGTGGTTCAAGGACCCGGCAGGCAACATCCTCTCGGTCCTCAAGGCCGACTAGGCCGAGCCACTCGCGACGAACGGGCTCAGGCGTCGAGCCACTCGGTGACGAACCGCGGGCTGTGGTGGATGGCCACCATGCCCAGCGGTTCGTCGCCGCTGTTCACGAACCCGTGCGGCGTGTCGGGCGGGACGACGACGATGTCGCCCGGCCGCGCCACGCGGGTCTCGTCCCCCACCGTGAAGGTCACCTCGCCGGCGTGGAGGACGAACACCTCCTCGTACTGATGGCGGTGCAGCGAAGGGCCGCGGCCGGGCGGCGTGTCGACCTGGATGATCGAGACGCCCGCGCCGAGCCCCTCACCGCTGTGCTCCGTGCTCATGCGCCCTCACGCTACGCGAGGCCGAGCGCCGGCGCCACCTGATCGGCGACGATCGCGCGCACGGCCTCGCGGCGGTAGGGACGCATCGCCTCGCTCGCGCGGCGGGCGTAGCCCTCGCGGTCGGGAAGGCGGAGGCCGGCCTCGATCGCGGCCGCGAGGTCGTCGGAGACGAGCTCGGGGGCGAGGCGCCGGGCGATCGGCAGCGCCTCGTAGGCGCCGGGGCTCGGGACGGTGACCAGCGGCGTGCCGGCGGCGAGCGCCTCGAGCTGGGCGAGCCCGTGGTCCTCGCGGCGGGAGGCATTGACGAGCATCCTCGCGCGCGCGACGCGGGCCAGCCACTGGTCGTGCGGCACCGACCCGGCCCACTCCACGTTCGCCGGCTCGCGAACCCCGTTGCGCTGCAGCCAGGCCAGGCCGGCCGCGCGGTCGGCCCCGCCGATCACCAGCCGGGCGTCGCCGGTGTCCGCGCGCCCCCAGGCGTCGCACAGCACGTCGATGCCGCGCTTCCACAGCCAGCCCGCGTAGGCGACGACCTCGTCGGCCGCCACGGCCGCCGGCGCCGGGGCCTCGACGGGGACGGGCAGCGGGACGATCGGGGTGTCGGAGAGCGGCGCCGCGGCGTCGGCCGCCGCGCGGCCCCACGGCAGGAGCAGGTCGGCCGCGCGGAACACGCGCCGCTCTCGCGCGCGCTGCCAGGCGCCGCTCCAGCCCGGGCGGTTGAGCGCGGTGGGCGAGTCGAAGCGGATCGCCCACGGGACCCGCGGGCGGCGGAGCAGCAGCGCGGTGGTCGCGCCCGACACGATCACCGCGCGCGCGTCGCGGGTCGCGCGGGCGGCGCGGCGGGCGGCGAGGCCCTCCACGAGGTCGATCGCGGTGATCTGGCGGCGCAGGCGGCCGGTGGCGCCGAAGCGCACGCGCACGAGGCGGCAGCTCAGGCCGGCCTCCTCGAGCAGCTCGGCGAGCGCGGCGTCGGCGTGGCGCAACCCGAGCGTCGTGCCGAGCGAGAGCAGGGCGACGTCGACCACGGGCGGGGAGGCTAGCCTGGGCGGCCGTGCCGCTGCCGAAGGCCATCCGCCGCCTCACGCCGGACCGGCTCCGGCACGACGTCCGGCTGCGGGCGCTCGGCGTCGGCTCAGGCCTGATCCCGCCGCGGCTCATGCACACGCGGCCCGAGGCCGACCTGCTCGCCGAGCTCGCCGCGGGGCGGCGCACGGCGGTCGAGATCGGCGTCTACGAGGGCTCCTCCGCGCTCGTCCTCGCCCGCAGCCTGCCCGTCGACGCCGTCCTGCACCTCGTCGACCCGTTCATCGACAGCCGCGGGCTGGCGGCCGGCTGGCGCGGCACCGCCTGGGCGACGCGGCGGGTGGTCGACCGCGTGGTGCGCGGCCGGGGCGGCCCGACGGTGCGCTGGCACGTCGAGCGCAGCGAGGAGACCGGCCGCCGGTGGGACGCGCCCGTCGACCTCGTGTTCGTCGACGGCGACCACGCGCCCGAGACCTGCCGGCTCGACTGGGAGCTCTTCAGCCCGTGGGTCCCCCCGGGCGGGGTCGTCGTCTTCCACGACGCGCGCCAGGGCCGGCCCGGGGGCGAGGGCCTGCCGGGCGACGGCGGCGTCCCGGGCCCGACCATGCTCGTCGACGAGCTCTTCCGCGGGCCGGACGCCGTCGCGGGCTGGCGGATCCGTAGCGAGCTGCACACGACGGTCGCGGTCGAGCGGGTCAGCTGAGCGCGGCCCGCAGGTCGCGCGCCCGGTCCTCGACCGGCACCCCGACGCAGTGGACGATCCGCGGCGCCTCGGCGCGGTCGAGGTAGACGCTGTTCCACTCGAGCGGGAGGAACTGGACGGCGGCCGTGAACGGCGACGCGCGCGCGTGGCGGAACGACCGCCGCCGCAGCCGCCGCCACCGGCGTTCCAGCGCGCTCGGCAGCTCGTAGCCGAGCGCGTCGAGCAGGGCGGCGTTCTCCCACCACGGGTGGTCGATGAAGCGGGTGGCGTTCCAGGTGCGGTCGAGCAGCCCGCGGGCCACGTCATCCGCGCGCCACAGCATCACGCCCGTGTTCGGGACCTGGAGCTCGCCGTGGCGCACGAGCGCGAGCGAGCGGCCGGGCTCCAGCTCGTCCGCGATGTCGCGGCTGCCGTCGACGATCACCGCGTCGGCGTCGATCCACAGCACCAGCTCGTACGTGGCGAGCGCCTCGCGGATCATCGGCACCTTGCTCCAGGCCGGCGGGCGGGAGGGGTCGCTGACGGTCGAGGTGATGAGCTCGTACCCGTGCCGGCGCGCGTAGGCCTCGAACGTCGGCCGCGAGATCGCGAGCAGCGCCTCGTGCGGTCCCGCGCCGATCGAGCACAAGGCCTTCACGGCACCAGCCCGCGGTAGAGGTCAGCCACGGCGGCCGCGCAGGCGTCCCAGTCGAAGCGACGGGCGAACTCGCGCGCGGCGGCCCCCATCTCCTCGCGCCGGCCGGCGACCGAGCGCACGGCCGCCGCGAACGCGTCCGGGTCGGGCGGCGCGAGCACGCCGGTCGTCCCGTCCACGAGCGCCTCCTCGGTCGCCGTCCCCGCCGCGGCGACGACCGGCACGCCGCGCGACTGGGCCTCGGCGACGACGAGCCCGAAGCCCTCGAGCGTCGAGCCGAAGAGCAGCACGTCGGCGCTGTCGTAGAGCCGCCACTTGTCGGCCTCCGGGACGCGGCCGGTGAAGCGCACGGGCAGCCCGGCGGCGCGCGCCTCGAGCGCCTCGCGCGGCCCCTCGCCGGCGACCACCAGCGCGGCCGGTGCGTCCAGGCGCCGCAGCGTCTCGATCGCCAGCTCCGGGCGCTTGCGCGGCTCGAGCCGCCCGAGCTGCAGCAGCCGCAGGCCCGGGCCGGGCCAGGCGTCCGGCCAGCCGCCGGTCGGCGGCGGCGTGGCGATCCCCTCATGGACGACGTGCACCTTCGCGGCCGGCACCCCCGCCGCGACGAGCTCGCGGCGCGAGTGCTCGGAGACCGTCACCACCGCGTCGGCGCGCCGCGCGATCGCCGCCTCGAGCCGCGCCCAGCGCGGATACAGGTGGTGGTGGTGCAGCACGACCGGCACGCGCGAGCGGGCCAGCGCGCGGCCGAGCAGGAGCGCCGGCCCGGTGTGGCGCACGGAGTGGCCGCGCAGGAGGTCGACGCGCCGGGCGAGCCGGCGGGCGTACGGGGTGAACGCGAGCGGCGCGAGCACCCAGTGCAGCCCGAGCCGGTGCCGGAGCACGGTGACCCGCCAGCCCGGCGGCGGCGCGGCGACGGCGTGATCGCGCGGCAGGCCGAGCTCGAGGTCGATCCCGTGGGCGGGAAGGCGCGCCAGCAGCTCCCGCTCGTAGACCTCGCCGCCGACCGTGGAGTCGGGGCGCAGCGTGTAGAAGTGCGGCCCGCCCGCAGTCAGCCGTCGCACGAGCGCGACGGGTCGTCGTCGCCGCCCCGCGAGCGCGACGGATCGTGGCGGAGGCCGCCTGGCACGGGCGCAGAGTCTAGGCTGCCGCCGCATGCCCATCCGGCGGCAGGCGCAGCGGGTCGCGCGGCGCGCGCTCGGCCCCGCCCATCCCGCCGCCCTGCGCCGCTGGCGGCGCCTCCAGGCCGCCCACCGGGCGCGGCGGATGCGGGCGATCACGGACGACTTCGTGGCCTGGCACGGCCTGACCGTCAGCGGCGGCCCGTTCGCCGGCCTGACCTATCCCGACGCCACGCCGACCTCGCTCGTGCCCAAGCTGCTCGGCGTCTACGAGCGCGAGCTGCACCCCGCGATCGAGGCGGCGATCGCCGCCAGGCCCGACCGGATCGTCAACGTCGGCGCGGCCGACGGCTACTACGCGGTCGGTTTCGCCCGCCGTCTCCGCGCCCCGGTCGTCGCGTACGAGGCCGACGCGCAGCAGCGCGCGCTGCTCGCGCGCGTCGCCGCCGCCAACGGCGTCGAGCTCACCATCCGCGGCGCCGCCGAGCGCCTTCCCGAGGACGCAGGGCTCGTGGTCATGGACTGCGAGGGCTGCGAGGCGGTGCTCCTCGATCCCGCGCCCCTCCGCACCGCCACGGTGATCGTCGAGCTGCACGACTTCGTCGCCCCGACCGACCACCTGATCGCGCGCTTCGCGGCCACCCACGAGGTCGAGCTCGTCGCCACCGGACCGCAGCCGCCCCACCGCGGCTCGCCGCTCGCCCTCGCGCTGTCCGAGTACCGCCCCGGCCCGATGCGCTGGGCCGTGATGATCCCGCGCTGAAGGGGTACGATCCCGTTCGTGGAGCCCGAGCGCTTCGACGACGTCGCGTTCCGGATCGTGGAGGAGCCCGAGCCGCCCCGGCGGCGGCCGCCTCGCCGGCGCCGCTGGCTGCTCACGGTCACCGCCTGCGCGCTGATGACCGGCGGCCTCGCCGCGGGCGCCTCGGCGCTCGTCGGCGGCGGTGACGAAGCCGCCACCAAGGTCGGCGAGACCTCGACCGAGGGCTGGTGGAAGGGGTACAAGCCGGCCACCGAAGAAGGCTGGACGTCCTACGTCCCCCTGAGCCGGGACGGCCACGGGTGCCGCAAGGGCGAGCACGGCGAGCGCGAGCGGCGCTCGCGCGTCCGCTACTAGGGCATTCCATAGCCGAACGTACGGTGGACCGCACCATCGGACGGGTGGTATCCATGCTGAAGATCCGGGCCGTCCGGACGAATACTTCGTACACCGATGCTCGGTCGCGCGCTCAACCGCCTCCGTGGACAGGAGCAGCCGGACCTCGAGGTCCAGCTCGAGACCTGCGGAATCTGCGGGTGCGACTTCGTGAACCCGGTCGACTGGGAGCCCGTCGGCGACACGCACTGGTGGATGCTGCTGCGCTGCGGCGCGTGCGACACCTGGCGTGAGGCGACGGTCACCAACGCGATCGCCGCGCGCTACGACTTCGAGCTCGACAAGCGCCTCGACATCCTCACCCGCGCGCTCGACCGGATCGACAAGCGCCGCATGGCGGCCGAGGTCGAGACGATGATCGAGGCGCTGCGGCGCGGTCTCGTCGACGCCGCCGACTTCGCCCGCTGAGTGCTGCCGGTCGCGCTCACGGCCGCCGCGCTCGCCGGCTGCCCGCTGTTCCCGGCCGACTTCAGCACCAACCAGCGCGTCGACCACCTCCCGGTAGCGGCCGGCTCCGACGCGATCGTGCGATCGATCGGGCTCGACGACCACGTCCACGCCGACTTCGGCTCCGGCCGCTGGGAGGGCCGCCCGATCGGCATTCCCTACACGGTCGTCACGCGCAGGACCAAGCGCTCGCGCGTGGCCTTCGACTACGCCGACGAGTCGGACCGCGTGCGCTACCCGATCCCGCGCGGCGTGAAGATCGAGGGCGGCGGCGACCGCCACGCCCTGTTGCTCGACGGCAGCCGCTGCCGGCTCTACGAGCTGTTCGCGCTGCGACGTGAGAACGGCCGCTGGCACGCCGGCTCGGGGGCGACCTGGAACCTGCGCAAGCCCAGGTTGCGCCCGCGCGGATGGACGTCGGCCGATGCCGCCGGCCTCCCGATCCTGCCGCTGCTCGCGCGGCCGGGGAGGATCGACCACGCGCTGCGCGTGACGGTCTCGCAGTCGCGGCGGGGGGTCCTCCTGCCCCCCCCCCCCCTCCCCCCCGGCGACGGCCAACCCCCCCCCCCCCCCGCGGGGGGGCGGCCGCGGGCGGAGGGGGGCGGCC
>Ga0081538_10003188_pt1 | contig 15574 bp, 16 predicted proteins | sample TabmetS5T2R1_FD_71022 | JGI IMG/M metagenome (GOLD analysis project Ga0081538, IMG submission 71022) | Tabebuia heterophylla rhizosphere microbial communities from the University of Puerto Rico - S5T2R1 | ecosystem: Host-associated > Plants > Roots > Rhizosphere ... | reverse complement strand
CCGCCAAGACTTGACGATACCCCACCAAATATCGGCAGGCAACAGGCTCAAGAACTATTACGAGCTTACCAAGCCAAAGATCTGGTACCTGCTGGTTTTCACGGCGTTTGGCGCGGCTCTGACTGCATCGTTTCTGTTCGACATCCCTATAACGCCTCTGACGTGGATGCTCCTGATAGGCGGTGTTGCGGCCGGCTCGGCAGCAGCAGACACGCTGACAGGCTACAACGACCGGGACATTGACGCCATAATGGATAGGACCAAGGGAAGGCCGATACCTTCTGGCAGGATATCGCCCCACAATGCGCTTGCGTTCGGGTTGGTGCTGGCGGCAATTTCGCTTGCATGCGCATGGTTCATTAACATCTGGGCTTTTGGGCTGATGGCCTTCGGGCTTTTCGATAACATCATCGTCTACAGCAAGTGGCTCAAGCGCAGGAGCCAGAGCAACATCATCTTAGGCGGCTTTTCAGGCGGCGCACCGGCGCTCATAGGCTACATCGCAGTCACGACGGCAAACATCGAGATTGGGCTCGTGATGGCTGGGCTCGTGTTCCTCTGGATTCCGACCCACATCTGGAGCCTTGCGCTGCACGTCAAGAAGGACTACACAAAGGCCGGCGTGCCGATGCTGCCAGTGGTGTCGAGCGAAAAGGCGTCTGTCAGAGTCATCGCCGGGACTACGCTCATGATGGTGGTGTTTAGCGTGCTGCCGTTCTTTTTCAACCAGTTTGGCATGATCTATTTGGTTACTGCAAGCGTCTTTGGCGCAGTTATGATCGCGCTCTCTGTCTGGCTCCTTGCCAAGCCAAGTGAAAAGGCGTCGTGGACTGTATTCAAGTTCTCAAGCCCCTACCTTACGGCGCTCTTTATCGCCTTTATGGTGGACGCCTTTTTCAAGTAGCTTTTCGCACTCGTACAGCACCCTTGCAATGACAACATGGGCTTCCAGCCCATAGTCGCTTATCGAGTATGTCAAGTTGAGCAGCTTTGTCGTGCTCTCTGAAAAATGGCCCCTTGGGAACCCTCCAACGACGAACGCGCAATTATTGTCAGAAGAGAAGGAGGAGGAGGAGATGATGTTTTCAGCAACCGCTTTTTCTGCTGTTGTGCCCTGTACGCCGACGGTTGAAAGGCCAATCACTTTGTCAGGCTCGATGCTGTCTAGCAGGTCCTGCAGGGTGCCGTCGGCAAGCTGCATCAGGACTGCACCTTCTTCGCTCTTGACCTCCTTGTCCCTGAACAGGCTCGTCATCAGCCCTTCAAAGCGAAAGTACGATTTGGGTATGCGCAGGTTGTCAGCAATTGCGATTATCTTGTCGTTCACTGTGTGGACATAGACCCTGAGCTCGTTTTCTATAAAGAGCGGGGTCGACAGCGCCTCCATGAGCGCAAAGTGGACAATGTCGGGCCTGCCGCGCTTGCCGCCGCTGCCGCCGTCCTTTAGCTTTTTCATCGCTGCGTGGTGGTAGCTTCTGTCAAGCAGAATTTCTGACGGCTTGAGCCCGACTCTGCGCGCGTGGTTCTTTACTGCGGGGTGCCCGGCGATCTCGTTTGGCACTGTTTCAAGCGCGGCTTCTGCAATGATAAGCGTTATCGTACCTTTTGCATCTTGCAGCGCCTTATATTAAGGAGCAGCACCGGCGTATTTCGTAAATATCTCGGCGCGCCTTGCGTGCACCAGCTTTTGCAGCTCCTTGGTGCCAAGCCCAAGCTCGATGTCTGCCTCGTTTTTGTTTTCTTTGTTGACCAGAATTTCGCCGGGTCCGAATTTCGCGCTCTCTACCTCTATTGGCACCTTGGTGTGAAGGAGCTCGGCAAGAAAATCGAAAAGGGCGGGGTAAGTGGCATTGTTTTGATATGTGTAGGTAGTCGTCCCGCTGCTTGCAAGCGCTTCTTTCTTTATGGGAAAGGCAAAGGACGGCGACGAGATTATGTCGACGATCCTGACTGCCAGCCGAGCAAGCTCGACCTGGTCGCTGTGCGTCTGCTCTCTGAGCTTCGCATACGCTGCAGCCAGCTGCTCCAAGCTGTCCAACAAAGGTAATGGCTTGACAACACAATTAACGGTTACCGCCAAAGCTTATGAGCTGGAAGCGTGTTTCTATGCAACCATTGAAGAGGAAGAGGAGGAGGGGGAAGCAGCAGGTCAAAGAGGTGGCACGGGAGCGCATAGACATTCTTGTGGCGAACACACTCAAGGAAAAAGATGAAAACCTTGCTGGCAGGAAGGCCCAGCTTGCAAAAAAGATGGCAATGCGCTTTCGCCTCCGGCTGCCCTACGATGTCAGGCAATTGTACTGCAAAAAGTGCAAGGCGTTCATTGTGCCGGGCACGACAGCAAGGGTAAGGGTGGGCAGGGCAAAAACAAGGGCGGTGAGGATCACCTGCCTCAGGTGCGGCCATATCTACCGCAAGATTCTGGCGGCGGCGGAATAAGGATTTATAAGGGCTCGGGCAAACTTGCAAAATACATGGCCAAGGCTTATGACGTTCCGGCTGACGAGCTGATATCCAAGCTGGTCAAGCAGCTGAAGAAGGACAAAAAGATAGAGCCTCCGGCATGGTCGGCATTTGTCAAGACAGGCTCGCACGCCCAAAGGATACCCCAGAGCAGGGACTGGTGGTACGTGAGATGTGCTTCACTCTTGAGAAAGATTTACCTTCATGGTCCTCTTAGTGTTTCTGACCTTAAAGTCGCTTACGGTGGCAGGAAGAAGGTTGGCTACAACCTTGCCCACCACAGGGACGCTAGCGGCGCAATCGTGCGCAAAGCGCTCCAGCAGCTGGAAGCATCCGGCTACATCGTCAAGGTGCAGGGCAAGGGCAGGATCGTTTCTAGCGATGGCATGAAAAGAATGGACCGGCTTGCCACCGAGATCCACAAAGAGCTTGTCAAGGCCGCGCCGCAACTCCAGCGCTACGCGTAGTAAAATAAAATATGTCGTTCCCGCAGCAACCGCCGCAGCAGCCAAATGACGAAGAAGCAAGGAGGCGCGAAGCTGAGGCTGCAGCCATGCGCCAGCGCGTCCTGCTGGCATTACTTGATCCGCAGGCTCGCCAGCGCTTGATGAACATCCGGCTTGTCAAACCCGATCTTGCGATGGCAGTCGAGAACTACCTCATCAGCGCGGCCTCTTCTGGCAGGCTCAGCCGGCCGCTGACGGACGAAGAGCTGAAGCAGCTTTTGATGCGCATCCAGCAGCCGAAAAAGGAATTCAAGTTTGACAGGCGCTAGCGATGATCAGCAGCTGGTGGCTCGACAAGGGTAAAGCTGTTGCCTGCCATCTTGATCCTTGAATGTGGAAAAGGTTCCACAGTTCTTTTTCTTTGGCTCGGTGATATTTTTACGCCATTCACTCTCTCAATTCCCGGTACGTATATGGACTGGTTGTTGTTGTTGTTGTCGGTATGAGACTATATTATGCCGGTTTCGCTGCCGATATTGTTCTTTGTAACTTCTTCGTACACTTCTTTTGACATTCTTTTCTTGTCAGGCACCAGCAGCAGGCTTTTATTATCGACCCAGAATTCTTTGGAGCAACTTCAACCCAGTGCATGTCAGGTGTGGGGGCATATGTCTTCTATCCTGACGTCAAACTCACTCAAGTCTCTTCGTATGGAACCAACAACAGCCTTTTTCTGATCTGACACTATTACGATTATTATTATTATTTTACTTTTAGTCCGCCCAGCCCGTTGATCATGCGAAAAGGAGAGAGATATATATATATGTCCTGCAACAAATAATAAAAACTTCATCGGCAGAGATCAAAATACTGTTCAATGTTAAGATGTAGACTCGGTCATGAGTTAACTATTTAAGGTCTGGAACTTGCTTCTGCTTCCATGAAGGCATCAGTATTTCGAGAGTACAACAAGGACCCGACCAAAGTGGTCAAGATTGAAGATATCGACGTTCCCAAGATAAAGCCCAACGAAGTCATGATAAAGGTTGAATCAGCGTCCTACAACTACAACGACCTCTGGGCGATATGGGGCGAGCCGGTCAAGACTCCACTTCCCCACATCTCTGGAAGCGACGTCGCTGGCACCGTGGTAGAAGCCGGCTCTGACGTGAGAAAGCTCAAGGTGGGTGACAGGGTCGTTTCACATTCAAACATGAGCTGCAGGGTATGCGACGCGTGCACCTCCGGCAGGGAATACGACTGCGAAGACAGGCTGATCTGGGGATTCCAGACAGGCCCGCTCTGGGGCGGGTTTGCGCAGTACACCCACCTGCCAGAAGTCAACGTCGCGAAAATCGCAGACAATGTCTCGTTTGAGGACGCGGCGGCAGTCTCTATGGTGGGCATGACATCGTGGCACATGCTCGTCGGCCGCGCCAAGATAAAGCCAGGGCAGCTTGTGCTTATCATGGGTGGAGGCTCTGGCGTCGGCATGGTGGGCATCCAGATTGCAAAGCTGTACAACTGCACCGTGATTGCCACCGCCGGCAACAAAGACAAGATGGACAAGTGCCTCGACCTTGGAGCCGACTATGTTGTCAACCACAGGGAAGCCGACTGGTACAAGAAGGTGCGCGAAATCAACAAAAAGCTGGGGCAATCTGGCGTCGACGTAGTCTTTGAGCACATCGGCAAGTCCGTGTTCCCGCAGGAAATCGCGCTGCTCAAGATGGGCGGGACGCTCGTCGCGACAGGCGCGACGACAGGCTATGACGCGACCATCGACCTGAGATACCTGTTCTTCAAGGGCACCAACCTGCTAGGCTCGACCCAGGGCACTAAGGCAGAGCTTGAAGATGTCATATACTGGGTCAGCAAGGGCAAGATCAAGCCGGTCATCGACACAGTCCTGCCGTTCTCAGACATGGTCAGAGGCCACGTCATGATGGCAGAGGCCCAGCAGTTCGGCAAGATCCTGACTACCCCGCAGAAACTATAAACCAGTTCCTTTCTTTCTCTTTTTGAAGATAGATAAAATATGTTCCGAAGCCTTATCTTTGTCCCCGGCAACAGCAGCCGCTTTGTGGAAAAAGCCAAGACGCTTTTGGCAGATATCATTTGCTTTGACCTTGAAGATTCTGTTCCTGCCAACGAAAAAGACGCTGCAAGAAAAATAATTGCAGACGCGTTTGCCCGCCGGCAGGAATATTCAAGGCCGGTGTACGTCAGGACAAACTCGCCGGAATCCGGGCTAATAGCTGCCGATCTCAAGGCAGTGGTGAAGAAAGGCATCGACGGGGTGGTGATCCCCAAGGTCAACGAAGCCGATGAAATTGCCGAAATTAAAAAGCAGCTGGCAGCGCTTGAAGAAGAAAAAAGGACCGGCAAGATAGCGCTAATGCCTTCCATCGAGACTGCTAAAGGAGTAGTGAACGCTTACCAGATAGCCGGCGCCGACGACAGGATAAACGCGCTTATCTTTGGCGTCTTTGACTTTCTGTATGACATGGGGCTCGACTACGACGAGCGCGACGCGTCAGGGTATTCATATGCGCGCGCCAAAGTCCCGGTGGACGCAAGGGCCGCCGGCATACACGCAATAGATGCGATATGGCAAAAAATAGACGACGCTGATGGCCTTGTAAAGGACGCGACTATTGCAAGACGCCTCGGATATTCGGGCAAAAGCATAATCCACCCAAGCCAGATCGAGCCAGTGCACAGAGTGTTCCTACCAAGCAGGAACGAGGTTGAATGGGCGAAAAAGGTGGTGCAGGCGCTTGGCGACGCAATGGAAAAGGGGAGCGGCAGAGGCGCGGTGAGGCTTGAGGGCAAGATGGTAGACGCAGTCCACTACAAGCAGGCAAAAGCTATTCTGGACGCGGCAGCAGGCGAGCGTTAACTGCTACTACTATTATTTCATATCAAGCCCAAACACGCCAGCGTTGCCCCAGTTCTCTTTTGACACTTCGTAAATGAGGATGCGGATGCTCTCCTCTTTTGTCTTGAGAATTCTCGCCGTTTCCTTTGTCAATACTTGTACAAGCTCGCGCTTTTGCTCAACCGTCCTTCCCTGGCTCATGGTTATCTGAATGACTGGCATGCTGATGATGACACAGCCAGAGCAGAGCATATATCAGTATTTTGGCATGGCTTTCTTGATAGCCATGATGCCGGCATAGTAAGGAATGTTGTACAGTGCAGCTAGCGCGGCCACTGGCGGGCCAAAGAACTGAAACGCAAACACCGCCACAAGCACGTTGTTGATGTAGGTCATCGAGATGAGGCCAGCCGTCCTCTCGTGCCTGCTGCCGGCTATGCTGACGTACCCGACAAGGCTGTAGGCGGCATAGCAGAGAGACGCCGTCGCCATGGTCTGAAGCATGAACACCTGATCTTCGTAAAAATACCCGGAGAACTTGGCAAACATGCCAAAGTTTATCAGCACAATGAAGACGAGCGACAGCGGAAGCGAATTGTTATCGGCAAACCTTGACGCAGAAGGCAGGTACTTTTTGATAAGCCAGCCAGCGGCAAACGGCGTAAAGAGCGCGGCGGAAAGCAGGAACACCATGTGCAGCACAGGGATGTTAAACTGCGAGCCCACCAGCGCGTAGACTATTGATGGCTGTACAAAGGGCACGGCTAGCGAGGTGGCAATTATCATGCCAACCACAAGTGGCAGTCTTCCTCCGATCAGGTTGACGACGAACGGCGCGCCAAGACCTGTTGAAATGCCCGACAGCAACAGAACAGGCAGGGCAAACGGCTCGTAAATGGCGTAGGTAAGAGCATACATTGCAACCGGCAGAGCGACTAGCTTGACAAATGATAGAACAGCAAGCTGCCTTGGATTTGTAAAAGTCGTGACGAGATCCGCAGTCTTGAGCCTGATAAGGTTCAGGAACAATAGCGCGCCAAGCCACACTAGGAGGTAGGGCTCGACTAGCAGGCCGATGGCAGGAAACAGGACGCCGGCAGCCATAGACCCTGCTATGGCCGCGACAAGGACTGCATCACCATTATTGCGGCCCAAGTGATTTCAGCTGCTCTATCATTTCTTGCACATAGTCAAAGCCCTGCTGCCAGAACTCTTGCCTAGAGATGTCGATTCCGGCCTCAGTCAGGAGCTCCTCCGGCTTTCTCGAGCCTCCGGCGGACAGTATCTTGAAGTATCTCGGGATAAATGACCCGCCCTCGCGCTTGTACTGCTGGTAGAGCGACAGCACCAGCAGGTTGCCAAACGAGTAGGCGTAGGTGTAGAATGGTGTGTGGTAAAAGTGTGGGATGTATATCCACTCCCATTCAAACTCAGGCGACAGCACTATTGAATTTCCAAACTGCTCCTTCAGATTGTCGACGTACACTTTGGCGACGGCATCAATCGTGACGCTGCCCGCTATTGCGTCATGGATCTGCACTTCAAAGAGTGTGAAATACGCCTGCCGCATTATTGTGGCGTACATGTCGTCAATTTGCTCAGCAAGGAGCAGTCTGCGCTCCTTTCTTGACATCTTTTCCGCGAGCTTTTCGTTGAGCAGCATCTCTGCAAACACAGACGCTGTCTCGGCAAGCGGCAGCGGCGCGTGCGAGACCATTATCGGCATCTCAGAAGCTAGCATGCTGTGTATTGCGTGGCCGAACTCGTGAGCAAGCGTCGACACATCCCTTGTCTGGCCGTCATAGTTGAGCAGGACGTAAGGCGTTATTTTGGGCGTCACGGTGTAACAGAACGCGCCGCCCCTCTTTGCCTTTCTTATTTCTGAATCAACATGATGTTCGGCAAAGACCCGGCCGGCAAGATCGCGAAACTGTGGGTGGAAGTCGCCAAAAGTATCAAGCACGCTTGTTACAGCCTTGCCAAAGGTAAACTTTTTGCTGTCAGATGCCTTTGTTGAAATCGGCGCATAGAGGTCGTAGCGGCGGAGCTTTTTCATTCCAAGAATCTTTGCTTTTTCCCTGAAATAGTCCTGAAACACAGGCGCGTTCTTCCTGCATACTGCAAGAAGAGCTTCTACTGTGCCGTCATCTAGGTTGTTTGCGATGTTGCGCACCGAGATCGGCGACTTGTAGCCACGCATAGAGACGGCCTCGTCGCGCCACTGGAGCACGACGTTCTGGTATATCTCGCCCAGCACACCACTGTTCTTTTTGTAAACTTCAAAGAGCGACTTGTATGCGGCCTCCCTAGTATTGGAGTCGGGACTTCTGACAAGCGTCACGAGCTTTTCTCTGCTGTCGAATTTCTTGATTATAGTTTTTCTGCCGCGCTTTAGCTTCATGGTGAATTCAAAGCCGCTCACCATCTTGTCGTAGATCTTGACAAGGGCGCCGGTGCCGGTGACTTGAAGAGTGTTGATTATTTTTTCTTCCGGCTCGCTCAGCGCGTACTTTGCCACAAGCCGCTTGTGCCGGAGGTACTCGCGGTAGACTTCGGGCACCGCGTTTATCAGCCTGCTCGCATTTTCGTCGTCGATCTGCTTTTTGAACCAGAGGTCGAAAAAGAGCGTCCTGTTGCCGATGTCAGACGCCAGCTTTTCCATCTTTGTGACCAGCGCCGACGCCTCATTTGATGACGTGTCGGCGTAGTAGCGCAAGTGCGCGTAGCCGCTTGCGATGCTGACCTTTTCTGAAATGCCCTCGAGCATGTGGATGAGGTTTTCAAATTCCGCCGGCGAAATGTCCGGCCGCAGGCTTGTACGCTTTGCTTCAAATTGCCTGAGCTGGTCTTGGATGGAGTCGAGAAAGCGGCTGAATTCATTGCTTAACGGGTCCTTCACGAGATCCGTCAGGTCCCACCGGCCGACCTTGAGCGCAGAATGGACAGCCATGAACTACAGCCATTACGCCGGCTCGGTCAAATATGTACCTATGTATTTTTATCTAAAACACCTGTGCGCCATCGTTTGTACAGTTTTGAGCAGAAGGTGAACAGTTGCAGCTGGAAACAGCTATATAAGCGATCGCTGCGCCAGCTGCGCACTTGTCCTACTCGTGGAGCAAGTTTGGCAGGGAAGCAGAATACATTGTCGCCCTCTACCTCCGGTCGGAAGGGTGGAGTGTCAGTCTGTCGCCGGCAAGCAGGGGCCCGGCAGACATCGTTGCGGCTCGAAACGGCGAGCAACAGTGGTTCATTCAGGTCAAGGCAAGCTCGGGCGTGCCTAGGCTAAAAGGCCACGAAGTAAAGAGGCTGCGGGAGCTGGCGGAGAGCAGAGGCGGCCTTGCAGTCATTTCAACGCTCCAGCCCTTTAACGGTGGTGGCTTTAGCATTGGCAGCTATGCAATGATGTTCTACGAGCTTGCCAGCTGGAAGAAGCTTGACCCTAGGGCACCGCGGGAGGAGGAGGAAGAAGATGGAGATCGCATCTTTTTGCGATCCGAAGCTCACTCCCCCTTATGAGGTACTTGAACTCGCTGTCATGCCTCCTGCATAAATATAGAATGAGAGCTTAAAGCCGTCAAAATCAAGCCTCAAAGCAGCATTTTTTCCTTCTCGGAACCACTATATCCTATTTATTATTATTATCATCTCGTAATAGCCGTTTCTTCTGTTTCCTTGGGGACAACATAAACGCCGACAAGGTCAAAGCAGCCAGTCGCTTGGCAAAAAAATCGCTTTTTTATTCCCAGTTGATCTTCTCATATGCGAATGTTCCGCTTATAGCTATATAGTATAAATGAGCTAACATAGATACTAGAAAATATTGCCAGCTATCTTAAATAGATCTTTCGATCTAGTGACACATACTCGCGGATATGCGAGTTTCAGCATACGGATATGAGGCATAGGCGAGCAATATGCGCGCTCATTGCGGGATAATTTGGCCTGCAACGGTGTCGCATGATAATGCCTACCTCTCCTGTGCTGTTGTTTTGTCAAATTTTGTAATGTATATGACTGATTGTTGAATAGCTGGAAAACTGACTGGTGGGTCAGTTAAATTTATTAGGATCGCTTCGGTATGATCGGTCGCGTATGTCATCATCCCAAGGGCCGCGGCAACCAAACGAGCTGGTTCTTGCAAAGTGGAGCGACAGGTTCTTTGCATGGGTGATAGACTTTATCATAGTAAACATCGCAGTCTGGTCGATCTTTGGAGCTGCAGTTGCAGCGCCGTTTGACGGAGACTTGGACGGGTGGGTCAGGAACGGGGCCGGCCCCGTGCCATTCATTGCCACGAGCCTTGTCTTCTTTGCGTACTGGACCCTGATGGAATCAGCAAGAGGGCAGTCGATAGGCAAGATGGCGCTTAAGATAAAGACGACCGACCTTGAAGGCAGGACTCCTGACATCAAGAGCGCCGTAATCCAGAGCTTTGGTAAGTCATTCCTGCTGATCATTGACGTGGCCGCCGGCTGGATATTCACAAACGACAAGAGGCAGATGATATTCAATAGGGCAAGTCACACTATAGTTGTCAAGGAACAGGGGGACGGAGCTAGCAACCCAGAAAATGTCAGGTACACCAAGTCGTAATTTTATCCTTGTGTTATTATGTTAAAACAATGTAAAATTGATAAAAAAAGAACGAGATTTAACGCTACTTTTTTTAGATATGGCACTGGCCTATTTAAGTCGGTTTGATGTTAGGCGGTTCCAGTAAAGTGGAAGTTGCAGCTTTAAAAGTTCAGACTAAATGTCTATCACAGTTCAAATATTCATTTGCATTATGTTCCTTATACTAGCATATATGAGAGAAGATGCGGAAAAAGGCAAGGAAAGCCTTCGAAATGATATTGAAAGCGGGGCAAGACATATCCTTGAACAAAGAGTAGAATACTGTAAAAAAGCTGGGATGACACAAACAACATTCAAAATAGCCTATGGCAAGGCTACTGACGAAATCATACGCATAGCCGAGGAAATGGAATGTGACGTTATAGTGATGGCAAGCTCAAGAATACCCTCCTTTATTAGGTCGTTAGGAAGTACTGCTAGAAAAGTAGTGGACAACGCTAGAAAACCCGTTCTCATAATACATGAGTAATATAGGCATTTAGTTTGAAAGCCGGGTCTTTCTCTTCTCTCAGTTCTAGATTCTAGCTATTGCTACATCATGACGCCCCGATGGTCTTGCTAGTCAGAAGTAACTCTTTTTCTTCTTCTTCTTCTTTCTAGCCTTCTATTCCAGAACAATCTAGTTAAGCTCCTTCCTGAACCTTCACTGGCATCCTGTTTGCTACCTCAAGCAGAACAAACAATAGAATCTACTGCCGTGAGCCCTCTTGAGCCTCAAGAGCTTGAGCTGGTGTTTATCCTGTTCCGCCAACGCAAATTGCGTAGACTTGTATAGACGAAGCTGAATCGTCGCCATTATATGCTTGAACAGCATAAGCATTGACCGCTAGCGATGGCCCATTAATTAGTAGTGTAACTTCTGGATTAGAAGTTTGAAAGCCACCACCTATCACGACTTGACCCTCGCTGCAGCTTGCATGTGATATTTCAGCTGTGCCAGGAGAAATAAATATCCTAGGAGACCATTGCTGTGTGATAGTGAAGCCATCAAATTGCTCTGTTACGGTCTGATTATTCGTAAGGTCCTGTACAGAAATTGTTGTAGTTGCATTAGGAGAAGGAGTAGCAGTAGTCGTATCTGCTGTCGTTTGTTGCTGTGCCATCGAAGGAGATGCTAAAGACACAAGGGCCAAACCAAATAATACAGATGCTGCCGCTACACTTGTCAGTGTATTAAGAGATATATTCATGGCAATCACATCTGATATTATATTATTTTAAAGTTTTGGTATGAAAGATCAGAATCAATCTAACCTAGATCGATGTACTACATACAGGTTGATTTGTAGGATGTGATCTTGATGTATTCATTGCAAATGATGGCGCTAAGTCAGAGAAGGAGTCTCGATCAGCAGCTGCAGACAAGGACAATCCCCATAAACATCACAACAACAACAGAAGGAGCTAGCGGCGCAGAACAGACCAGGCACAAGCACAAGCAGCTCAGGCAGCACAAGCACAAGTGTCTAACCAAGGTAAGAAAGGTATGATCCAAGAACTTGAAAGATTAGGTAGTCTCAAGCAACAAGGCTTGATATCAGAAGAAGAATAATTTCAGAAGCTCAAAGTGCATTTGCTCTCCGGCATTTAGGGATGAAATTTTTTACTGCTATTCAAATGAAAGGAATAGAGAGAACTCTACTTGAAGAGCAGTAATAAAACTACTACTAAAATTCGGCGAAAGAAAGAGCGTTAGTACTCCAAGGAGGAGGATCGTTGGGTGCCTATGAAGCAGGTGCTTACAAGGCGTTATATGAATGGCTATCAAAGAAAGATAAAGAGGAAGGAAAGGAAACAAGCATAACATTTGATAATATTGCAGGTACGTCGATAGGTGCTATGAATGCAGCAGTACTCACAAGCTACATTGTCGAAAATGGTACTTATGAAGGCTCTGCTGAGAGACTCATAGATTTCTGGAACTATCTATCCAAAGAATCAATAGCAGATGCCAATCCTTGGTTTAAGCCATTCTGGGATTATTTACATAATAATATTGACAAGGCTGTCGCAACAGGAGAAGCAGCTAGAAGGTACTATTCAGCGAAGGAATTTGCTATGACAGGTGTACCAAATGTATTTTCTGCTCCAATTCCAGCACGTGACAACAGATTTTTTGATTATTTATGGAATACTTGGTATCGCTTTAGTAATGAACCACTGAGGAAAAGTCTAAAGAGATTTGCAAAGTTTCCTATAGCAACAGCTTTTGAAGAGAATCAGCCTAGCTAGTTGATTTTACATCGCAATTCTTATCGCTTCTCCTTTAGACTCGCTAGTTCTACGCCTACAGTCACGAGCTCAATTGGGTCAGTTTTACCAATCCTCTTTTTGGACGTTTTTAGCAGGCCCAGAGGGACTCGGCAGAAAAAACTTCAAAATTGAGACTCGGTGCAACTAGAGGGCAGGTTCAATATTATTTGGTTCTTGCATGTGAAGGGGTTCAACACACCAGCTTAAAGGGTTTATTCAGAATGATGTCATAGACCGTGATTGGCTCTGTCTCTCTTGCTTACTACTTCATAGCATTCTGCCATATTCTCAAAGCCCTTTATTGTTCGCTTGATAGGAATTGATCTGAAATTAAATATGTCCTCTATCTGCATCTTCGTAGATGATGAGACAATGATTTGGTCTTCAGTAGCCACACCTTCCATTCTACTAGCTAAATTTACATTAGTGCCTACTGTTGTAAATTGATCTCTCTTTTCCGTCAATATGAGTCCTACAAATACATTTCCAGTGTTCATACCACATCTCAGATGAATTGATATTTCCTCCTTTTGACTTGACCTTGCTTTCCAAAGGCCAATCCAATCCACCTTGATCTCTTCAAAAAAATCCCTTAATTCTAACGCTGCATTAACCGCACATATGGCACCTTTTTTTCCATTATCATTAACATGTCTATCTTTAAAACCAAAGAATGCCATTATTCCATCTCCAATGAACTTATCCAATACTCCATCATATTTGTGGATGATTGTAGCAGCCTCTGAAAAGAATTCTCTGAGAAATGCTACAACCAATTCTTGATGAAACTGCAAACTTTCACATAAGACAGAGAAACCACTGATATCCCAAAACACAATTGTTAGAATCTTGTTCTGCATGGTTACCAATTCCGGATCTCTTATTTGCTCTAACACCACAGGATCAACATATTTTTCTAGGCTTGTATGCATCTTCTTGAATTCCACTGAGTTATCGAAGGCAAAAGTAGATTCCAAAAACTCCAGAAGTTTATCGTTTGTAAGGGAGTTTTCTTCCATTGGTAAAATGACTACTGTTCCTCTCTCATTAGGATGAAGTAAGCAAAAGTAAGGTATGCTTTTTGCTCCTTGCAAGGTATTGAACTGTATAGAACGGGCATTTCCCCCCAAGATTTCGCCAGTATCAAATATTCCATCAGAAATGAGGGTATCTGGATTGCCTGAAACTAATCGGTGATTCTTTGTGTCATGATTTATCCATCTGATTTTCTGTCCTGGTAAAACCTTGACGAATCGGGGATGAAAATACTTTTTTCTTCTTGGATCCCACTTGTCGTCTCTTTGAATTATTACTACATTATCCAAGGTCTTTTAATCACATCCCCTCTCTCGAATGTTAATGGGTAGTATAACAGTTTGCCATTACTCCCGTACGATAAAATTGAAGAATATTAGTTGAGGTGTTTAAAGAAAGCATGAAAACTAATCTTAGACACATTAGGCCGGCATCTTGATATTATTAATAGAATTAGTATTATGCGCAGTCGTTAAATCATAACCTAAATTATTAAAACATATAATCTTGAACTGAGAAATATTACCTGTGTTATTTCGTTATTTTCATAGTACAATTTCAAATATTCGAGCAAAGTCCCATCTTGCATTTAAATGTAGTGATGTTAGAGTAGAATTCACCTAACGAACCGAAATCGTTCTGGGTTCACCTGGAACATCATGTCATTGTATGTAACATGGCACTAAATTAGGCTCATCTAGGTTGTTGCGCTATTCTTTATTTCTTGGAATTCTGCTAATAAATGGTTCACTCTTTTTGTACTTCCATAGATATTGGCAGCCTCTTTGTTAACTCTATTAACGTGTCGATATTGGTGTAGAGTAGAATCATATCTGTATCTTCTTTTTTCACATTTCCTTTTACAAGAATTTTATTTTTTTCAGTTTCGGTATCAAAGGATATTAGCGCTCGACCAGTATACGACTTCAAATTAGTAGGGACAACCAACGTAGGTTCTATTCCCTCCTGTATGTTAATGTTATAAGTCATAGATTTAGTAGTAGCGTTACCCTGTAGAGAACCGTTCGCAATGCTTAAGTTTAGATTGAATATCATGTGTATGTAAATACGGTTCGTAGTATTTATTCTTGTTTCACAGAATGTTAGTAGAGCCTCTGCAGACTGTTATTATCGATGGAAATAGAAATAATAGCAGATCTTAAGCGTCTCAATAGGTTACTGCTCTTTCTGTTACAATCGTTTGTACTACATCTGGCATTACTACACCGACTGTTTTCTTGACAAGAACATCTTGTGGGAATGCTCCTTGCAAGTCCTTAAACAAGTTCCTCTCTCCAGCCGTACCTCTAAATTCAGGAGCAAGGTTTTCTAAAGTCTGTTGTAAGTTTTCTACACGATCAACAAGTCTGCTAATCTGTAGCTGGTATTCCGCTTCTTTTTGAACGATTTTTTAGCGGGCCCGTCGGGCCGTGAAGTGATATCACTTCAAAAAGTGGATTCTTTGCTGGTCTTTGAATGTAACTGGGAGCTAAAAAGGTTTCTGCGACGTAGACCAGAGGGATTCAAATGAAAATTCAATCGAGTCTAGAAGTTGCAGCTTTAAAAGTTCAGACTAAATGTCTATCACAGTTCAAATATTCATTTGCATTATGTTCCTTATACTAACTCCAGCTATTAAGCGAGTCAGTTTGGTCTTTGCCATATTGTTTGTTTCTGATATGCATTATTCACTTATATTACTATCAAATAATGCTAGCATGGATGCAGAACAGCTGTTCCTCCCGATCTACGAAAGTAAGCAAAACTAAGTTAATTGGACTCATTTTAGGTCCAGTTTTGTTCTTCATCCTTCTTGTTAGTCCTGCCCCAGAAGGTTTACCAGATCAAGGTAAACTAG
>Ga0081538_10003187_pt1 | contig 15575 bp, 16 predicted proteins | sample TabmetS5T2R1_FD_71022 | JGI IMG/M metagenome (GOLD analysis project Ga0081538, IMG submission 71022) | Tabebuia heterophylla rhizosphere microbial communities from the University of Puerto Rico - S5T2R1 | ecosystem: Host-associated > Plants > Roots > Rhizosphere ... | reverse complement strand
AGGCGGCGATCCTGAAGGCGGAAGCGACCCGGCCCAACCTGCGGATCGTCGGCAGCGGCGCGTTCGGAGGAGCTCCTCATACCCGCGCGCGCCGACACGGGGCGCCGCTCCTTTGCGACGGGACTCGAACCCGCGACCGCCTGGACCACAACCCGTGGGCTGGTGTAGCGCTGAGTGTGAATCCGCTTAGTTGAGCGGTTCTGGTTGCTCTGAGTTCTCCTCAGTTTCGCTCAGTTCTGTCCCCGAAACTGTCCCCGCGAACGCCGCCTCGGCCCACTCCGCCTCGTGCGCGCTGGGCGCGTAGTCCGCGTAGATCAGCGTGGTGGCGAAGTCGCGGTGCCCCATCAGCTCCTGGAGCGTCCGCATCGGCACACCTTGGGCGGCCATGGCGGTGCCGAAGCAGCGGCGCAACGAGTGGAACGTGATCCCGCCCTCGCCGAGCCGCTCGCCGAGCCCGGCCCGCTTCATCGCCGCCTTGAACCGCTTGAGGATCTTCGAGCGGTCCAGTGGCTTCCCGGTGGCTGGGTGGGCGAACACGAGGTCGTCGTCGTCCGCGAACGCGGTCTGTTGCGAGAGCCGGTCGAGCACGCCGGCGAGCCGGTCGATCAGGGGCACCGCCCGGCTCGAGCGCTTCGACTTGGGCGTGCCGAACTCGCCACGGACAAAGCTGCGCCGGATCCGGATCCGCCGAGCCGCCCAGTCGACATCACGCCAGCGGAGGGCGATCGCCTCGCCTTGGCGCATCCCGGTCGTGGCCGCGGCCAAGTAGAGCGCGCGCTCCACCCGATCGAGATCATCGCCAGGGACGGCGCGCAGCAGCGCCTCGAGCTCGGCCATGGACAGGAACCGCATCTCCGTCGAGTCCGGCCGCCGCGGCCGCTCGGCCTGCTTGACCGGGTTCGAGTTCGCCCACCCACGCCGGACGGCGAAGTCGAAGATGCCATGCAGAACTCCAACGTAGTTCTGGACGCTCTTCGGCGCATGGTCTCTACGCGCGCGCGATGAAGCTCTCCACGTCCTCCCGGCCGATCCGGTCGAGCCGTTTGCCGGCGAAGAACGGCGCCAGGTGGACGTGCAACGCAGAGCGATATCCCTCGATCGTGGACGTTTTGCGGCCGAGCGCCTCGAGGTGGCCGATCAGCTTGTCGCCGGCCTCTTCCACCGTTAGCCGGGCGGTGGTCGGCGAGACGGTCTGCTCCAGCTCCATCCGCCGCCGGAGCTCACGCTCGGCCTGGGAACGGGTGAGCCCTTCGCGGCTGCCGGGTTGTCGGACGGGGCCGAGCCGGCGGTTCATGCGGCGGTCGCCCACCAGCCATCGGCCGTACCAAGAGCCGGCCTTCTGGTAGAGACTGCCGGTGCCGTAGGGTCGGCGCCGGGTACGTTCCTGATGGCTCACGGGTACCTCCGTGGGTCCGGGGGCGGGCGGTTGCTGCCGCGCCGCCCCGTTTCGTGCAGAACCATCCTACGCCCACCGAGGGATCAAGGAATCCTCGAACCGGGCGCGAAGGTGACTCCCAGTTCCGCACCAGCGAGGGAAGGAGTCCTGTATGAGCGCTGGATTGATCGTCGCCATCGTCGTAGTCGCCTTGATCGTGCTCGCAGTAGTGCTACTGCTCGGCAGGAGGGGCCGCGCAGGGAGGCTCGATGCGCGGCGAGATCAAGCGCGCAGGATCCGCACCGAGGCGGAGATGTCGCGTGTCCAGGCCGAGCGCGCGGGGGCGGAGGCCGAGCAACGCCGGCGGCAGGCTGAGGTCTCGCGCGTGGAGGCTGAGCGCTGGCAGGCGGAAGCCGAGAAACGTACCGCCCTGGCGCGCCGCGAGGAGGCCCAGGCGCAGGAACAGGTCGCCGCGGCGGAAGCTCGGAGGCGGGAGGCGCGTGAACGCCACATCGAGGCCGCCCACATGGATCCTGACGCGGACGAGGATGAGGTCACCGAGCGCTTTGCCCGCGAGCGCGGCAGCGACCGCGCTGAGGGGGACGGGGTGCGCGAAAGAGGCTGAAGATCGCTCGCTGGGCGGCTACTCGTCGTCGCCCGAGCGGTCGCCGCCGCCGCGGGCGGCCAGGGCTGCCAGCCCTCCGCCAACGAGCAGCAGCACGGCGCCAGCCAAGCCGAGCTTGACGCGGTTCTCGGCCATCTTCTGGCCCACCTTTCGCTTGACGATGCGCGAGCCGACCTGCCAGACGAGCCAACCGAGGATTGTGTAACCGCGGCGATTGGTCATGGTCGGTGACTACCCCGGTGCGCGGATCCTTACCGCGGTTCATGCGACCTCCTGAGGTCGTGTTGTCCGAGTGCACTCTCCACGCTCGAATGCCTCGACAACATCGAGGCGGAAACGGATGTACCTGCCGGGGAGCGGCACCTTCGGCAGCTCCCCACTCTACGAGGGCGAGAGCGGCGTGCTCGAGGTCGTCGACCACATCCGTGAGCTGCGCGACCGCTACGAGATCCGCGAGGTGGTCTACGACCCGTGGAGATTCGGCCAGGCCGCCCAGGAGCTGAAGCAGCAAGGCGTCGCGGTCACGGAGTTCCCGCAGACCGACGCCAGGATGATCCCCGCGAGCTCGAGGCTCCACGCCGCGATCGTGGAGGAAGCGGATCGTGCTCCCCGATGACGACGAGCTACGCAAACACGCGGCCAACGCCATCGCCCGTCACAGCCGACGCGGCTGGCGGATCGACAAGCCGTCGAAGGAAACGCACGTCGACGCCGTGATCGCGCTCTGCATGGCCCTCGAGGCGCTCGAGAACCAGCCGCCGCCGACGAGGCTCCTCGGCTGGCTCGACAGAGACGGCTTCCATCCCGTCGACGAGGCGGAAGACGAGGACGAAGCGGCACGAGGCGCCGCTGTCTCGGTTGCGGCGGGTACGTCCCGTCCGGCAGCTACCACTCGCGCTGCAGGTCACGGCCATCGTCTCCTGGGCGGCTGCGCGGCAGGCAGTTGCAGGAGCTCAGGGGCCGGCTGATCGCCGCGCTCGGCCACCGCTGCATGAACTGCGGCCAGACCGGCGTCAAGGTCGAGCTCCACCACCGCAACCACGACCACACGGACAACCGGCTCTCGAATCTGACGCTCCTCTGCAAGGAATGCCACGCCAGAGCCGGTTTGCGGCTGTTCTAAGCCTTACTTCGACGATTATCGAACGCTTATGGGCCTCTGGGATGCCTCCTAAGCGCCTCAGAGGACGTTCCGCAGTCCAGGGACCCGCCCTTAGGGAAATTCTTGTGAGCGCGCCTAACGGGCGGTTTCCGGCTGGCTCCTCTAAGAATTCGGGTGCTTCTGGTCTGCCTCCCGCCGTGCTTGCCATAGCTCCCGGTTGTGCTTGTCCAGATGCCGGTAGTGCCAGACCGAAATGAGAAGCGCTCGCACTAGCTGCTCGGTCGTCAGCCCATTGACCAGTTCCACCACCGGGGTCGCGCGGTGGTTGGCCACTAGGGCTTGAAAGAGGTTGGCCTCCTCGGGCCAGTCGATTGGGTTGAACGCCGCGTCCGGGTGGTCGCCCCGGTCTTCGATCCTCTCCTCCGGGCTCATGAAGTCCATGAAACTGTCCCCGTTCTGTCCCCTGAGCTCCGATGGCCAGGCGTCGTCGACGCTTGAAATCCCTGCAAATATGAGGGGTGAGCGACGGGACTCGAACCCGCGACCGCCTGGACCACAACCAGGAGCTCTACCGACTGAGCTACGCCCACCGCGGCGTGCCGGCCGGGCGGTGGCCGGCGACGCTCGGAATCTAGCAGCGGTTTCGGCCGCCGCTCGGGCGCTCAGCGGTTGAGCGTGAGGCGGCGGCTCAGCCGATGCTGGGGCCCGGTCGATCCCTCCACTGCGGCTGCCAATGTTGCCTTCGTTCCGCGCCGGGCGTGGCGGAGCGTGTGCCGGTAGCGCCGATCGACCGCCAGGACCAAGCGCGACGTCGCCTGTCCTCCTCGGGCGCTGTCGCGGGCGACCGTTAGGGCCGCACCCCCGGGTGCCCTCAGGCCCAGGCGGCGCGCATTGGCTGCGGTGAGCACAAGGCGAGCGCTCATCGTGCACGACTCCGAGCAGGCGCCTCGGAGCGGAAGGCCGCGCCGCGCGATGCGTCTGAGGCCGGCGGTCCGTGTGAGGGTGACCGAGTGGCGCAGTCGCACGCGCGTCCCCGCGCCGGTGATCTCGACGTTCAGCGTGGCCTTCAGCGAGCGCAGCCGCCGTAGCGCGCGCCGCACCAGGGGCGACGGACGCAGGGCGAACGCCCTGGCACCGCGCTGCGCCAGCGTGGCCTTCAGGGCGCCCAGCGCTCGCCGCCGCGACGGCAGTCCCACCGCGCGGGCCTTCGCAGCGGTCAGGCTCAGCGTCGCGGACACCCGGCAGGCCGAAGCGCACCCGGCGAAGATCGGGACGCCGCGGGAGACCGCGCCGGCGAGATTCTCCTCGGCCGGCGCAAGAGCAAAGGCGGGTGGAGTCGTGTCGACCCGGGACGTCACCGGCGCGCTCGCGCCCGGGTTGTTGACGGGTCCGGCGGGGCCTGACTGGACGACGGTATCGGGTGGAGTGGTGGCGACCGTCCAGATCCGCTCCGCCGGCGTCGGATCCGTCTTGCCGCTCTCGTCGACCGCGCGCACCTCGAACCGATGCGCGCCGTCGGCGAGCCCCGAGTACGCCGTCGGCGAGGTGCACTCCACGAACGGTCCGCTCCCCTCGAGGCGGCACTCGAAGTGCCCGGCCTCGTCCGCCGTGAAGGCGAACGCGGCGTCGGGCGAGGCGGTCAGCCCGTCCGGTCCCGATTGAATGAAGGTGTCGGGCGGCGCGTCGACCGTCCAGGTATGGGAGTCGGGTGTGGTGTCTACGTTCCCGGTGGCGTCGATGGCGCGCACGGACACCGTATGGGAGCCGTCCGGAAGCCCCGAGTAGGTGTGCGGCGAGCTGCACTCGACGTAGTCGCCGGAGTCGAGCCTGCACTCGAAGTGCGCGCCGAGCGCCGACGATCCGAACCGGAAGGTGGCCTCACGCGACTCACTCGGACTAGCGGGCGTCGGCGGGTCGATCGTGGTATCGGGCCCGGTTCCGTCCGCGTCGCAGCCCGCGATTCGCGTCTGCGTGGCCCACCCGCCCAGGGTGCCCGTCGCGAACTCGCCCAGGTCGCGCACCCGTAGCGTCCAGGTGCCCGCACGGTCCTTGCCGTCGAAGCGCGACAGCTGGTCGTTCTGGGGGCGGAACGAGCCCGTGTAGGGAGCGGAGCCGGCGGAGACATCCGTCGCAGCCTCGTCGTCGAAGACCGTGCCTACGAAGTCCCTACCGGCGTTGTCCGGGCCGCCTGGATGCTCGGCGAGCGTCACGGTGGTGCCGTCCGGGCCGGTCAGGTCGATGCGCAGGTCGCCGACGAATGGGTGGGTGATGGAGTCGATCCGGACGTTGAGGTCCTTGATGCGTCCGGGATTCGTCACCTCGAGCGTCGACGTCACGCCCGCCGCGCTGTCGTCCGGGATGGCCACGGGCGGCGAATGAGCTTGGGCGGCGAGCGTGGGCAACACGCTCTCTCCGGTTGGGAGAGTGATCGGCACCGACTCGGACCCCTGGGTCGTCAGGCTCAGCGTGGCCGTTACGTCGGCTCCACAGGTCGCGCCCTGCGAGAGCGTGCCGGCAAACGGGGGGCTGTTCGCCGCGGCGGCCGCCGCCGCGAGGTTGGGCCACGTCGAGGAGGCCTGGCTGAAGGTCAGGTCCGTGCCGGAGATGCTGCCCGACACGCCCGTGGCCGTGGCGTTCCCGGCGTTGCGCAGGCGCTCGGTGAGCGTGAATGCCTCGCCGGGCTCGAGCGCACCGTCCGCCTCGGCGTCCGCGATCGTCGTCGAATCGTGGACCAGCACCGGCGCCGGCTGCTCGTCGGCGTTCGAGACCACGAGCGCGAAGTCCTGGTCCGTCCCATCGGCGTTTCCGGGCACGCCGTCGCCCGCGATGTTCGCCCCCACGACCCGCACCGAGAAGCGCCCGCTCGTCCCGGGCGGCAGGAACACGCTCTCGACGTTGTTGCGCCGGTCCGCGGGGCCGCCGGTACGCGACACGCCCCCCGCGAGCACGTTGCCCCCGTAGGTGCGGCCGCCGGCCTCCACGATGAGGTTCAGGTCGTTGACGAGACGTCCCTGCCCCACCATCCCGGGTGGATCGGTCCAGGCGAGCGTGACCTTCACCGGACTCCCCGGGTCCTGCACCGCGTACGAGCGCACCGCGCTTCCCCCGGTGGTCGCCACGATCTGGCTCTGGTCGACGAACTCGCGAGCGGTCGAGTCGAGCACCGCGCCAAGGTTCACGCGCCCCCAGCCCTCGTCGGTGTTCGGGGCGCTCTCGATCGGGGCGCCCTTGCCGCCGTCGCCGCCGGCGAGATCGCTCGCGGTGTTGACCAGGACGGCCTTCGTCATCGCCGGCGAGGGAGGCGTTCCGGCCGGCAACCGGCGGAACCAGTCGTAGACGATTGCAGCGGCTCCCGCCACCTCCGGCGCCGCCTGAGAGGTGCCCGAGATGAGCGAGTAAAGCGTGTTGCCGGCGGGGAATCGCGGGTTGCAGGCGTTCGCGCCGGTGTAGTCGGAGTGCTGCGGCGAGGCGCCGACGATGTGGGTGCCCGGCGCCACCACGTCGGGCTTCAGGCGAAGGTCGTCGGTGGGGCCGCGACCCGAGAAGTCGAGGATGTCGCGGGCGTCGTCCGCCTCGGCGTCCGTGACGAAGCATCCGTCGCTTCCACCGATCGCGCGCGCGTTCTCGGACGCGCCGACCGTGATCACGTTCTTCGCCGTCCCCGGGGGCGCCACCGAGCCATACCCCTCGATCGAGGACCCCCCGAGGGAGTCATCGCCCTGGTTCCCGGCGGCGAACACCTCGATCATCTGCTGGTTTCCCGCCACGTTCGGACGGGCGTCCCGCACGAGCTCGTCGAACTCCTGCGAGTCGACGGTGTAGGCGCCGAGCGAGGCCCGATCCTCGAACCCCCACGAGTTGTTCGAGATCCGCGCCCCGGCGGCGTGGGCGGCCGACACGACCGGCTCGAAAGCTCCGGAGAGCCCGAACGCGCCGGTGCAGGTGAAGATCTTCGACGCCCCGAGCCGCGCCTGCGGGGCGATCCCCAGGCCGTACAGGAAGCCGGCTTCGTCCTCGCGACCCGGACCGGCGGCGCCGTATCCCGCCGCGATCGAGGCGACGTTCGTGCCGTGGCCGCCGCAGTCGCGGGCGGGATTTGGGCCACCGTCCGACGTGTAGTCGACGGCGTAGTCGACGCGGTCGGGACCGGGCGCCGCGCCGTTCTCGTAGAAGTCGGGATGGCCGGGCGGATCGGCCCCGTCGTCGAGGCCCTGATCGGCGATGTCGATCGCGAAGCCCTGGAAGGTCGTGGACGGAACCCCTTGCCCGGCGAGCCAATCGAGATACCCGGGCCCGCTCGGCGCGCCACTCGGCAGGAGGTTCCCGGCCACGATCTGGGCAGCCCGCTCGTCCAGCAACCGCGGCGGCGACCACGGCGTGATCGAGACGACCCCCGGCTCCTCGGCGAGGGCGACCGCCTCGGCGCCGTCGATCCGCACGAACTGGGTGCGGAGCGCGCCGACGCTCGAGCCGGAGCGCACCATACGTCCCGCGCCGACGGCCTTCCGCCGGGCCGGCGCGCCGGGCTCGCCGGCGATCGTCTGCACCGCCATCGTCCGCTCGTCGCCGCGCGCGAGCCCGTGGTCCACCTTGTCCGCGGCCGCAACCGGCGTCACGGCGCGCACCGCCGTGTCCGTCCCCACGAGACCGGCCAAGCGCTGCACCTCCTCGTCGTCCGCGTGCACCAGGTAAGCGTTCTGCGGCGCGTACTGCACCACCCGGGCGCCGGTCTCCTCGAGTCGCTCGAGCCAGCTCTCCTTCACCGGCCCGACGAATTGGACGAGCGCGAGCGTCTCGTCGCGCTCGGCGCGTTTTCCGGCTAGCGACGCCCGGTCGCGGCGCGGATCGAGCTCGGCCGCCGGCAGCGTCACGTCCAGCATGTCGTCGCGACGGTCGGCGCCCGCGCGTCTAAGCCGCTCGTCATCCGCGCCGGCGGCCTCCACGAGCGTGAACTCCTCGTAGCGGGCGACGACGCGCGCGTCGGAGCGTCCGAGCGCCGCCCGTCCCTCCGCGCTGTGCGGGACGACGAGCAGGTGCGTGCGGCGGTCCGACGGCGGGGACTGCGCATCCGCCAGCGTGCCGCCCACCACGAGGGCGGCGAGCAGCACCGTCAGTGAGAGCAGCGAGCCTGAACGCGGGCGGTTGATCCGTGGGCCTTTCCCGAACGCCGCAAGGGAGGGTAGTGGGTGCCGCTTGGCCGAGCGGCAGGCGTTCAGCGAACGGGGGTGATCTCGGCGGGCACCGTCTCTTCGGCCACGGCCTCGACGGGTTCGCCCGGCTCGCCCTCCTCGCGGGCGCAGACCACGCGGAAGCGGCCCGTGCCCATGCTCGGGTTGGGCCGAAGCGGCAGCCCGCGGATCGAGTCCCACCCGAGACGCTCGAGCTCGAACGGGTTCATCTCGATCGCCACCGCAGGCCACTCGCAGTTCCGCGCGTGCTGGTCGATGGCCTGGCTGATCTTCTCGAGGTTGCGGGCTTCCGTGGAGCTCATCGCGACGCCGGCTCCCCCAGGATCTTCGTGTAGTGGGCGATCGTGCGCCGCAGGCCCTCGCGCACCTCCATCTCGGGCTCCCAGCCGAGCAGCTGCCGTGCCCGCGTGATGTCCGGCTGGCGCACCTGCGGATCGTCCACCGGGAGCGCCTCGAACACGATCTCCGAGCGCGACTCCGTCAGCTCGATGATCAGCTCGGCCATGTCCAGCAGCGCCAGCTCGGCGGGATTGCCGAGGTTCACGGGCTCGTGGACGTCCGACTCCGCCAGCAGCACGAGACCGCGGATCAGGTCGTCGACGTAGCAGAAGCTGCGCGTCTGCGAGCCGTCGCCGAAGACCGTCACCGGCTTCTCGCTGAGCGCCTGGCGCAGGAACGTCGGCACCGCACGCCCGTCCTGCGGCCTCATCCGCGCGCCGAAGGTGTTGAAGATCCGGGCGATGCACGAGTCCACGCCCTGCTGGCGCAGGTACGCCATCGTCAGCGCCTCCGCGTAGCGCTTCGCCTCGTCGTACACCCCCCGCGGGCCGATCGGGTTGACGTTCCCCCAATAGCTCTCCGGCTGCGGGTGGACGAGCGGATCGCCGTACACCTCGGACGTCGACGCGAGCAGGAAGCGCGCCCGGTGCTTCTTCGCCAGCCCCAGCGTGTTGTGCGTCCCGTACGCCCCCACCTTGAGCGTGTGCAACGGCAGCCGCGCGTAATCGATCGGCGACGCCGGCGACGCCATGTGGTAGACGAAGTCGATCGGCTCATCGACCTCGTAGTGCTCGGTGATGTCGAGCATCTCGAAGCGGAAGTCCACCCCGTTCTTCAGATGCCTGATGTTCTCCAGCGAGCCCGTGTCGAGGTTGTCGACGCAGATCACGCGATGGCCGCGGGCGAGCAGGAAGTCGCACAGGTTCGAGCCGAGGAAGCCGGCCCCGCCGGTCACGAGCGACGTAGGCATCGCCTGCAGGCTACCCACCCCGTCCGCTGGACGCGGCGGCCGGGAGCTCGACGACGGTCTTTATGTCGTCCGCTCCCTTCTCGAGCGCGTCCTGCCAGCTGTCGAGCGGGACCCGTCGGGTGATCAACCGCCGGAGCCACTCGTGGTCGGCGTTCGCGAGCGCGTCGCGCGCCTGCTCGAAGTGGCGCCGGTTCGCGTTCACCGAACCGAAAACCACGTCGTTCTCGAGGACCACCTCGTTGTTGAGCGCGCCCACGTCGAAGGTCAGGTTGCGGTTCGCCGCCACCCCCGTAAGGCACACGATCGCACCCGGCGCGTTGTGCTGCATGGCGTCGATGACGAGCTGGGCGACGCCGGTGCACTCGACGATGATGTCCGGCTCCGCCCACGTGCAGAGCTCCTCGACCGAGCCGGTGTGGTAGGCGGCGCCGAGGCCGCTCACGAGCTCCCGCTTGAGCCCCGCCTCGGCGCGGTCGAGCACGTACACCTCGAGGCCGCGTTGAGCTCCCATCAGGGCCGCGAGCAGGCCGATCGGGCCGGCCCCGGTCACGAGCGCACGGTGGTGCCCGCCGCAGGCGCGGCCGGCGATGCGGTCGATCTGCTCCCAGGCCTTGGCGAGGATGCTCGCGGGCTCCATGAGCACGCCGAGCTCTCCGAGCTCGGGCGCCAGCGGCACGGCGAACTCGGTTTCGAGGGTGACGAGCTCCGCCCCGTATCCGTGGCGGCCCTTTATCCCCCGCTCCGTGTAGCGGCCGTTTCGACACATGTCCCACTCTCCGCTTGCACAGCAGACGCAGGGCTCCGGATCGGGTCGCCGCACGATGCCGGCGACGAGATCGCCCTCCTGGACCGCGCTTTCGGCGGGGGCCGCGAGAACGCGCGCGAGAAGCTCGTGGCCCAGCACCAGCCGCTCGTCCCCCGGGGGCGGCTCGCCGTGCAGGCCAGCGACGATCTCGCGATCGGTGCCGCACACGCCGAGCAGCAGCGGCTCGACGAGAAGGTCGCGCGGCCCGGGCTCGGGGTCCGGCAGCTCGCTCAGCTCCGCGCTGGCCGGGTCGCCCGGCACCACGGTGATCGCTCGCATCGACGAGTTGTACTCCTGTGGACGAGTTTCGGCCACGCGCACCCGGGCACGCGAACGGCATGGGCACGCCACGAATGATGATCCTCATCTTCGGGGCGCTCGCGCTGATGGTCGGCGCGATCGCCTCCCTCGCCCTGGGCACCTGGTGGATCCTGATCGCCGTCCTGGCCGCGCACGCGGTGATCTCCGCGATCGTCGTCGGATACGCCTGGCGCCAGGCCGGGAGGACGGTCGACAAGCCCGATCCAGTCACGGAGGCCCGCGTCGAGGAAGAGGACGACGACTTGCCGCGGGCCGCCCGCGTGGCCGGCGACCGCGAGGTCTTTCCGTAGAGCCGGGCGCGCGCCGCTACCCGCTCGACACCGACGGGCAACGGCGCACGCGTCCCACATCGCCGCCGCGCCAGTAGCGTTCCCGGGATGGTCCCCGACTCCAAGCCCGTCACCGGGCACGCGGGCCAGCGCCCGAACCTGGTCGAGGCGGACGTGAGCTTCGAGGTCGAGCGCTTCGGGTGGACCGACGGGGACCGTCTGGAATTGGCCGGCCGCTGGTTCGGCGTGCGCGGCCGGCGCTTCCTGCGGCCGACGCTCGACATCGAGGTGGACGGTCACGGCCGGCGGCTGCTGGCGACGCTCGAGCACAAGCCCTGGGCTTCGGAGGAGGGCGAGGTGTGGGAGGCCGCGTTCGCGTGGGAGGGCGAGGCCCGGGACGCCGAGGCCGCCCTCTTGACCGTCGGCCCCGATCTCACGGTCGAGCTCGGATCGCCGGATGCCCGCAAGGCTCCGTCCCCGCGCCGGAAGGGTGCCGGCCGCGAGCTGGGGGCGGCCCGGGCCGAGGCGAAGCGCCTTCGCGGCGAGCTGGAGCGGCAGCGCGAAGCGTTCCATGCGGAGGCGGACGATCTGCGCGGGCGGCTGCGGGACGCCGAGGAGCAGGCACGCTCGCTCAGAGCGGCGTTGCGCGAGGCGCGCGAGCAGGCGACGGCCGCTCAGGCGGCGGCAGCGGATCGCCACGGAGAGCTCGAGGCCGAACATGACCGTACGACCGTCGAGCGAGACGCTCTGGCCGTCGAGCTGGAGCGCGCAAAGCACGATCTCGATGCGGCGCGGGCTCGGCTCGCTCCGCTCGAAGCGGAGCGCGACGCCGCCCTGGAGGTCCGGGACAAGGCGCGCCGCGAGAGGAATGCCTGGCTCTCCCGCGCGCGCGATGCGGCCGCCCAGCACGACGCCGCACGCTCCGCGCGGGACGCCGCGATAGCCGACCGCGACGCAGCACTCGCCGAACGCGCCGCCGCTCTCGCCGCTCGCGACGCCGCCCTCAGCGAGCAGGAAGCCGTGAGGGCAGAGCGGAAGGCGGCGCGGGCCGACCGGGAGGCCGCGCGGCGGGAACGGGACGCGGCGCGGCGCGACCGCGACCCCGAGGTCCCGCGGCCGGAAGCCGGAGCGGCGCGGCCCGAGCGGGACCCTGAGGCGCTGCGGCCGAAGCCCGAGGCGGCGCCGCGTGAGCGCGAGCCGGAGATCCCGCGGCCGGAGCCCGAGCCGGCCCGGCGCGAGCGTGAGCCCGCGGTCCGGCGGCCGGGGCCCGGGGCGGCGCGGCGCGAGCAGCCTCGACGCTCACTTCAGACGCCGCGCGCGCCGGGCTCACGGCCGGCGCGCGCGGCTCGAAACTCGCCCGCAGCCACGCCGCCGGCGCTGCTTACCGCGTCGAGCTCCGAGCCGGCCGCGCCGCACATCCCGGGGACGCCCATCCAGCCCGGAGCGACGCAATCCGGGACGCCGCGTTGGGTCCCCCTGGCGGCGGGGGTCGCGCTGCTCCTGCTGCTCATTGCGCTGCTTGTGCTGCTTGTGAGCTAGGCGGCTCTACCGAAGCCGGCGCGGCGTTGAGGTCGCCCCGAAGCGACGTTCAGCCGGCCCGCTCGTAGATCATCACGGCGACGCCGTCGCCGACGACCTTCGCCTCCTTCAGCCGCAGGTTGCGTCGCTCGGGCTTCTCGTCGAAGGCCTTCTTGCCCGTTCCGAGGATCACCGGAAAGACCATCAGGTTGATCTGGTCGACAAGGTCGCTCTCGATCAGCTCCTGGACAAGCCGGTGGCTGCCCGGCACCTGCAGCTCGCCGTCGAACTCCTCCTTGAGCTTGCGCACCTGGCCGGTCGCGTCGCCGCCATCGAGGACCGTCGTGTTGTTCCACTCCGGGTCCTTGAGCGTCGTCGACACGACGAACTTCGGCATCGAGTTGAACTTGTCGGCGAACTCGCCCTGACGCTCCGGCCAGGCGCCGGCGAAGCCCTCATAGGTGCGCCGGCCGATCAGCAGGGCGTCGGCCTGTCGCGTCTCGTCCAGCTTGAACTGGTTACCGTCGTCGCCGCGGTCGTACTCGAACGTCCAACCGGGGTACTTGAACGGCTCGCCGCCGGGCGCCTCCATCACGCCGTCGAGCGAGACGAACTCCGTCACAACGATCCGTGCTGCCATCCGTCGGTCTCCTTCGCTTGGTGGGGGGCTCGTACGGCCGCGGAAGCCATACGGTCGCGCGGTCTATCAGCTTGTTGGTTATGAGACCCGGGATGACTCCGGAACTCATCGCACGTTGGCGGCGTCTACGCGCCGGCAACGCCGCGCAGGTTCGGCGCTCGCACCGTGATCAACCGTCCCTCAGCGCCGGTGCCCGAGCCTCGTCGCCGACAGGAGTCTCGCCCTGTTTCGCCCCCCGACGTGCGTACGCGGCGGCGATCGGGGCGGAGCTCAGCCCGTGCAGGACCACACTGAACAGGACCGTCACCACCATGACCTCGACCGCAAGAACATTGTCTGGGGCGTCGAGGTGGAGAAAGGCGAGCATTCCGAACACGATCGACGCGAGTCCTCGCGGGCCGAGCCAGCCGAGGAAGACGGCGTCGATGCGTTCGAGGCCGCTGCCCGCGAGCGCAAGCACCACCGGGACGATCCGAACCACGGTCAGGGCAAGCAGCGCGTACACGAAGACGTGCACCCCGGGCCCTGTGTCGATTACCTGGTTGACCACTTGGCCGAAGGTGAACCACACGGCGAAGCTGACCAGGCTGCCGACGTCCTCACTGAGGTGCAAGGCGTCGGCGGGTAGACGCTGCGCCGATGAGCTGAACAGAACGCCCGCCACGAAGGCGGCCACGAACCCGTTCCCGTCCAAGACCTGCGCCAACGTGTACGCGAGCAGTGGCAGGGCGAGCACCCCGAGGCGAAGAGCGGCAGGCTGAGTCCAACCCTTCGACCAGGCCGAGCCGAGCAGACGAGCGCTCAACCAGCCGACAGCCGCACCAACCCCGAGGGCCACCAGCACCGCGGGCACTGCGTTGATAAGGGCGTCGGGAACCGGAGCGTTTCGATCGGGCGCCTGCGCCCCCGCCAGACAGAAGAGGAACAGCGGTGCCACCAGGCCGTCGTTGAGCCCGGACTCGACGTTGAGAATCGCCCGCAGGCGGGAAGGAACGCGTCGGTCGCGGATGATCGCCACGGCCGGGGCGAGGTCGGTCGGAACGACGATCATGGCCAGAAGGCCCAGCATCCAGATGCCCTGGTCGGGGAGCAACAGGAAGCCGACAGTCCAGGCAAGCGCGACACTCAGTGGCAGCGCCACGCCCACCAGCCGCAGCGTGATCCGGGGCTCCCGGCCGAGGATGCCCCCGGGCACCTCGGTCGCATCGACGAACAGGACGATTGCCAGGGCGATCTCCACGACGCGCTCGGCGATCCTGTTGTCGAGGTCCACGTAGATGACGGGGTCGGACCCCGCCGTTAGAGCGATGCCCGCGGCGACCATCGCCATCGCCGCGGTGACATTCCAGCGTGCGAGCCGCCCAGCGATCAGCGCCCAGGCCAGCAAGATGACCAGCATCGCGATCACCGCAGGCATGGACGAGACCTCCGTTGGGCCGGTCGCTCGGGAAGTTCAATCCTCGAGCACGCCGCGCCGCTTGTGAGCGAGCGACTCTAATCCGGTGTGCCCCCGGGGTCAATCCGCGCGGGTTTCCTCTCAAGACGTGCCGGGTCCCCCGCTGGCGGAGGAACGGCCGGGCGCGTCGGGGCGCACGGGCACGTGTCATTCAGGTCCGCCGCGCCACTCTCTGGCCGCGCTGGGAGTTGTTGTGGCTACGCGCCCCGGGCAGGACTCGAACCTGCGACCCGCGGCTTAGAAGGCCGCGCCGACGCTCACGACGCACGACGACGGACGGCGACGCAAGGCGCGTAATCCCGCACCACGAGCGGGATCGCGGCGGATCGAACCGCTTAGGTGAGCGGAATTCTGCAGCGCCGGGCGCCGGACGTAGTGGCGACGTAGTGGCGACGAAAGAGCGATCGTCGAACTATGGCCGCGGCGGCTTCTACGCTTGTTGACCGTGGGTCAAGAAAGGACGTACCTGAGCCGCGACGAGCTCGTCGAGACGATCAACGCGCGGTTCGCGGCGATCGAGGAGGTGGCGGATGGCCGCGATTCGGAGGCCGCTGATCCGCGAGGAGGCCGGCGTCAGGAACGATCCGCCGGCGACGGGCGGAGCGGAGCGGCTGATGGTCGCGCTCGCGAAGCGCGGGCTCCGGCCGGAGGACCGGCGCGCGGCGGCGGCGCTGTGCCTGGCGCTCGACGGGAGGCGGTGAGAGGTGGCGAAGAGCTTCAAGTCGAGGCGGAAGGCGGCGCGCTTGGGCCTGTACCGTGGGAAGCCGCCGAAGCCGGCGCCGGTGTTCATCAGGGGCTGTCCGGCGTGCGGCGGCGAGCACGAACTCGGCAAGCGCAAGCACGATCGGTGGTGACGGCGTCGGATGGCCCGTGCGCGCCGCTGCTTCTGCCTCGATGCGGTAGTGCTGCCCGGCCCGTCATCGCGCTCGTCACGCCCGTTAGCCCGAGCTTCCTGGCCCCTGCCGGACGTCTGGCGCAGACCCGACCGTCCCTACCCCGGTGCCTCGGGCGCCGGCGGCGTCGACC
>Ga0081538_10003186_pt1 | contig 15579 bp, 10 predicted proteins | sample TabmetS5T2R1_FD_71022 | JGI IMG/M metagenome (GOLD analysis project Ga0081538, IMG submission 71022) | Tabebuia heterophylla rhizosphere microbial communities from the University of Puerto Rico - S5T2R1 | ecosystem: Host-associated > Plants > Roots > Rhizosphere ... | reverse complement strand
GACCGTCGGCGCCGATCACGACACCGTAGATCTGGCGCGCCACGTCCTTCGTGATGTAGTCGTCGACGACGTCAGCGGCGACCATCGCAGGCGGGCGCGTCGACGGATCGCCGTAGCCGCCCCCGCCGCCGGTCACGATCGTTACCCGGTCGCCGCGCCGGAGGGTTGTGTTCGGGACCCGGGCGCTCCGCCGCTGTATGCCATCGTGGACGATCTCCATATAGTTGACCGTCCCCGGCCGGCCGCCATCCAGGCCCCAGGGCCGCTCGATCGAGCGCCCAATGCTCGCGTAGGTGAACGCTTCGTCGGTCAGGATCTCGTACTCGCGCACCGCCCCGAAGCCACCGCGGTGGCACCCAGCACCCGCACCGTCCTCGACGTTCAATGCATAGCGATGGACGAGCAGAGGGAACTTAGCCTCGAGCAGCTCGATCGAATAGTTGTACGTGTCCCCGTCGGTGGTCGCGATCAAAGCACTCGTGCCGTCGCGGTGCGGTCCGGCGCCCCACCCGCCAACGTGTGGCTCGATGTGGACGAAGGTCTCGCTGGTCTTGGGGTCCTTGCCGCAGATGTACGATGCGCAGAGGCTCATATATGAGCCAACCCCGAAACGCTCGGGAGCGAGCGGAGCAAGCGCCTTCCAGACCAGCTCCGAAACATGCGCGGAACCCTCGTAGTACCAGCCGGTGGGCGCCGGCTTGATGGCGCTGAACACGGTACCATCCGGGATCACCACGCGCACCGGGCGGAACCAGCCCTCGTTCGAGGGCGCCTGGGGCTCAACGAGCGCCTTGAACACCGTCTTGACCGCCGAGAGCAGCGCGCCCCTCGCGCAGTTGATCGGACCCGGGCGCTGCGAACTGGAGCCGGTGAAGTCGAAGGTCATCCGCTCGCCCTCGATGGTCACCGCCACCTGTACCGGAATGCGCTCGTCCGTGATGCCGTCGCCGTCGATCCAGTCCTCCGCCTCGTAGAGGCCGTCGGGCAGCGCTGCGACCGCTGCCCGGCTTAGCTGCTCGCTTGCGCTTACGATGTGGTGAAACGTCTGGCGTACCGACCCAATCCCGTACTTGGCGCAGATCTCCCGCAGGCGCGTATCGGCGATGCGCACTGCCGCGAGCCCGGCGTTCAGATCGCCGAGCGACATCTTGGGCAGGCGCACGTTCTCCGCGATCAGCTGGACGATGTCCTCCTGTAGCTCGCCTCGGTGGCAGATCCGGATTCCAGGGAAACGGATGCCCTCCTGATAGATTTCGGTGGCGTCTGGCGAGAGGCTGCCCGCGACTTTGCCGCCGACCTCGCTCCAGTGCGCGACCGAGATCGCAAAGCCGAGAAGCTCATCGCCGACGAAAACGGGTTTGATCAGGGCGATGTCGGCGCTGTGCGTGCCGCCCTCGAAGGGGTCGTTGGTCATGTAAATGTCGCCGGGGAACATCTTTCCCCGGTACTTCCCCTTGATGGACTGGACCTGAGGCGCGAAGGTACCGGTGAACAGAGTGATGCCATTGGTTTGGACGATCAGCTCGCCATCCGGATCGCAGACGCCGCACGCGAAATCGAGCACCTCGTAAATCACCGGGCTCATGCTGGTGCGGGCGATGACGATGCCCATCTCGTCCGCGGTCGCAAGAAGCTTGCCGCGGATGATCTCACGCGTCACCGCATCCACAGAACCCGCGGCTCCATAGCGCACCGGTTTCCGATCCGGCAAAAGCGGCCCCTCCGTGGTTCTACCCATCTCTGGGCGGGGAGAGTCTAGACAGGACGGCACCCAACGGACAAGGATGGGACGGCGAGTGTGCCTTATTGACACCGCCTACTGAACTCCGTACAGCAGATTCAAACACGAAGAACCGAAGTGCTGGCGTCGGGCGCCGGCAGCGGCGGCTCGTACCGGCACGAGGGGGAGACGAGTTCTGGTACGTCCTGTCGGGGGCACTGGGGGTCTGGATCGACGAGGAGTTCTTCCGGTCGGAGGCCGGGGATTGCGTCTCCTTCAGCACGGACGAGCACCGCTTCGCGAACCTCGCTTCTGGGTGACGATCTTTCTGGGCGGCAACACGCCGTCCACGTTCTAGATCCGGCGGGCACCGCCGCCAGACGGGCGCGCGGGAAGGACCATGGACGGCTACGACGTCGAATTGCGCAACGCTACGAAACGGTTTGGCGACCTGGTCGCCGTCGATGCTGTCAACCTCGCCGTGAAGACGGGCGAGTTCGTCTCGATCATCGGGCCCAGCGGCTGCGGTAAGACGACGACGATGCGCATGATCGCCGGACTCGACCAACCCGACAGCGGCGAAGTGATCATCCGTGGCCAGCAGATGCAGGGAGTCCCGCCCTACGAGCGCAACGTCGCCCTCGTCTTCCAGAGCTTCGCTCTCTTTCCGCATCTCGACGTGCTTGGCAACGTCGAGTTCGGGCTGCGCATGCGCGGCGTCGATAAGACATCGCGCCAGGAGCGAGCCCGGCGCGCCTTGCGCACTGTGGGTCTCGTGGGATTCGAGCGGCGGCGCGTCGGTCAGCTCTCCGGCGGGCAGCGGCAGCGGGTGGCGCTGGCGCGCGCCCTGGTCGTGGAGCCGGCGTTGATCCTCCTCGACGAGCCGCTCGGCTCGCTCGACGCCAAACTCCGTATTGACATGCAGAGCGAGCTGAAATCGCTGCAACAGCAGCTCGGTATCACCTTCATCCACGTCTCGCACAATCAGGGTGAGGCGCTAGCGATGGCCGACCGCATCGTAGTCATGAACGATGGCCGCTACGAGCAGATCGATGTGCCAGCCGCCATCTACGGTTCGCCCCGCACGCGCTTCGTGGCCGAGTTCGTCGGCACCAACAATATCTTCGACGGTCCGGTGACCGGCGTTGAAGACGGACGGACTCGAGTGCAGACGCCGGCCGGCGATTTTCTCGTGGCGGTGAACGGCGACGCGCGCGGCCGCGACCATCTCAGCTTCGTCGTTCGCGCCGATCGCTTGCGCTGGCTGGAAGAAGGACGCGGCGCGGACAACGAGCTGGAGGCGGTCGTGCGCGCCATCGAGTACACCGGGAGCCTGAGCACGATTTCGCTGTCGCTGCCAAGCGGGGGCTTGCTTAAGATGGAGCAGCACGAGAGTCTGCTTCGTCACCGCGCCCCGCGCCACGGGGAGACGTTGCGCGTCGGCTGGGACGCTGAGGACGGCTTCGTTCTCCTCGATGCCTAAACCAAGCCGCGAACGCGGCCGGAGCGGGTCCGGCCGCAGCACACGGCAGATGGAGGAGGTGCAGGATGTCGGACGACGTTCGTAACGGGCAGAGGATCCTCGGGAATCTGGGCGCCCACCAGCTCGACCGCCGGCAGATGCTGCGCACCGGCCTGCAAGTCGGCGCGGCGCTCGGCGTGCCCGGGCTGGCCGGGCTGACAGTGATCGGCGGCCCCGGCGAGGCCATCGCCCAGGAAGATCCGACGGTCGATCCGAACGCTCCCGAGTGGGAGCCAACGGTCGAGCCACGCTCGCCGCGCAAGTACCGGTGGGAACCGCTTGCGGAAGGCCAGAGCGCGCCCTCGACTGGCTTGCAGGTACGCACGATTGGACTTGGCGTCTCGGTGCAGGATCGCTTCCTGAATGAGTTCAAGCGGCGGACCGGCCATTCCACCAGCGGCAAGGTCACAACGCTGACGGCGATGATCACGGAGTGGCTCGCGGGCGGTGCCCAGAACTACGACACGAACGAGACGAACGCCAACCGCAACGCGGCGCTGTGGGACACCGGCCTGCTGCAGCCGATCCCGGTGGAACTGGTCATCCCCTGGAAGTATGCGCGTGACACCTACACCAGCAAAGAGGCCCTGGGTTACGACCCGGTCAGCGGGTACCCGCTGGTCGAGGTCTGGGTCGACCCGGACGACCAGACCGAGTTCAAGCTGGTGCCGCAGTTCTACAACTGCGACTCGATTGGTTATCGCTACGACCTGATCGGTGAAGACATCACCAGTTGGGGGGCGCTGCTCGATGAGCGGTACGCGGGGAAAGTCGCGATCCTCAACGACAGCCTGTTGACACCAGGCTGGGCGGCTGGATACCTGAAAAAATCGGGGCAGATCCAGATTGCGCGTACCGATAACATGACGCACGAGGAGCTCGACCAGGTCATCGACTTCCTCATCGAGAAGAAACGGGCTGGCCAGTTCCGCGCCATCTGGGAGGACTACGGCCAGTGCGTCAACCTCCTGGCGTCGGGTGAAGCGTGGATCACCGATGCCTGGAACCCGGTCGTGGAGGACGTCAAGAAGCAGGACGTCGTCTGTAAGTACGCCTTCCCGGAGGAAGGCTTTACCGCCTGGTACCACGGGATCGCGGTGCAGAAGGACACGCCCAATCTGGAGGCGGCGCTCGACTACATCAACTTCTGCCTCGAGGGTTGGTGGGGCTCACAGGTCGCCGCGCAGGGGTACTACTCCCCGGCGACGACCTGCGACGTCTATTTGCAGAGCTCTCGCAAGACGAGCCCAGACTACACCGACTACGAGTGGTGGTATCAGGGCGGCTCCAGCCCAGATCCTAAGAAGGGATGGCCCCTCACCGGCCGTGACACCGGGTCGTATGATCGGCGCTGGGCCAACCTCATGCACTGGATGACCTGGCCGGACGACCCCGACTACTACGCGACGCGCTGGAACGACTTTCTCTCGGCGTGACGAGCCGCAGGTCGGACGTGGGGTGATGGGGTAGTGGGGTGAGAGGGTGATAGGGTGGTTCTTGCCTTCACCTATCACCCCACCCTATCGCCCTCGTAGAACGGTGTGCAGATGGCGCAACTGACAGACCTGCAGCGTGTAGGCAGGGCGGCCGAGCCGGTCGTGGCGCGGCGGGCCACGCTGTCCGGCAAGATCGTGAAGGCGCTGCGCGGCAAGCCGGCACTGACCACGGGGCTGCTCTTGCTGCCGGGTACGCTCTGGATGCTGCTCTTCGTCGGGACTTCGCTCGTCAGCATCGTCGTCTTCAGCTTTTGGACGTCCGGCTTCACCGGCCTCAGGCCGGACTACACCCTCGCCAACTATCAGTCGTTGCTCAAACCGGGATCATCCTTCTGGAGGATTCTCTTTTGGACATTGCAAGTCGTGGTCATGTTGCTGATTGGGGTGATCGCGCTTTCCTACCCGGTGGCCTACGCGCTCTGGCGGGTGATCAAGAGTCCCTACTGGAAGTCGGCTCTGTTGCTCCTGTTCATCGTCCCCTTCTGGACCAGCTACCTGACGCGGACGATTACCTGGTTGCCGATGTTCGGGCGCGAGGGCGTTGTTAATCAGATCCTGGTCGGCACGGGGCTGACGCGGGAGCCACTCGAGTTCTTGCTCTATTCCGAGTTCTCGATGATGGTCGCCCTCTGGTTCCTCTTCATCGTCTTCATGGTAGGTCCCCTCTACTTCTCAATGCAGCGGATCGACGAAGACATCATGTCGGCGGCGGCGGTCTACGGCGCGAATCCGTGGCGGACCTTCTTTCAGGTCGTCGTTCCCTTGACGTTGCCGGGGCTGACCGCGGGATCGCTCTTCGTGGTCGTCCTCGGTTTGGCCGAGTTCTTCACCGAGCGCGCAATCGGCGGCGCGCAGAGCCCGATGCTGGCGGGATTGATTCAGCGCCAGATCGACGTCTTCCAGTTCGCTGGCGCGGCCGCGGTCGCTGTCTCCCTCATCGTCATCACCCTGATCGCGGTGAGCATTCTGCTCCGGTTCTTCGATATCCGGCGCATTTGAGGACACGGGGGGATTCGATGCCGAACTGGCTTAAGAAGCTCGACATTACCGGCGGCGTGTTCCGCGTCTACATCGGCTTCGTCCTGCTCATGCTCTACTTCCCGTTTCTCATCATGGCAGTCCTTTCTTTTCAGGGACCGCGCGGCGGGCACACCTTCCCGCTCAATGGGGTGAGCACCTGGTGGTGGTGGAAGCTGTTCCATCCGGGGCAACTCACCGAGTTCAGTGACGTCGGCGAGTTTCTCGGCAACTATCTGGGCGCGCTCGGCCGCTCACTCATTCTGGCCATCGTCGTCGCCATCATCTCGACCGTCCTCTCCCTCATGGCCGCGCACGCGTTCCGCAAGCCGTTCCGGGGCTCCTCCGCGGTCTTCTACTTCTGGCTGCTCGGCATCATTGTCCCCGGCATCACCGTCAGCCTCGGGCTCTTCCTCGTCCTCAACCTGCTCGGGATCGTCCCGAACTGGAAGACGAGCGCGCTTGGCGTCCACGTGATGTGGACGTTGCCTTTCGGCCTGATCATCTTCCTCATGGGGTTCAACCGCTTCGATCTCGATCTGGAAGACGCCGCCCTGGTCTTCGGCGCCAACCCCCTCCAGGCCTACTGGTACGTCACGCTGCCGGTGATGCAGCCCTTCATCCTCAGCTCGCTCCTCTTCGGCTTCACGCTCTCGCTCGACGAGTTCCAGCGCAGCCTGCTCCTCACCGGCACGACGCTGGACACGCAAACGCTGCCGGTCATGATCATGGCCTCGGTGACCACCCGGATCACACCAACCCTCTACGCCCTCGGCACACTGACGACGCTGCTCTCCTTCGCCGTCATCGCCCTTTACATCTTCTTGCTGGTCCGCGCCGAGCGGCGGACTCGGTCCACAGATCTGCTGGCCCCGGTGGACGAAGCACCGTCTTCGCGAGCATAGGGCTGCCACATGATCTATGACCGCCCCATCTACCGGCCCCTCGGCGACATGTTCGTCGACGTCGAGTTCGGCGATGAGCTCCACCTGGCGCTCAATTTCCGGGTACTCGGGCTGAATCTGTCGCTGGCGGAGCGGCCGGTCCCCGGCGTGACGGAGACCGTGCCGTCGAACCGAGCGCTGATGATCGCCTACGATTCGTCGATCGTCCGCCAGGCCGCGCTCATCGACGCCCTGCGCGAGAGGGAGGAAGAGGCGACGAAGCTGCGGCGTGCCCCGTCGCGTGTGGTGACGATCCCGGTCTGGTACAACGACCCGTGGTCGGACGAGTGCGCCAAAGCGCACGGCGCGCCGAACAACATGGAGTACCTGGCGGAGATCAACAACACGACGGTCGAGGGCGTCATCGCGGCCCACTCCGGCAGCGAGTGGTGGGTGACGTCCGTAGGCTTCCAGCCGGGGACCTACCAGGCGCTTCCCCTCGATTCGACCTTTTCGATCTCGGCGCCGAAGTACCCGCGCCCCCGGCAGTGGACGCCGGAGCGCATCCTCTGCCAGGCCGGCAAGATCACCTCGTTCTACCCCGTGCGCAGCCCCGGCGGGTACCAGCTCCTCGGTCGCACGCCGGTCGATCTCTATGACCCGCTGCAACGCAACGAGGTCTTCCGCGAGAGCCCGGTGCTCCCCGTGACCGGCGAGCGGCACCGCTACGTCCCGATCGGCGAGGCCGAGTACCACGAGATCCGCCGTCAGGTCGAACAGAGCGAGTATCGGTACGACATCCAGGAGGGCGAATACTCGCTCGACGACTACCTGGCGCGTCTCGAGGCCGTCCAGGCGGGGGTCGCTTGATGTTCGAGGTGATCGACGGCGGGCCGCAGACGACGGTCCAGGACCTGGGCCGGCCCGGCTATCTCCACACCGGCATGCCCCCCTCGGGCGCTTTTGACAGCTTTTCGCTGCGGGTTGCCAATCTCCTCGTCGGCAACAACCCCGGCGGCCGTTACCTCGTTGGCCGTGATCCAGGCGACGCCGGCCTCGAGATCCTCCTCCTCCGCTGCAAGCTGCGCGCGACCGCCGACCACGTCATCGCCGTCACCGGCGGCGACCTCAGCCCTACGCTCGACGGCGACCCGCTGCCGATGTGGCAGACGGTCCGCGTGCGCGCGGGCAGCGTCATCGCCTTCCCGAAGCCTCGGCTTGGGGTGCGCGCCTATCTCGCCGTCGCCGGCGGGATCGACGTGCCCACGTTTCTCGGCAGCCGGGCCACCAACCTGCGCGCCGCCGTCGGCGGCATCGAAGGACGCGGCCTGAAGGCCGGAGATCAGATTCGCATCGGTGAACCGGCCTGTCTGCTTTCGCAGCTCGAAGGCCGCGCTTGGCCCGAGGCGGCCCGCCCGGCATTCGGGGTGCCTTGGACGCTGCGGGTCGTGCTCGGGCCGCAAGACCACCTCTTCACGCCGGAGAGCGTCGAGACGTTTCTCACCGTCGATTGGAAGCTCTCGCCGATCTCCGACCGCATGGGGTGCCGCTATATCGGGCCGAAGCTCGAGTTCCTTCCCCGCCCCGACTACCTCGTCGAGCAGGCCGGCTCCGACCCGTCGAACATCGTCGACGACGGCACACCCCTGGGAGGCATCCAGGTGCCGAGCGGTCTGGAACCGATCGTGATGGGCGCGGACATGCCGAGCTTCGGCGGCTACGCCAAGATCGCGACCGTCATCAGCAGTGACATCGGCATAGTCGGCCAGGGGATGCCCGGAGAGGTCGTCCGTTTCCGCGCCGTGGAGGTCGCAGAGGCAGAGGAGATCGGACTTGCCCAGGATGGGCTCATCGCCGAATCGACGGTTGTGTTCGGGAGGTGACCACCAACAACCGGGCGCGCCACCAGGAACCGGCATCGTGAAGCGCCCACCCACGCGTAACGAGGAGAGGGTCACTGCATGACGGCGCAAATCAACATCAACTGCGATATGGGCGAAGGCTTCGGCCGCTGGACCCTTGGCGACGACGCCGGCATCCTGCCCCTCGTGCCGACCGCGAATATCGCCACGGGGTTTCACGGCGGCGACCCGACCATCATGCGCCGCGTCGTCGGGCTGGCGAAAGAGGTCGGGGCGGACATCGGCGCCCACGTGGCGCTGCCCGATCTCCTGGGCTTCGGCCGGCGCCGTATCGACGTCTCCCCCAGCGAGTTGCAGGACTACGTGACCTATCAGATTGGCGCGCTCGGCGCGTTCGCCCGCGCCGCCGGCACCGAGCTGACCCACGTCAAACCCCACGGCATCCTCTACAGCATGGCCGGCCAGGACCCGGCGCTGGGCCGCGCCTTGCTGACGGCCGTCCGCGATTACGACCCGAATCTGATCGTCATCGTCGGCGGCGCCGAGACTCCGGGGATCGGGAAAGAGCTTGGCATCCGCGTGCTGGCGGAGGCCTATTGCGACCTCGACTACCACCCCAATGGCTACCCCGTCGTCGAGCGGCACAAGCGGGCCTGGGATCCGGAGGAGGTCGCGCGACGCGCGCTGCGCATCGCGCTGGAGCAGAAGGGGACCGCCGTCGATGGGACGGGGCTGAAGCTCGACATGAAGACGATGTGCATCCACGGCGACGCCGCCAACGCCGTCGAAGTCGCTACGCTCGTCCGCCAACGGCTGGCCGATGCCGGGGTCGAGGTCGTCCCGCTGCGCGCGGTGGCGTAGCGGACCAGGAGGACAAGACGATGCAGCTCCGGCTCGACAACCAGGTCGCCCTCGTCACCGGCGCCTCATCCGGCATCGGAGAGGCGGTGGCGCTCGCGCTGGCGGAAGCGGGCGCGCAGGTCTGCGTCCACGGCCACCGCCATTTCGCCGCGGCCGAGGAGTTAGCGAACCGCATCGAGAAAGGCGGGTCAAGAGCGATCGCCGTCGCGGCGGACGTGACCAAGTCCGACGAGGTGGACCGGCTGGTGCGCGCGACCGTCGATGCGTTCGGTGGCATCGATATCGCGGTCAACAACGCCGGCTCGTACCAGATGGCCTCGCTCGAAGAGACCACCGACGAGATCTGGGAGCGCCATCTGGCTGTCAACACCACCAGCGTCTTCTACTGCATTCGCCGCATCGTACCGGAGATGAAGCGCCGTGGCGGCGGCAAGCTGATCCAGACGGGATCGATCTTCGGCGAGAGCGGAGCCCCGAACTCGTCCGCCTACTGCGCCAGCAAAATTGCGCTGCACGGGCTGACGCGGGCGCTCGCTGTCGAGCTGGCGCCGTTCAAGATCAACGTCAACGCCATCGCTCCCGGCAACATCCAGACACCGCTCAACGACGGGCTCTACGACTACATGGCCGCGCAAGCCGGCCACCCGGGCGACCGCGACGCGGGCAAACGCGCGTTGGTCAAGTCGTACCCGATCGGCCGCCTCGGGGTCGCGGAGGACGTGGCGCCGCTCGTCGTCTACCTGGCGTCGGATGCGTCGGACTTCGTCACCGGGCAGATTTTCGTCATCGATGGCGGGTACACCGTACCGTAGGGTACGTAGACCCGGCCGCCGCGGCCGGATGCTCGGGAGGGAATTGCAAGGCATGAGCCGATACCGCGTAGCTGTCGACGTTGGCGGAACGTTCACCGATCTGATCGTCCACGATGAGGCATCAGGGAGTGTGGCCATCGCCAAGACCGCCTCGATCCCGCATGACCCGGCGGCCGCGATCATGGCTGCCCTGGAGCAGGCGCAGATCGAACCGCGCGACATGGCCTTCTTCGCCCACGGCTCGACCGTCGGCACCAACGCGCTCATCACCCGCCGCCTGCCGCGCACCGCAGTCGTCGCCAGCGGGGGGTTTCGCGACATCCATGAGATCCGGCGCGGCACCAAACCCGATCTCTGGGACGCCTACAGCGACGTCGCCCCGCCGTACGTCCGCCGCCGCGACCGCTTCGAGGTGCCGGAGCGGATCGACTACGCCGGAACCGTGCTCACCAAGCTCGATGAAGACACCGCGCGCGAGGTGGCGCGCCGCATCAAGAAGCGCGGCTACGAGTCGGTCGCGGTGACCTTCATCAACGCCTACATGAATGGGGAGCACGAGGCGCGGATGAAGGCGATCATCCAGGAGGAGGCGCCCGGAGTCTTCGTCTGCACCTCCCACGAGATCTTGCCCGAGATCTTCGAGCACGAACGCTTCAGCACGACGATCATCAACGCCTGCCTGGCGCCGGCCGTCAGCCGGTACCTGGCGAATCTCACCGACCGGCTCCGCGACCGAGACTACCAGGGCGACGTCCTCGTCCTGCACTCCGGCGGAGGCGTCATGACTGCGGAGGCGATCGCGGGCAACGCCGCGCGCATCGCCGTCTCCGGCCCCGCCGCGGGAGCGATGGCCGGCGCGTTCTTCGCCCGCCAGTGCGGGTTCGACAACGCCATCAGTCTCGACATGGGCGGCACCAGCGCCGACATCTCGCTGATGTACGGCGGCGAGGTTCGCGTCGCCAACGAGTGGTCCGTCGAGTTCGGCTACCCGATCATGTTCCCCTCGATCGAGATCGTCGCCATCGGCGCGGGAGGCGGCAGCGTCGCCTGGATCGACGCCGGTGGCAGCCTGCGCAACGGGCCACAGAGCATGGGCGCCGATCCTGGGCCCGCGGCCTACCAACGGGGCGGTGAGGAAGCGACCAACACCGACGCCAACCTCGTGCTCGGCCGGCTCAGCCCGCAAGGGCTCCTCGGCGGCGCCATGCCGCTCGACCGGGAGGCCGCCGCGCGGGCCATCACCGAGAAGATCGCGAAACCGCTCGGCTACGACGCCGTTCGCGCCGCCGACGCCATCATCCAAGTGGCCAACGCGAACATGGCGGATGCAGTCCGTCTCATCTCGATTCGCCGCGGCTACGACCCGCGCGACTTCTGCCTCGTCGCCTTCGGCGGCGCGGGATCGGTCCACGCCGCGCACTTGGCCCGCGAACTCGACGTCCCGGCGGTCGTCGTTCCCCCCTACCCGGGGATCACCTCGGCGCTCGGCTGCCTCCTCCTCGACGTGCGGCACGACCTCTTCCGCACCTACCTCACCTCGGCCGGCAAGGCGAGCAGCGCCGGGCTGGAAGCGGAGTTCGCAGTGCTGGAAGAAGAGGCGCGGAAGCGCTTGGCAGTCGAGGGGATCGCGGACGACCGCGTCCAGTTGCGTCGCCTCATGGACATGCGCTACGTCGGGCAGTGGCGCTCGCTGACCGTCCCCGTCTCGACCCCGCTGGAGGCGAACCTCGACGCCAGCCTGGACCGCTTTCACAACGAGCACGAGCGGGAGTACGCCTTCTCCGACCGCGACCAGGCGGTGGAGATCTACGGGCTGCGGGTGGTTGGACTCGGACTCGTCCGCAAGCCGGAGTTCCCGAAGCTGGCCGGCAGCGGCGACCTCGATGCGGCGCGGAGCGGCGAGCGATCGGTCTATTTCGCCGAGGCCAGCGGCTTTCTGGACACGGCGATCTACCACCGTGCGGCCCTGCCGGCCGGGGCGCGTTTCGATGGCCCCGCCATCGTCGAGCAGATGGATTCGACGGTTGTCGTCCCGCCCGACTGGCGGGCTGAAGTCGACGGCTACGGCAACATCATCATGCGGTTGCATTGATCGACCGACGCCTGCGGTGCCCGCGGGACGCAGGCCGAAGTCATGCGTTTGGCAACCTCGTCGTGGCCCCTCCGCGCCACCGGGCGATGCAGGCATCGCCCCTACCATCGACGCGGCGGTTGAGCGTCGCACGACATGAGTTCGACAGGAGCAGGCGGATGACGACAACCCAGGAACGACCCAGCACCGCCGTCGCCGAGGCGACGACCCAGCTCGACCCGGTTACCTTCGAGGTCCTGAAAAACTCCTTCGTCAACCTCGTCGACCAGATGTCGGAGCAGATGTTGCGCACCTGCTACTCCTTCGTCATCTATGCGCGCGACTTCTCCAACTGCCTGTGCGATGCCAATGGCGACACCGTGATGCAGGGAAGCCAGGACATCGCCGTCCACGTCGGCACCCTGCACTACTCGGCCAAAGCCGTGCTGGAGGCGTTCCAGAACGATCTCCATCCGGGAGACGTGATCGCCGTCAACGACCCTTATCTGGGTGGCACCCACTTCTGCGACGTGCGCATCATCCGCCCGGTCTTTTACGAAGGGCAGCTCATCGCCCTGGTGCAGACCAACGGGCACTGGGCCGACGTCGGCGGCACGGTCCCCGGTTCCTTCGACATCACGGCCAAGGAGCATTACGGCGAAGGGCTGCGCATCCCGCCGGTGAAAATCTGGGACAAGGGCGAGTACCGGGCCGACGTCGCGCGGCTCCTCGTCAGCAACATGCGTCTCTCCGAGGAACGGCTGGGCGACCTGCGGGCGCAGGCGGAGGCGACCCGCATCGGGGAGGAGTACCTGTACCGGCTGATCGATAAGTACGGCGTCGACACCATCCTCGCGGCGATGGCGGAGTGCCAGAACTATGTCGAGCGGCTCACCCGGGCCCGCATCGCCGAGCTACCAAAGGGGACCTGGGAGACGGACGACTACATCGACATCGATCCCGACAAGGGCGAAGGGCTGGTGCGCATCCACGTCAAGTTGACGATCGACGACGACGATCTGCACTATGACCTGACCGGTTCAGACCCGGCGGTTGGATGCTTCCTCAACGCTTCTTTCGGTTCAGCCTTCTCGGCGATCGTGGCCGGCTCGAAGACCTTCTTCCCGGATGTCCCGCTCAACTCCGGCTTCTACCGCGTGGTCAAGGCGTATCTGCCGGAGGGAAGCGTCGTCAATGCGCCTTGGCCCTACGCGGTGACCGGCTTCTGCTCCGGCGCCTACGAGAAGATCATGAACGCCACCTTCGAGCTCTGGTCGAGGGTGCTGCCGAAGCGGGCGCTGGCCTGCTCTTTCAACCTGGAATACCTCCTAGTTGGTGGCTGGGACCGCCGGCCGGGCTACGACCGTCAATTCATGTGGTACGACTGGATGGTCGGCGGCTGGGGCGGCCGCAACGGGAAGGACGGCAGCACCGCTACCTCGCCGGTCTTCGGCGTCGGCCTCATGATCCAGCCGTTGGAGGGGCAGGAGCGGCTGACCCCTGTCGTCACCACCCACCACGCCATCCTGCGCGACTCCGGCGGACCGGGGAAGTACCGCGGTGGCTGCGGCGTCGTCAAGGGCGGCATCCTGACCCAGAACGAGCGCTCGGTGGTGTCCTACTCGTGCGACCGCGAGCGCTCGATCACCTTCGGCATCGAGGGCGGTCTCCCCGGCTACCCCCACGGCGCCTGGCTCAACCCCGGCAATCCGGGTGGTACGTTCCTGGGCGCCATCTTCTCCGGGGTGCCGGTGAAGGAGGGAGACGAGTTCGACCGCCCCTCCTCCGGCGGCGGCGGTTTCGGCGACCCCCTTGAGCGCGCTCCCGCGCTGGTGCTGGAAGACGTCATCGACGACTACGTTTCCGTCGAGCGCGCCCGCAAGGACTACGGCGTCGTCATCAACGCGATCGACCCGGAGGATCTGCGTTTCGAGATCGACGCCGAGGCGACGGAACGGGAGCGGGCGTTCATCCGGGCCAGCCGCCGCGCTTGGCTGGACGAGGATCCGGAGACGGTGGCGGCGCGCTACCGCGCGGGCGAGATCGACCTGCTCGATACCATTCGTCGCTACGGCGTGATCGTCGATCAGCGCAACGGGCAGGTGCTGCCGAAGACTACCAGCCAGTTCCGGGAGACGCTGCACCAGCGCACCGCGGCGCACTGGACGTAAGCGGACGCCTGCGACCGCGGCTACGACGCTAAGACCCTGGCCGACCTCTTCACCGCGGGAGCGGTCTGGGACGGCGGTCTCTTCGGCCGCTACGAGGGACGGGAGGCCCTAGACTTCGTAGGCAGCCGCCAGTGGGCCGATAGGAGGGAGATATAGCATGAGCGGGTTCGAGATGTTTGAGGTTCCGAACTTCCTGCTCCAGAAGGGAGGGCTACTACCAACAGCACGCCTCGCCTACGCAACACGAGGGGCGTTGAATGCCGCGCGAGACAACGCGGTGCTGGTGCCGAGCTGGTATACTGGGACGCACGACGACACCGAGACCTTCATGCTCGGTGAGAATCGGGCGCTTGACCCCAACAAGTACTTCATTGTCTTGACCAATCTTCTTGCAAACGGCCTGTCATCCTCGCCGAGCAACAGTCCAGCACCCATCGACCGCGGTCGCTTTCCAAAGGTCACGATCCACGACAATGTCCGTCTACAGCACAAGCTGATCACGGAGAAGCTTGGCATTGAGCGGCTGCGGTTGGTGACCGGCTTCTCGATGGGCGCATGTCAGGCCTTCCAGTGGGCGGCCCAGTTCCCCGACATGGTTCGCGCAGCATGTCCGATCGCCGGCTCCGCCCGGACCGGCAACTTCAACAAGGTGTTTCTCCTGGCATTGCGGCGCGCGCTCGAGCTCGACCCGGTCTACGCTGACGGGTTCTATGACCGGCCGCCAGTGAAGGGGATCAAAGCCTTCGCCGCCATCTACGCCGGCTGGGGCACCTCCGAGCCATTCTTCCGTGAGGAAGCCTTCAGGCCACTGGGCTCGCGCAGCACGCAAGAGCATGTCGCCGATTTCTGGGAGCCGTTCTTCTTGCGCTGCGACGCCAACAACCTGCTCTCGCAGCTCTGGACGTGGGAAGCCGGCGACATCAGCGCCAACCCCATCTACGGGGGCAACTTCGAGGCTGCCCTCGGCGCCATCAAAGCCCGCACCATCATCGTCCCGATCGACAATGACCGGTATTTTCCGCCCGTCGATAGCAGGAACGAGGCTAGGCACATCCCGGGGGCGAAGGTCAGCGTGGTCGCATCGGCCTGGGGTCATATGGCTCTGATGAATCCGGCCGACAACCCGGCAATCGACGCCCCACTGAACGAACTGTTGGCCGGAT
>Ga0081538_10003185_pt1 | contig 15580 bp, 10 predicted proteins | sample TabmetS5T2R1_FD_71022 | JGI IMG/M metagenome (GOLD analysis project Ga0081538, IMG submission 71022) | Tabebuia heterophylla rhizosphere microbial communities from the University of Puerto Rico - S5T2R1 | ecosystem: Host-associated > Plants > Roots > Rhizosphere ... | reverse complement strand
TCGCCGACCAACTCGTCGACGGCGAGCCCCCGACGCACGCCCGGATCGGCGTCAGCGTCACCGACGCGGTCGAGTCCGACCAGATCACGACGATCGGCGCTCGCATCGAGGAGGTCTCGGACGACAGCGCCGGCGCCGACGCCGGACTGGAGGCGGGCGACGTCGTCACCGAGGTCGACGGCCGCCGGGTGACCAGCGCCAACGGCCTGATCGCGCTCATCCGGAGCTACCGGCCGGGCGACGAGGTCAGCGTCACGTACCTCCGGGACGGCGACGAGCACGAAACCGACGTCACGCTCGACAGCGACGAGGGCGACCTCACCTCCTGACCCGCAGAGCGTGGGGCGTGGGGCCGTCGACGGGCGGCCCCACGGCCCCGACCAAGCGGTCGGCTTCGCGCTCGTACGCACTGTCCCCAGCCCTCCCGACGGTGCGTGCGGGCGCCAAGCCGATCAGCTGCCCACGGCCGCCAGCACTCGGTCGAGCTTGAGCCGCGACTCCGCGTACTCCTCGGCCTGGTCCGATCGCACGGTGACGCCGCCGCCCGTACCCGCGACGTAGCGCTCGCCGTCGTGGACCAGCGAGCGGATCACCATGCCGAGATCGGCCGCGTGCGGACCGAGCCAGCCGAGCACGCCGGAGTAGATCCCGCGGGGTGAGTCCTCGACGTCGGCGATCACCTGCATCGTGCGGCGCTTCGGCGCTCCGGTCATCGAGCCACCCGGCATCAGCGCCCGGACCGCGTCGACCGGACCGAGCTCGTCGCGCAACCGGCCGTGCACTGTCGTGACGAGCTGGTGCACCTTCTCGTACGACTCGACCCGCATCAGCTCCGGCACGTCGACCGTCCCGGGCTGGCACACGATCGACAGGTCGTTGCGCAGCAGGTCGGTGACGATGAGGTTCTCGGCGCGCAGCTTCGGGTCGCGCCGCAGCCGCCGGGCGTGCTCGGCGTCGGCGACCGGGTCGGCACCGCGCGGCAGGGTGCCCTTGATCGGCCGGGTCTCGATCGACGGCCCCTCGATCCGGCAGAACCGCTCCGGCGACGACGACAGGACCGCGATGCCGTCGTGCTGCACGTAGGCCGCGTACGGCGCGGGATTGAGCCGGCGCAGTCGGCGGTAGACCTCGATCGGATCGTCGTCGGACGCCATGACATGGCGGTAGGTGAGGTTGACCTCGTACGTGTTGCCCAGCCGCAACTGCCGTTGGACTTCCGCGTACGCCGGGGCGTACTCGCTCTCCGACCACGTCCGTACGACGCGACTCGACCCGGGTGCGGTCGGAGCGTCGAGCGACTCGACCGGCAGGTCCGGCTCGGCCTCGAACCCGACCGGCGTCACGACGCGTCGGGCCAGGTCGAACACGAGATAGCGCCGGGCGTGCAACCAGCAGGAGTCGGGCACGCCCGCGGCGTCGGAGTCGGGCCGGAGCGCCGGCAGGTCCGACCGTGCCGCATAGCCGAACCAGCCGACCAGCCGCTCGTGCGAGGCGGCCCGCGCCAGCGCGTCGTCGGCGGCGGCGAACGCGTCGACCGACGCCGGCGCCACCACGCTGGAGTCCGACTCCTCGAGCCAACCGACCACGCTGCACCGGCCCGACCACTCGCGAGCGCCGGCGCCGTCGAGCCAGAACATCCGCCGGTGCCGACGCGCCAGCCCAACCGCCACCGCCTCCGGGTCGACCCACCTCATACGAACGCCCCCGACCCCACGGCGTTGCCAGCAGCCATGTGGGCCAGGGGCCGAAGAGTTGCTGACAACTCGCTCCGGCCCGTCACGAGACACCCGCCAGGAAGTTGGCGACGATGGCCCGGCCGTGCTCGGTGAGCACCGACTCGGGATGGAACTGCACGCCGGTCTGCGGACGCGACCGATGCCGGACCCCCATGACGACGCCGTCGTCGCTGCGCGCTGTGACCTCCAGCACGTCCGACGGCACCGACGTCGCCGCCAGCGAGTGATAGCGCACGACCGGGAGGTCCTGCGGCAGCCCCGCGAACAACCCGCGACCGCTGTGCACCAGCCGACTCACCTCGCCGTGCGCCGGCTCGACCGGATCGACGCTGCCGCCGTAACAGGTGACGAGCCCTTGCATGCCGAGGCAGACGCCGAGCACCGGGACCGCGTCGGCCTCGAACACCGCGGGACCGACCGCGAAGTCCGCGGCCCGATCCGGTCGACCCGGACCCGGCGACAGCACCACGTGGGTGAACCGACCACCCAGCAGGTCGCCGGCGGCCACCGCGTCGTGCTGCACGACGTCCGGCAGTGACCCGGTGACCGACGCGATCAGGTGCGCCAGGTTGTAGGTGTACGAGTCGTAGTGGTCGACCAGGACAACCCGAGTCATGGCGGTGGGCCGGTCAGTCGTCCAGGAGCGCCGTCACGAGCTCGGCGACGATGTCGTAGCCGTGCTGGGACAGGATCGACTCGGCGTGGAACTGCACACCGCGGTAGTGCGGCCCGGACAGCAGGTGGACGTCGCCGGTGTCCGGATCGGTCTCGACCGACACACCGGTCGGCAGCCCGGTGGCGGGCACGCGCGCGACGAAGGTGTTGTAGAAGCCGACCAGCCGATCCCGGCCGAGCACCGGCAGCTGGGTCTGCGTCCCCTGGAAGACAATGTCCTTGTACCCGACGTCGAGGCCGAGCAGGTCACACAAAACTTGATGTCCTAGACAGACGGCCAGGAAAGTCTGCTGGCGATCCAGCAAGTCCTCGACAGCGGTCCGGATGGCGGCCATCTTCGGGTCGTCGTGGTCACGCGGGTCGCCCGGCCCCGGCCCGACGATGACGAGGTCGTGCCCATCGACGGCCGACGGCGTCCACGCGTCGTGCCGTACGACCGTCGACGTCATCCCCAACACGCCCAGCACGTGCCGGAGCATGTTGACGAAGTCGTCCTCGCCGTCGAGGATCACCGCGCTCTTGCCGACCAGCGCCGGGTTGCGGGGCGTCGCCGACTGGTCGGTCAGCCAGAACTGGCTGAGTCGCTGGTTGCGCGACCCCAACGCCACCAGGACGTCGTCGTCGTGGTCGAGACCGACGACGTCGTCGGTCGGCGTCGGAGCGTCGGCCAGACCGAACGCGGTCAGGATCCCGCCCGCCTTGGCCCGGGTCTCCGCGGTCTCGTACTCCGGATCGGAGTCGCGTACGAGGGTCGCCCCGGCCGTCACGGTCAGGCGCCCGTCGACCGAGACGTCGGCGGTCCGGATCAGGATCGGCGCGTCCGCGGTCGCCCGGCCCTCGGCGTCGCGACCGATCAGCGCCATCGTCGCCGCGTAGTAGCCGCGGCCGGTCGACTCGTACCTCGCGATCAGCCGGCAGGCGTTCTCGACCGGGCTGCCGGTCACGGTGGCGGCGAACATCGAGTCGCGCAGCACCCGCGGCACGCTGCGCTGGGTGCGGCCGGCGAGGAGGTACTCCGTGTGCATCAGATGCGTCATCTGCTTGAGGTACGGCCCGAGCACCAGACCGCCCTCGTGGCAGATGTCGCACATCATCTTGAGCTCCTCGTCGACCACCATGAAGAGCTCGTAGATCTCCTTCTCGTCGGCGAGGAAGTCGAGCAGCGCCGCCTTGCGCGCCGCGCGGGTGTCGAGGCCGCGCAGCCGGAAGGTGCCGCTGATCGGGTTCATCCGCACGTTGCCGGCGTCGACGGACACGTGCCGCTCCGGACTCGCGCCGATCAGATAGCGATCGCCGGTGAAGACGCAGAAGGTCCAGTACGCGCCGCGCTCCCGCTCGAGGAGGCGCCGCAGCACGGCCAGCGCCCGGGTGTGGTCCCAGCCGGCCAGCTGCGCGGTCCACCGCCGACCGACGACGAGGTTCGCGCCCTCCCCGTTGCCGATCTCGTCGCGGATGATCGTGTCGACGAGCTTGGCGTACTCGGCGTCGTCGGTCTCGAAGCCGCCTCGGTCGGCGTACTCCACCGGGGCATCGGGCAGCGCCTCGATCGCCTCGCCGAGCGGCACGTCGCGCTCGTACTCGATCGCGACGTCGGACAGAGGTGCCCCGTCCTGGTGCGCGTGGAAGCCGCGCTCGCGGATCTGGGCGTACGGCACGAGCACGAGCCGGTCGAAGCGGCGACCCGACTCCGGCGGACCCGTCTCGGTCGGAATGTCGGAGAACCACTCGAGGTCCGTTCGGGTGCCGCCGACCACGGTCAGCGCGTCGGAGTCGCGCAGGCGGATCAACGCCCACGCCGGGTACGTCAGGACCTCGTCGAGGAAGGACACCCCGCGATCGTATCGGCGCTACCGTGACCGCATGCGGCATGCCGGGATCTTGGCGCATAGCGCGGAGGGCGCCTCACTGTGCTTCCTCACCTTCTGCCAGGCGGGCTTCAGCGAGCTCGGGCCGCATCGCCATCCCGACGTCTCGCTGGACTGCATCGCGATGGGTCAGAGTATGGCGGCCTGGGAGAGCGGCGACCACGCCACGATCCGCGCGATCCTCGCCGAGAGCGTCCGTCGGCTCGAGGGCGCCGGCGCGGAGTTCTTCGCCTGCCCGGACAACACCGCGCACATCGCGATGGAGACGCCGGGCGAGCCGTTCACCCTGCCGGGGCTGCACATCGCCGAGGTCGTCGCCGACCAGGCCGCGCGGGACGGCCGTCAACGGATCGGGATCCTCGGCACCCGCTTCACGATGGACGGCCCGGTCTACCCGCGCGCCCTCGACGCCCGTGGCATCGACCACGCCGTCCCCGACGCCGACGACCGGGCACTGGTCGATCGGATCATTTTCGAGGAGCTGGTCAACGGCGTCTTCACCGCGGCCGCGCGGCAGGCGTACGTCGACGTCATCGACAAGCTGCGGGCGAGCGGCTGCGACGCGGTCGCGCTGGTGTGCACCGAGATCCCGATCCTGGTCCCGCCGGACGCGTCACCGCTGCCCACGCTCGATTCGACGCGGCTGCTCGCCCGTGCCGCGTTCGACGTCGCGGCCGACCGTCGGGCCGTCCCGACCTGGCGCGGCGGCCCCGTCGCCCTCGGCTGAGGTCGGGTCCTCGGCGAGTCCGGCTCCGATCCGGACCCAGGGCCGCACCTGGATCTCGCCGTCGGTCGCGAACATCACCGGCTGCAGCCCGATCGGGAGTCCGTCGTGGTACGTGATCAGGGTGACCTCCGCCGGCCGGCGCAGCGCACTGCCGAGGGCGAACGCGTACGCCGCGCCGCCGGTGGTGCCGTTGCTGTACGTCGTCGTCGGACGGCCGTCGACGTACGTCGTCTCCGGACCCAGCTGCCGATGCACGTGCCCGCTCAACACGAGATCGACACAGCCGGACGCACCCGTGGCCGCGCCCGCGGTCGGGCCGTGGACGAGAAGCGTGCTCACGTCGCCGCTCTCACACGCGACGTCGGCGAGCCGATCGCCCTGCTCCTCGTCGGTCTCGTCGAACTCGGTCCGACCGGCGACCAGCCCACTGGCCCGGACGTCGCTGTCACCGAGGAACGTGATCCCCTCGACGGTCTCGGGCTCGCCGGCCAGCACGGTGAAGCCCTGGTCCTCGTACGCGTCGACGATCGAGCCGCCGTAGTCGTGGTTGCCGCCCACGACGACGACCTCGAAACCCTCGAAGGCGTCGGCGAACGAGTTGACGCTGAACCGCTCCCACGAGCCGCCGCTGGAGGTGTCGTCGCCGGCGTTGAGGACCAGGGTCGCCCCGCCGGCGTCGGCGACGGCGCGGGCGACGGAGTCCATGCCGATGTTGTCGTGCCGGTCGGCGACCATCAGCGCGACCGTGTCGCCCTCCTCGGGATCGCGCAACTGGTCGCCGATCTCGGCGGCGCGGTCGGTGAGGTCGCGGTAGAAGACCAGCGAGTCGTCGTACGTCTGGACCGCGCTCTCGACGAGCTCGACGCCGCCGCGACTGGCGCCGCCGGTCAGCACCTCGATCCGGCTCAGCTCCGGGTCGAGCGACTGGTCGGGGAACAGCGACGGCAGCGGTACCCACTGGCCCGGGCCGGACGCCGGCTCCGACGGTTCGGGGCCCGGGACGACCGCGGCAGCCACCGCGAGGCCGGCCACGGCGACGGCGACCCCGGCCAGGACCATCGGTCGGCGGCGGCGCTCGTCGATCTCCTGCCGGACCGACTCGGCGATCTCGGACCGGCGCCGGGCACCGACCAGGTGCCACAGACCGACAGTGACGAGGACGGCGATCACGCCCGCGCCGGCGCCGCGCAGCCCGTGGTCGATCGCCATGTCGGTCAGGGCTCGCTGCAGCTCACGAATCTCGCCGTCGGGCTGGCTGGCGATCACCGCGTCCCGGCGGATGACCTCGTTGAGGTTGGCCGCCTCGGTGTCTCCGACGTCGACGTAGACACCGAGGTCGAGCGGCTGGTCGGCGGCGATCCGGAACCGGGGCAGCACCGGCCCGAAGTCGAGCGTGGCGTAGCCGTCGAACGTCGGCTCGACGGAGGTCGTGTGCGCTCCGATGACGACGGTCCGCGAGTCGTTGGCGAAGCCGACCATCGCGACCGCGACGGCGACGACCAGCCACACGCCGAACAGCGTGAGGCTGGTCCACAGCCGCGGTCGTCGGATCGCCATCCGTCCAGGATGGCGTACGCCGTCCCGTCGAGGCGCCGTCCCACGCGCCGCACCGGCATCAGGCCGCCGGACGCGGACCGGAGCTCACGCGCCGGTGTTGAGAGTCCGCATGTTGTCGGCGCTGTAGCGGTCGCCGCTGACGGCATCCGAGGTGAAGACCGCGTCGAGCCGGGCCAGGTCCGCCTCACCGACCTCGACCCGCGTGGCGCCGAGGTTCTCGTCCAGCCGCTCCGGTCGGCTCATGCCCGGGATGGGCACGACGTCGTCGCCGCGCGACAGCAGCCACGCGAGGGCGAGCTGGCCAGGGGTCGCGCCGAGCTCGTCGGCGATCTTGCGTACCTCCTCGACGAGGGCCAGGTTGCGGTCGAGGTTGTCGCCCTGGAAGCGCGGCACGGTGGCCCGGAAGTCGGTGTCACCGCGAAGGTCGCTCGCCGAGCGAAGCGCGCCGGTGAGGAAGCCGCGCCCGAGCGGTGAGTACGCCACGAAGCCGATGCCGAGCTCGCGACAGGTCGGCAGGATCTCGGCCTCGATGTCGCGGAACCACAGGGAGTACTCGGTCTGCAGCGCGGTGATCGGATGCACCGCGTGCGCCCGCCGGATCGTGTCGGGGCTGGCCTCCGAGAGGCCGAGGTGCCGCACCTTGCCGTCGGCGACGAGCTCGGCCATCGCGCCGACGGTCTCCTCGATCGGCGTGTCCGGGTCGACCCGATGCTGATAGAAGAGGTCGATCGTGTCGACGCCGAGTCGCCGCAGCGACGCCTCGCAGGCGGCCCGTACGTAGGCCGGGTCGCCGCGGACGCCGGTGAGGTCGCCGTCCGGCACCCGCGTGATGCCGAACTTCGTCGCGATCACCACCTGGTCGCGATGCGCGGCGAGCCCGCGGCCGACGAGCTCCTCGTTGCGGCCCGAGCCGTAGATGTCCGCGGTGTCGAACAGGGTGATGCCGCGGTCGACGGCGCGTTCGATGGTCCGCAGCGACCGGGCGTCGTCGTAGTCTCCGTACGCGTCGCTCATGCCCATGGCGCCGAGTCCGAGGGCGCTGACCTCGAGGCTGCCGGGGCCGAGCTTTCGGGTTGGGGTCGTGTGCTCTGTCATGCCACGAGGCTCGCGGTCGACGCGGCCCCGGCCAAGGCCCGCTCTTTCCTGGGACTGACGGGACCACCTTCGGCGGCCGCGGCCGGCCCATACTGGACGAATGGACGAGCGCGCGCAGCTGGGCGAGTTCCTGACGTCACGTCGCAACCGAATCGACCCCGACACCGTCGGCCTTCCGGTCGGCGGACGGCGCCGAGTGCCCGGACTGCGCCGCGAGGAGGTGGCGCAGCTCGCCGGCGTCAGCGTCGACTACTACGTCCGTCTCGAACAGGGGCGGGCCGCTCACCCGTCCGAGAGCGTGCTCGAGGCGATCGCCCGCGCGCTGCAGCTCGACGAGGTGGAGCGCTCCCATCTGCATCAGGTGGCCAAGCCGGGCCCGAAGCGGCGGCGGCCACCGGCCCGGGAGCGGGTACGGCCGGGCCTGCGGCAACTTCTCGACCGCCTGGACGGCGTACCAGCGTTCATCCTCGGCCGTCGGATGGACATCCTCGCGTGGAACCGGCTCGGGGCGTCGCTGCACGCCGACTTCGACGGCCTGCCGCCGCGCGAGCGCAACATGGCGCGGCTGCTGTTCCTCGAACCCGCCTCCGTCGACCACTACCCCGAGTGGGAGCAGGTCGCCCGCGACACCGTGGGGGTCCTGCGCGGCCTGGCCGGCCGGCACCCCGACGACCGTCCGCTCGCGGAGCTGATCGGCGAGCTGTCGATGCACAGCGAGCAGTTCCGGCGCTGGTGGGCGGCGGGCGTCGTCCGGCAGAAGACGCACGGGCGCAAGCTCATCCGCCATCCGGTGGTCGGCGATCTCGAGCTGCACTACGAGACCCTGCAACTGCCGGACGCACCGGACCAGATGCTGGTGACCTACACCGCGGAGGTCGGCAGCTCCTCGGAGACGTCCCTGACGCTGCTCGCCTCGTGGGCCCAGTCCGAGCCGGTCGCCGAGCACCTCGACGCGGCCGCCACGAGTCAGGCCTGAGCCTCGCCCCAGAAGAAGACGTACGCGACGCTCGCCTGCTCGTCGATCGGGCTGTAGCGCGCCTGCACCCGCGCCGTCAGATAGCCGACCTCGTACGGCACGTTCTCCGACCGCACGGTCTCCGTCCCCGCCGCCGACGCGGCAGCCTGCCGCCACGTGTCCGCGATCCGCTCGGAGCCGCCGAGCTGCCGCAGCGAGTCCCGGAGCAGGTCGGTCGCCGCCGAGATCCCCATCCGCGGCGTGTGCATGTCCATCCCGGTCGGGTCGGCGGTGTCCGCGTCGACGCCGGCGGCGTAGCTGTCGAACGTCACGAGGTGGACCTCGGTGGCGAGCCGCCGCTCCTCGGGCAGCGCGACTGTGACCGGCCGGCCGGAATCGGTCTCGTCGATGACGACCTTCTCGCCCGGCGCCATCCCGACCTGGTCACGGGTCGGCGGCGTGGTGAGGTCGTAGGTGACCGCGCCCGGGTCCGATCCGGGCGTCGGGTCGTCGTCAGCCGAGTTCACGCCACATCCCACCAGCACGAGCGTCGCGGCCAGACCGCCGGCGACCCGCTCACTCCACATCAACCCGAACTCGCCAGTCGGTCAGCAGCCGGCGGGTGATGTCGTCCCACTGCTCGCTGAGCCGCTGGTCCTCGATCCGGTCGTGCACATCGCTGCCGATGATCTCACGGGCCTGCTCGGGGTGGTCGCGCAGCAGCTCCTGGTACGCCGGCAGCGTGTCCTGCGAGATGAGGTTCCAGCGCGTCTCGAAGTCGGCGATGTTGCCGTCCGGCAGCGGCGTGTCGACCTCGACCCGCGGCACCGGCGCGACCTCGTCGATGAGGTCGCCGAGCAAGCCGCCGCCGGGAACCACGACGCCGGCGGCGTCGGTCGCGGTGACCTCCACCTCGAGGGGGTCGACGTGGCCGAGCGTGTGAGCGCCGGGGATCGACGGCTGTCCGACGGCACCCATCAGGTACGTCACGGCCGGGCCGGTGACCGGATGGTTCTTCATCGTCTGGTAGCTGTCGTCGATGACGTCGTGCTGCTCCCGGTAGAGCAGATACTCGTTGCCGGCGGTGATCAGCTCCTCGTTGCCGGTCCGGCGTCCCTCGTCGATCTGCTCCCAGGCGGTGTAGGTCTGGGCGGGATCGCCGTCGTCGAACAGGCCGGCGTCCCGCAGCTCCGCGATCGCGTCCAGGCCGCCGCCGAGGTACGCCTCGTGCATCATCGCCTGGTCGAAGAAGATGTCCTTCTGCATCTGCAGGAACGTCGTCTCGAAGAACCGGATGTCGTTGGCCGTCAGATGCGCGCCCAGCGATCCGAGCTGGCTGAGGATGCCGAGCTCGTCGCCGACGCCGTACGGCAGCTGGTCCAGCTTGTCGCCGATCCGGTTCGCCAGGTCCCGCAGCATGTTGAGGTCGAAGAACCCGCCGGCGAACGACGGCCCGATCAGGTTGGCCATGCCGGCCCACTGCATGTACGGGTTGTCCAGGTAGAGCTGGCCGTAGTAGGTGTAGACGGCCTCGATGATGCCGCGCAGTCCCTCGGCGCCGCGGCTGGGATCCCAGGCGCACAGGTCGATGCCGGCCTTCTCCGCCGCCTTCGTCACCCAGTACGTCTGCAGCAGGTCGCGATACTCCCGTGGCTGCAGGCCCATCGCCCGGGCCGCCTCGAGCTGGCGCAGCAGGTCCTCCGACGAGCCGCAGGTCGGGGTCAGGAACTGCGCCAGCTCCCCGTACTTGCGCAGGTTGGCCAGCAGCGTGCGGTAGTCGGCCGGGCTCAGGCGCATTCCCGGGAACAGCGACAACGCCAGCGCCGGCAGCGCTCCGGCGAGCAGCATCTGACGTACGTTCGCCTCGGTCGGACCCTCGTCGAGCATCCCGGAGACCGACGTGGCGTCCGTGTCGAGGATGCCCAGGTACCCCTCGTACCGCCGCTGGAACACCGCCTCCCGGGCCGACCGGGCCGAGCTCACGTCGGCGGCGCGGTCGGAGTCGACGTCGGACCGCTCCTGGGCGGTGTCGGCGCCGGAGTAGTCGGCGGCCGCCACCCCGAAGTCGTTGGCCGCCTCGGAGGCGAACTCGGAGTTGAGCTTGTCGACCTTGCCGTTGTGGTCGGTGATGTCGTGCGACCACTGGACCACGGCCCCGCCGCCGACCAGCGCGGCCGCGGCGACCTGGTTGCCGTTCTCGAGGACCGGCCGGGGCGCGGCCACCATCGGCGCCTGGACGTCGCCGGCGGTCGCGGTGACGGCCGGCCGATGGTCACCGTCGATGGCGTCCATCGTGTGGTGGATCGTCTGCGAGGTCTGGGTGATCGCGTCGCCGTCGGCGCTGACGTCGCCCGGCGTCGCGGAGTAGTGCGGCCACGGGTAGCCGCCGCCACCTCCGCCGCCCCCGCCCGAGTCGAGCACGCTGCCTTCCTCCCGTCCATGCCGAATCCGCTGCCGTCGCAGCGCCTCAGCGTAGGGGGGCGAGGGGTCACCGGAGCCGTCCGCGGCGGGTCGCCCTACGCCGCCTGCATCGTGGGCATCCGATCCCACCTTCTGAGACCGACCGACTAGGCTGCACACGATGTTCGGCAAGGTGCTCGTCGCGAACCGCGGTGAGATCGCGATCCGCGCCCTGCGGGCGGCCTACGAGCTCGGCGCGAAGACGGTCGCGGTGTTCCCGTACGAGGACCGCCGCTCCGAGCACCGGCTGAAGGCCGACGAGGCGTACCAGATCGGCGAGCGCGGCCACCCGGTGCGCGCCTACCTCGACCCGGACGCGATCGTTGCCACCGCCCGTCGGGCCGGGGCCGACGCGGTCTATCCCGGGTACGGCTTCCTGTCGGAGAATCCCGCGCTGGCCGAGGCGTGTACGGCGGCCGGCATCACGTTCGTCGGCCCGAGCGCCGACGTGCTGCGGCTGGCCGGCAACAAGGCGCGCGCCGTCGAGGCCGCCCGAGACGCCGGCATCCCGGTGCTGACGTCGGTACCGCCGAGCCGTGACGTCGACGAGCTGGTCGCCGCGGCGGAAGACATGGCGTACCCGCTGTTCGTCAAGGCCGTCGCCGGTGGCGGCGGTCGCGGCCTGCGTCAGGTCGACGAGCCCGGCCGGCTGCGAGACGCCCTCGGGACCGCGATGCGGGAGGCCGACGGCGCCTTCGGCGATCCGACCGTGTTCATCGAGCAGGCCGTGGTCGAACCCCGCCACATCGAGGTGCAGGTGCTCGGCGACGCCACCGGCGAGATCGTGCACCTCTTCGAGCGGGACTGTTCGGTCCAGCGGCGGCACCAGAAGGTCGTCGAGATCGCGCCGGCGCCCGGCCTGGACCCGGAGCTGCGGGAGCGGATCTGTGCCGACGCGGTGCGCTTCGCCCGGACCATCGGGTACGAGAACGCCGGCACCGTCGAGTTCCTCGTCGACCGGGACGGGCGGCACGTCTTCATCGAGATGAACCCCCGCATCCAGGTCGAGCACACCGTCACCGAGGAGGTCACCGACGTCGACCTGGTGCAGTCGCAGCTCCGGATCGCCGCCGGTGAGACGCTGCCCGACCTCGGGCTGCGGCAGGACGCGATCCGGTTGCGCGGCGCGGCCCTGCAGTGCCGGATCACCACCGAGGACCCGGCCAACAACTTCCGGCCCGACACGGGCCGGATCACGACGTACCGCTCGCCCGGAGGCGCCGGCATCCGGCTCGACGGCGGGACCACGTACACCGGCGCCGAGGTCAGCGCGCACTTCGACTCGATGCTGACCAAGCTCACCTGTCGGGGCCGGGACTTCGCGACCGCGGTGGATCGGGCCGCGCGGGCCGTCATGGAGTTTCGGATCCGTGGCGTCGCGACCAACATTCCCTTCCTGCACGCGCTGCTGACCGACCCGGACTTCCGAGCGGGGCGTCTGACGACGGCCTTCATCGAGCAGCATCCGCGCCTGCTGACCTCACCCGGCTCGGCCGACCGCGGCACCCGGCTGCTGCGCTACCTCGCCGACGTCACGGTCAACCGCCCGCACGGTCGGGCACCGACGTCGGTCGACCCGACCAGCAAGCTGCCGCCGGTGGACCGGGAGCAGCCGCCACCGGCCGGTTCGCGGCAGCGGCTGCTGGAGCAGGGCCCGGAGGAGTTCGCCCGGCGGCTCCGGGAGCAGACCGCGGTGGCCGTGACCGAGACGACGTTCCGCGACGCCCACCAGTCGCTGCTGGCCACCAGGCTGCGGACCCAGGACCTGGTCGCCGCCGCGGGCCACACCGCTCGGCTGACGCCACAGCTGCTGTCCCTGGAGATGTGGGGCGGCGCGACGTACGACGTGGCGCTGCGCTTCCTGCACGAGGACCCGTGGGACCGGCTGGCGGCGTTTCGAGCGGAGGCGCCGAACCTCTGCCTCCAGATGCTGCTGCGCGGGCGCAACACGGTCGGCTACACCCCGTACCCGCGACGGGTGACCGAGGCGTTCGTCGAGGAGGCCGCCGCGACCGGGATCGACATCTTCCGGATCTTCGACGCGCTCAACGACGTCGACCAGATGCGGCCGGCGATCGAGGCGGTCCGGTCGACCGGTACGACGGTCGCCGAGGTCTGCCTCTGCTACACCGGCGACCTGTCCGACCCGGGCGAGCGGCTCTACACGCTCGACTACTACCTCCGGCTGGCCGAGCAGATCGTCGACGCCGGAGCACACGTACTCGCGATCAAGGACATGGCCGGACTGTTGCGGGTGCCGGCCGCGCGGAGGCTGGTCACCGCGCTCCGCGACCGGTTCGACCTGCCGGTGCACCTGCACACGCACGACACGGCCGGTGGGCAGCTCGCGACGCTGGCGGCCGCGATCGAATGCGGCGTCGACGCGGTGGACGCGGCGTCGGCCGCCCTCGCCGGCACCACCAGCCAGCCGTCGCTGTCGGCGCTGGTCGCGTCGACGAACCACTCACCACGGCAGACCGGCCTCGACCTCGACGCGGTCGGCGACCTCGAGCCGTACTGGGAGGCGGTCCGCCGGCTGTACGCGCCGTTCGAGTCGGCTCCGCCGGGCCCGACCGGCCGGGTCTACACGCACGAGATCCCCGGCGGCCAGCTCTCGAACCTGCGGCAGCAGGCGATCGCCCTCGGCCTCGGCGAGAAGTTCGAGCAGATCGAGGACATGTACGCCGCGGCCAACGACATCCTCGGCAACATCGTCAAGGTCACGCCGTCGAGCAAGGTGGTGGGCGACCTGGCGCTGCATCTCGTCGCGGTCGGCGCGTCGCCCGAGGAGTTCGAGGCCGAGCCCGCGAGGTTCGACGTGCCCGACTCCGTCGTGGGCTTCCTGTCCGGAGAGCTCGGCGACCCACCGGGCGGCTGGCCGGAGCCGTTCCGTACCAAGGCGCTCGAAGGCCGGCACGTCAAGGCCGTCGAGACGGAGCTCTCCGACGACGACCTCGCCGGCCTCCGCGACGATCGACGGGCGACGCTCAACCGGCTGCTGTTCCCCGGCCCGACGCGGGAGTTCGCCGCTGCGCGGGAGCAGTACGGCGACCTCTCCGTCCTCCCCACGCAGGCGTTCTTCTTCGGACTCGAGGCGGACCGGGAGCACCAGGTCCTCATCGAGGAGGGCAAGCTGCTCATCCTCGGCCTCGAAGCGGTCAGCGACCCCGACGAGCGCGGCCTCCGCACGGTGATGTGCACGATCAACGGCCAGCTGCGACCCGTGGCGGCACGGGACCGGTCGATCTCGTCGACGGCACCCGAGGCGGAGCGGGCGGACCGCGGCAATCCGCATCACGTCGGGGCGCCGTACGACGGCGTGGTGACGCCGGTCGTGGCGGTCGGTGACGCCGTCGAGGCCGGCGCGGTCGTCGCCACCATCGAGGCGATGAAGATGGAAGCGTCGATCACGGCTCCGCACGCCGGTACGGTCGAGCGGCTCGTCGTCGACCAGAGCCGCCAGTGCGAGGGCGGCGACCTGGTGCTGGTGCTCGCCTAGCGATCGGTTTTGCGCCCCTGTGGTTGGTCCCGGAGGCCCTCCACCAACCGTACGGGCGCAAAACCGGTGATCAGCTCGGACAGAACGCCCACGGCGCCACGAACGACTGGGTCAGCTGGGGCAGCCGGCGGGCTGTCTCGTCGCCGCCCAGGTCGTAGCGAAGCGTCCCGCCCGCACTCTCGACGTCGGCGTCGAACAGCTCGGAGTACGGCTGGTCGCTGATCGGTGAGGTCCCCTCCTCCAGGAGCGCGGTCCGCGGCCCGACGTCCTCCGCCGCGGCGGCCTCGTCGGCGTACGCGGACACCGCCTGCGCGGCCAGCTCGCCGTCGCCCGCCGTCGCAGCGGCGACGTATCCCGTGATGGCGTTCAAGTCGTCGGCGCTGGGCGCCTGCTCGGACGGAGTCTTGCCGGCCGAACCCGACCCACGCGGAACGCACGACGAATCGCCGACCGCCAGGACGAAGTACTCCGGGTCGTCGATCGCGTCGACGAGCTCGGGAGCGACGTCGGTCTCGGCCAGCGTGTCGGCGTCGTCGGTGGCGGCCGCCAGCAGCGCCTCGGCGTCGGGCCCGGTCAGCAGCAGGTGCTCGTCGGGCATCGCGACCACCTCGAGCAGCGGCACGACCGGGGCCGCGTCACCGGAGGCGTCCTGGACGTCCAGCGAGTACGCCGGGTAGCCGTCCACGTCGGACGACTCGTACCCCTGGTCGGCGAAGCTGTCGAGCACGGCGTCCATGTCGAGATCGTCGCGCAGCTTGAAGGCGGTGGCGTAGGCGTCCGCACCGACGTACTCCGCCTCCCACTCCACGTCGGCCCAGCTCCATCCCCAGTCCTCCATCGACGCGAAGTACGTGCTCAGCGACGATCCTCCCCACGGGGCGTCTTCCATCGACTCGCGGAAGAACGCCTCGACCTCGCCCTCCGACGACTCCGACGTCAGGTCGCCGTGACCCAGTCGCTCGCGGGCCGCGGCGGCGTCGACGAAAGTGACCACCTCGGCATCGGCCGGCA
>Ga0081538_10003184_pt1 | contig 15582 bp, 17 predicted proteins | sample TabmetS5T2R1_FD_71022 | JGI IMG/M metagenome (GOLD analysis project Ga0081538, IMG submission 71022) | Tabebuia heterophylla rhizosphere microbial communities from the University of Puerto Rico - S5T2R1 | ecosystem: Host-associated > Plants > Roots > Rhizosphere ... | reverse complement strand
CGGGAACCGGGACCGTCGAGTCGCTCGACCGTGACGGTGGCGGGGTCCGGCTTCGGGTACGCACTGAGCTCGCCGGCGAGCTCGGTCCGGGCGACTCCGTCTCCGTCAACGGGGTCTGCCTCACCGCCGTCGACCCGGATGCACTGGGATTCTCGGCCGACGTGATGGAGGAAACGCTTCGGCGCAGCTCGCTCGGCCCGCTCGGCGAGGGCGACGCGGTCAACTTGGAGCTGCCGCTGCGTGCCGGCGACCGGCTCGGCGGGCACATCGTGCAGGGCCACGTGGACGGCACCGGCGAGGTCGTGTCGGTGCGCGAGGAGGGCTTCTCGCGCGTCGTCCGGATCGTGGCCCCGGCCGACGTGCTCCGCTACGTGGTCGAGAAGGGATCGATCGCGGTGGAGGGCGTGTCGCTTACCGTTTCGGCCGTGGACGGCGAAGCGTTCGAGGTCTCGCTCATTCCCGAGACGCTCGAGCGCACCACGCTCGGTGCCGCCGCGCCGGGGAGGACGGTGAATCTGGAGGTCGATGTGCTCGCCAAGTACGTGGAAAAAGCGATCCGCTCGCACTCGGCCGATCCGAGTGCCCGCGGCCAGACGCTGAAGGCATGACCAACCCTCCGTTCAGCACGATCGACGAGGCGATCGAGGACATCCGCGCGGGCCGGATGGTGGTGGTCTGCGACGCGGAGGATCGCGAGAACGAGGGCGACCTGACGCTGGCGGCGCAGTTCGCCACCCCCGAGGCGATCAACTTCATGGCCACCCACGGCCGCGGGCTCATCTGCCTGGCGCTGACCCCGGAGCGCTGCGACGAGCTGGGGTTGGACCTGATGGCGGCCAAGAACGAGTCGCCCTTCCAGACGGCGTTCACGGTGTCGATCGAGGCGCGCGAGGGCATCACCACCGGGATCTCGGCCCACGACCGGGCGCACACCGTTCAGGTGGCGATCGACCCGCGCACCCGCCCGCAGGACGTGGTGCAGCCGGGCCACATCTTCCCGCTCAAGGCCAAGGCCGGCGGGGTGCTGGAGCGCACGGGGCAGACGGAGGCGGCGGTGGACCTCGCGCGGCTCGCCGGGCTCAACCCGTCGGGCGTGATCTGCGAGGTCATGAACGACGACGGCACGATGGCGCGGGTGCCGGACCTCGAGCGCTACTGCGCGCACCACGGCCTGCGCATGGTCACGGTGGCCGACCTGATCGCCTACCGGCGCCGGCACGACAAGCTGATCGAACGCGTGGTGGAGACGCGGCTGCCCACGCGCTACGGCGACTTCCAGGTCGTCGGCTTCCGCTCGCTGGTCGACGAGAAGCACCACGTGGCGATGGTCAAGGGCGACGTGGCCGGTCACCGCGACGTCTTAGTCCGGGTCCATTCGGAGTGCCTGACCGGCGACGTGTTCCACTCGCTGCGCTGCGATTGCGGCGAGCAGCTGGAGGACGCCCTGCTGCGCGTCCAGGGCGAGGAGCGCGGCGTGTTGCTCTACCTCTCCCAGGAGGGTCGCGGCATCGGGCTTTTGAACAAGCTGCGCGCCTACCGGCTCCAGGAGGGCGGGCTCGACACGGTGGACGCGAACATGGAGCTGGGGCTGCCCGCCGACCTACGCGACTACGGCATCGGGGCCCAGATCCTCGTCGACCTGGGCCTGACCTCCATTCGCCTGCTGACCAACAATCCCAAGAAGATCGTCGGCCTCGAGGGCTACGGGCTCACGGTGACCGACCAGGTGCCGATCGAGCATGCGCCGGGCGAGCACAACCGCGCTTACCTGCAAGCCAAGAAGCAGCGACTCGGGCACCTGCTCCACCATCAGGGCCTGGCGCTCGACGAGGAGATGATCTTCGAGCAGCGCATCCAGGACCGCGAGCGGGCGGCGGCGGAGCTCGGGGATCTCTACGGCCAGGGCCCGGCGCCCGGCCGCGGGGACCCGGGTGCCTGACCTCTACGCGGCCTGCGTCGGCCGCTTCTACGCGGATCTGGCGGAGCGGCTGGTGGCGGGCGCCGGGCGCGTCTTCGAGGCGGCCGGCGCCCGGATGGAGGTGCACGAGGTGCCGGGCGCCTTCGAGCTGCCGCTGGCGGCGAGGTACTGCGCGGAGTCCGGCCGCTACGGCGGGGTGGCCTGCCTCGGCGCGGTCATCCGGGGCGAGACCGACCACTACGACTACGTGTGCGCGGAGGCGGCCAGCGGGATCTCCCGCGTGGCGCTCGACACCGGGGTTCCGTGCGCGTTCGGGGTGCTCACGGTCGACTCGATGGAGCAGGCGCTCGCACGCGCCGGCGGGGGGAAGCGCCACCAGGGCGAGGACGCCGCCCGCGCGGTGCTGCGGATGGCGGCGCTGCGGCGCGAGCTGAGCGGCCGCCCGTGATCAACCTGTACAGCGACACCCAGACGCGCCCCACGGAGGGGATGCGGCGCGCGATAGCCACCGCGGAGGTGGGAGACGAACAGCGCTTCGCGGACCCGACGACGACGCGGCTCCAGGAGCGCGTGGCCGAGCTCCTGGGCCACGAGGCGGGCCTGTTTTTGCCGAGCGGCACGATGTGCAACCAGATCTCCTTCCGCCTCCACGCGCGGCCAGGCGGCGACGAGCTGATCGTCGAGCGCAGCTCCCACCCCATCATCGCCGAGGCCGGCGGGCCGGCCTGGAACGCGGGGCTGATGATCAACCCGATCGACGGGGAGGGGGGCATCTTCAGCGCGAGCCAGCTGGAGGCGGCGCTGCGTCCGGAGGGCAACCGCTACACCCCGCGGTCACGGCTCGTGTCGGTGGAGCAGACCACGAACATGGGCGGTGGGCGGGTGTGGCCGCTCGAGGCGATGCACGGCGTCCTCGAGGCGGCGCGCGCTCGCGGCCTGCGCGCCCACCTGGACGGGGCCCGACTGATGAACGCCGTGGTCGCCTCGCGCGTGCCGGCCGCCCGCTACGCCGGCGCGTTCGACACCGCCTGGCTGGACTTCACGAAGGGCCTCGGCGCCCCCGTCGGCGCGGTTCTGTGCGGCTCCCGGGAGCTGATCGCCGAGGCGTGGCGCTGGAAGCAGATGATGGGCGGCTCGTTTCGCCAGTCGGGCATCGTGGCGGCGGGCTGCCTCTACGCGCTCGACCACCACGTGGAGCGACTCGCCGAGGACCACGAGAACGCGCGCGTGCTGGCCGCCGGCCTGGCGGAGCTCGGCGCTGAGGTGGTGGCGCCCGAGACCAACATCGTGATCTTCGCGGTGCCCGACGTGCCGCGGTTCGTCGAGCGGATGGCCCGGCACGGCGTGGAGCTGTCGCGCACCCCGGACGGCCGGGTGCGGGCGGTGACCCACCTCGACGTGGGCCGTGGCGAAGTCGAGGAGGCCCTCGAGGCGGCGCGGATCTCGCTGCTACCCTGACGCGCCGTGCCCAAGGTCTGCTACGTGTGCGGGAGAAAGCCCGCGTTCGGCCACAGCCGCAGCCACTCCATGGTGGCCACCAAGCGGCGCTTCAACCCGAACCTGCAGAAGGTCCGCATCGACGTCGAGGGCACGCCGCGGCGCGAGTACGTCTGCACGCGCTGCCTGAAGGCCGCGCGGGTTACGAAGGCCTTGTAAGGCGGAGGGGGTCAGATCTTGCAATCGCGCATCCTGCGCGATTGCAAGATCTGACCCCGTAACACCGCCGCCGACTGGTGTAGAAAGCCCACGTGCCCGATGAGAGCGTGGTCCGGTTCCGCCGCGTCGTGGCCGCGGCCCTCGCCGAGATGGAGCGGCGTCGCCAGGAGGTCAACGACCTGAACGTGTTCCCGGTCGCCGACGGCGACACCGGGGACAACATGGCGCTGACGATGCGCGCCGTGATGGACGAGCTGGACCGCTTGAACGGCCAGCCCGTCGACGTGGTCGGTCGCCCCGTGATCGTCTCCGGCGTCGCCCGCGCGGCGTTGCTGGGGGCCCGCGGCAACAGCGGCGTGATCCTCTCCCAGATCGTGCGCGGGGCGGCGGAGGAGCTGGTCAGTCGCCCGGGCGAGCTGGTCGACCCCGTGCTGGTCTCGGCCGCCTTCGCCCGCGCCGCCGACGCCGCGTACGCCTCGGTGCGCGACCCGGCCGAGGGGACGATGCTGTCCGCCGTGCGCGCGATGGCCCGCCGCGTGGCGCACGACCTCGCCCACATGGACACTCCCCGGCTCGGCCCGGACGCCACCGCCGCCGAGCAGGACGCCCTGCTCGCCGAGGTGCTCGAGCACGCGCTGGAGGCCGGCAAGCAGGCGGTCGACCGCGGGCCCGAGCAGCTGGCGATCCTGCGCGAGTCGGGCGTCGTCGACGCCGGCGCCTACGGCCTGACCGTCATCCTCGCCGGCTGCCTGGCCGCGCTGCGCGGCGAGCAGGCACCGGAGCTGGAGCACCACTACGCGCCCGCAGCACTCCACCGTCCCGAGCACGAGTCGTCCAGCTTCCGGTACTGCACGAACTTCGCGGTCACGGGCGAGAACCTGGACGGCGGCCGCTTCACGCCGCTGCTGGAGGACATGGGGGACTCGGTGCTGGTGGTCGGCGACGACCGCACCCTGCGGGTGCACGTCCACACCGACCAGCCCGAGCGCGCGGTCGCGCTGTTCGAGGCCGTCGGAGAGGTCTCGCGCTTCGACGTCGCGGACATGCACGAGCAGGTGGCCGACCGCACGGCGCGCCTCGGGGGCGACGGCACCGCGGCCGCGCGCGCCGTGTGCGCGGTGGTCGCGGTAGCCAGCGGCGAGGGGGTCAAGCGGCTCTACGAGGAGCTCGGCGTGCTCGTGGTCGACGGCGGCGCGACGATGAACCCGTCGACCTACGAGCTGCTCGCGGGGATGCACGCCGCGGCGGGCGCCGAGGTGGTCGTGTTGCCAAACGGCCCGAACGTGATCCTGGCCGCGGAGCGAGCGGCCGAGCTGTCCGAGAAGCCCGCCCGGGTGGTGGCCACGACCGCCCCGCAGGAGGGGCTGGTGGCGCTGCTCGCCTTCGACCGCGGTCGTACCGCGCACGCGAACGCCGCGGCGGTCGAGGCGGCGCGCGCGGGGCTGCGGCTGGGCGGCGTCGCCCCCGCCGCCCGCGACGACCCCCACGGCCGTTTCCGCGCGGGCGAGGCGGTGGGCTACGCGGACGGGGAGCTGGTCGCGTGGGGGGACGCCGCCGCCACCCTGGCGGTCACGCTCGAGCGGGTGACGGGCGGCGCCGAGCTGCTCACCTGCATCGAGGGCGACGCGACGCCGCTCAGCCGCGACGAGCTGCGGCGCCGGCTGCCGGGCGGCGTGGAGCTGGAGCTGCACCAGGGGGGCCAGCCCGCCTGGTGGTGGCTGCTCTGCGCCGAGTAGCGAGCACCCACGCGGCGCGGCCGACGGGCGCCGGCGCGAGGAACCGGCTCACGCCGATGCTGCGGCTTCCGAACCCGCCGAAGTGCTCCGCCGTGCGCCGATCGTGCACCGAGGCGCCGAACATGAGCCGCTCGATCGCGTTCAGTCCCCGCACGCGCGAGTGGTCGCAGATCAGGAAGTCGTGGCCGGCGAGCCGGCGGCGGTGCGTTCGGCGATAGCGCCGTAGCGCCGGCGCCGGGTCCGCACCGGCGCGCAGCGCCTCTGCGGTGTCGGCCACGAGCCACTCGGCCGACTGGAAGGCCCAGCCACAGCCGATGCCCCAGAGCGGGTCCGAGGCGCGCGCGGCATCGCCGATGAACGCCATCCCCTTGGTGGCGGCCGGACGCCGCTCGTTCGTCATGTCGACCTTGCCGATCACGTTGGAAACACGCTGCGCGTACTGGAGGCGGGGACCGTTCGCTAGCCCGTCGAAGGCGGCCCGGAGGCGGCCGTCGGGGTCGGCTTTCCAGTCCGGCAGCCGGTCCTTGGCGGTGAGGTAGACGAGCACCGTGAGCCCGTCCTCGTTGGTCAGCGCGAGGGCCACGTCGGGCTCGAGGAACCACATCTGGGAGCTCGCGTCGGTGTCCAGCTCGACGTGGCGGTAGTAGGCGAAGTAGTAGATGCGCTCGTGCGGGCGGATGCGGGTGCGAACGCCGGCCATCCGGGCCACCCGTGAGCCGCGTCCGTCGGCGGCTACTACCAGGCGGGCGCGTATCGACCGCTCGGCGCCGGCGCGATCGCGCACCCGAACGCCGCTCACCCGACCGCGGGTCCACTCGACGGCCCTCGCGGTGTGACCGGGCAGGAACGTCACGCCCTCGGTGCCGGCCGCCAGCTCTCGAACCATCGGATCGAGCTTCGCCCGAGTGACGTTGAAGCCGGCGGGCCCCGCGCGGTCGAAACGGATCCAGCCGTACCGGCTCCAGAGGTCGATGTGGTTCGGCACGCCGCCGGCGGCGACGATCCGCTCGGCCAGGCCGAGCCGCTCGAGGGCGGGCACGGCGCTGCCCTGTATGAAGTGGGAGCAGGCGACCTTGTAGGCGTTCGGGTCGGTGCGCTTCTCGAGCAGCGCCACCCGCAGGCCGGCGCGGCCGTAGAGGGTCGCGGCCGTGCAGCCGGCCAGGCTGCCGCCGACGATGGCCACGTCGTAGTCGGGGGAGTGCTGACCCACGCCGTCCATGACGCCGCAGGTGCCACGATCATTCCGTGACGATGCTCACGGTTTTCGGCTCGCGAGACGAGCTCACGCGCTCGGCGGCGCGGGGCGCGCCGGTGCGCTACCCGCGGCCCAGCCGCCTGGCCGAGCCGGTCGCCGTGAAGGGAGCGGCGGCCAGGGGCCTCGCGGCGCTGGGCATCGCCACCACCGGCGATCTGCTCGAGCACCTGCCGCACTCTCACCGCGACCGGCGTGAGCTTCGCCTGGCCGCGGACCTCGGCGTGGGAGAGGAGGCCACCGTGGCGGTGAGCGTCCGCACCGTCGCGGTCAAGCCGATGCGCGATCGCCGCCGGCGGCGCGTGGAGGCGCGGGTGTTCGACCAGAGCGGCCCGCTCGTGGCGGTGTGGTTCAACCAGCCCTGGATCGCCCGCCAGCTCGGCGAGGGGACGCAGGTGCTGCTGCACGGGAAGCTGCGGCGGCGCAACGAGTTCTGGGTGAGCGAGCACGAGCTCTTCGGCAACGGGGGCGCCCCCGTCCACACGATCGGGCTGGTGCCGGTCCATCCGGCCAGCGAGGGCATCAGCGCCGCGCGGGTGCGCGGGCTCGTGTGGGACGCCTACCAGCGCTTCTTCGACGCCGTCGAGCCGCTTCCCGCGGGCCTGCGCGCGGCCGAGCGGCTGCCCGACCGGCCGGCCGCGCTCGCCGCCGCGCACTTCCCCGACCGCGAGCAGGATGAGCCCGGCGCCCGTCGCCGGCTCGCGTTCGAGGAGCTTTTGCTGTTGCAGCTCGCCGTGGCCGGCCGGCGCCGCACCCGCCGCGAGGGCCGGCGCGCGCGGGCGCTGGGGCCGGTCGGAGGGGTGGTCGACCCCTGGCGCGGGTCGCTTCCGTTCGAGCTCACCGGCGACCAACGACTGGCGATGCAGGAAATCGAGCGCGACCTGGAGGCGGAGCGTCCGATGCAGCGGCTGCTGATGGGCGAGGTGGGCGCCGGCAAGACCGTCGTCGCGCTCGCCGCGATGCTGCGGGCGGTGGAGAACGGCGCGCAGGCCGCGCTGATGGCGCCGACCGAGACGCTCGCCGAGCAGCACCATCGCACGCTCGACTCGCTGCTCGGCGGACACCTGCCGGTCGAGCTGCTCACGGGCTCGACGCCCGCCGCACGCCGGCGCGATCTGCTCGCGCGCCTGGCCGGCGGCGAGCTCCAGCTGTTGGTCGGCACGCACGCGTTGATCGAGGACCCGGTCGAGTTCCGCGATCTGGCGGTCGTGGTCGTGGACGAGCAGCACCGCTTCGGTGTCCGCCAGCGCGCCGCGCTCGACGCCAAGGCGCCGGCCGGACTGGCCCCTCACGCGCTGCACATGACCGCCACGCCGATCCCGCGGACGCTCTCGCTGACCGCCTACGGCGACCTGGACGCCACCGTGCTCAGGGAGTTGCCGCGCGGACGCCGGCCGGTCGAGACGTTCGTGGTCGACGGCGCCCGGGCCCGCGCGCGGGCGTACGAGCGCATCCGCGAGGAGATCGGGCGCGGGCGGCAGTGCTTCGTGGTCTGCCCGCTCGTCGAGGAGTCCGAAGCGCTTCAGGCGAAGGCGGCCACGGCGGAGTTCGAGCGCCTGCGGACGACCGAGTTCAGCGGCCAGCGGGTCGAGCTGATCCACGGCCAGATGCCGTCCCGGGCCAAGGCGGCGGCGATGGAGGCGTTCGCGAGCGGCGCCGCCGACGTGCTGGTCGCCACGAGCGTGATCGAGGTCGGCATCGACGTGCCCAACGCGACCGTGATGCTCATCGAGGCGGCCGAGCGCTACGGCCTGTCCCAGCTCCACCAGCTCCGCGGCCGGGTGGGCCGCGGCGAGTACGACTCGGTGTGCATCCTCTTCGGGGCCCCCCGCCTGCCCCGCCTCGAGGCGATCGCCCGCGAGCGCGACGGCTTTCGCCTCGCGGAGATCGACCTCGAGCTGCGAGGCGCGGGCGACGTCCTCGGGACCCGCCAGCACGGGCTCCCCGAGCTGCGGGCCGCGCGGCTGCCCGAGGACACCGAGCTGCTGGTCCGCGCCCGCGACCGCGCGGACCAGCTCCTGCGCGCGGATCCCGCCCTCGCGCAGCCGGAGCACGCGCTGCTGCGCGCGGCGGTGGTGGCGCGCTTCGGATCGGAGCTCGACCCCATCCCGGCGTGAGGGTGGTGGCCGGGCGCCTCGGCGGGCGGCGGCTGGCGGCGCCGCGCGGTCGGCGCACCCGGCCCACGGCGGACCGCGTGCGGGAGGCGCTCTTCTCCATGCTGGGCGACCTGGAGGACGCCCGCGTGCTCGACCTCTACGCCGGGTCCGGCGCATTGGGAATCGAGGCGCTGTCGCGCGGCGCGGAGTCGGCGGTCTTCGTGGAGCGCGACCCGCGCGCCGCGGCGGTGATCGAGCGCAACCTCGAGGATCTGGGGCTTACGCAGCGGGTGGTGCGCGACGACGTGCTGCGCTTTCTCGATCGCCCGGCGGGCACGTTCGACCTCGTGTTCTGCGACCCGCCTTATGATTCCGGCCCGCGCATCGCCCGATCGCTCGCCGAGCGGCTGCCGGCGGTGCTCGCCGAAAACGCCCGCATCGTGACCGAGTCCGACAAGCGCGACCCGCTGGAGCTGCCCTTCCCGCTCCTGACCGAACGCACCTACGGCGACACCCGCGTCGCCATCCACGCGCCCGGCGCCCGTCGATCCGGCGCGTGAGCGTCCCGGCCCGCAACGGCGGCACGGCCATCTGCCCGGGCTCGTACGACCCGGTGACCTTCGGCCACCTCGACATCATCGGCCGGACCGCGAGCGTGTTCGACCAGGTGATCGTCGGCGTGGTGAACATGCCCGCGCGCAAGCAGAAGACCGTCTTCAGCGCCGAGGAGCGCGTGTCGTTTCTGGCCGAGGAGGTCGCGGAATACGTGAATGTGCAGGTAAAACCCTTTGATACTCTGCTCGTCGATTTTGCCCGCGAGCATGGGGCCAAGGCGATCGTCAAGGGACTGCGGGCGATCTCGGACTTCGAGTACGAGTTCGAGATGAACCAGTTGAACCGCAAGATGGCGCCCGAGATCGAAAGCATCTACCTCATGGCGGCTCCACAGTTCAGCTTCCTGAGCTCGAGCGGGGTGAAGGAGTTGGCAATGTTCGGCGGCGACATCAGCGGCCTGGTGCCCGAGCGGGTGGCCGAGCGATTGCAGGAAGAACTCAAGCGCTGAAGAACTGAGGAACGCCAATGGACGTCCTGGTCCTGATCGACAAGCTCGACGACACCATCCACAACGCCAAGCCCGTCCCGCTCACGGACCAGGTGCGCGTCGACAAGGAGGAGATCTACGACATCCTCGACCAGATGCGCGCGACCATTCCCGAGGAGATCAAGCAGGCGCGCTGGATCGTCAAGGAGCGCCAGGAGATGCTCGCCGAGGCCAAGCGCGAGTCCGAGCGCATCATCAAGGAGGCGCGTGAGGAACAGATCCGGCTGATCGGCGAGGAGGAAGTGGTCAAGCAGGCCGAGCGCCAGTCGGACGAGATCATCGAGGACGCCCGGGCCCGCGAGCGCGAGATCCGGCTCGGAGCGGAGGACTACGCCGACGACATCCTCAACACGCTCGAGGTCAACCTCACGAAGTTCATAGCCGCGGTGCAGCGCGGCCGGGACCGCCTGCAGGGCCGCGAAGAGGCCGAGGTGGGCTAGCGCGGACCGCGCGGCCCCTACTGCGCCAGTGCCGCCGACAGCCGCGCCACCACCTGGTGCGGGCGGTGGGCGAGTTGACGCCCGGTGAAGCGCATGGTGCGCAACCCCTGCGCCTGCAGGGCGGCGTCCCGCGCGCGGTCGCCTTCGAACGCGGCCCGGCCGCCGTGGTAGCCGTAGCCGTCGGTTTCGACTACGAGGCGCCGGTCGAACCAGACGAAGTCGAGCTCGTAGCCCCCAACCCTGACGTTCTGGTCGGGCGGCGGAAGGGCGGCGGCCCGGACCAGCGCCAGGAGGCGACGCTCGGCCCAGGAGCGGGTCAAGGCCGGGGCCGCCTGGCGGCGCAGCAGCGTCCGCAGGGTCGGGGCGCCGTGGCGGCCCGGGACGCGGTCGAGCGCCGCCCCGAGATCGGGCAGCCGGACCAACCGCCGTCGCTCCGCCTCCGCGACCACCGGCTCGAGCTTGTCCGGCCCCAGCGGCGCGGCCAGATCGATGAGCGTCCGGAGCGGGTTGGTCACCGGGATGCCCCGGCAACGCGTGACCTCGGACGGCCCGAGCGGCGAGCGGTGAACTCGGATCCCCGGGCGCGGCGCGCGCGCCGGTCCGGTCAGCTCGACGAGGTCCTTCGGGGGCGGCAAGAGCGCCCACACATACCCGGCCGAACGATGGCTGAGCGCGGCCCGGGGTCCCCCGGCGAGGACGGCCGCCAGCTCCGGCGAGAACGGCAGCGGCGCCGGGTGGCCGACGCGATAGACGCCGCGGTGGACGGGATGCAACGCCGCCCGGCCAAGGCGGCCCTCGATCGCGCGCGGGGTGAGGCCCACGGCGAGCAGCTGGCCCCGGCTCACCACCCCGTGCTGGCGCGCGGCGAGCGCCGCGAGCGCCTCATCGCCCTCCAGCCCGGCGTGGCGAACCTCACCCAGAACCTGGTCGGTCCAGAGGGAGAGAGGTTCGCCACCTCCTGCGTGGTGAACCTCTCGCGGAAGCGCGGACCGGCGATTCGGTCGAGGTTTGCCACGCGAGCCGGTGCCCATCTCCCCTACACAGCCCGCGGGCACCGTGGGTTCGCCCCCCGCTAGCCTCGCCGGCATGCCCACCTACCTCCACACCTGCTATCGCATCGGCGACATCGACCGCTCCGTCTCGTTCTACGAGAAGCTCGGCTTCGAGGAGCGGCGCAAGATGCCCATCGGCGACGAGGCGATCAACGTGTTCATGGCGATGCCCGGCGAGGATCCCGTCCTCGAGCTGACCTACAACCACGGCGTCGACTCCTACGACCTCGGAACGGGCTACAACCACATCGCGATCGGGGTCGAGGATCTGGACGGGACGCTCGAGGGGCTCGCCGGTCAGGGCATCGCGCCGGAGAAGCCGCCCTACCGCCCGGGCGGGCGTACCGAGGGCCCGCGGATCGCCTTCGTCCGCGACCCCGACGGCTACCGGGTGGAGCTGATCGAGCGCGCCGGCTAGGCCGACCGGCGGCGCTACCCTCGAAACGTGGGTCAGCGCACGGAGAGCTTCGACATCGGCCGGCTCGGCCTCTCCTCGGGGGAGGCGCGCCGGCTGGATCTCGAGGTGCCGGTCCTGCCCTTTGACTTCGGCGGTCAGCGCTACGAGGTCGCGGGCGGGACCGTCGCGGCGACCCTCGACGTCTCGCGCCCGACCAGCGGCTACTCGCTGCGGCTGCGTTTCGCCACGGCGCTCCGGGGCCCGTGCATGCGCTGCCTCGAGGGCGCCGAGCCCGAGGTCGCGGTCGATGCCCGCGAGATCGACCAGCCGGGCGGGGGAGAGGACCTCGACTCGCCGTACGTGGAGGACGATCAGCTGGACGTCGCGGGGTGGGCGCGCGATGCGCTCGCGCTCGCGCTGCCCAGTCAGATCGTGTGCCGCGAGGACTGCCTCGGACTGTGCTCGGTGTGCGGCGAGAACCTCAACGAGGCGGGCCCCGAGCACGCCCACGAGCCCCCGCCCGACCCGCGTTGGGCGGCGCTGCGCGAGCTCAAGCTCGAGTAGGGGGCACCGGCTACACTCCCAGCGCCCATGGCGGTCCCCAAGCAGAGACAGTCCCATTCCCGGACGCACAAGCGGCGGTCCCAGCACAAGGCCGGCCGGCCGGAGCTGCGCTACTGCCCGCGCTGCCACGCGCCGCGGCTGCCCCATCGCGTGTGCCCCAACTGCGGCACCTACGCCGGCCGTGAGGTCGTCGTGCAGCAGGCCGGACAGGCCGACGAAGACGAATAGCGCCGTGATCGCGGTCGACGCGAACGGCGCCGACAAGGGGCCGGCCGCCGTCGCGGAGGGCGTTCGCCGTTCGGGGCTGCCGGCGTTGCTTTTCGGCCCCGCCGCGGAGATGGCGCACGCCGGGCAGCACGCCGAGACGGTCGACGCGCCCGATGCCATCGCCGCGGGTGCCGAGCCCGCGGCCGCGGTGCGCGCGAAGCGCCACGCCTCGATCGTCCTCGCCACCAGGGCCGTCGCCGACGGGCGCGCGGACGCCCTGGTGTCCGCGGGGAGCACGGGGCCGACGATGGCGGCGGCCACTCTCTGGATCAAGCGCCTGCCGGGAGTCTTTCGTCCCGCGCTCGCCGTCCTCTTGCCGATACCGGGAGGCCCCGTCCTGCTGCTCGACGCGGGCGCCAGCGTGGAGGTGCGGCCCGAGCACCTGGTCCAGTTCGCCCACATGGGCGTGTGCTTCATGGAGGCGGTGCACCACACGCCCAATCCGCGCGTCGGTCTGCTGAGCGTGGGGGTGGAGGTGGGCAAGGGAACGCCGGACGTGCTCACCGCCCACGAGCGCATCGCCGAGAGCGACCTCAACTTCGTCGGCAACGTGGAGGGCTTCGACCTCGCCGAGGCGAACGCGGACGTGGTCGTCACGGACGGCTTCACCGGCAACGTGGCGCTGAAGGTGCTGGAAGGCACCGCCAAGACCCTCGGCGCCGCGATCCGAGCGCGGATCCGCTCAGGGCGTCTCTCCGCCGTGGGCGGCCTCCTCGTCCAGCGCCGGCTCCAGGAGCTGCGGGCCGAGCTCGACCCCGAGCACACCGGCGGGGCGATCATGCTCGGGCTGCGCCAGCCGGTGGTCGTCGCGCACGGGAGCTTCGGCCCTGAAGGCATCGAGAACGCCGTCCGCCTCGCCCGCCGGGCCGCCGACGAGGACATGGTGGGGCGCACTCAGGTCGCCCTGGAGGCGGCGGGCGCCTTACGGTCCGTGCCCGCTGCTAGCGTCGCCGGGCCATGACCCGCGAGGAGGTCCTCGACCGCATCCGCGAGCACCTGGCCGCCGAGTTGAGCGTGGAGCCCGAGCGGATCGACGAGGCCACCCGCTTCAGGGAAGACCTGGAGGCGGACTCGCTCGACCTGGTGGAGCTGGTCGTCGAGCTCGAGGACAGCTACGGGATCCGCATCCCCGACGAGCAGGCGGCCAAGATCCAGACGGTCGGCCAGGCCGCGGACTTCGTCGCCGCCCATGTCGCCGAGATCGAGACCTGAGTCGCAGCCACTCGGCTTGGCCGACAGCGCCGGCCGGGCCGAATCCCTCGAAGAGCTCCTGGCGGAGCTGCCGGACGACCTTCGCGGGCTGGCGTTCACCCACGCCTCCTGGGTCGAGCATCGGTCCGACTCCTATGAACGGCTGGCGTTCCTGGGGGACGTGGTCCTGAGCCTGGCCGTTTCGACGCACCTCTATCCGCGCTTCGAGCGTCAAGGTGCCGGCCGGCTCACCAAGGTCCGCGCCCAGGCCGTCAGCGGTCCCTCCTGCGCGCGGGTGGCACTCGGGCTGGGTGTACCCGACGAGCTGCGGGTCAACGCCCCCGAGGGCGCCACCGGACGCAGCGCCGGGCTGCTCGTCGAGTCCGAACGCGTGCTGGCCTCGGTGTGCGAGGCCATCATCGGAGCGGCCTACCTCGCGTTCGGCTTCGAGCGCACGGCGCCGGCGGTGGTGGCATCCTTCGCCGACGAGATCGACGAGGCGCTGGAGCACCCCGTGGACTACAAGTCCGTGCTCCAGGAGCGCCTCGCGCGCCGTGCCCAGGTGGTCACCTACCGCCTGATCGCCGAGCAGGGGCCCGCGCACGACCGCAGCTTCGTCGCGGTCGCGGAGGTCGGCGGGGAGGAGCTCGGCCGCGGGGAGGGAAAGACGAAGAAGGGCGCGGAGCAGGAGGCCGCCCTGCACGCCCTCGACAGGCTGGACGGGTAGATGCACCTCCGCTCGATAAGCATGAAGGGCTTCAAGTCCTTCCCGGCCCGGACCCGGCTGGAGTTCGGCGCGGGCGTGTCCGTGATCGTCGGGCCGAACGGGTCGGGCAAGTCGAACATCACCGACGCCGTGCTCTGGGCGCTGGGCGAGCAGTCGCCGGTGGCCGTCCGCGGCCAGTCGATGAAGGACGTGATCTTCGCCGGCGCGCACGGCGTGCCGGGCGCGAGCGGCGCCGAGGTCGAGGTGGTGATCGACAACACCGACCGCGGGCTGGACACCGGCTTCGCGGAGATCTCGATCCTGCGCCGACTCGGGCGCGACGGCGAGGGCGAGTACCGGCTGAACGGCGCCCGGTGCCGGCTGGTCGACGTGATCGAGGTCCTCTCGGACTCGGGGCTGGGCAAGGAGATGCACTCCGTGGTCTCGCAGGGCAAGGTCGAGCAGATCGTGCTGTCGCGGCCGCGCGACCGGCGGCTGCTGATCGAGGAGGCGGCCGGGCTGGGCAAGCACCGCAAGCGCCGGCGGCGGGCGCAGCTCAAGCTCGAACGCACGGAGGAGAACCTGGCCCGGGCCCTCGACGTGGAGCGCGAGGCCCGCTCGCGACTACGCCCCCTCAAGCGCCAGGCGGAGGCGGCCGAGCTGCACGAGCGCCTGGAGCGCCAGACCCTGGAGGCGCGCTTCGCGCTCCTGGGCGATGCGGCCCGCGCCGCCCGGCAGGCGCTCGCCGCGGCGGAGGAGCGGGCGGCGACCGCCCGCCGGGGCCGCGATGAGGCGGAGGCGCGACTGGGCGACGTCGCCCGCCGCCGCGAGGAGGCGGAGGAGGCCTTCGCGGCCCAGAGCCGCGAGCGGGAGCACCTCCAGGCGCGACTGTACGCGGCGCGCTCCGCCGCCGACCGGCTCGCCATGCGCCTGGAGCGCGTGCGCGAGCAGGGCGAGGCCGCCGGGGAGCGCCACCGGCGCCGCCACCATCAGCTCGAGGTGCTGGAGCGCCATGCGGCGCAGGAAGACGGCGAAGAGCGCGGTCGACGACCGGCGGAGCGGATCGCCGCGCTAGAGCGCGAGCTGGCCGAGCTCGACGCCGGTCGCGAGGCCCGCCGCGAGCGTGAGCTCGGCGGGCTGCAGGCCGAGCTCGAGGGCGCGCGGGCGGGCGCCGCCGATCTTGAGCGCCGCGCCGCCGCGGCACG
>Ga0081538_10003183_pt1 | contig 15586 bp, 15 predicted proteins | sample TabmetS5T2R1_FD_71022 | JGI IMG/M metagenome (GOLD analysis project Ga0081538, IMG submission 71022) | Tabebuia heterophylla rhizosphere microbial communities from the University of Puerto Rico - S5T2R1 | ecosystem: Host-associated > Plants > Roots > Rhizosphere ... | reverse complement strand
GTCACCGTAGGGGTGTTCATCGTCCTCCAGGTCGTCGCCGGCGACCTGATCGGGCTGGAGCTGCGCCAGGTCGGCCACCCCTGGGGGCTGGAGCGGACCGAGGTCGCCGGGGTGGTCGTGTTCCACTCCGACCTGGCCAAGCTGGCCGTCACCGCGACCGTGGTCGCCCTGCTCTGGCTGTTCCTGCGCCACTCCCGCCTCGGGCTGGCCATGCGGGCCACCGCGGCCAGTCAGGAGACCGCCCTGGCCGTCGGGGTGCCGGCCGGGCGCATGTTCGGGCTCGCCTGGGCGATCTCGGGGGCGCTGGCCGCGGTCGCCGGGATGCTGGTCGCCACCGGCGGGGCCGGGTTCAGCCAGGCCACCACCCTGGTCGCCCTCAAGGCGCTGCCGGCGATCGTCCTCGGCGGCCTCGACTCGGTGCCGGGGGCGGTGGTCGGCGGGCCGCTCATCGGCCTGGCCGAGGCCTACACCAAGACCTACCAGGCCGAGCTGTTCCCCTGGGCCGGCGACAACGTCGACCAGGTCGTGCCGTACGTGGTCATGCTGGTCGTGCTGCTGGTCCGCCCCTACGGGCTGTTCGGCACCCGGGAGGTGGAGCGGGTGTGAGGGGCCGGCCCGAGCTGTTCACCAGCTACGAGCGCGACCAGGCGCCGCTCAACACCGCGGCCAAGCGGGTCTGGCTGGGGCTGCTGCTGGCCGGGCTGCTGGCGTTCCCGTTCAGCGTCACCGCCGAGCTGACCGCCCTCGGGGCCACCGCCCTGCTGGCCGCCGTCGGCGCCATCGGGCTCAACCTGGTCACCGGCTACGCCGGCCAGATCTCGCTCGGCCACGCCTTCTTCCTCGGCCTTGGCGCCTACACGGCGGCCGTCCTCTCCGGCGACCCGGACGGCCGCTCGCTCGGCTTCGGCCTCGACATGGCCATCTGGCTGCCCGCCGCCGGGCTCCTCCCGGCCCTGGTCGGGCTGCTGATCGCCCCGGTGGCGATCCGGCTCAAGGGCCTGTACCTGGCGATCGTCACCCTGGGCCTGGTGTTCATCGGCGAGCACCTGTTCCGCGAGCTCACCGCCGTCACCGGCGGGCCCGGGGTGGGGCGGCCGGCCGCCCAGCTGACCCTGCTCGGGACCGACCTGGGCCGGCGCAGCGAGGTCCTCGGCGGCTACCCGATCACCCGCGAGATCAAGCTGTACCTGATCGCCCTGGCCGTGCTCGTGCTCCTGGCCGTCCCGGCCAAGAACCTGACCCGCTCGGCCGTTGGCCGGGCCTTCGCCGCCGTGCGCGACCGCGACCTGGCCGCCGAGGTCATGGGCGTGTCGCTGACCCGCCACAAGCTGATCGCCTTCACCATCTCGTCGTTCTACGCCGGCATCGCCGGGGCGCTGCTGCCGACGGTCACCGGGTTCATCGAGCCGGGCAGCTTCAACCTGCTGCTGTCGGTCCAGTTCCTGGCCATGATCCTGATCGGCGGGGTGGCCACCCTGTCGGGGTCGCTGCTGGGGGCGGCGTTCGTGATCCTGCTGCCCCGGCTGGTCGAGGAGCTGCCCCGCTTCCTGCCCTTCGTCACCAGCGAGTCCACCGGCGGCGTGCTCACCACCTTCCAGCTCCAGACGCTGCTCTACGGGGTGCTGATCGTGGTGTTCCTGATCGCCGAGCCCAGGGGCCTGTTCGGCCTCTGGGTGCGGGCCCGCAACTACTGGAGAGCCTGGCCGTTCTCGTACTAGCCAAAGGAGGCCCCATGGCCGGCATCGGCAAACCAAGGATCCTCGCCGTCCTCGCCGTGCTCGCCCTGCTGCTGACCGCCTGCCAGGGCGGCGAGACCGGCGGCGGGGGCGAGGAGGCCGGGGTCAAGACCGACATCGGCGTGACCACCGAGCCCTGCCCGGGCGGCAACCCCGACCGCGACTGCATCTACCTCGGGGTGCTGTCCGACCTCACCGAGGGGCCGTTCCGGGCCCTGGCCGTGCCCATCACCGAGGGCCAGAAGGCGTTCTGGAAGCGGGTCAACGACCAGGGCGGCATCGGCGGCAAGTACGAGGTCAACATCGAGACCTACACCCGCGACAACAAGTACAACCCCCAGGAGCACGTGGCCAAGTACCGCGAGATCGAGCCCAAGATCCTCGCCCTCGGCCAGACCCTGGGGACGCCGCCGACCCTGGCCGGCCTGCCCCTGTACAAGGAGGCCGACATCATCGCCGCCCCCGCCTCCTGGTGGTCCGGGTGGGAGTTCGAGGACGTCATCCTGGAGAGCGGCTACAGCTACTGCACCGAGTCCATGAACGGGCTCGACTGGGCGTCGGAGGAGTTCGGCAAGCCGGGCACGGTCATGGCCGTCCACTACCCGGGCGACTACGGCGGCGACTCGGCCGCCGGGGTGGCCGAGTGGGCCAAGGTCAACGGGGTCGACTTCCAGGCCGAGGCCCACGCCGTCCAGACCACCCCCAACGCCCAGGCCGGCAACCAGGACGCCGCCGTCGAGCGCATCCTCCGATCCGACCCCGACGTGGTCATGGTCGCCACCGGCCCGGCCGAGATGGCCGAGATCGTCGGCAAGGCGGCCGCCCAGGGCTTCAAGGGCCAATTCATCGGGTCGGTCCCGACCTACAACCCGGCCCTGCTCGAGAGCGAGGCCGCCCCGGCCATCAAGTCCCTCTACCACTTCGTCGCGCCCTGGGGCCCGTGGGGCTCCGACACCCCCGCCCACCAGGCCATGGAGGAGGCCGCCGGTGGCAAGGCCCCGGCCAATGACGGCTACACCTTCGGCTGGATCTGGTCGTACCCCCTCAAGGCCGTGCTCGAGCGGGCCGTCGAGAACGGCGACCTGACCCGCGCCGGCGTCCGCGCCGCCGTCACCCAGGTCACCGTCGACTACGAGGGCGCCCTGCCCAACAAGAGCTACAACGGCGAGCCCAACCAGACGGCCGTCCGCCAGGCCCTGATCGCCAAGCCCGACGAGAGCGCCCCGCTCGGCTCCTCGGTCCTCAAGGACTTCTTCGTGGGTCCGACGGCCGAGAAGTTCGACTTCACCAAGCCCTGCGTCGCCGCCGGCTGACCCGGGCCTCCACCACCGGGACGGGTGGGGTCCGTCAGGGCCCCACCCACCCACCCGGCACGGTGGTCACGGCGGCTCGGGCCCCATGTCGGTCGCCTGGCGCGGTGGTCGGGGTTCGGGCCCCATGCACCCAACCTGGCACGGTGGTCACCTCCGCGAACCCGGGGCACGTCGCACCCTCCCGCGCGGGTGCGGGGCCCCCAACCAGGACACGCCCCACCCTCCCGCGCGGATGCGGGGGCCCCATCCGGGAGGGTAGCCCGGTCCCGGAACTGATGGGCTCGGCTGTCCACAGCCCCCGGGGGCGGGAGCCGCGGACGGTCCGGGCGATCAGGACCGGGCCAGGACCACCTTCAGGGCGTTGGTCGACGCGGCGTCGGCGAACACGCCGTAGGCGTCCATGATCTGGTCGTGGGTGAAGCGGTGGGTGGCGAACGGCCGCGGGTCGAGGCGGCCCTCGGAGACGAGCCGGAGCAGGGTCGGGGTGGAGCGGGTGTCGACCAGGCCGGTGGTGATGGTGACGTTGCGGATCCAGAGCCGCTCCAGGTGGAGGGTGGCCGGGTGGCCGTGGACGCCGACGTTGGCGACCCGGCCGCCCGGGCGGACCAGGTCGGTGCAGAGCTCGAAGGTCTCGGGGATGCCGACCGCCTCGATGGCCACGTCGGCGCCGAGGCCGTCGGTGAGGCCCATGATGACCTCGCCGGGGTCCTCGGTGTCCGGGTTGACGGTCACGTCGGCGCCGAACTGGGAGGTGGCCTTCTCCAGCCGCGAGCCGGCCTTGTCGATCGCCACCACCCGGCTCGGCCCGTACAGCCGGGCCGTCATCATCGCCGCCAGGCCGACCGGCCCGGCGCCCACGACCGCGACCACGTCGCCGGGGCGGACGCCGCCGTTCAGCACCCCGACCTCGAACCCGGTCGGGAGGATGTCGGACACGAACAGCACCTGCTCGTCGCTGAGCCCCTCGGGGACCTGGTAGAGGCTGTTGTCGGCGAACGGGATGCGGGCCAGCTCGGCCTGGGTGCCGTCGATCAGGTGCCCGAGGATCCAGCCGCCGCCGCTCTGGCACTGCCCGTACATGCCCTCCCGGCAGTAGCGGCAGCGGCCGCAGGCCGAGATGCAGGAGACCAGGACGCGGTCGCCCTGGCGGACGTTCTCCACGGCGTCGCCGGTCTCGACCACCGTCCCGACCGCCTCGTGGCCGAGGGTCCGGCCCTCGTCACAGCTGGGCACGTCGCCCTTGAGGATGTGGAGGTCGGTGCCGCAGATGGTGGCGGTGTCGATCTGGACGATGGCGTCGGCCGGGTGCTCCAGCTTGGGGTCCGGCTTGGACTCCCACTGCTTGCGGCCGGGTCCGTGGTAGACGAGCGCCTGCATGGAGCCACCTCCGTCGGTCGGGGGGTTCGTCCGGTTATCGTAGGAATCCGGCGCGGCCAGCAGAACCAGGCAGGCCGGGCACCGGCGGGTGGTTCCGCATACGGTGGAAAACCGGCGCCGTTTGCCGGGGCCACCCAGTAGCATCCGCTCACCATGTCCGGGCCCGACCCCCTCGACCCGCCGGAGGCGACCCAGGCCGCCGTGGCCGCGGCCACCGCCGCCGACGTCGTCGTGCGCGAGCTGCACCGGCTCGAGCACCTCCAGGCGGCCCAGCGGCTGTTCGAGGACGTCTGGCGGCCCGGGGAGGGGGAGCCGTCGCCGATGACGGTGGGGCTGCTGCGGGCGCTGGAGCATGCCGGCAGCTACGTGGCCGGAGCGTTCGCCGGGACCAGGATGGCCGGGGCCAGCGCCGGGTTCTTCACCGCGCCCCCCGAGCCGGCCCTCCACTCCCACATCACCGGGGTCGCGCCCGGCGGCCAGCACCGCGGGATCGGGTTCGCGCTCAAGCTGCACCAGCGGGCCTGGGCCCTGGCCCGCGGGGTGCCGCTGGTCGTCTGGACCTTCGACCCGCTGGTGGCCCGCAACGCCTGGTTCAACCTGGCCAAGCTGGGGGCGCTGCCCACCGCCTACCTGGAGGACTTCTACGGGGAGATGCCCGACGCCATCAACGCCGGCATGGCCAGCGACCGCCTGCTGCTGGCCTGGCGGCTGGACGACCCGGCGGTGGCGGCCGCCTGCGCCGGCCGGCCCCGGCGGCCGGCCTCGGTGGCCGCCGGCGAGCTCGGCGGGGCCGAGCCGGCCCTGGCCGTCGGGGACGACCTGGAGCCGGTGCCCCGCCGGACCGGGGCGGCGGCGGTGACGGTGGCGCTGCCGCCCGACGTCGAGGCGCTCGGGCCCGACGGGCGGCGCGCCTGGCGGGCGGCGGTCCGCGAGGCCCTCGGGGGGCGCATGGCCGCCGGCGCCGCCGTCACCGGGTTCCTGCGCCACCCCGACCGCTACCTGGTGGAGGAGCCGTGAAGCTGACCGGGGTCGAGCTGCGGCGGGTGGCCCTGCCGCTGGTGTCGCCGTTCCGGACCTCGTTCGGGGTCGAGCGGGACCGGGACGTGCTGCTGGTCCGGGCCGTCACCGCCGACGCCGAGGGCTGGGGCGAGTGCGTGGCCGCGGCCGAGCCCCGCTACTCCTCGGAGTACGCCGACGGGGCCGCCGACGTGCTGCGCCGGTTCCTGGTCCCGGCCGTTGCCGCCGCCGGGGACCTCGACCCCGAGGCCTCCGGCCGGGCCATGGCCTTCGTCAAGGGCCACCGCATGGCCAAGGCGGCCCTGGAGCTGGCCGTGCTCGACGCCTGGCTGCGCTCGCGGGGCGAACGGCTGGCCGGCCACCTGGGCGCGACCCGCGACCGGGTCCCGGCCGGGGTGTCGGTCGGGATCATGGACTCGGTGCCGCAGCTGCTCGACGCCGTGGCCGGCTACCTCGACCAGGGGTACCTCAGGATCAAGCTCAAGATCGAGCCCGGCTGGGACCTCGGCCCGGTGGGCGCGGTCCGCGAGCGCTTCGGCGACGGCGTCGCGCTCCAGGTCGACGCCAACGCCGCCTACACCCTGGCCGACGCCGACCACCTGGCCGGGCTGGACCGGTTCGGGCTGCTGCTGATCGAGCAGCCCCTGGACGAGGACGACCTGGCCGGCCACGCCGAGCTGGCCCGGCGCCTGGCCACCCCCGTCTGCCTTGACGAGTCGATCACCTCGGCCCGGGCGGCGGTCGAGGCCGTCCGCCTCGGCGCCTGCCGGATCGTCAACGTCAAGGCGGGCCGGGTCGGCGGCTACCTGGAGGCCCGGCGCCTCCACGACGCCTGCCGGGACCTGGACGTGCCCCTGTGGTGCGGCGGGATGCTGGAGACCGGCATCGGCAGGGCGGCCAACGTGGCCCTGGCCGCCCTGCCCGGGTTCACCCTCCCCGGTGACACCTCCGCCTCCGACCGCTACTACCGCCAGGACCTGACCGCCCCGTTCGTGCTCGACGACGGCCACCTCGAGGTCCCGCCCGGCCCCGGGATCGGGGTCGAGCCCCTGCCCGAGGTGCTGGAGGACCTGACCACCTCGGTCGAGTGGGTCCCCGCCTAGGACACCGCCCTAGAGCAGGGTCAGGCCGTACACGCTCAGGGCCTCGTCGGCCGGCTGGAAGAAGCTGCGGAAGCCGGCCTGGCTGCAGCCGCCGATGCTGCCGCCCGAGGTGATGCCCTGGGCCCGGCTGCCGGCGTACATGGCCCCGCCGCTGTCGCCCGGCTGGGTGCAGATGTTGGTCCGGGTGAGGCCGAACACGGTGCCCTCGGCGTAGTTCACGGTGACGTTGTAGGCCTGGACGGTGCCGCAGGTCGTGCCCGTGGTCGACCCGGTCTTGCAGGCCGAGGAGCCGACCGCGACCCGGCTGGCCCCGGTGATGTCGCGGAAGGCGCCGTAGTGGAGGACTCCGCCGCGCGGGTCGAGGGCGGCCGGGCTGCTGATCCGGATGGCCCCGTAGTCGTTGCTAGGGAAGCTGGACGCGGCCACCGGGCCGATCGTCTGGCCGCCGGAGGTGGTCCAGGTGCCGCCCAGGTCGGTGCAGTGCCCGGCCGTGAGCACGTAGTTGCGGCCGCTGCCGCTGCGGGTGTTGAACCCGGCCGAGCAGCGCGACCCGCCCCGGTAGATGGCCTGGCCGCCGTAGAAGGCCTGGGTCTGCACGGCCGGGGTGCGCTCGATCCGGACCGCGGCCCCGAACGACCGCGCCCGGGCCACGAAGGCCGCGCCCCGGCCGGCGGGCACGCTCACCAGCACGGTGTTGGAGGCCAGGTCGACCCCCCAGCTGGCCCCGGCGGGGGCGTTCCCGGCGGCGGCGTCGAGGGCCGCCTGGACCCGGGCCAGCCGGGCCGAGCTGCGGGTCACCAGCCGCGGGGTGGCGCCGGCGGCCCGCACCCGGGCGGCCGCCTCGGCCCCGAGGACGTTGACGGTCAGCCGGCCCGAGGCGTCCAGGTAGGCGCCGGCCGCCTGGGCGCCGAGGGCCCGGGTCAGCCGGTCGGCCGTCGCCGCATCCGGGGCGGCGGGGGCGGCCTGGGCGGCCGGGGCGGCCAGGAGCGCGGCCAGCGCCAGCAGCAGGCCGAGCACGAACGGCCGGGCGCGCCCGTGGCGACGAGGGGGAGCCGATGGCGACATTGCCGCACCTCCTGGGTGCCGTCGGGACGGGGAGGGACACGGGCCGGGGGACACGTGCCGTCCCGGTCGGCGACCGGAGGCCCAGGAGGACCAGAACGGGACGACTCAGCACAAATCGTACGTCGTAGAAAAGCCTTATAAAACTATCGAGACACGCTGTCAAGACAGCCGGGCCGCCTGCCCGCCGGGCGGGCCGGTGGCGCCGGCGACCGCCCAGGCCCGGGCGACCAGGGGGATCGAGCCGTCGGCGGCGACCGGCAGCCGGCGGCGCAGCTCCTCCCGCAGGGCGGCGCGGTCCGGCTCGTCCAGCGCCACGGCGTAGCCGGGGGCCGGGCCCTGGCCGCCCAGGAACGGGGTCCAGTAGTCGTCGAAGTCCCGGAACCTGGTCGGCACCTCGATCGGGCGCACCTCCACGCCGTCCAGCCCGGCGTCCCGGAACAGGCGGGCCAGCGGCTCCGGCCGGCACACCCCGAAGCGCCGGCCCTCGTCGAGCGCGGCCGCGGCCGGGTCGAGGGCGGCCGCGGCGTCCCAGAAGTGCCGCATCAGCTCCATCCGGCCGGCGTAGTCCCAGACGTAGGCGGCCACCTGGCCCCCGGCCCGGGCCGCCCGGGCCATCTCCCGCACCGCCAGCCCGGGGTCGGGCACGAAGTTCAGCACCAGCCCGCTCACCACGGCGTCGAAGCGGGCGTCGCCGGCCGGCAGCCGCCGGGCGTCGGCGGCCACGAGCCGGGCCTGGGCGCCCAGCCGCGCCCGCGCGTTGGCGAGGAAGCCAAGCGACGGGTCGGCGCCGACCACCAGGGCCGGGTCGGCCGCCGACAGCACGGCCTGGCTGAGGGCGCCGGTGCCGCAGCCGACGTCGAGCCAGGCGCCGCCGCCGGTCACCCGGTGCCGGGCGCCGCCGGCCGCCGTCCTCAGCCAGGCGACGAACTCGGCGGCCACGGCCCGGCTCCAGCGGCCGACGTACGCCTCGTAGGCGTCACCGGCCGCCCAGACCTCCGCCATGGCGGAAGTCTACTCAGCGAGGTGGGATGTCGACCCGGCCCAGCCGGTTGGCGGACGGGCGGTCCAGCAGCCGCACCGAGGCCCATCCCTCGGTCCGCAGCCTGCCCGGGTCGGCGCCGGGGTCGCCCGGGACCTGCGGACCGGACGGGCCGGCGAGGGCGAACAGCTCGGCCCGGAGCCGCCGCCAGTTGCGCCAGTGGGCGGCGAAGGCCGCGCCGTGCAGGGCCCGGCGGCGGCGGCGCTGGCCCTCGAGGGCGGCCTCGGCGGAGACGTCGAGCAGGAGCAGGTGGCCGCTGCGGCCGCAGCGGCGGCCGAGGCCGACCAGGCCCCGCCGGCGCCAGCCCCTGGTGCCGGTGTCGTGGACGATCAGGCCGAACGGTCCGGGCAGGGCGGCCAGGACCCGCAGGGCGTGCTCGGCGTGGACCAGCGGCCGCCACAGCCGGTAGGGGACCCGCCCGAGCCGGCGCTGGTACCGGGCCCGGATCGGCTCCGGGTCGAGGACCAGCGACCCTGGGGCCTGGATGCGCGACAGCAGGGTGGTCTTGCCGGCGCCGGGCACGCCCGCCACCACCAGCAGGGCCGCCGGGGGCAGGCGCAGCGTCGCCGGGTCGGCCGGGACGTCGCGCCCGGGCGCGTCGAGCTGCATCATGGCGGCGACGATACTGGCCCCGGCGGAAAGCCGGCGTAAAGGTCGCGAGGTGTGATGCCGGGACGGCGGTCCAGGGCGGCGGTGGCGCTGCTGGTTGCGGGGTGCCTGGCCGGCTGCGGCGGGTCGGGGCCCGCCCTGGTCGACTCCTCGACGACCCGGCCGGTCCCGACCACCACCGTGGCCACCTCGACGACCCGGCCGGCGACGACGGCCGCGCCCTCGACCCGGGCGATCCCGACCACGACGGGCCGGGTCCCGCTGACCAGCGCCGAGACCGGCCCGGCCGGGGCGCCGCTGACCTTCCGGCACCTCACCATCCGGCTCGCCAAGGGCTGGCGGGCCGGGGGCGGCGGCGACCACGTGGAGGTCGCGACCAGCCGGGCCTGCCGGCGCAGCGCCGGCGGGGTCGACTGTCCCGGGTTCCTGCTCCTCGGCCCCAGCCAGATCGCCATCGCCAGCCAGCTCGCCCCCTACGACCCGGACAAGGTCTGGCACCCCGGGGCCGGGGTCGAGGGCTGCCCGCAGGACCGCGACGGCCTGGCCGAGGAGCTGCCGGCCAAGCCGGCCAGGAAGGGCGCGGCCAAGGTCGGCGGCAAGGACGCCGTCTACCGCGAGTGGCGCATCGGCTGCGTCGACGCCAGGACCGGCGAGCCCGAGACCGGCTACACCCAGCGGATCTGGTACCTCAAGGCGTCCAGGATCCTGGTCGTCGACGAGTGGTCGACCCCCGGGCTCCGGGAGACGCTGGCCGCGGGCAGGTTCGGCTGACCCGGCCCGTCAGGGTCCGGCGGTGTGGCGCAGCCAGCGGGCCAGGCGGGCCGTCTCCGCGTCGTACCAGTGGCGGCGGCGGGCCAGCGCCTCGGAGGCGAGCGGGCGGCCCCGGTCGCCGGCGGCCAGGGCGACCCGGCAGCGGTCCTCGAGGCACCAGGCGCGGGCCAGGGCCTGGTCGAGGTCGGCCCCGACGGTCAGGCCGCCGTTGCCGGCCAGCAGCATCGCCGGGGCGATCCCGAGGACGGCCGCGACCCGGGCCGCGCCCGCCTCCCCGGTCACCAGGTCGGGGTCGCCCCAGAACGCGACCGGCTCCACCATCCCCCCGAACCCGTGCAGCAGCGGCGGCGCCGCCCCGGTGGTGGCGAACGCGGCCAGCGCCGGCCCGTGCAGCCGGCAGACCGCCCCCACGTCCGGCCGGGCGGCGTAGACACCCAGGTGCAGCGGCGCCTCCAGCGGCACCACCCCGGCCGCCCCCCGCGGCGCCCGCCCGCCCTGGTCGAGCTCGAGCACGTCGGCCGCGGCCACCTCCCCCAGCGGCGGGAAGGTCGGGGTGAGCAGCACCCGCCAGGGGCCGTCGCCCGCGACCCTGCGGCTGACGTGGCCGAAGGCGTGGACCAGGCCGAGGCGGGACAGGACCCGGGCGACCAGGGCGACGTCGGCGGCCGGGTCGGCGGGGGGCATGGCTAGGCCGGGGTGAAGACGCGGAAGGCGACCGGGGTGATCTTCCAGGCGTTGCAGGGAGTGAGGTCCTGGGGGCAGGAGCTGGCGACCACGCCCAGGTGGTCGAGGGCCTCCAGCTCCAGGTGGGCGCCCGGGCCGTGCCCGGGCTCCTCGGTGACCAGGCGGCCGTCGTCGGTGATGGTGTTGTGCATGAAGACGTTCCAGGCCAGCTCGCCGCGGGCCGTCCAGTGCTCGCCGGAGCGGGCCAGGGCGGCCTGGATGCTGGTCAGGCACGACGGGTGGTCGTCGACGCCGAAGTCGAGCCGGTAGCGCTCGGCGTCGCAGCAGGGCACGACCAGGTCGTGGCGGCCGACGGTGTCGCGGCGCAGGCGCAGCAGCGGCCGGCGGCGGGTGCTGAACAGCTGGTCGCCCTCGCGCGGGACCAGCCGGGCCAGGCAGGAGACGGTGTGGGCGGGGGAGAAGGCCTCGGACGGGGCGGCCAGCCGCCAGGCCATCAGGTCGGCCACCTGCTGGCCCTCCACGTCGACCAGCTGGAGGAGCTCGCCCCGGGCCAGGCGGACCGTGCCCGCCTGGCCGGCCGGGATCAGCTGCTCGGTCCTGAGCCGGAACCCCTCCGGGACGGGCGTGTCCGGGATCACCTCGGCCATCGGGGGGCGCTCCTTCCGGTGACGGTGGCCTCGCGGGCCGGGGCCGGGGTGTTGCGGCTGCGCAGGACCCGGACGGCCCCGTCGACCACCACCCCGGCGATGCCGGGCAGGTCGCCGACGGCCAGGGCGGCCAGGGGGTCGGCCGTGGTCCCGCCAAGGGGCTCCTGGAGCAGCACCAGGTCGGCCGGTCGGCCCGGGGAGAGCACGCCCTCGTCGACCCCGAGCACGCGGCCGGCGTTGCCGGTGGCCAGGGCGAGCGCGTCGGCCGGGTCGAGCCCGCCGAGGGAGGCCAGCTCGGCCACGGTCTTGAGCAGCCCCAGGGGCATGACCCCGGTGCCGCTGGGGGTGTCGGTGCCGAGGATCACCCGGTCCAGCCGGCCCCGGTCCCGGGCCAGGCCGAGCAGGTGCAGGCCGGAGCGGAGGTTGCCCGCCTGGACGATCTGCAGGGCCATGGCCGAGCCGTCGACCAGCCGCTCCAGGTCGGCGTCGGGCAGGCTGGTCGTGCCGCCGTTGGCATGCCCGGCGATGGTCGGGTCCATGGCCAGCAGGTGGTCGACGGTGATCGGGCTCGACCCGGGGATGGAGGCGCCCCCGGAGTGGGACATGACCACGAACCCGGCCGCCCGGGCCCAGCCGACCAGCGGCACGGCCTCGAACGGGTCGCCGAAGGCCCCGAAGCCGACCTTCATGTGGCGCACGCCCTCGGCGGCCAGCTCGGCGAAGTCGGGCTCGCGCAGCACCGGCTCGCAGATCAGCGACCCGCCCCGGACCTTGACCCCGCCGGGCCGGAACCCGCTCCAGGCCCGCTGGGCGGCCACGGCCAGGGCCTTGACCCCGGCCCGGTCGCGGGGCCGCCCGGGCAGGTGGACCTCGGAGGCCGACATCACCTGGGTGACCCCGCCGTGCAGGTAGCTCTCCAGGAACCCGACGGCGTGCTGGCGCGGGGTGTAGTCGCCGAACACGACGTGGCAGTGGGTGTCGACCAGGCCGGGGGCGGCCACCGCCCCGGCGGCGTCGACGACCACGTCGGCCTCGGCCGGGTCGGCCCCGACCGACACCACCCGGCCCGCCTCGGCCCGCAGCGTCCCGGCCGCCAGCGGCGCCTCCCCGAGCCGGCCGGTCACCACCCCGCGCAGGTTGCGCAGCTCCAGCGACCCGCCCGGCGGCCCGAAGGCGCCCGGGTCGAAGGTGCCGTCCCAGGTCACCGCAGGCCGTCCTGGCCGACGACCTCCTCCTTGGCCAGGCCGCCCAGGCTGGCGTCCCGGTAGCAGACCGGGATGTCCACGGCCGCCCCGGCCGGGACGCGTTTGGTGACCGACGGCAGCCACGCCCTGCCGCCGCCGACGGCCTCCCGCAGGGCGTCGCCGAACACCCCGGTGATGCAGGCGTTGGCATGCTCCTGCTCGCCCTCCAGGCCGACCAGGGCGGCCTTGCCGTAGCTCTCCACCGGCGCCCCGAGCACGGCCAGGGCGGCGTCGGCCAGCTCGGCGGCCAGCGCCCCCGAGGGCTCGACCAGCTCGTCAAGGCCGCCGCTCCAGGGCCGGCCGGCATAGGGGTTGGGGACCACGGCCAGGGCGGCCACCTTGCGCAGGGGCCCGCCGGCGTCGCCGCGGCCGCCCTCGGCCCTGACCTCCTCGAGGTGGACGACCAGCTTGCGGATGTCCAGCGGCATGCCGCATACGCTATCCTCTAGCCGCTGTCCGAGACAAGAGACAGACTCGCGGAGGGGGAACCCCATGCCCGCACGGGAGGTCGACCTCAAGCTCGTCGGCGGTCGGGTGGTGACCGGCGACGGAGTGCGCCAGGCCGGGGTCGCGGTCGACGGCGGCACGGTCGTCGCCGTGGCCCGCGACGACCTGCTCCCCCCGGCCCGGCGAACGATCGACGTGCGGGGCAACCATATCCTGCCCGGGATCGTCGACTCCGAGGCCCACCCCGGCTGCTACGTCCCCTTCGAGGACGACCTGGCCCCCGAGAGCCGGGCCGCGGCCTGCGCCGGGATCACCACCTGGGGCATCCAGGCCCCAAGCACCCGCCTGGGCACCCGCCCCTTCAAGGAGTTCGTGCAGGCCGACGACGTGGTCCCGTTCTCCCACGCGTTCGCGACCGCCCGGGAGACGATCGAGCGGGTGTCCTCGGTCGACTGCTTCCTGACCTTCATGATGGAGACCGACGAGCAGGCCGAGGAGATCCCGCTGTACTGCGAGGAGTACGGGGTCACCTCGTTCAAGCTCTACATGCAGGCCCGCCGCATCCCGGCCGAAGACCACAACTGGCCGAGCCGGCGGGCCGGGCTCGGGGTCGGGATCGACGACGGCACCCTCTACCTGGTCATGGAGCAGGTGGCCCGCTACGGCGACCCGGCCATCTGCTCCATCCACCCGGAGAACTGGGAGATCGCCCGGGTGTTCGAGCGCCGCGCCCGCGAGCTCGGCCACGACGACCTGGCCGCCTGGACCGACCGCTCCCCGCACATGCTGGAGGCCCAGCACGTCCGGGCCTACGCCTATGTGGCCGAGCAGCTCGGGGCGCGCATGTACATCCAGCACGCCACCACCCCCGAGACCTTCGCCGAGATCCGCGAGGCCCGCCGGCGCGGGGTCGAGCTGTACGCCCAGACCGGGCCGGCCTGGCTCGGCTTCTCGCCGTTCGACGGCTGGCGCATCAACGTGCCCCTCCGCTACCGCGACACCCAGGAGGCGCTCTGGCAGGCCCTGGCCCGGGGCGACGTCGACGCGGTCGGCTCCGACCACGTGGTCGCCTGGCCACCGGCCGACCGCGAGGCCATGTACCGCCAGAGCATCTGGGACTGCCGCACCGGCTTCTCCCGGGTCGAGACCTTCCTGCCGGTGATGCTGACCCACGGCGTCCACGAGGGCCGCATCACCCTCGAGCGGCTGGTCCAGGTGTGCTGCGAGAACCCGGCCCGGATCTACGGCCTGTTCCCCCGCAAGGGGACGGTGGCCGTCGGGTCCGACGCCGACCTGGTCGTCGTCGACCTGTCCCGCGAGGTCACCGTCGGCCCCGAGCACCTGAACACCCGGGCCGGCTGGTCGATCATGGAGGGCCGGACGTACCATGGCTGGCCGGTGCTTACTCTGCTGCGGGGCCAGGTGACCGCCGAGTGGGCCGACGACGCCCCCGGCCCGCGGGCGGTGGGTGACCCGCGCGGCCGCTACCTGCCCCGGGCCGTCCGGCCCGACGTCCCCAAGGAACCCAAGGACCGGCTGGTCCGCACCGGGCCCGACGCCACCCTGGCCGGCATCCGGCCCGGCATCTGACAGCAAGGAGGCAACAGCACATGGCGGTCTGGGACGACGTCCTTCCAGACACCGACCGCAAGGTCTTCGAAGCCGCCGGATGGGGCCGGCCGGCCGGGCTCGGCCGGCGGCCCGTGCTGCTGGTGATCGACGTCAACTACAACTTCGTCGGCGACCGGCCCGAGCCAATCCTCGAGTCCATCAGGCGCTGGCGCTACTCCTGCGGGGAGCGCGGCTGGCAGGGGGTGGCCGCCATCGGACGGGTCCTCGAGCGGGCCCGGGGGCTGCGCCTCCCCGTCCTCTACACCACCAACCCGCGCCGGCCCGACGGCTTCGACCTCGGGGTCTGGAACCTCAAGAGCTGGCGCGCCGGCGACGACACCGACGTCCAGGGCCACCTCGGCAACGAGATCGTGGCCGAGGTCGCCCCCCGGCCGGGCGACCTGCTGGTGGAGAAGAAGAAGCCGTCGGCGTTCTTCGGCACCCCGCTGGTCAGCTACCTGGTCGCCCTGCGGGCGGACACGCTGCTGCTGTGCGGGACCACCACCTCGGGCTGCGTGCGGGCCTCGGCGGTGGACGCGATCTCCTACAACTTCCGGGTCGGCATCCCCGAGCCGTGCGTCTGGGACCGGGGCGAGCTGACCCACAAGGTCAACCTGTTCGACCTCCAGCAGAAGTACTGCGACGTCCTCGAGCTGGAGGAGGTCCTCGGCTACCTCGACGGCCTGGAGCCGGGGCTGTTCGACGCCGAGCTCCCGGTGCTCCGCGACGGCGGGAGCGTCGCCCGGTGATGCTGTCGGCGCGGGATGTCGAAGAGGCACTGAAGGAGCGGCTGCTGCGGGGCGCCTACCCCCGCGGCGGGGCCCTGCCGTCGGTGCGGGCGCTGGCCGCCGAGCTCGGGACCAGCCCGAGCACGGTCGGCCGGGCCGTGCAGGAGCTGGCCCGCCAGGGCTGGGTGACGGCGA
>Ga0081538_10003182_pt1 | contig 15587 bp, 14 predicted proteins | sample TabmetS5T2R1_FD_71022 | JGI IMG/M metagenome (GOLD analysis project Ga0081538, IMG submission 71022) | Tabebuia heterophylla rhizosphere microbial communities from the University of Puerto Rico - S5T2R1 | ecosystem: Host-associated > Plants > Roots > Rhizosphere ... | reverse complement strand
TCCCCCGCTGGGAGAGGGCGATCAGGTCGTGATGCGGAGTCTACGGAAATAACCGTTCCCCCGTCTCCGCGTCCTCCACGATGATGGCGCTGACGGGGCAGTTCTCCGCCGCATCCAGAATCTTCTCGACCGTATCGCCTTCGGGGTCGACCGCTTCCGACTGCCGCTGCGCATTCAGCACGAAGACCTTCGGGGCGATCGTCTCACACATGGCATTGCCGACGCACACATTATGATCAACCGTGACTCGGACTTTTCGTGCCATGATGCCCCCCTAATTCCAGGTCACTGGCAGGGACTTGAGCGAACGGAAGGTGATGCTGGGCTGATACTCCAGTGCCTCCGTTTCCAGGTGCAGTTTGGGGAAGCGCTCCGCCAGGGCTTTGAACGCCTCTTGACCTTCCAAGCGAGCCAGCGACGCCCCGAGACAGTGGTGAATTCCCGATCCGAAGGCCACGTGTGGGTTGGGGTGGCGGGTGACGTCAAAGGTCTCAGGCACGGCAAACGCCTTCGGATCGCGGTTGGCCGAGGAAATGAACCAGCGAATGCGGTCGTCCCGGCGCAACAGCTTGCCATGGATCTCGACATCCTGAGAGGCGATGCGCTGGATGGACTTGACCGGGGCATCATAGCGCAGGCACTCTTCCGTCGCTCGCACCGTCCTTCCGGCCGGGTCTTGTTTCAGCCATTCCCATTGCTCGGGATGGCGGATGAAGGCCAGGGTGCCATTACACAGGAGGTTAATGGTCGTTTCATGGCCCGCGAGCAGCAGCAACGACGTATTCACCAGCACCTGGTGTCGGGTGAAGACGCCGGCTTTCTCGCCCTGAGCTAACACCGAAATGAAATCATCCCCAGGGTTGACGATGCGCTCGTCGACGAGCGGCGAGACGTAGTCGATCATGCCTTGCATGCCCTCGGTCAGGGGCCTCATGCGATCTCGCTCCCCACGCCCGATGTTCAGGAGCTTCTCCGCCAGATGCCGGACGTAGGGGCGGTCCTGGCGGGGGACACCCATCATCTGGGCGATCACCAGCACCGGCAGGGGCGTGGCGAAGTCGCGCATGACGTCCATGCGGCCTTTGGCCTCCGCCTCGTCGAGGAGGTCGCGAATGGCCGACTGGACGAAGGGGCGCCAGGCCTCCGTGGATTTCGGGGTGAAATAGCCGTGCACCACCTTACGCATCTCGAGGTGCTCGGGTCGATCGTGCTGGATGAACTGATCGGCCTGATAGTTCCGCACATACTCGTACAACCCGAGATCGGATTCATCGATGTCGGGATAGGGCGGCCTCGGGTCGTTCCTGAAGACGGCGGACGAGAACAACTCATGATGACGGGTCAGCCAGACGACGTCATCATAGCTGGTGACGACCCACAGCGCGTACTTCTCGTTCCAGTGAACCGGGTCCTCCTCGCGCAGTCGGCCGTAGTAGGTATAGGGATCGGCGATGACGTCTGGAGTGAACATATCATCGTTCGTTGAGGTGCGCATAATCCCTCCCCCTCACAAGCACCCGTGCCCTGAGGCAACCTTCGTTTCCATGGGCCCGATTGTACCAACCAGGACCACGGTGGTCAAACGGCGCCGAGCAGACGCCGGTGACGGCCGCTTGCCACTCAGACCGCCGTCTAGATCACACCTGCGGCGCGCAGGACGGCAAGTTCTTCGGGCGAACATCCCAGCTCTCCGCCATAGATCGCCGCATTATGCTCCCCGAGACGCGGGGCTGCGCGCCCCCCCGCCACTGGGTTGACGCCGTCGATGAGGAATCCGGCACCTGGGTATCGCAGCGTTCCCACGTCGGGATGGTCTCGAACGACGAAACTGCCGCGCGCCGCCAGATGAGGACAGTTCAGCACTTCCTCGGGGCTCTGCACCACGCCCACGACCAGCCGCTGGTCCATAGCTTCCTTCATAAAATCACGTGCCTTCCATCGGGATAACTTCGCCTCGACGAGGGCGAGGAGCTCCTCCCAGTGTTGCGTTCTCCCCTGTCGGCTGTTGAATTTAGGGTCGAGCAGGCGCGGCTCGTCCAGGAATGCCGCCCAGGTTTCCATGGGATTCCCGCCAGTACCAGCAGTGGTCAGGGTCACCGGACTGTCACTGGTCGCCAGGTGCATGCCATCCAGGACCGCGCTTTCGCCGAAGCCGCGCCCCGCGATCGCACCGGTGAAGCTGAACTGGTGGATGAAATTCGGTGGCGTGCTGACCACCGCCTCCATCATGGAAACATCGATGTGCTGCCCCTCGCCGGTCTCCCGCTGCTGGAGAAGTGCTGCCATGCTGGCGATGACGGCGTTGCGCGCGGTGACGATCGCCGTCTGCTCCAGGGCTGTGCCCATCGGTGGCCGGTCGGTCTGACCGGTCGTATACAAAAATCCGCCCATGGCCTGGGCGATCAGGTCGCTGCCGCGGTAGTCGCGGTAGGGACCCGTCTGCCCGAAGGGGGTAATGGAGGTCATGATCAAGCCGGGATTCACTTGCCGGAGGGCCTCATGGTCCAACCCCAGAGCGGCGAGGTATCCCGGCGTGAAGCTCTCGATCACGATGTCCCGCTCGACGATCAGCCGCAACAACACAGCCCGGCCGGTCGGCGTCGTGATGTCCAGCGTGATGCTGCGTTTATTGGTGTTGAAGGCCAGAAACAGCGTGCTACGGTCGGGGTGCGGCTCCCCTCCGATAAATGGGGGTTCGTGACGCGACGGGTCACCACGTCCGGGAAGCTCGACTTTCAGAGTGTCGGCCCCCTGGTCCGCCAGCAGTTTGGCGCAGAAGGCTCCGGAGAGGTCGTTGGTGAGTTCCAGCACACGCACATCGTCCAGCAATCCGGGCATGGCGATCTCCTTGGATCATCTGGCACATCCCCCTCTCCCTACAGGAAAGGGCCATGGTGAGAGCGATTTCAGGCCGCCCCTGAGGCGCTGGCGGTGTTTAGTCATCACTGCCCGGTGCAGCGGCCAGCGGCCCGATCGAATCGCGCACGAGCGCTTTATAATCCGGATCAAACCACGTCCCACGCCCCCGGCCATCGGACCTGGAGGCGGTCGCCGCCGGCCTGGCGGGATCCTTCGGCCGAGTCGCGATGATGCCGGCGTCGAGCAACTGCTGCACCTCATCCTCCGAAAGCCCCGCGACTTCCCGCAGAATCTGCGCGTTGTGCTGGCCCAGCGCCGAGACCAGCGTCAGGGCTTCCGGGATGTTTGGGATGCGGAAAGGCCGCCCGGCATAGACCCGCGGACCGGCGTGGGGCGCGTTCTCGTTGGTGAAGACCTCAAAATACTCGCGCTCCCGGAGATGGGAGTTGGCCACCAGATCACGAGCGGTGAGGACCGCGCCCGCGGGTACGCCATGAGCCTGCAATAGGTGCGTCAAGGCTTCATTGTCATGCGTTGCGGTCCACTGCCCGATATGGTCGTCCAACTCGCCTCGGTGCTCCCAACGGCCCGACACCGTATGGAATCGCGGCTCCATCGCCCAAGGGGGATCGCCCATCACCGCCCTGAGTCGTTGCCACTCGTCGTCGGTGGACACTGTGATGACGATCCAGCGGTCATCCCCCTGGCAACGGTAGACGTTGTGCGGCGCCTTCCACGCATGCGCCGTGCCGAGGCGTGGTCGGGCGATGCCCTGTTGGATTTCCAGGAGCGCTGGCGCGATACAGGAGACCCCCGTCTCATACATACTGAGATCGATCCGCGCCCCTTTGCCCGTCTTGCGGCGACGGTACAACGCCATGAGGAGCGCATAGGCGACATTGAGACCGCCGGTGTGATCCATGTAGTTGCTGCTGGCGCGGACGGCCTCGCCCCCTTCGTAGCCCGTCAGATAGGACAGACCACAGACCGCGTCCACCGTACGCGCTCGCGCCCCGTAGGCCCGCCACGGCCCGGTGTGGCCGTAAGCGGTGCAGCTCAGCGTGATGATGTCCGGCTTCACTTTGGTCAAACTGTCGTGGTCGAGTCCGAGGCGGAGCATGGTGCCGGGGCGGAAGTTGTCGGTGACGATATCGCTCTTGGCGACCAGCTTCAGGAACACTTCCTTGCCGAGGGGTTCGGTCACATCCAGGCAGAGGCTCTCCTTATTCCTCCCCCAATAGGCGAAGGTGCCTCCCTCGTTCCACCATTCTTCTCCCGGTTCCCCGTCGGGGAAAGGGCCTGAACGCCGGTCGTTCATATGGTCGGCACTTTCCACGCGGATGACCTCGGCGCCGAAATCGGCTAGGAAGGCAGTTCCCCAGGGAAGCACGTGCACTTGTTCTAGGGATAGTACCCGGACACCGGCGAGGACAGCTTGTTCTACCATCAGGTAGTCCTCCATGACCGACGGGAGTATTGGCCAGCTTGCCAACCAGAGGTAAGCCTCGGTGTTTTGAGGGCCAGCCTACTGGAGAACGCTCGCATCTGTCAAGCTTGCAAGTGGGCGGAAAGGTGTTTCTTCTACTGCGACACCGACCAAGGCATCCCCGCAGTGGTCCGTGCGGTCCATAGACCGGCTGGCTTCATGCGGGCGAACACAGGTGGGGTATAACTGGTGTATAATTAGACGCACCAACCGCGGTATCGGCATGGCCATGAGCGTCTCAGCGGGGAGGTACGCATGAGCGTTATGATACGACCAGCTACGTCTAGCGATGCTTCCTCCTGCGGGGTGATCTGCTATGCGGCGTTCAAGGCCATCGCCGAGCAGCATCACTTTCCGCCTGCCTTCCCCAATGCCGAGATCGCGACACAACGTCTCTCCGGGTTGCTGTCGCACGCCGGTTTCTATGCGGTGGTCGCCGAGCTTGAGGGGCGAATCGTGGGTAGCAATTTCATCGACGAGCGCTCGACCATTGCCGGCATCGGTCCGATTACCGTCGATCCAGCCGCGCAGAATCGGGCCGTTGGGCGTCTGCTGATGCAACATGCCCTCGAACGAGTGGCGCACCGGGGCTTTCCTGGGGTCCGCTTAGTCCAGGCCGCTTATCACACCCGTGCACTGGCCCTCTATGCCAAACTGGGATTTAGAGTCCAGGAGCCGTTGGCCACGATGCAAGGGCCGCCGGTCGCCGTGCAGATTCCCGGCTATGTTGTGCGCTCAGCCGCCGAGGAGGATGTCGACGCCGGCGATCGCGTCTGTCAATCCGTCCACGGCCATGATCGTAGTGGTGAGCTCCGTGAGGCGATTCGGCAGGGTACCGCTAGCGTCGTTGAGCACGGCGGGCGTATCACCGGCTATGCCACGGCAATCGCCTTCTTTGGCCATGCGGTTGGCGAGACGAACGAGGAACTGAAAGCCCTCATCGGCGCTGCAACAGAATTCCCAGACCCCGGCTTTCTCCTGCCAATTCGCAACGGCGAGTTATTCCGCTGGTGTTTAGAACATGGCCTGCGCGTCGTCCAGACCAATACGTTGATGAGTCTCGGCCTCTACAACACCCCCATGGGGGCGTTTCTCCCGTCAGTCCTCATATTGAGACTCTACAGCCGTGGGTAGGTGCCTTGGAGGCAGGATTTTCAGCCCGGTCCTGTATGGGGGCTCGGGCGGAATAATATACCCCCAAGCTCACCAGCAAGAGAGCATACAATGGAGGTCTTATGAACCTTAAGTGGTAGGTAAGGTGGGTACCACTGTCCGGGATGCTGGTGGGAGGCCGCAATCTCGTCAAACGTCCGTCATACGGGTTTGCCTTGTCTGACGCCGTTGTGATGCTGAGGGAAGACCCGCATATCCTTGACTCCGACGAAGACCTCATCGCCCTTCCGCAGTCCTAGTTGCCGGTACCGCTCCTGTGACACCTCCACATGCACGACCGAGCCGGTCTCGGTCGCCAGTTCCACTTTCACGAGTGGCCCGGCGGTATTGAGGTATTCAATCGTCGCACGGAACTGGGGTCGCTCGGTCGGCTGGTGGTCAATGTCCAGGAGATGGGGACGGGCATAAGCCACAGCAGCAGTCGTATCTGGCAAATCCTCCGGCGGCAGCTCCAGACTAAACGCCCCGAACTGCAGCGCACCCTCCTCCACGCGCCCGTGAAAGACGTTGACATGCCCCAGGAAGTCATAGACGAATGGCGTAGCAGGGTCCTCGTAGACCTCTTCCGGCTTGCCGACCTGCTCTATCCGACCTTCCCGCATGACGACGACGCGATCGGCTAATTCCAAGGCTTCCTCTTGGTCGTGGGTGACAAAGACGCTGGTAATGCCGATGTCATCGTGCAAGCGCCGCAGCCAACGCCGCAATTCCTGCCTTACTTTGGCGTCCAGCGCCCCGAAGGGTTCATCGAGCAACAAGATCTTGGGCTCGACCGCCAGCGCCCGCGCCAGGGCCACGCGTTGACGCTGGCCTCCTGACAACTGCGCCGGATAGCGTTCAGCCATTTGCTCAAGGCGCACCAAGGTCAGCAGCTTGTGGACCTTGTCTCGGATATCACGCGCAGCAGGCCGCTGGCGGCGAGGTCTCACGCGCAGACCAAAGGCGATGTTCTCGAACACGGTCATCTGCCGAAACAACGCATAGTGCTGAAAGACGAACCCCACACGTCGGTCGCGCACATTGCTGCCGGTAATATCTTGACCTTCAACCGACACGCTGCCGCGATCGGGGCTCTCCAACCCCGCGATGACGCGTAACAGGGTGGTTTTACCGGAGCCCGACGGTCCCAGTAAGGCCACGAGCTCACCCGTGCTGATCGTCAGGTTGATATCCGCCAACGCCACGAATTCTCCGAACCTCTTGGAGATATGGCGCACCTCGATACTCATCTGTCCTCCTTCTGCGTCTGCCTCGGCTGCTGCCTCACACCCTCCGCCGTCGCGCGCCACTCAATGGCACGCCGGCTCGCCAACGTGACCAATGCCAGCAACGTCAACAGGGAGGCCACGCCAAACGCCGAGGCAAATTGATATTCGTTATAGAGAATCTCCACATGAAGTGGCATCGTGTTGGTCAGCCCGCGGATGTGTCCTGACACCACAGAGACAGCGCCGAACTCCCCCATAGCTCGGGCGTTACACATGATGACGCCATAGAGCAAACCCCACTTGACGTTCGGTAGCGTGACCCGGAAGAAGATCTGCCAGCCCCCTGCGCCCAGGGTCCTGGCCGCCTCTTCTTCATCATTCCCCTGCGCTTGCATGAGCGGAATCAGCTCACGCGCGACGAACGGGAAGGTGACGAACACCGTCGCGAGGACGATACCCGGCACCGCGAAGATGATCTTGATGTCGTGCGTGATCAGCCACCCCCCGAACAGACCCTGCGCGCCGAAGAGCAACACGAACATCATCCCCGAGATCACCGGAGAGACGCTGAACGGCAGGTCGATCACCGTCAGCAGGACATTCTTCCCGGGAAAATCGAACTTCGCGATGGCCCATGAGGCTGCCAGGCCAAACACCGTGTTCAACGGCACGGCGATGGCGGCGGCGATGACGGTGAGACGGATGGACGCCCACGCCATCGGATCGCTGATGACGGCCCAGTAGGTGGCCACACCCTTTGCCAAGGCCTTCGCGAACACCGCGATCACCGGCACCACCAGGAATAACCCGAGATACCCCAATGCCACGGCGATCAACAGGCCGGCGATCAGCCGTGATTCCTGCAAATTGGCTGACAGCGCAGGCGTTGCGCCGGAGCGTCGATCATGGCGGACCGAGGGCATCATGTCCCACCCCCCTCGGCAAGGGCCAGCCTGCCCAAGCGTTTCTGCAAGAGGTTGATGCCCAGCAGCAGCACGAAGGACATGAGCAGCAGCAGCAGTGCAATGGCTGTCGCCCCTGCGTAGTCGAACTGTTCGAGCTTGATCATAATGAGGAGCGGGGTGATCTCGGTCCGCATGGGCATATTGCCGGCGATAAAGATCACCGAGCCGTACTCTCCCAGGGCCCGCGCAAAGGCCAGGGCGAAGCCGGTCAACAGAGCCGGGCGCAGTTCGGGGAGGATAACCCGCCAGAAGGTCTGCCAGCGGCTCGCGCCTAAACTCGCGGCCGCCTCCTCCATGGTCGCATCGAAGCTCTGCAGCACGGGTTCGAGCGTGCGCACGACGAAGGGGAGTCCGATAAACGTCAGGGCGATGACGATGCCTAACGGTGCGTACGCGGCCTTGACGCCAAGGAGGTCGAGATATTGCCCGATCCAGCCATTTGAGGCATAGAGCGTCGTCAGCGTGATGCCCGCCACCGCGGTCGGCAGCGCAAAGGGCAAGTCGACCAAGCCGTCGAGCAGGCGTTTGCCCGGAAACTGGTAGCGCACCAGCACCCATGTCACCAGTAACCCGAACACCGCATTGATCAGCGCGCCAAAGAATGAAGCGCCAAGGCTCAGGCGGTAGGACGCTAGGGCACGGGGTGAAAACACCGTGCCCCAGAAGGCGCTCCAACTGATGGTGGTGGATTTCAGCAGAACCGTCGACAGTGGGATTAAGACCAGCAGACTCACATAGCAGAGGGTGAAACCGATCGCCAGACCAAAGCCCGGTAAAACCCTCGGCGTTCTTCGCGCTCGAAGCATGGTGCGATCCTTCCACGAAGCCACCGGTCTGGGTTACCGACTGGGTTGATAGATTTGGTCAAAGACACCTCCATCGCTGAAGTGCGTCTTTTGGGCGCTTTGCCAGCCACCGAAGACCTCTTCGATGGTGAACAAGCTCACCTGTTGAAACTGTTGCGCATGTTTGGCTGCCACGGACGCCAGGTGCGGCCGGTAATAATGCTTGGCGGCCGTTTCCTGGCCCGTTTCACCATAGAGGAATTCCAAGTACGCCTGGGCGAGTTCGCGGGTGCCGCGTTTGTCGACGACCCGATCGACGATCGCCACCGGCGGCTCGGCAAGCATGCTCACCGACGGCGTCACGATGTCAAAGCGGTCCTTCGCCAGTTGCTGGGTCACCAGCAGCGCTTCGTTTTCCCAGGAGATGAACACATCGCCGATACCGCGCTCCACAAAGGTCATCGTCGAGCCGCGGGCCCCCGTATCGAGCACCGACACGTTCTTATACAAGCGCGCCACGAAGTCCCGGGCTTTGGCTTGGTCATTGCCGTGTTCCCGTAGCGCAAACCCCCAGGCCGCCAGGTAATTCCAGCGCGCCCCGCCCGACGTCTTCGGGTTGGGCGTGATGACGCTGACGCCAGGCCTGACCAAATCATCCCAGTCTTTGATCTGCTTGGGGTTACCCCGACGGACGAGAAACACGATCGTGGAGGTATAGGGGGCGCTATTGTTGGGCAAGCGTGCCTGCCAATCTCGGGGCATGAGGCCGGACTCGGAGAGGGCATCGACGTCGTAGGCCAGGGCCAGGGTGACCACATCGGCCTCCAGGCCGTCGATCACCGATCGGGCCTGCTTGCCGGAGCCGCCGTGTGACTGATTAATGGTCACGACCTGTCCCGTCTGCTCCTTCCAGCCCTTGGCGAAGGCGGCGTTGAGATCCTGGTAAAGTTCCCTGGTGGGATCATAGGACACGTTTAGCAGGGTGGCAGCCTTCTCTCCGGCCTGGAGGGGCACCACACCCAGGACGGCAGCCACCGCCACCCAGATGCTGAAGGGCCACTTCCAGGACATTTAGAGCGCTCCTTCGGAAACGCACGCCGCATCCTCGGCGGGGCATGCGTCTTTGCCCATGCGGATGAAGCCCTGTCGCGCGAGATACTTCAGGATGCGATGGGCATTCTGCTCGGGCGTCTGGGCCACCGTATCGAGCGTGATTTCAGGATCGGTTGGCGGCTCATAAGGATCGTCGATCCCGGTGAATCCGGTGATCTCTCCCCGCCGGGCCTTGGCATACATGCCTTTGGCATCCCGCTCCTCGCACACCTCCAGCGGGGTGTCGACGAAGACTTCGATGAAGCGGTCTTGCCCGACCATCTCCCGGACCTCGTTGCGCGTCATGAGATAGGGGCTGACGGCGGCGCAAATCGTCACCCCACCATGGCGCACGATCTCGGCGGCGACAAAGCCTATCCGCCGGATGTTGGTGTCACGGTCCTCTTTACTGAAGCCCAAACCTTTGGAAAGGTGGGTCCGCACCACGTCGCCGTCTAACACCGTCGCCTGTCGACCATGCTCCAAGAGCAGCGTCGTCAGCACCTCAGCCGTCGTCGACTTTCCAGCCCCGCTCAGGCCGGTAAACCAGATACACACCCCCTGGCGGTGGCGCGGCGGGTAGGCTTCGGCGAGGATCTCCGCCACCGCGGGCCGGGTGAACCAGGCCGGCAACGTGCGGCCGACGTTGAGATATTGCTCGCGCACCTGCGTGCCCGAGATGGAGGCCGTTCGCGCCTGCGGCGACACGTGAGAGACCTGTTCATAGCGATCGTCGTCGGGAAGGTAGACCAATTCCTGGAAGGGGATCACGCCGACGCCAAGCTCTGCACTGTACTGCTCGACTAACACCTGGGCGTCATACGGTCCATAAAACGGCTTGCCCTGCGAGTCCACGCCGGGGCTGGCATGGTCTCTCCCCACGATCAAGTAGTTGGCCCCGTAATTTCTCCGGATGAGAGCGTGCCATAACGCCTCTCGCGGACCCGCCATCCGCATCGCCAGCGGCAAGAGGCTGAGGAGAATGCGGCCGGCATCGTCAGAGGCTTGTACGAGCGCTTTATACGTGCGCACGCGGGTATAATGATCGACATCTCCGGGCTTGGTCAGCCCCACCACCGGGTGCAAAAGCAACACGCCGTCAACCTGCTGAATCGCCCGTTTGATCAGCTCCTCGTGGACACGATGGAGCGGGTTCCGCGTTTGGAATGCCACCACGTTTTCATGGCCGTAGGCGGCTAATCTGGCCCGCGTCTGCGCCGGCGTCAAACGCAACTCCCGGAAGTCTGCGTGCTGCGGCAATTGCAGCACCTGCAGGCGCCCGGAGATGTTGAGTTTGCCCCAGCGCGGCATCTCCGCCAACGGGTGGCGCACGTCAACGGTGCCGAACACCATCCTGGCGACCTGCGCCATATCCCATTCATAGACCTCCTCAATGGACATGACGGCCAACAGATCGTTCTTCGCATTGCGCAGGGCCACATCGCGATCCAGGTGGATGGCTGGCCCGGGGTCGGTCGGGAGGGTCACGGGGATGGGGAAGAGCTGCCCGCTGTCCAGGCGCATCTCCCCGACCACACGCTGATGATCAGCTTGACTCATGAACCTGTCCAGTGGAGAGAAACCACCAGTGGCCAGTAGCTCCAAGTCACAGATCGAGCGCTCTGACAGTTGCAGGGAAGGCAAGCGGCTGGCGTAGGCTTTTAGCTCATCCACCCCTTCGGGCGGGACGACTAGGTTGACCAGCTCATTGCCATACGGAGGAATCAGGGTCGAAGGCTTGACGGGTTGCGCTTGTATCATCGTTCCTTTCGCTCTTTTCTACAGGGGGCTGTATTGGATAATACAGACGTTTGGTTCACTGAAGTGCTCGGCCACCCACTCCGTGCCCACCAGGATCTCAGGACGGGCGTCCTCTCCCATCGCTCTCTTCTCCTGCCTTGCCAGGCACCTTCCTCACGGGCGTCCTGCCGATGCGGATGCCGCATACCTTGCCGGCCGCCACTGGAGGCCGCCTGCTCTGAGCCCGCCCAGACGAGCACCGGCACTGGCGCCCGGCGCATGACAGTGTCGGTCACGCCGCCCACCAGAAGAGGGCGCCACCACCTCCGGTCGGGCGGCCGCATGATGATTACGTCCACCATTTCGGCCTGAGCGACCTCGACAATGGCGTCAGCCGTCTCCCCAACCACCACGAGGGTGCGGCAGCGCTCGGGAACCGAAGCAGGGAGCCAGGCCGTAAATTTCCGTTGGCCTTCCGCACGCAAGTCTTCGTAGGCGGCCTCAAGTCGCGACTGGTCGATGAAGGTCATGGCTAGATAATCCAACCAGCGTAAGAAAATGTCGGGGACGACGTGAAGTAGCAGGAGTTCCCCTTCGATGGCCTGCACCCAGGACATCACTTCTCTGGTCACGAGCAATGCTGCTGGGGAGAAATCCGTGGGGACCAGCACACGATGCATCACAGCTCCTTTAGCCAGGGCACGTGCGCAAGGCAGACCGTACTCGGCCACGGCGTCGAACGCGTCGGCCCAGCGGCACTTGCGCATGGCCGTGCGAGGGAGCAAGTCTTATGCCGTGGCATAAACGGCGTTATCTGTTGAGGGATTTTAACAGGCACTGTTGCGAGAGCTCGTTTTCTGTTATATATGATGGTTAATCTATGTTATTTGACGGCATATCTATCTTATATGACAGGGGAGGGTTATGACACCACTCGAAGAGCTGTTATTAGGCGTGTGGCGTGAGGCCGGGCGACACACCGACATTACCACCTCGACCATCAACATCGCGCACCTCCTGGCCCGCTGCCTGCCCATTCAGCAGGTGCTCGTGCGGCGTATCGACCCGGAGCGCTCGTGTCTTGAAACCGTGGGCATCGGCACGGAAAGCCTCTTCCCGTGGTCTCTAGGAGAGCGGCGCGACTGCAGCCCGACGGACCTGCAGCGCCTGCTGGCCTGGTGTCATCGTGGAGAAGCGACGCACTGGAGGCGCGCCAGTGGACGCCTGAGGGAGCTTGAGGCTGTCGTGTCGCCGGAGATCGATGTGGAGCTCTTGGTTGGCCCACTGGTCAGCGAGCACGGGACATATGGCGTGATTCTGCTGGTGGCTGCTCCGGCGCAGCACTTTGCACCGCTGCACCAGCAGATGCTCCAGGCCATCCTCGAGCCGTTGGCAGCTGCGCTCGAAAGCGACCGCCGGCTCCGCGAGCTCACCGCCCTCCGTGAGGCAGCCGAGGCCGACAAACAATCCTTGCTCAGGCGGCTGGGGCGCACTGCGGTGACCGAGACGATCGTCGGCGCCGACGGCAGGCTGCGACCGGTGATGGAGCGGGTCACCCTGGTGAGTCCCTCGGACGTGCCTGTCCTCATCTTGGGGGAAACCGGCTCTGGGAAAGAAGTCATTGCCCGGGCTATCCACACGGGTTCGGCACGAGCCGCGGGGCCTTTCATGCGGGTCAATTGTGGCGCGATTCCGCCCGACCTCATCGACTCTGAGCTGTTCGGGCATGAGAAAGGCAGCTTCACAGGCGCCGTGAGCACCCGTAGAGGATGGTTCGAGCGCGCCGATGAGGGCACCCTCTTTCTGGATGAAATCGGCGAATTGCCCGCGGCTGCCCAGGTGAGGCTCTTACGCGTGCTACAGGAAGGGGCATTCGAACGCGTGGGCGGAGAACGCTCGCTTAAGGTGGACGTCCGCATCGTGGCGGCGACCCACCAGGATCTCGCCACGATGGTGCAAGACGGGAAATTCCGTGAAGATCTGTGGTATCGCATCGCGGTCTTTCCGATTGTCCTGCCCCCCTTGCGTGAACATCCGGAAGACATTGCCGCGTTGGCAGAGCATTTTGCCCAGCGCGCCGCCGTCCGCTTCGGCCTCACGCCACAACTGCCGTCGCCCCAAGACATCGCGCTGCTCACCGACTATGCCTGGCCGGGGAACGTACGGGAGCTGATTGCGGTGATCGATCGGGCGGCCATCCTCGGGGCAGGCAAGCGTCTGGAGGTTGGCAAAGCGTTAGGCTTGATCCCAGGGGTATCCCCACAGGCACCGACGACGGACCATCCCCCACCTCCGCCACCGTCCCTGGCCTCCACCTGTCGATCGCTGGATGCCGTGATGACCCAGCACATCGAAGCCACTTTGGAAGCCACCCACGGGCGCATTGAAGGTCCGCACGGTGCGGCCCGCCTGCTGGGCGTCAATCCCTACACGCTGCGCGGCAAGATGCGCAAACTCGGCATCGATTGGAGCAGGTTCCGCGCCTCTGCCGTGTGAGCGGCCAATGCCTGCAAACGATGAGGACGGTCGGGCACAGGAACTGCCCATGGTGGTTCTCCGTGCCGTCGGCATGAGCGACGTGGTTCGACCGCCATCAGCAGCATCCACGAGCGGCGGTGGCCAGCCCGTGGATGCCGCATTCTTTCACGGCGTTCTGTTCCCACCACCAGCGCCCGGCCCGGGCATCATCCCCCTGTCGTGTCGGGCGCGTGCAGGGGGCACAGCCGATGCTGGTGTAGCCCCGCTGGTACAGCTGGTGGGTCGGCACGTCGTAGGTGTCGATATAGTCCCAAACTTGCTCAGAGGTCCAATCACAGAGGGGATTGAGCTTCATTAAACCGCCGTGTTCGGCGTCCACTTCAATCTTGCCGATCGTGGCCCGACCGACGCTTTGATGCCGCCGCAACCCCGTGATCCAGGCCGCCAAGCCGTCGAGTGCGCGCCGCAGCGGTTCGACTTTGCGGACGTGGCAGCACCACATCCGCGCCTCGACCGATTTGTAGAATAAATTGGGGCCGTGACCACGCACCATCGCTTCGACGTGCCCTGGATCAGGGAAAAAAACCTCAACCCCGATCCCATAGCGCTCGCGTACGCGCTCCATGAGGTCGTAGGTTTCCTGGGGCAGTCGCCCAGTATCCACGGTGAAGACCCGCACCTCGGGGTCGATCCGCCGGGCCATGTCAAGGATCACCATGCCCTCGGCCTGGAAACTGGTGCACACCGCGATCCGAGACCTCCACTGTTTGAGGGCCCAGGCGATGACCGTCTCCGCAGAGGCTGAGGCGAACCGCTGCGCCACGCCGTTTGTTTCCCCTTGTGGTAACAGGTCCCGATCTTCGCGCATCTGCTGTTCTCCGTTGGGGGTTCGGATCGGCGCCGCCGTCGCTTCCCGAGTGCTCTAGATCCCCCAAAACGCTGTGGGCAAGTGCTTTCACATGACGAGGTGACGCGCCCGGGAAATCCCTGCATTCCCGTCCGTCGAAGCTATTTTCTTATAAATTACCTGATGGAATTAGTCAAGTATGAATTTGTAAATCTTGTTGAGCCTCGGAGCGGTCGGGCTCGTTCGCGTGTGGGCTGTCCACGGCCATCACCGGCCCAGGGGCTGATCGCTCGTTGATTTTTTAGCAAGCCTCGCTGTATCCTTGGCTGTCGGCGCTCGATAACGTCGCCTTCGGGTTGATGCTCCAAGGCGTTGGGCGCAAGGAGTGGCGCCGGCGCGCTGAGCAGTTCCTCCGTCAGGTCGGCTTGCGCGAGTTCGCCCACAAGCATCCTCACGAGCTCTCAGGCGGCATGCAGCAACGGGCCGCCATCGCCCGGGCGCTGTGCCTCGGATCTGAGGTGATGTTGATGGATGAACCCTTCGCGGCTCTGGACGCCCAGACCCGGGACCTGATGCAAGCGGAGTTGCTGCAAATCTGGGAGCGAACTGAGAAAACGGTGCTTTTCGTAACCCATAGCATTGAAGAGGCCGCCTATCTCTCCGACCGAGTCGTGGTAATGACCGCGAGACCGGGGCGCACCAAAAACGTTCTCAAAATCCAGCTGCCGCGCCCACGAGACTATGAGATGCGGCTGACACCCGAATTCAACGAGATCAAGTTGCGGATCTGGGAAGTGCTGAAAGAAGAGCTGACTTCCCGAGGGTAAACATGATGTTAAAAGGATACTTCACGGAACATCGCCGGCTCTGGTTAGGACTGTGCTCCGTTTTCTTCCTTGTCGCCGCCTGGGAGCTGATGCTGACGTACCTCTTTACCGTAAACCCCTTCTTTTT
>Ga0081538_10003181_pt1 | contig 15594 bp, 14 predicted proteins | sample TabmetS5T2R1_FD_71022 | JGI IMG/M metagenome (GOLD analysis project Ga0081538, IMG submission 71022) | Tabebuia heterophylla rhizosphere microbial communities from the University of Puerto Rico - S5T2R1 | ecosystem: Host-associated > Plants > Roots > Rhizosphere ... | reverse complement strand
GCCCGCGGCCGACCCGTCGCTGGGCGTGCAGATGGAGGACCAGAACCGGCTCGCCTTCGAGACCGGCAAGGCCGCCTTCGAGATCAACTACCCGTTCGTCTACCCCTCCGCGCAGGCCAACGCCCCCGCCATCGCCAAGCAGATGGGCTGGGTTGAGTACCCGAGGGTCGACGCGAACCGGCCGTCGCGCCCGCCGGTCGGCGGCATCGACCTGGCCGTCAGCGCCTTCAGCCGGAACCAGTCGCAGGCCTTCGACGCCATCCTGTGCCTGCGCAACCGGGACAACCAGCTGCGCAACGCGGTCAAGGGCGGGCTGCCGCCGACGCTGGCCAGCCTGTACCGGGACCCGCGGCTGATCAACGGCGGCTACCCGTTCGCCGCCGAGATCCTGGACTCCCTCCAGCGCGGTGGCGTCCGGCCCAAGACGCCCGCCTACCAGTCGGTCTCCACCGTCATCTCGACCACCCTGTCCCCACCGTCCTCGGTCGGCCCGGCCAAGCTCTCCGAGCTCCGCAGCCAGCTGCAGGACGCCATCGAGTCCAAGGGGTTGATCCCATGACCGCCCAGACGGGCGCCACCGGCGTCGCCCAGGCGCCACCGCAGGCCCACCCACGAGCAGAACGGCCGGCGAGGACCCCGCTGTCGGAGGGCGCCCGGGCCGAGCGCCGGCTGGGCTGGCTGCTGTGCGCCCCCGCGGTCGTGATCATGCTGGCCGTCACCGCCTACCCGATGGGCTACGCCGTCTGGCTGTCGCTGCAGCGCTACGATCTGCGCTTCCCAGCCGCCCACGAGTTCATCGGGCTGGCCAACTACACCACCGTGCTGACCAACCGCCTGTGGTGGACGGCGTTCGGGGTCACCATGTTCATCACGGTCGTCTCGGTCGCCGTGGAGCTGGTCCTCGGCATGGGGCTGGCCCTGGTCATGCGGTGGGCGCTGGTCGGCCGGGGAGCGGTACGGACCGCGATCCTGATCCCGTATGGGATCGTCACCGTGGTCGCCGCCTACAGCTGGCAGTACGCCTGGACGCCGGGCACCGGGTATCTGGCCAACCTGCTCCCCAACGGCAGCGCCCCGCTGACCCAGCAGTGGCCGGCGATCTTCATCATCACCGGCGCCGAGATCTGGAAGACGACCCCGTTCATGGCGCTGTTGCTGCTGGCCGGCGTGTCGCTGGTGTCCGAGGACCTGATCAAGGCGGCCAAGGTCGACGGGGCCACGGCATGGCAGCGCTTCACCCACATCATGCTGCCGGTCATGAAGCCGGCGATCCTGGTCGCGCTGCTGTTCCGCACCCTGGACGCCTTCCGCATCTTCGACAACATCTTCATCCTCACCAGCGGGGCCAACAACACCCGCTCGGTGTCGATCCTCGGCTACGACAACCTCTTCACCGCGCTGAATCTGGGCATCGGCTCGGCCATCTCGGTGCTGATCCTCATCGCGGTGGCGATCATCGCCTTCGTCTTCGTCAAGGGCTTCGGCACGGCCGCCCCCGGCCAGGAGGTAGAGAACCGATGAGCACCCGAACCGTCGCCAAGGCGTCCTGGGGGGTCGGCAACACGATCATCATCCTCGTGGCCCTGGTGCCGGTGCTGTGGCTGGCCTCGCTGTCGTTCAAGGACCCCAGCACCATCGCCGACGGAAGCTTCCTGCCAAGGGAGTGGACCCTGGACAACTACCGCGGCATCTTCAGCACCGACCTGTTCACCAGGGCGCTGGTCAACTCCATCGGCATCGCCCTCATCGCCACCGCGCTGGCGGTGGTGGTCGGCTCGATGGCCGCCTACGCGGTCGCCCGGCTGCGCTTCCCCGGCAAGGGCGTGCTGGTTGGCGCGACCCTGCTGATCGCCATGTTCCCGCCCATCTCGCTGGTCAGCCCGCTGTTCAACCTGTGGCGCCAGGTGGGGCTGTTCGACACCTGGCCGGGCCTGATCATCCCGTATCTGACCTTCTCGCTGCCGCTGACGATCTACACCCTGTCGGCGTTCTTCCGGGAGATCCCCTGGGACCTGGAGAAGGCCGCCAGGGTCGACGGCGCCACCCCGTTCCAGGCGTTCACGCGGGTGATCGCGCCGCTGGCCACGCCCAGCATTTTGACGACCGCGATCCTGGTGTTCATCTTCTGCTGGAACGACTTCGTGTTCGCGATCTCGCTGACCTCGACCCTCAACTCCCGGACGGTGCCGGCGGCGATCGCGTTCTTCTCCGGCGCCTCGCAGTTCGAGACGCCGATCGGCTCGATCGCCGCCGCCGGCGTCGTGATCACCATCCCGATCATCATCTTCGTCTTTTTCTTCCAGCGTCGGATCGTCGCCGGGCTGACCTCCGGCGCGGTGAAAGGATAGGAGCAGCGCTGTGGCCGCGATCACCCTCGAACACGTCAGCAAGCGGTTCGCCGACGGCACCGTGGCCGTCAACGACGTCAACCTGACCATCAACGACGGCGAGTTCATGATCCTGGTCGGCCCCTCGGGCTCCGGGAAGTCGACGGTCCTGAACATGATCGCCGGGCTGGAGGACATCAGCGAGGGCCAGGTCCGCATCGGTGGCCGGGTGGTCAACACCCTGTCGCCCAAGGACCGCGACATCGCCATGGTCTTCCAGAACTACGCCCTGTACCCGCACATGACCGTGCGGGACAACATGGCCTTCTCACTCAAGCTGGCCCACGCCGACCGGGCCGAGATCGACAGCAAGGTCAACCATGCGGCCGAGCTGCTGGAGCTCACCGAGCTGCTGGACCGCAGGCCGGCCAACCTGTCCGGCGGCCAGCGCCAGCGGGTCGCCATGGGCCGGGCCATCGTCCGCAGCCCCCAGGCGTTCCTGATGGACGAGCCGCTGTCCAACCTCGACGCCAAGCTGCGGGTGCAGATGCGGACCACCGTCGCGCGCCTGCAGAACCAGCTGGGCACGACCATGGTGTACGTCACCCATGACCAGGTCGAGGCGATGACGCTGGGCGACCGCGTCGCGGTCATGCGCGCCGGCGTGATCCAGCAGGTCGGCACCCCCGAGGAGCTGTACGAGCGGCCCCGCAACCTGTTCGTGGCCGGCTTCATCGGCTCGCCGGCGATGAACTTCCTGCCCGCCACCCTGGAGGACGGCCGCCTGCACACCGCTCTCGGCGACGTCACCCTGCCCGCCGACGTGCGGTCCAAGGTCCAGCAGGCCGGCGCCGGCCGCGACCTGATCATGGGCATCCGGCCCGAGAACTTCGAGGACGCCGCCCTGCTGAACGGCAAGCGGGACGAGGGCCTCACCTTCTCGGCGGTCGTCGACGTGCTCGAGTCGCTGGGGGCCGACAAGTATGCCTACTTCCACCTCCAGGGCGCCCGCGCCACCGCCCAGGAGCTGGAGGAGCTGGCCGCCGACGCCGGAACCCGCGACGCCCCGGGCGGCAGCGACCAGGTCGTGGCCCGCCTCGACCCGGCCAGCCAGGCCCGCGAGGGACGGCAGCTGCAGCTGTGGTTCGACCCCCACAAGCTGTACCTGTTCAACCCCGACAACGGGGCCCACCTCACCCTCTGATCAGCGGGCGTCCGGTGGCTGACCGGCGTCGATCGGGAGCTCGACCAGCAGGGTGGTGCCCTGTCCAGGGTGGCTCTGGACGTGGAGGGTGCCGCCGGTGCCCTCGACGCGGTCCTTGAGGCCGATGAGGCCGGAGCCACGGGCCGGATCGGCCCCGCCGACGCCGTCGTCGCGGATCGCCAGGCGGACCAGCCCGTCCTGGCGGTCCAGGTCGACCTGCACGGCCGAGGCGTCGGCGTGCTTGGCCACGTTGGTCAGGGCCTCGGCGACGACGTAGTAGGCGGTCACCTCGACCTGCTCGGGCAGCCGCCCCTTCATCCCCACCTGCAGCTGGACCGGGACCGAGCTGCGGCGGGCGAGGGTCCGCAGGGCCGGGCCGAGGCCGCCCTCGGACAGGATGGCCGGGTGGATGCCGCGCGACAGCTCGCGCAGGTCGCCGAGGGTCTCGTCCAGCTCGGTGCCGACGCTGGCGAGTTCCTGGTGGACCTCCCGAAGGTCCGAGGGGATCATGGCCGCGACGCTGCGTAGCCGCAGGGCGAGGGAGACCAGCCGCTGCTGGGCCCCGTCGTGCAGGTCGCGCTCCAGCCGCCGCCGGGTCTGGTCGGCGGCGGCGACGATCCGGGTCCGCGACGCGGCCAGCTCGGCGCGGCTCTCGGCGTTCTCGACGGCGGTGGCGACCAGCTCGGTGAACTCCGCGATCTGGGCCTCGGTGTCGGCCGGGAAGGGCTCCTCACGCTTGGTCGAGGCCGCGATCACCCCCCACAAGCGCCCGGCGACCACGATCGGGCAGCCCACCGAGGAGCGGATCCCCAGCGCCCCCGCCTCCCGGGCGATCGCCCCACGGTCGTCGGCCCCGAAGCTGTCGATCCGCACCGGCCCGCTGGTCTCCTGGACCCCCCGGGCGATGCTCACCCCATCCAGGGCGAAGCGGGTGCCCACGGCCAGCTCGACCGGGACCCGGCTCCAGGCGGCCACCCCGGTCACCGTCCCGTCGGCCTCGTATCGTTCCATGCGGGCCAGGTCGGCGTCGCACAGCAGGCCGACTTCCCGGGTGACGGCCTCGAACACCACCGAGGGCGACCCCGCCTGGGCGACCAGGGTGGCCACCCGCCGCAACGCCGACTGCTCCTCGACCATCCGGCGAAGGTCGGTCCGGGCTTCGGCGTTGGCGATCGCCATGGCGACCAGCTCGGTGAAGTCCGCCATCCGCTCCTCCGTGGTCGACGGCAGCGGCTCGTCCCTGCTGGAGACGACCATCGCCCCCCAGCGGCGCCCCTCGACGACAACCGGGCTCGCGACCGAGGAGCGGACGCCGGCTCGATGCAGCAGCTCACCGGCGGGGCCGGACACACGGCTGTAGTCGTCGACCCTGGCCGAGCGGCCGGTCTGCCACACCGCGGCGGTCACCCCCGGCTCCTCGAGCTCCCAGGTGGTCCCGGCGGGTATCGCGTCCGCCTCCGCGCCCGCCGCGACCACCAGCTCCGCCCGGCCGACCGGGCCGAACCGGACCATCGTGGTGATGTCGGCCCCGAGCAGTGTGCCAACCTCCTCGGCGACGCGGGCGAACAGCTCGTCCGGGGAGACCCCGCGGGCGACGAGGGTGGCCACGCGCCGCAGCGCCGCCTGCTCGGCGGCCAGCGCCGCCAGGTCGTCGCGGTTCCGCTCCAGTGAGTCCGCCATGTCGTTGAACGCCCGCTCCAGCCGCCCGATCTCGGCCACACCGGTCGCCGGCATCCGCGCGCCGAGGTTCCCGCCGGCGAGCCGGACCGCCATCTGCGAGGCCCGCAGGACCGGCTGGACGATGGCACGGGTGAGGTATCCGGCGAAGATGAGCACCAGCAGCAACGCGACCACCAGCCCGCCGACCGCGGCGGCCACCGCCCGGCGTGCCGCCTCGTCCGACCGCCCCTGGCTGGCCTGGGCCAGGCTGCGTTCGGTGGCGATGAAGGCGTCGAACTGGACCCGCATGGCGTCCACGCGCCGCTTGCCGTCCGCGGTGGCGGTGATGCTGCGGGCGGCAGGGTCGCCGCGCCGCGCCGCCTGCACCAGGGGAGCCGCGTACTGCTCGACATAGGAGCCCGCCGCCTGGGCGAGCTGCCGGGCCGTGCGCCGCTGGTCGGGATTGGCGGCCGACTGCCGCTCCAGCTCGGCGGCGCGGGTCGGGAGGCTCCTGCGCGCGTTGTCCCAGGGCTCCAGGAACCGGGCTTCCCCGGTCAGGATGAAGCCGCGGACGCCCGTCTCCAGGTCGATCACCAGCCGCTCGAGCTCGTTGGCGATGGCGAGCACCTCCTCGGAGTCCCTGGCGGCGCGGGCGGCCGCGCGCAGGTCGGCGACGGCCACCAGCAGGACGGCGAAGGTGGCGCCCAAGACCAGCATGAGCAGGCCGCTGGCCAGCAGCATCCGGCCGGTCAACCCGCCCCTGAGGCGCGCTGCCGGCGCAGGGGCCGCGGCGCTGGGCCGCGTCGCCGTGCTCACCAACCCAGGCTAGCCCAGACCGGCCGGCATGCCCATGCCCGCAGCGGTCGCCTGGCGCCGGCTACAAGCCGGGCCAGGAACATGAGGGTGTGGGTTGCGCTCGCGACGGTGTCAGGCCGTCTGGATACTCGCCCGCCAAGGATCGTCCGGCGGCGGCGGTTGGGCATCGCAGCCAGCCGCCATCTTGCCCTCCGGCTGGCCAGAAGCCACAGATGGCGGCTGGCTGCGATGCCGCCGGCCCACCAACGGCGCAACCCTCGAAGCGAAACGGGCGGTCGACCGGCCGCCCAAAGGAACAACAAGGAGGTGACTCTGATGCGGCCATGGACCCGTCTGCAGGACTGGGCCACGTTGTTCGCCGGCCTGTACGCGGCGCTGTCGCCGATCTGGGTCAGCACCACTGGTGAGCGTGACGCCTTCTGGGCGCTGATCGCGCTGGGTGTCCTGCTCGCCGTGACGTCGCTGTTCTCGCTCGGCATGCCCGGCGTTGTGGCGACTGAGTGGCTCGCCGCGCTGTTCGGGGTGCTGCTGTTCGTCGCCCCGTGGGTGCTCAGCTACACCGACCGGGTCGGTGCCTCGTGGACCTCGTGGGTTGTCGGGGCGATCGCGGCGGTGCTTGGCGGCTTCACCGGATTCAGCATGTCGGCCGGCAACCGGCCGGGCGGGGAGGCAATCCAGCCCTAGCCTAGCTCCGCCAACGGGACCGGCCGCCGGCGGCCGGTCCCGTTGGCATCCTCGACCATGGCCCTGCCGTGCGGCGTCAGCGGCGGTACAGCCAGCCGTGCGCGGCGTCCCAGGCGTCGAGCTCCTGGTCGACCTCTGGGAAGAGCTCCTTGCAGAGGGCGGCGCAGCCATGAAGGTCCGCGCGGCACACGCCCCATTGCCTGCACGGGCACGGGTCCCACCGGGAGGACTCGTAGGACCCCGTGGCGATCGGTTCGGCCGGCGCCTGGGCCTGCGTGGGGTCGGCCGGCGCCGGTGACTTGCCACGACGGTTGCGGCCGGCGGCGCGGTCGTGCCGATCGGGCCGGACCGGGGCGTCGGGCAACGCCGAGCAGGCGAGGTCGCTCTGCAGGGCTCGGCTGAGCAGCGCAGCGTAGAAGTACTCGAACATCGGGGCTCCTCCCGGCAGCGGGGTGCGGGTCGCCTGTGCCGTGAGGATGCCGTCGCCGCGGGCTGATGTCTGCCCGGCCAGCGCCCGTTCGGACTCCCGGCGGGCTGCCAAGTTGCCGTGCCTGCTAGCCGGTAGCGCGGTACGGCCGCCTCGGGGTCCGGCGGTCCCGGCAACGCGCTGCAGCCGCAGGCTGGTCCATAATCCGGACCATGACGACGATGTTGCGGTTGCCGTGCAGGACCGGTTCCAGGTCGGGGAGGTGACCACGGCCATGACGGGGCTTCGGGTGGTTCTGGCCGAGGATGATGTCCTGTTGCGGGAGGGGCTGGCCAGCCTGTTGGAGCGGTCGGGGTTCGAGGTGGTCGGCCAGGCCGGCGATGCCACCCAGCTCCTGACCCTGGTCGGTGAGCAGTCGCCCGAGCTGGTGGTGGTCGACATCCGCATGCCCCCGACCCACAGCACCGAGGGCCTGGTGGCGGCCCGGCAGATCCGCCAGGAGCACCCCGAGACCGGCATCCTGGTTCTGTCGGCCCATGTCGAGGTCGAGCACGCCATGGAGCTGCTGGCCGGCGGCCAGGGGGTCGGGTACCTGCTCAAGAGCCGGGTCACCGACGTGGAGGAGTTCATCGACACCCTGGGGCGGGTGGCCAGGGGTGGGTCGGTGGTGGACCCGGGGCTGGTGGCGGAGCTGGTGACGGCCCGCCACCGCGACGACCCGCTGGACGCGCTCAGCGCCCGCGAGCGCGAGGTGCTGGCCCTGATGGCCGAGGGCCGCTCCAACGCCGGCATCGCCCGGCGGCTGTGGGTCACCGAGGGCACCGTGGAGAAGCACGTGCGCAGCATCTTGACCAAGCTGACGCTGGCCGAGGCCGAGGACGACCACCGGCGCGTCCTGGCGGTGCTCACCTTCCTCGACTCCCGCTGACCGCGCCTGCAGGGAGTGACCTGTAGCGGCGGCACGGGATTCCAGCCAGCCGCCAGGGGAGATGGCCGCTGGCCGTGAAGACACCGGCGCGTCGTGGCGCGACCCTTGATGCACGACAAGGAGGGTGTGCCATGACAGCGTCGGCAACCGACCGGGCCCCGGGCACCGCGACCCTCGAGCCCCGGACGCGCCCGCACCGGACCGGACCGAGCTGGGTGCGGATCTGGCCGCGGCTCCTGACCTTGGTGGCGCTCACGGCCACGCTGGTCCGGGCCGGCTGCAGCACGACCACCACCGCCAGCTCGTCGGGGCCAACCTCCGGGCTGGACGTGAAGCCGTCCGCGGTGGCCCTCCAGCAGCAGTTCGTCCAGGTCGTCAAGCAGGTCGGCCCCTCGGTGGTGCTCATCCAGACCAGCGAAGGGCTGGGCTCGGGCATCGTCTTCGACGCCAGAGGCGACGTCGTCACCAACCACCACGTGGTCGACAACGCCGACGCCTTCCGGGTCACCCTGGCCAACGGCCGGCAGTACCGGGCGCGGCTGGTGGGCAGCTTCCCAGCCGACGACCTGGCCGTGCTGCACATCGACGCCGGCGGGCTGCCGCCGGCCGCCGGAGCCGGGATCCGCGCCGGGGAGCTGATCACCGCGGTCGACGGTACCGCCACGCCCGACCCGGCCACGCTGACCGACGTGCTGGCCGGGCTGGACCCCGGCCAAGCGGTCACGGTCGCGCTCGCCCGCCCCGACGGGGCCGGACACACGGTGCGGGTCGCCCTCGGCCAGTTCCCGGGCTGAACGACGTGGAAGGAGAACCGATGAGCACCACCATGCGGGCGGGCCGGTCGACGCGGCACCACACCGGCCCGGCCCGGTCGGGCCCGCCGCCCGAGCGGCCGTCCGGCCCGGCTCCGCCGCCCCCGCCGCCCCCGCCGCGCTGGCGGAGCTGGCTGCTGCCGATCGGGCTGCTGCTCAGCCTGGTGCTCTTCCTGCTCCCGATCCCGTCAGCCGGCAAGGTCGAGCAGCTCAGCTACTCCCAGCTGAAGAGCGACATCGCCGCCGGACAGGTCAGCTCGGTCGCGCTCGGCCCGGACGGCGCCATCTCGGGCACGCTCAAGGACGGCACCAAGTTCACCTCCAGCTACCCGACCAACCTCCAGGACCCCCAGTTCGCTCGGCTCCTCGACCAGCACAACGTGCAGGTCACCACCCAGGCGGCGCAGACCTCGATCGGGTCGTTGCTGCTCAACCTGCTTCCCTTGGCCCTCATCCTGGGGCTCTTCCTGTGGACGGGTCGTTCGGCGCGTCGGCAGTTGGCGGGGATGGGGGGCCTTGGGGGGATCGCTCGGGCGCGCTCTAGGGTGTTCGACGCCGAACGCCCCGACACCGGCTTCGCCGAGGTGGCCGGCTACGAGGGGGCCAAGCGCGAGGTGTCGGAGGTGGTCGACTTCCTCAAGCACCCCAACCGCTACCGGCGGGCCGGGGCGGTGGGCCCCAAGGGGGTGCTGATGGTCGGGCCTCCCGGGACCGGCAAGACCCTGTTGGCCCGGGCGGTGGCCGGGGAGGCCCAGGTGCCCTTCATCTCGGTCACCGGGTCCAGCTTCGTGGAGCTGTTCGTGGGGGTGGGGGCGGCCCGGGTCCGGGACCTGTTCACCGAGGCCCGCAAACGCGCCCCCTCGATCGTGTTCATCGACGAGATCGACGCCATCGGGCAGCGTCGGGGGGGCCAGGTCGTCTCCAATGACGAACGCGACCAGACCCTGAACCAGCTGCTGTCGGAGCTGGACGGCTTCGACGGGGCCACCGGGGTGGTGGTCATGGCGGCCACCAACCGCCCCGAGGTCCTGGACCCGGCCCTGTTGCGGCCGGGCCGCTTCGACCGCCAGGTGGTCATCCCCCTGCCCACCCAGACCGAGCGCCGGGCCATCCTGGCCGTCCACGCCAACGGCAAGCCGCTGGGTCCGGATGTGGTGCTGGACGTGGTCGCCCGAGCGACCCCAGGGTTCTCGGGGGCGGACCTGGCCAACCTGGTCAACGAGGCGGCCATCTTCGCGGTCCGGGCCGGCCGGGCGGTCATCTTGGCCGTCGACTTCTCCGAGGCCCGGGACCGGATCCTGTTGGGGCGGCGCGACGCCACCAACGCGTTGTTGCCCGCCGAGCAGCGGGCGGTGGCCGTGCACGAGTCCGGCCATGCGATCGTGGCCGCGGTCTCAGAGCACGGGGATCCGGTGGCCAAGGTGACCATCCTGCCCGCCGGCCAGGCCCTGGGGGTGACCGAACAGCTCCCGATCGACGAGCGCCACCTCTACAGCGAGGGGTATCTGCGTGACAGCCTGGCCATTCGGATGGGGGGGCGGGTGGCCGAGCGGCTGGTGTTCGGGCAGGGCTCGACCGGGGCGGCCAACGACCTGGCCGCCGCGACCGAGCTGGCCACCCGGATGGTGCGCGAGTTCGGCATGAGCCCGACCCTGGGGCCGGTCGGGTTCGCCTCGGCCAGCCCGCTGTTCCTGGGGGCCGAGGAGGTCCGCAGCCGCCCCTATGCCGAGGCCACCCAGCGGGTGATCGACGAGGAGGTGGCCGGGCTGTTGCGCCAGGCCGAGGGGCGGGCCACCGCCCTGCTGGGCGACCACCGCCAGGCCCTGGATCGCCTCACCGAGCTGCTGTTGGAACGCGAGACCATCGACGGCACCGACCTGGACCAGGTCCTGGGCCGCAGCCCCAGCCCCCAACCCATCGCCACCACCAACCACCCCACCACCACCAGGGAGCCAGGGAAGGAGCCACCGCGAGGGGGCGAAGGGAAGGTGTTACAGAATGCACGCCAGTGACGCTGTCGCGGTGACAGCGCATGACCGTCGCCGCCGATTCTGGCCGGCGAACGCGCTCCTGACGCTCGGGGCCTGGCTGGTGGTCTCGCCGCTGGTGCTGGGCACCCTGCAGGTCACCGCGGGCGTGGTCGTCGTCGTTTCCAGCGGGGTGGCCCTGATCATCCTGTCCGTCTGGCTGCGGAGGGGCCGCAATCCGGTCCCGCCGCTGCTGGTCGCGCTGGCCTTCGGCGGCTGGTTGTTGCTGGCCCCGTCGCTGTGGGAGTTCGCAGACGGGTGGGACGCCTGGCCGCTGGTCCCGATCCCACCTTCGGAGATCGTCGAGCCGACACGGGCCATGGTGGCCCGGGCCGAGTGGAACTCGATCCTGGCCGGGCTGCTGGCCCTTGCGCTGGCCGGTTCAGTGCTCGCGGCCGGGCGGCGCCGGAAGGGTCGCCCGGCTCGCTCCGGCAGAGCGCACCGGCAGCAGGTCCAGGGTCCGAACGGGCGACGGTGAGAGCAGGTCGACTCCTGCCCCGGCTGGCTGGCCTACCGTGCCCTGCGCGCGCACGGGACGATCTGATGCGGACAACCTCATGACCTGGCTCGCCGACCCCATCCTCCGCCTGGCCGGTCCGCTGGTGCTGGTGGTGGTGCTCACCCTGCCGGCGCTGGAGGCCTCGACGCTGCTGGGGCTCGTCGTCCCGGGCGAGCTCGCCCTGGTGCTCGGCGGCCTGCTCGCCCACCAGGGCCAGGTGCCGCTGTGGGCGGCCGTGGTGGCCGGGGCGGCGGGCGCGGTGGCAGGCGACTCGGCCGGGTACGCCGTCGGCCGCCGGCTCGGGAAGCGGCTGCTGGGGCACCTGCCGCACCGGCTGGTCGAGCCCCGCCAGGTCGGGCGGGCCACGGCGCTCCTGCGCCGGCTGGGTGGCCGGGCGGTGTTCGTCGGCCGCTTCGCCGCGGGATTGCGGGCCCTGGTGCCGGGCCTGGCCGGGGTCGCGGGTGTGCCCTACCGTACCTTCGCGGCGTGGAACGTGGCCGGGGGCGTGCTCTGGGCAACCGCGTTCGTCCTGCTCGGCTTCGCCGCCGGGCCGGCCTGGCGCACCGTCGAGCGGGTCGCCGGTCAGGCCGGCCTGGCCCTGCTCGGCGCGATCGGCGCCGCCGCCGCGGCGGCGCTGCTCCACCGCCGGCACCCCGGTCGCCGCGGCCGGCCCGCATCCGAGCGGCCGGGCGACCGCTGAGGGCGCGGGCAACCGCCGGTCGTCGGCGCTGGGGACAGGTCCGCAGCCCGTTCACCTCCACGTACGCCACTCACGACCTCCCGTGTCCACAAGGGCCGATCCAACGATCGTCCCGCAGCGACATCGCGGCATCGCGGCCAGCCGCCATCTCGTCTTCCGGTCAGCCGGAACCACAGATGGGGGCTGGCTGCGATGCCGCCTCGGCTGCCGGCGGCGCACCCTTCAACCAGCAGGGGTGGACACCCCGAGGAGGAGCGATGGGGGAGCAACCGTGCCGCGAGGCGGCAACCGGTAGAGGTTCAAGCTGACCCCCCCGTTGGAGGTCGTCATCGGCACCTGTATCGGTTAGCCTCGACTGAGACCCGTGAGATGGGACCTGGTGGTGTGATGCCGCCGATGCCTCGCTGGCTGAGCGGGCTCCTGGCGACCGTGGTGCTGGTGGCGGCGGTCACTGGATTGCTCATGCTGGTCGAGCCGCACGTTCCGCCGCTGAGCCTGTCGGTGCTCTATCTGCTCGCGGTCGTGCCGGTCGCCATCGTCTGGGGTGTCAGGCAGGCGATGGTGGCGTCGCTGCTGTCGACGACGGTGTTCGCGTACCTGTTTCTGCCTCCGCGAGGCAGCCTCGAGGTCGAGGACCCACGGTCTCTGCTGGTGCTGGTGGCGCTGCTGTTGACGTCGGTCGTGGTCGGCGAGCTGGCGGCGCGGTTGCGGCGAAGGGCACGGGAGTCAGCGCGGCTGGCCGAGGAGCAGGCGGCGCTGCGGCGGGTCGCGACCCTGGTCGCCCAGTCGACCGCTCCCGCGGAGGTCTTCGAGGCCGTCACCCGCGAGGTCGGCCTGCGCTCGGGCGCGGATCTGGCGCGCATGGAACGGTACGAGGCCGACGGCACGGTGACCGGCGTCGCCCGCTGGAGCCGCGAGGACGACCCTCTGGCGGTCGGCACGCGCATCCCGCTCGAGGGGGTGAGCATCGCCGCGCTGGTCAGGCGGACGGGTCGTCCGGTGCGGGTGGACAGCTTCTCCCAGGCCTCCGGTCCGATCGCGGAGGAAGCCCGGGCGCTCGGGATCCGCTCGTCGGTCGGCTGCCCGATCGTGGTCGGAGGGCGGCTGTGGGGGGCGATCGCGGCGTCGTCCAAGCGCGAGACGCCGTTCCCCCCGGGCACCGAGTCGCAGATGGCGGACTTCACCAGGTTGGTGGCCACGGCGATCGCGAACGCCGAGAGCCGTTCGGCCCTGACCGCCTCCCGCGCCCGGGTGGTCGCCGCCGCCGACGAGACCCGGCGCCGCATCGAGCGGGATCTCCATGACGGCATCCAGCAGCGACTGGTCTCGCTCGGACTGGAGCTGCGGATGGCCCAGTCGGAGGCGGCGGCGACCGCCCCGGAGTTGGGCCAGGAGCTCAGCCGGATCGCCGAGGAGCTCAAGGGGGCGATCGACGGCCTGCGGGAGATGTCGCGGGGGATCCACCCGGCCATACTGTCGGAGGGTGGACTGGGCCCGGCGCTGCGGACCCTGGCGCGCCGCTCGGCGGTACCGGTCGAGCTCGAGCTTGGGGCCGAGGAGCGGCTCCCCGAGTCGGTGGAGGTGGCGGCCTACTACGTGATCTCGGAGGCGCTGACCAACACCGCCAAGCATGCGCGCGCCTCGCACGCGCGGGTGGCGGTCCAGCAGCGCGACAGCGTCTTGTGGCTGTCGGTCGGCGACGACGGCGTCGGTGGCGCCGAGCCGGCGCGAGGGTCGGGACTGATCGGCCTCCGCGACCGGGTGGAGGCCCTGGGCGGGTCGATCCAGGTCACCAGCCGCCCCGGGGAGGGGACCGTGATCGCCGTCGAGCTGCCGCTGCGGCCGGCCTGACTTGACCGAGACCGAGGACGCCAGCCTCCGGACCGTGGTTGTCGCGGTGGCCACGAGCCTGCCAACCGCCGTGGCCTCCTGGTCGCCGAGGCAGGCGGACGGCGGTCAGGGTGGCCGCCGGGCTGGCGGTGGCGAAGGGGGAGCGGCCCTCGACCGCGGCGTACAGGGCGGTACCGACCCGCAGCCGATCAGGTGGGCAGCAGGCCCCACCGGCCAAGGATCGCCGGTGCCACCGCCAGGACCAGCCCGAGCAGCAGCGGCGCCCCGACCAGCCCGGCCACCGCCGACCACCACCCCAGCCGGTGGCGCCGATGGAACCACACCGCCAGCACCCCGAACGACGCCGCCCCGGCGAGGAAGAACAGCACATACAGGACCGCCCTGGCGGTCACGCCACCGGCGGCGGTCCAGGCCGCCGACGGCGCCAGCAGACCACCCGCATCGGCACCGAAGGCGACCGCCGGCGCCACGGCCAGCCACGCGCACGGCCGCGGCGGTCACCGGCGGCGGCGTCGCGGTCTGGTGGCTGATGGCTGGTCATCGTCGTCTCCGAAGCGGTGTCTCCAAACCCGAGCGGCTCGCCGGGCAAGACAGGGTCTTGGTGCGATCGTCCTTCCGGATGGCCGCCGCCATCACGTCCTGTATAACGACCGTCGGCTCAGGATGGAGCGCGCGATGCGGAAGCCAACATCGTCGATGTGGAAGCTCGGGTGGCTGCGGCGCCGCACCGAGGCCCGGCAGCTCCAGGGCTCGTCGAACCACCCGCCACCACGGAGCACCCGATAGGCGCCGTAGACCTCGGCATCGTAGAGGTCCCAGCACCACTCCCAGACGTTGCCCAGCATGTCGTACAGGCCCCATGCGTTGGGCTGCCTGCCGCCCACCTCATGCATCCGCCCATGCGAGTTGCCGCGATACCACGCAATCTCATCCAGTGGTCCGTACCGCGCCCCGGTCGTACCGGCATGACAGGCGTGCTCCCACTCGGCCTCGGTCGGTAGCCGGTACCCGTCAGCGGACGGGTCCCACTTGGCCCCCTGGACGTCGGCATGGACGCGATAGGCGGGCGCCAACCCCTCGCGTTGAGACAGGGCATTGCAGAACCGGACCGCGTCCAACCACGAGACGCTCTCGACGGGTAGCTGCTCGCCTTGGGCGGTGCTCGGCCGCTGGCCGGTGACCTGCGCGTACCGCGCCTGGGTGATCGGGAACGCTGCGAGCTGGTAGGGCGCGAGCTCCACCGACCAGCTCCGCCCGGTTCGCCGGTCCGAGAGGGTCACCTGCCCAGGCGGGATGGTGATCATCTCGCTGCCTGCGCTCGCGTCCATGGCAGGCGATCCTAAGCGGGTGGTCAGAAGTTCTGCCTGTTACCGTGGCTCCTGGTGTGGGATCGGCGGGTCAGGTCGGACCCCGGCTGGCGTGACCGATGGGGACGTCAGCGCCAGCCCGACGATCATCGATGCCGCGGCGGCAAGGGCAGGCGCCAAGTGCCACAGGTCGGTGTAGCCGACGAACCCGTGAACGCCGATCGCGGCCGCCAACCCGACGCTGCCGGAGACGAGCATCGCCTCCCACAGTGCCCTGGTGGGCGGGGAGCACCACAGGCAGAAGAACGCCGTCAATCCCAGGGTGAACACCGCTCCTCCGAACCCGGCCCGAT
>Ga0081538_10003180_pt1 | contig 15595 bp, 22 predicted proteins | sample TabmetS5T2R1_FD_71022 | JGI IMG/M metagenome (GOLD analysis project Ga0081538, IMG submission 71022) | Tabebuia heterophylla rhizosphere microbial communities from the University of Puerto Rico - S5T2R1 | ecosystem: Host-associated > Plants > Roots > Rhizosphere ... | reverse complement strand
GAGGGGGCGCAGGGGGTCGCCGTCTTCGCCAGCCAGCCGGTCGATCTCTTCGAGACCCTCAGGCTCCCGCGCTCCGTGCGCAGCCGCGTAGCGATCGGGCACGCCCCGCTGGTCGGGCCGCTGGCACGGCTGGCCCGGGGCGAACGTTGGTGCGTCGCGCTCGTCAGCCGCCGGGACGCTCGGATCTTCCGCGGTTCGCCCGACGGCCTGCGCGAGATCGAGCAGATCCACGACCTGGTCTTCGGGCAGCACGATCAGGGTGGCTGGTCGCAGGCGCGCTATCAGCGGGGCATCGAGAAGGAGAAGGACGACCACCTGAAGAACACCGCCGAGGCCCTGATGCGCCATTTCAAGCGGCGGCCGTTCCAGCGCCTGATCACCGGCGGTCCCCGCGAGGTGGTGGCCGACTTCGAGCAGAAGCTCCACGGCTATCTGCGGGAGCGCCTGGCGGGGCGCATCGAGGTCGACGTGGACCGCGCAACGCCGGAGCAGGTGCTACAGGCAGCCCAGCCGCGCTTCGACGAGCTCGAGCGCGAACGCGAGTCCGAGGCGCTCGAGCGGCTCGGCGAACGCGGCGCGTGGGGGCTGGGGGAGGTGCTGCGCGCGCTGAACGAGCGCCGTGTGGAGACGCTCCTGCTCGACGAGCAGTTCTCATCGCCGGGCGCCCAGTGTCCCGAGTGCGGTTGGCTGGGTCCGCCGGAGGAGAAGCGCTGCCCGGCCGACGGCACGGCGCTCATGGCCCTCGACGATCTCACCGACGCGGCGATCGAGCTGGCGCTTCAGCAGTCCGCGGGCCTGCTTGCGGTGCGCCACAACCCCGATGCGTTGAGCGCCCACGGCGGGGTTGCCGCGCTTCTCAGGTTCTAGGACTCAGCGCACTCTGCTGCTCTGCCGGGACGGGCTCCCCGTGCTCGAGGGCGGCCCGCAGGGCGTCCCGGAGCGCGCGCTGCTGGTCGGGCGACAGCGCGGCGATCTCGGGCGGCGGTTGGCTCAGCTGCCGCCAGGCGGCCTCTCGGACCCGCTCGCCCTTCTCGGTGAGCGCGAGGAGCTTCACGCGCCGGTCATGCGCGGCCGGGCGGCGCTCGATCAGCCCGCGCGCCTCCAGCCGGTCGACGATGCCGGTCACGTTCGAGGCGTCGCAGAACAGCTTCCCGGCCAGCGAGCTCATGGGCAGCTCCGCGCCGGGCTCGATCACGCGCAGGGCGTGCAGCTGCATCGGAGCAAGGCCCAGTCCCTGCGCGAAAGCGAGGAACCGGGGCTTGTGGGCCTGCGTGATCCGCCAGAGGAGCTCCCAGGCCTCCTTGGCGGGATCGTTGGTCGGCGACATGGTCGAGGCGCATCATAGTAGAACGACTAGATAGTCCACAACTTCAAGTTTTTGCTGCTAGGGTGCCCGCACATGAGCACGGCGGCAATTGAGACACGCGGCCTCGTACGCGAGTTCAAGAAGGGGCCGCGTGCCGTCGACGGGATCGACCTGCGGGTGGAGCCCGGAGAGGTCTACGGGTTCCTCGGCCCCAACGGCGCCGGCAAGTCCACGACGGTTCACGTGCTCACCACCTTGCTACCTCCCACATCGGGGACGGCGCGCGTGGCGGGCCACGACGTCGTAAGCGAGGGCGAGGCGGTCCGCGCGGCGATCGGGGCGGCCCTGCAAGAGGCGGCGCTCGACCCCTTCCTGACCGGACGCGAGCATATGAAGCTTCAGACGGCCCTTCACGGCATGCGGGGCGAGGACGGACGGCGGCGCGGCGACACGCTGCTCGAGCGGGTGGGCCTCACCGAGGCCGCGGATCGAAAGGTGCGCGGCTACTCGGGCGGGATGAAGCGCCGGCTCGATCTGGCGCTCGCGCTGGTGCACCGCCCGCGCATTCTGTTCCTGGACGAGCCCACCACTGGCCTCGACGTGCAGAGTCGCAGCGCGCTCTGGGCGGAGGTGCAGCGGCTGGCCTCCGACCGCGGCGTGACCGTATTCCTCACGACGCAATACCTCGAAGAGGCCGACGTGCTCGCGGACCGGGTCGGCATCATCGACCACGGACGGATTGTCGCCGAGGGAACGCCCGATGCGCTCAAGGCCGAGATCGGCCGTCCGAGCGTCGAGGCCGTGCCCGCCGATCCCGAGGACCTCGCGCGAACCAGGGAGGTGCTGGCCCGCTTCGGCGAGGCGGTGGCGGCGTCGCCCAAGGGCGCCGCGGTGCGCCTCTCGGGAGGTGACGCCCAGCTTGCCGAGGTCGTGCGGGCGCTCGACGACCAGAACATCAGCGCAGAGCACCTCCAGCTGCACGCGCCGACGCTCGACGACGTCTTCCTCGCCAAGACCGGTCGTTCGCTCGAGGGCGCCGGCGACCGCGGTGAGGAGGAGGAGGCCGCCCCGGCGGACGCGGCCAGGGGCCGGGAACGGCTGGCAGGACAGGAGGCATGAGCCGCTCGACGCTCGCGCTCCAGGTGGGCATGCTCGCCCGCCGCTCCGTGATTCGCACGTTCCGCCAGCCGGCCATGATCGTGCCCGCGCTGCTGTTCCCGCTGATGCTGCTCGCGATAAACAGCAGCGGGCTCGACTCGGCGACCAACCTGCCCGGCTTCCCCACGGACTCCTACTTCCAGTTCGCTCTCGCGATCGCGTTCGTTCAGGGGGCCCTGTTCTCGGCCAACAGCGCCGGCACAAACGTCTCGGCCGACGTGGAGACCGGCTTTCTGAATCGGCTCTCCCTCACGCCGCTCCGGCGGGTGGCGCTGCTGCTCGGTCAGCTCGCAGGCATCCTCGCGCTCGGGCTGATCCAGGCGCTGACCTTCCTCGGCGTGGGGGTCGTCTTCGGCGCGGGGATCGAGGCCGGCATTGCCGGTGCGCTCGTGATCGTGGCGCTGTCGCTCCTCATCTCGCTCGGCTTCGGCTGCATCGGCGCCTTCGTGGCGCTGCGCACGGGCTCCGGCGAGGCCGTGCAGGGCATCTTCCCGCTGCTGTTCGCGGCGCTATTTCTCTCGTCGATGGCGCTCCCGCGCGACCTGATCGAGAACGACTGGTTCCAGACCGTCGCCGACTGGAACCCGGTCTCCTACATGCTCGAGGGCATCCGCTCGCTCGTGATCAGCGGCTGGGACGGAGAGGCGCTGGCGCTCGGCTTTGCATGCGCGGGCGGCGTGGCGCTGATCGCGCTGGCGGCCACTACCTCCGCCCTCCGGACGAGGATGGCGCGCACATGAGCCGCAGCGGCTTCATATCGGTGGCGCTGGCGGTGGGCCGGCGGAACGTGCACAACTACTTCACGAACCCGGCGATGATCGTCCCCGGCCTGCTGTTCCCGATGTTCTTCTTCACCGCCTTTGCCGGCGGCCTGTCGCGGGTGGACTCCGTGCCCGGCTTCGACTACCCGGCCGGCTACACGGCGTTCGTGTACGGTTTCGTCCTGCTCCAGGCGTCGGCGTTCGGCGGCATCTTCACGGGCTTCTCGATCGCGCGCGACTTCGAGTCGGGCTTCTCGCGCCGGCTCATGCTCGCCGCGTCTCGGCGCAGCGGAATCATCGCCGGCTACTGGATCGCGGCAATCACGCGCGCAATGTTCAACATCCTCGTGATCACCGTGGTGGCGCTGGTTGCCGGCCTCGAGATCGCGGGCGGCCCGCTCGACCTGGTCGGGCTGTACACGCTCGCACTGCTGGTGAACCTGGGTGCGGTGCTCTTCGGCAGCGGCGTGGCCATGCGGCTGCGCACCATGCAGGCCGGGCCGGCGATGCAGGTGCCCGCGTTCCTCGTCCTGTTCCTGGCGCCCGTCTGGGTGCCGTACGACCTCCTGGTCGGCTGGGTGCACGCCGCCGCGACGGTGAACCCGACCACGCTCGTGCTCGAGGCGGGCCGCGGGCTCATCGCCGGTGACCCGACGAAGGTGCTCCCCGCCTTCGCGGCGGCCCTCGGCGTGGCGGCGGTCAGCGTGCTCTGGGCGCGCGGCGGACTGCGAAGCGCCGAGCGCGCCGCCTGACGGCGGGCGATACGCTGCCGACATGGCGGACGAGGTGGGCGACGTCGTCGAGGGCGACGGCTACGCGCTCGGCAACATCGACGCGCTGGCCGAGGGCCCGGGCTTCCGCAAGGTCCGCCGCGCGCTGGGCGTCACCGAGTTCGGGGTCAACGCGATCGAGCTCCCGCCGGGCTACGAGACCGGCCGGCACTATCACGAGCGCCAGCAGGAGCTGTACTTCGTCCACCGAGGCCGGATCGAGATCACTTTCAACGACGAGGCCACGCACGTTCTCGGTGCCGGTGGCGCCGCGCGCGTGGACGCGGCAACCGTTCGCAAGATCAAGAACGTGGGCGACGAGCCCGCCGTATACCTCGCGGTGGGCGGCGCGGGCGGCTACGTCGGACGCGACGGCAAGCTGCCCGAGGGCGAAACGAGCCGCTTCGGCCGATCCGCTTGAAGCCGGTTCGGGTCGGCTGCTCGGGTTGGAACTACGACGACTGGCGCGGCCGCCTGTATCCGGAAGGGCTCGGCAAGGCGCGCTGGCTCAGTCGCTATGCCGAGGAATTCGACACAGTCGAGGTCAACTCGACCTTCTACCGCCTGGCCTCGCGGGACGCCGTGGCCCGTTGGCTTCGGCAGACCCCGCCCGGTTTCCTCTTCGCCCTGAAGGCCAGCCGCTACCTGACGCACATCCGGCGCCTGCGTGACCTCGACCAGGGGATCAGGCGCTACTACCAGAGCATCGAGCCGCTCGTCGAGTCCGACAAGCTCGGCCCGATCGTCTGGCAGCTGCCGGCGAACTTCCACCGTGACGACGAGCTGCTGAACGGAGCGCTCGCCGCGCTGCCCCCGGGCCGCCACTGCTTCGAGTTTCGCCATGAGAGCTGGTTCAAGCCCCAGGTCTATGACCTCCTCGGCCGGCACGGCGCGGCACTCGTGATAGCCGATCACCCGAAGTGGCCGTTCCAGGCGCGAAAGCTGACCACGGACTGGACCCTGCTCCGCCTCCACCACGGCCATCGCGGCCGGCGCGGCAACTACTCCCAGCGCGAGCTCGAGGAGTGGGCGCGCCGCATCGCCCAGTGGCGCCGCCGCGCCGAAGTGCTCGTCTACTTCAACAACGACTGGGAGGGCTTCGCGGTCGAAAATGGCCGCTCGCTCAGGCGGCGCCTGGCGGGGTGACCGCGTAGGGACCTACCCCTCCACCCCGGTCTCGTGATGCGCTGCTCCGACGGGCTTCGACTCCGGCGAGCCCCGCTGTCTCAGGTAGACCGCGAAGATGGCCAGCGAGCCGACCGCGAGGAACTCCGACTGCCAGTTCTGGAGGGTCCTCTCCCAGAAGTTCGCGCTGCCGAGGTACTCGGGCCAGGAGAGGGTCTCCATGTGATGGTCGAGGCGCTCGGCGTTGTACTCGGTCACACCCGTCAGCGACTGCGCGAGCCAGGTGCCGATCCAGATCGCGGCCATCACGAGCAGGAGCGAGTTCTCGTACACGCGCGTGCGCAGGCCCCCGACCCGGGCCCAGCGAGGGGAGGTTTCGCGGGCGTGCTCGCCGACCATCTGATCCTCGTCCGACTCGCGCCCTTCCTTGCCGAGCTCCTTCGACTCCGGCGACCCGCGCTGGAGCAGCCGGACCGTGAGGAGCGCGAAGAGGGTGAACTGGAGGTACTCGGACTGCCAGTTCTCCATCACGGCCGCGCCGAACGCCGACGAGGTGAGGTAGCGCCAGAGCGAGATGTGTGGATCGCCGTGCATGTCCTGCTCGTCGTTGAACTCCGCCAGCCCCGCGATCGCCTGAAAGACGAGGGCGGCCAGGAACAGGCCCAGAAACGCGAGCGAGAGGCCGTTGTGCTTGAGGAAGCGGCGCACGCGCTAGTTGTGCAGCAGGCCGATCACCGAGAAGTAGGCGATCCCCAGCGTTATCAGGACGAGGTAGACGATGAACACCAACCGCATTTCAGCCCTCCAGCACGCACTCGTAGGGCTGGTCGGGCGAGGTCGGTGTGCAGCCGTCTGCCGTGACCTTCCAGCCCGCCGGTCCCTCGCTCAGGAAGGTGGCGCTCCCGTCGGCGAGCTCGACGGACGCCGACAGCTGGAAAACGCGCGAGGGGCCGGCGGCGGCCCCGCGCGGCAGGTCGAGGCCCAGGATCGCCTCCTCGCAGGATCGCCCCTCGTCCCGCTCGACCGCGCTGGTGGCCGCCGCGCTGAGCTCCCGGCAGGCGGCTCGTCCATCCCCGCGTTCGAGCGCCGCGTGAAATCGCTCCGTGACCGCCGCGGCGTCGCGCTCCTTCTCGCCCGTGCCGCAGCCGGTGAGCGTGGAGCAGGCGAGTGCGAGCATCGCTGTGAGGAGGGCCGCGGCACGCACGCCTGCCTTTCTAGCCGCAGGCGCGGACGCAAGCGGTAGCTCTCCCCGGCGCGAGGGATAGGATCGGGTCGAGCGGTGGGCAGCTCCGGTACAGATCTCACGGGCGAGGACCTCGCGGCGGTGTCGAAGGTGGTCGTCGGCATCCTGAGCGAGTGCTACGGGCGCGGGCCCACGAAGGCCAAGAGCTACGCCGCCGACAACTACATCCTGACGGTGCTCGAGGACTTCCTCACGGAGGCGGAGACGACGCTGCTGAACAGGGGAAGGTCGTCTCTGGTCCGCGACATGCGGGTGGCCTTTCAGGAGGCGATCGCGGAGCGGTTCCGCCGCGAGGTCGGTGAGGCGATCAAGCGTGAGGTGGTTGCCTACCACAGCCAGGTCGTGTTCGATCCGGACCCTCCGCTTGCCTTCGAGATCTTCGTCTTGTCCCCGCCCGAAGGTACGGCGGCACGTCCCCCCTCGCCTTAGCGACGGGGTTCTCGAACGCGGGGCCGTGCCGCCGCACCGTTCTTCTCCCCGGCCAGACGAGAATTACTCGCCACTGGGGGTCGGCCGCACTACCTCGGGCTCCTGCAGCGGGCGGAGATCGAGCTCGGCAGGGCCTTTCGCGAGGTCGGCCGGGGTCACCGCGACGAGCCCGACGTGCATACGATCTGCCTGAAGCTCGCCGCCCAGTGCGACGCGCATGCGGATGGGCTGGACCCGTTCACCGAGCGCTACGGCGAAGGACGCCCCCGACGAGCCGGAGCGGCTCCACTCCGAGCTGTTCAGAGGCACCCGCGGCGGCGGTCTTGGGCTCCTGCGCGACCTGCACGACCTGTACCTGATGGCGCGCGAGTGCGAGATGGCGTGGACGCTTGTGGGACAGGGGGCGCGCGACAACAACCTGCTCGAGATGGTGGGGCGGAGTGCGGGCGAAACGTCCGTCCAGCTCAAGTGGCTGTCGACCCGGATGAAGCAAGCCGCGCCCCAGGCGCTCGTGGTGTCGAAGTGAGCGCCCGGGGCGAGGGCAAGTGTGAGATCAGGCGGCGGCCGCCTCCAGCCGTTTGAGGCCCCGCCGCAGCAGGCGCGAGACGTGCATCTGCGAGTAGCCGATCCGCTCGCCGATCTCGCGTTGGGTCAGGTTGTCCGAGAAGCGCAGCTCGAGCACACTGCGTTCCGCCTCCGGCAGTCCTTCCCACGTGGTGGCGATTGCGTCCCGGGTCTCGACGAGCTCGAACGCGGCGTCCTCGCGACCGAGCAGGTCGATCACTGCGGCCGCTTCGCTGTCGTCGTGGGCGGCCGGAGCATCGAGGGATGCCGGCTCGTAGTTGGCCGCCACCTCCTGGGCCTCCAGCACCTCTTCGACCGAGTAGCCGAGCGAGTCGGCCACCTCGCGGACCTTGGGCGAGCGGCCGAGCTTCTTCGAGAGCTCCTCGCTCTCGCGGCCGACCGCCATCGAACGCTCCTGCAGGTCGCGCGGAACGCGCATGGACCACCCCTTGTCGCGGAAATGGCGCTTCAGCTCGCCGAGTATGGTCGGCGCCGCGTAGCTCGTGAACTTGCTTCCGCGCTCGGGCTCGAAGCGGTCGATTGCCTTGATCAGGCCGACGCTCGCCACCTGCATCAGATCCTCCAGGGACTCGCCCGTGTACGTGTAGCGGAGGGCGAGATCGCGAGCGAGCGGAAGTAGGCGCTCGACGAGCTCCTCCCGGGCGAGAAGGTCGTCCTCAGTGTGGTAGCGGATGAGCAGCCGACGCTCGGACTCCTGAACCTTTACTCGGTCGCAGGTAAGGCGGCGGCGTGGTCGCAGCGCGCTCGGCGCCGCGGGCGTGGCAACGGACATGTGATTGAACCTCCGTCTTGCTTGAAGTGGAGGTCCGCAGCCCGGCCGCCTGTTGGGACCGACCCTCGTCCCTCATGCATCGGGACTGGTGCCGTTCGGGTCCAGCCAAAGACCCGTATGCGTCACCGTAACTAGATGATGTCCGCAATAGGGGTTTCCTAAACCCGCCTGGGACCCGCCGCCCGGGCGCCGCGTAGGGCCGGCAGGACCTCGTCGCCGTAGACCGCGAGGGCCCGCTCGGGGTCCACGCCGGAGCCATTCTGGATGCACACGACCGTGGCGCCCATGCTCTCGACCTCACGCACTCGCTCGGCGTGCTCCTCCGGATCGGAGCTCACTATGTACTGCTCGCGAAACTCGTCGTCCGAGACCTCCGCGTCCGCCTTCTCGAACATCTTCCTCGGGTTGTGCCAGTCGTCCGTGAAGTACTCCTCCGGCATGGTGGCCTTCCACACGCGGGCGCCTTCGAGAGCAGCTTCGTCGTCCTCGGCCCAGGACATCCCAGTCTGAAGGATGATCTCGCCCTGCTCCCTGCCGGCGTCGTCGCAGGCGCCGAGGTATGCGTCGATCAGCTCCGGAGTCGACTCCGGGTCGGCCAACGTCCAGAGACCGTCGCCGAGTCGCCCCGCCACGGCTGCGGCCTGCGGTCCGAAGGCCGAGACGTACACGGGCGGCCGGCGCTCGCCGCGGGTGTGCAGATAGGCGGCCTTCGTTCGGAAGTACCGGCCCCGGTGGTCCAGCCGCTCGCCGTCCAGCAGGGCGTCGATTATCTCGAGGGCCTCCTCCATGCGGCTCACCTGCTCGCCCGTGCCAGGCCAGTCCATCCCACAGGGCGACTCGTTCAGCGACTCACCGGAGCCTATGCCCAGGAAGGCGCGCCCCGGGAACAACTCCTCGAGCGTGGCGGCGAACTGCGCGACGACGGCCGGGTGGTAGCGGTGCACCGGAGCGGTCACACCCGTACCGATCGGTATGCGCTCGGTCGCCTGGCCTATCGCGCCGAGCAGCGTCCAGGCTTGCCCCGAGTGGCCCGGCTCCCACCAGGGCTGGTAGTGGTCGCTGACGTTGAGGCCGTCAAACCCCGCCCGCTCCGCCCGGGACGCCTGCCGGACGAGGGCGGAGGGGGCGAACTGCTCGGTGGCCAGTTGCATCCAATAGCGCATGCCCGGCTCCTACCCGGCGATTCGTCCCGCACTCTGGGGTCGGCGGCCGCCCCGCTCCGTTCTGGGACTGCCTCCCCCAGTTGGTTGACGCTCGTACCTGAACGGGCTAAGGTCCGTCGCCGCTCGCGAGGAGGAGTGCTGATTGGCCTACCTGAATTGCCCGACCTGTCGGTTGACCGTCTATAGCCCCGTACCTTCGGTGACCGCAGAGGAGTGCCCACGCTGCCGGGCCAAGCTCGGCAAGGTCAGCCGCCTCTTCCGCTCGGCGCTCCCGCCGCGTCTGCTCGAGAAGGAGCAGGGCGCGCAGAGGTCGTCCGGCGAGGCCCGCTAGGCCGGTTAGAGGAGTCGGCCGAGAGGGCCGAGATCGAGGTTCAGGTCCTCCTCCGTGAGGCCGAACTCCTCCCTCAGCTCCTCCAGCCGCTTGTCCAGCTCCATGAAGGTTCGTCCGAGCCGCTCGACCTGGTCCTCGGAGAGCGTTCCGCCGTCGATCCGGCGCAGCGCCTGGCGCTCCATGATCTGGCGCAGCAGCTCGACGATCGTCAAGACGAGCTGCGCCAAGCCGCGCTCGACCGACTCCGGGTCGGCGTTCACGCGCCGGGTGAGCGAGTTCTCAAGCCGCGCCCGATCCGGGGCGAACGGGTCGAGCTCCAGCGGCCCCGCCAGGACCTTGTCGTCCCTCATGAGCTCTCCCCGGCGAACGAGTAGGGAGGCCACGGTCCGGTGCAGAGCACGTCGAGCTCGGAGTGTGTTTCCTGCAGGCGCCGCACCAGCGCGACAAAGTCGTCGACCGCGTCCCGGTCCACGAGATACGCGGCGCGCAGCAGCTCCGGGCCGGGATGCAGCACGCTCTCGCGCGCGGCGAGGGCGAGTGGGTCGTGGACCAGGCGGACCTTCGCGACTCGGCGGGCCTTGGCGCTCATGTAGTCGCGCCCGCTCTCGGCGCGGGCGGCCGGGGCCGCTTCGGGCTCGCGTGTCTCGACGCGGACGGCCAGCTCCACCGCCCCGCGCACTCGATCGAGCGAGATGGCGAGCTCGGCTCTGCGTTCCGCGACCGCCTGGGCCGCCGCATGCGCGTCGGGGACGAGCGTGCCGAAGCGGACCGGGAGGAGGTCTCTTTCGGCCATCAGCTTCTCGACGACCTGCTCGTGGCGCCAGAGAGTCTCGGAGGTCACCTCCCGTCGCTCGGCCTCCGCATAGAGCACGGCCAGGCCGTCGCTCTGGACGGCTTGCAGCGGCGGGGCCGGCGGCTTCGGGTCGTCGGTGATCGCATAGAGCTCGATCACAACGCGTGTCCCATCCTCGGCAGGGCGCCCTTCTCCTCCGCGGTCGCCACCGAGCTCACGAGTGCGCGGAGGCCGACGTAGACCAGGTCCACGTCCGCCACCGACAGCGTGATGTCGCCGGCGATCACCACGCCGCCGCCGAGCAGGCGGTCGACGAGGTCGACCAGCGCGACGTCGCGCTCGGCGATGGTGGTCATGCCAGCGCCGGGCCCGCCGCGGCGGCGTCGCGGGGCATGAAGTTGTACGGCGGCCAGGGCCCGGTGAGCTCGAGCCGGACCCCGAGCCCCCGGTGGCGTTCCTGTAGCTCGTCGACAAGCTCGCGCAGTCGCGCGACCTTTGGCGTCTCGACGAGATATGCGCCGTTCAAGAGCATCTCTCCCTCGTGCCCGGAGAGATCCCGGTTCTGGGGAGGATTGAGAACCGCGTCGCTCGCCCAGTCCTGAAGCCGGGCGTGCACGTCGTCGGCGACGCTGACGGCGATGTCGTCGGCCGCCTCGCGCACCTGACGCTCGAGGCGCCGCCTGAGCATGTACGCGCCGCCGGCGCTGCGGGTGTCGAGCTCGTCGGCGAGCGCGTCTGCCTCCGGGGTGCGGGAGCGCGCGGCCGCCTCGAGCGCTTCGCGGTCCACGAGCAGCTTGACGCCCCACTCCTGGTGTCCGTCGAGCACCTCGAGCGCCGCCGTGAGCGCGGGCCGCTGCTCAGCCAGCATGCGCCGCACCGCGTCCTCGTCCTCGAAGATCGTGCAGAGACGCAGGGGGACGATGGTGGCCTCCTCGAGCGTCCGCTCGAGCACCGCCTCGTGACCGCGCGCCACGCGCTCGAGCCACTTGAGGTTGTTCAGGTTGGTGCGCAGCGGCTCCTCGCCGAACTCGGAGAGCGGAACGCGGCTGACCAGCGCGGCGAGGTCCCCGGCATCGACGCGCTCAACCGGATTCGACGCGTCGACGCCCGCCAGGTCCGCCGGGTGAGGAGTGCCCGCACGCAGTACGCAGTAGGTCCAGAGCGCCTCGCCGGACTGCGGCCGCGGCCGAGGGGCAGGCTCGGGGGGCGGTGTCTCTCGTGCCGTGGCGCCGCGCTCGCGATGCCGCAGCGCGCCGCGCACCAGGGCGTCGCGGAGCATCGCGACGGCCTCCGCCTCGGCGCGCGCGAGAAGTGCGGGGGCGCGCTCCGCGGCCCAGCGGGAGAGCTCGTCAGCCACGACGCGGCTCCGACGACGGCGAAGCGTCCTCCGACTCGGATTCGTCACCCATGCCGAGTTGACGCTCGAGGCGCTCTAGCCGCTCGCGAAGCTCGCGGTTCTCGCGCTCAAGGCGGCCGCCGTCGAGCTCGTCGGGCTCGCTCTCCGGCCCGACCTTCTGCAGCGAAGGATCGCCCTCCCACCAGTTGATCCCCATCTCGCGGGCACGGTCCACAGATGCGATGAGCAGGCGCAGCTTGATCGTGAGCAGCTCGACCTCGAGCAGGTTGATCTGGATGTCCCCGGCGATGACGATGCCCTTGTCGAGCACGCGCTCGAGGATGTCGGCGAGGTTCGTCGGTTCCGACGGGCGCCCGGGAAGGCCGGGGGTTCGCCGCACCTGGAGGTTTCGCTCCGGCGCCGTACTCATCCTTCGTCCACCTGGCCGCGCACGAAACGGCGGGTGCGCTTGTAGCCGAGCAGCCCGCCACCGTCGTCGAGCTGGACGACGTAGCTGGCGAGCAAATCGGTCGTGTTCGGAATTCGGGCGAGCTCGACGACGTCCACCGTCACCAGCCAGGCCTCCCCGTCCCACTGGAGACCTGCCACGGACTCCGGCTCGAAACCGGTGAGGTCCGCGATCGTAGTGGCGGCCGCCTCCGTGAGCTCCTTTGCCGAGAGCCGTCCCTCCGGGCGGTCGTCGCCAGACTCCTCGGGCTCGCTAGCCTCGCGGCGCTCCTCCTCCTCGTCGCGCGGCGGGCGTCCATCTTCCTCCTCGACGCGCCTACCGGTCGCCGAGTCCGCCATCGCTCTCACCTCCTCCGAGGCCTCGGGCCTCGATGAGACGCTCCAACAAGGCGTCCTCAGCCGCGGCCAGCTCCTCGTCGTCGATTTCGCCGGCCGCGTGCAGCGCCTCGAGTTGCATCAGCTGCTCTTGGATTGCTCCCTCGTCGTACAGCTCGCCTTCGGCTTGTTCCTGGATGCGCTCGGCCAACCAGGCCGTGCCGCGGACGGGAGCCAGCGGGAGCGTCAGCAGTCCAGATATCAGGCCCATGTCCCGCCCGCCACGGTTGCCTCGTCGTCAGCGAAGCTGTAGGGCGGCAGCGGCCCGACGTATCGGATCCGGATCCGATCGCCGAGCTCCCCGGCCAGCTCCCGTACGGCATCGCTGAAGGCGTCCACTCGGTCGCGCCTGACGAGGAAAGCGGTGTTGAAGGCGGCGTCCTTCGTCCCGGGCGGCTCGGCCTTCACCGCTTCGGCGAGAGGCTCCAGGCGACCCAGGACCGATTCGGCGTCGCGGTCGCGGCGTCGATCGACTTCGGCCGCGACGAGTTCTCCGAGCTGGATCCGGTCGTAGTAGCTCGCCGCCTCGGGGAGAGCCTGCACGCGCTCGCGCATGCGGGTGATCGCGGGCGTCTCGCTGACAACCTCGCGCAGCAGACGTTCCTCGTCGTAGTAGCCCTTGATGCTCAATTGCACCGAGCCTTCGAGCTCGCCGAGCACGGCGCCCAGCCGCTCCGCGTTCGGGGCAAGGAAGTCAGCCACTACGGCTTCCTCGCTCTCCATCACGGTCCCGAAGCGCACCGGAAGCACAGTCGTCCGCGCTGCCGCTTCCTCTAGCACGCTCCAGTGAGCGCGAAGGTCGCGCGCGGCAGAGAGTGCGCCGGCCGGGAGGTCGCTGACGAGAGCCGCGATGCCGTCGTGGGAGATACGCCTGACCTCCGTCTCGTCGCGCCCGACGCCGTCCGAGCGGATTGTTGTCCGGTCGGAGGCAAGGACGACTCCGTAGACGTAGATCGCGCCCTGGACTTCCGTCACTCCTGATCGCCCTTCCGGCTACGCGAGCGCGATGAGGAACGTCGGCGGGGGCGCCTTTCCTGCTCCTCCTCTTCTCGGTCCTCGTCGTCGTCGCCGAGGCCGAGCGTGTCCTTGACACCCTCGAGGGCCCCTCGGGTCTTGGACTTCGCGCCACCCTCGGTCACCGACTCCATGAGCTCGGGTAGTCCCTGCGAGGCGTCGGCTTCCTGGAGGTCCAAGCGGTTCACCGCCTCCGCGAAGCGCAGGTACGTGTCCACGCTCGCGATCACGATGCGCGCGTCGATCGTGAGGATCTCGATGCCGATGAGGGAGACCCTCACGTAGGCGTCGATCACGAGTCCCTTGTCGAGGATGATGTCGATCACCTCGGCGAGGCTTCCGCCGCCGGGCCGCTGAAGGTATCCCCCTCCGGCTCTCGGCGAGGTTGCTGATGCGACTGCCATTTCCCTGACTCCTCCCGCTGGTTAGGTCTGCTTCGTCTGCTGTGCCGGTAGGGGCTGTTCCTCGCGCTCGAGGAGCTGCCTCCGGATGTAAGAGCGGTTCCTGGCCAGGGCCCTGGAAACGTCGAGCTTCCGGATCCCGTGCAGGTATCCGATGCACCAGTCGAGCTGTTGCAGTGCGTCCTCAGCCGCTTGCCGGTAGCGCTCGACCTCCCGCTCTCGGTCTCGCTCGCGTCGGCTGCCGTCCTCGTTCTGAGCCATGCTCCTTCCTCCGCGAATCAGGTGCGACCGACAGGCGCCCGGGGACGGCTTGGCCGCCGCGGGGGCTGCGCAGCCACCTCATCCGAGTCGTCCTTCCTCCAGTGCTTGGGCGGTCGGCGCGCCGGCCGCGGCCGCCCCCTGCTGCCTACCTGGCGATCGCCCGACGGCGGGCGGCGGCGCTTCGACGGGCGCGACGCCTCAATGTCTTCGTCCTCCTCGGCCTCGGGCTCCTCGTCCTCCCACTCGGCCTCTGGCTCGTCGAGGTCCTCCTCGTATTCCTCGTCGAGGTCCTCGTCGTACTCGTCGGCGGCGTCCTTTTGCCGGCCGCCCGGAGAGAGCGCCGACAGTCCGTCTTGGACCTTGCCGCGCACGAAGCGTCCGCCGGGTCGGGCCGCGACCCGGGCGGCTACTGCGAGCCCGGCGCCCAGCGCGACGGCCCGTCCCGCGGTCAGACCCTTCCGTGAATTGGCCTTCTCGTGCTCATCCAGGGCCGCCTTCGCGGCCGCTAGGGCTACCCGACGTATGTCAACTGCCATGTTGCATCCTCACTGGAAAATTGCATGGTTTGGCTACCCCATCTGGGCCGCGGGAAACAAGTGCACCGCCCGGCCGCAAGGCGCCCACCAGCGCGGTCGCCCCCTGCTAGCTCCTGTTGGACGACTTCTTGCGCTGCCCGCCGCCTGAGCTGCGCGAGCGGCTGCTGGACGACTTTCCGGACGAGCTCGAGCCACTCTTGGAACGGCCGCTCGTCGAGCGACCGCGGCGGTTCCCGGAGCTCGAGCTCTTGCCGCGGGTGCCACTGCCGCCCTTGGAGGCGGCGCGGGCCTGCCGCTCGAAGCGCTTCGTCCGCGCGCGCTGGGTGTCCTCGTCCTCCTCTTCGTCTGCTTCTTCTTGTTCTGGCTGTTGGTCGGGCTGGAAGTCGTCGGCGTCGCTGTAGTCGCGCCCCTGGTCGTAGTCCTCGGGATGGTCCTCCACCAGCTCGCCGTCCTCGATCCGGCCCCGCCAGGCACCCGTCTCCGACTCCAACATCTCGATAAACGCCTTGAAGCGATGCAGATCGGCCCGCGCCGCCCGCTTCACATGACGCGACCCGCGCGCGAACTTCTCGATCAAAGACCCCGGATCCACATCCAGGTTCAACTCGATCCGCGTCAACCGCGGCGCCAACTCGTGAAACGTCACAACCCCCGTATGAGTAATCCCCTGCGACACCCGCCACTTGATCCGCTCATCCGGACGCTGCGTCTCGATATCGGCCTGGAACTCCTTCGTCACCCCCCAAATCTTGGTGGCAAACGAAACCG
>Ga0081538_10003179_pt1 | contig 15601 bp, 6 predicted proteins | sample TabmetS5T2R1_FD_71022 | JGI IMG/M metagenome (GOLD analysis project Ga0081538, IMG submission 71022) | Tabebuia heterophylla rhizosphere microbial communities from the University of Puerto Rico - S5T2R1 | ecosystem: Host-associated > Plants > Roots > Rhizosphere ... | reverse complement strand
ACCACGGCATGCCCAGGCCGCCGAAGGTGCGGGCGAAGCCGCCCTCCTCGTCGACCCAGTTGAGCCCGCCGGGCCCGGCCTGCTCCCACACCTCGAGGTCGGCCGCCGAGTTGAGGATCGTCTCCTCCTCCACGTACGGCTGCCACTCGCCGCCGTCGACGCGGATCTCGGTGGCGCGGACGCCTGAGCCGTCACCGTCGTCGGCGTCGAGGTCGACCTCGACGGGTCCGTCGTAGTTGTCGACGGGATCCTCGCCGTTGAGCTTCGCGGTCGTCGTCGGCGCCGTCGTGTCGATCATGAAGCTGACCGACTTGATGCTCTCGGTGTTGCCCTCGGCGTCGATCGAGCGGTACTCGATCGTGTGCCGGCCGTCCTCGTCGACCGTGAACGGCTCCTCGTACGCGGTCCACTCCTCGTCGCCGGCGAAGCGGTACTCGGTCGACTCGACGCCCGAGCCGCCCTCGTTGTCGGTGGCCGTCAGCGTGACCTCGACCGGCGACGTGTACCAGTTGCCGTCCCCGTCCGGCTCGGCCGGGTCGAGGGCGTGCGTGGTCCGCGGCGCGGTCGTGTCGCCCTCGCCGCAGTCAGGCGAGGTGACCGTGAACGAGTCGAACGAGATGTCGGCCTCCGGGCCGGCGCCGTCGTGCTTGACGAACAGGCCGACCTTGGTGACGCCGTTCGGCCCGTACGCGGTCTCCGGCACCGGCGGGGCGATCGCGGTCCACGACGCGCCGTCGTACGAGTACTCCGTCGTCACGTTCGTGCCGTCGGAGCTCGTGCGGATCCACAGGTCGTCGGTCGGCGGCGTGAGCTTCCCGGTGTTCGGGAACTCGCCGCCGTAGTCCCGGTTCGGGGCACCGTTGGACGTGAGCGTGCGCTCGATCCAGATGCCGTTCATCGGGTTGCCCTGCAGGTCGGTGTTCTTGTACTGCGTCGCCACCTTGGCGAAGTAGTTCGGGTTCTGCTGGCCGTACAGCACCATGCCGCCCGCCTGGCCGTTGGAGGCGATCGCCGTGTGGTCGAACTTCGTCGTCGCGCTCCACGGGCCCTCGGGGACCTCCTGGAGCACGATGTTCTGGGCCGAGAAGTTCGCGTTGCGGACGTCGCCCTGCGCCGTGGTCAGCGTCAGGTTCCCGCCGCCGACCGCCAGGGCCTGCGGATTGGGGTTGACGATCTCCCACTTGTCGCTGAGCGAGTCGCCCTCGAACTCGTCGGTCTGCGGGCACTCTCCGCCGCCGCCGCAGTCGTCGCCCGGCGTCTGCGGGTCGGCGCTGCCGCTGACGACGTTGAAGGCGTCCATGGCGACCTCGTCGTCGCCGGAGCCGTCGTGCTTGCCGAACACGCCGATCCTGAAGCCGCCCGGCTGGTTGAGGTACTCCTCGACCGAGATCGGCGGCCCGAACTGGGTGAAGCTCGTCCCGTCGGTCGACGTCCAGGTCGTGAGCTCCCCGGCGTCGGCGTCATGGACGAAGCGGACCCACACGTAGTCGCCGGCCAGGTCGAGCGCGCCGGAGTTCGGCCACGGGACCGTCGCCGGCGGGATCGTCTGCTCCTCGTCGTCGGTCGTCACGACCCGCTCGGCCCACTTGCCGGGCTGGTCGCCGTCCTCGTCGGGATCGGTGTCGTTCTTGAACTGCAGCGTCGTCTTGACGAAGTAGTTCGGGTCGAGGCGGTTGATCAGCGCCAGGCCGGCCGCCTCGCCGTTGGTGTCGACGTTGGCGTGCGCGATCTTGGCCGTCGCCACCCACGACCCTGCGGGCGCCTGCTGGAGCAGCATCTGCGCCGAGCCGTTGTCCGCGTACAGGTCGCCCTGGACGAGCGGCACCATCAGGTGACCGCTCTCGACGCCGGGCCGGTTCGTCGCGTGCGGGTTCACGAGCTCCCACTTGGAGTCGAGCTCGGGGCCCTCGAACTGGTCGGACAGCGGGTCGCACGACCCGCCTCCGCACTCGACGGGACCGCCGGCCTCGGAGCCGTCGTGGACCCGCACCCAGTCGAACGTCGCGGTGCCGCCGCCGTTCTGGCCGCGGAACGCCGCGAGCCCGATCCGCAGCGGCGCGTCCAGCGGGGCCGCGTGGCCCTCCTGGCCGATCAGCGTCCAGGTCTCGCCGTCGTCGGCGGAGAACTCGCCGATCACGTTCTCCCCGTCATACCGGGCGCGCAGCAGGACCTGGTCGGGCATCGAGCCGCCGGGCGCAGGCGTGATGCTCTGCGAGATCGGCGGGTTCACGCCGCCCTCCTGCGTGACGATGTGCTCGAACTGGTCGTTGCCGGTGCTCGAGTGGATCGCCACGATCTTGCTGAACGTGTTCGGGCCCTCGGACTTCCACATCACGAGGCCCGCCTGCTCGCCGTTGGCGTCGAGCTGGGTGGTGTCGAGCTTCGCAGTCACCGTCCACTCGCCCTCGGGCGCGTCCTGGAGGAGCGTGTTGGAAGCGAGCGGGTCGTTGGCGATGAAGTCGCCCTGGAGGATCGGCAGGCCGAGGCCGCCGTCGGCGACGGTCGGGCCGTTGCCCGAGGCCTCGCGCAGCACGTCCCACTTGGAGTCGAGCTCGGTGCCGTCGAACTCGTCGGACTGCGGCAGACAGGCGCCGCCGCCGGGCCCTTCCGGCTCGATCGTGAACGAGACCTCGCCGGGCGGGTCCTCGACGTTGCCCGCGGCGTCGCGCGAGCGGAACTCGACGGTGTGGTCGCCCTCGGCGCTGACCGTGAACGTCGTCACGAACGGGTCGTCGTCGTTCACGTTGTCGCTGCGCGTCCAGGCGCCGCCGTCGACGCGGTACTCGGTCCACTCGACGCCGGTCCCGCCGGCGCCGTCGGTGGCGCTGAGGGTGACCTCGACCGGGCCCTCGCCGTCGAGCGTGGCGGTCGTGGTGGGCTCGGCGGCGTCGTCGCTGACGTTGACCGCGACGGTCTCCGACAGCTCCTCGCCGTCGGCGTAGGTCACGGTCAGCGTCGCGTCGTAGACGCCGCCCTCCGCGTACGTGTGCGTCGGCTCGGCCTCGGTCGACGTCGCGCTGCCGTCACCGAAGTCCCATTCGTAGGAGACGCCGCCGGAGCTGCCGAGCGAGAACTGGATCTGGCGCGGCGTGCCTGTGGTCGCCCACTGGGGGTCGGGGTTCGGCGTGTCCGGCCCGCCCGTGTAGGCGAACCGGTAGAGGCCGGCCTGCGGGCCGGTGGTGAAGAAGCCGGAGTAGACCTGGACGTAGAGGGCGCCGTCGGTCCCGAACTTGGAGTCCATGTAGTTGGCCTGCCAGTTCAGAACCCCGCGGAGGCTGTCCGCGTAGACCGGCTTGCCGCCGTCCTGGTCGGTCGCGGGGTCGAGCAGCAGACCGTGCTTGGCGCTGTTGTTGCCGAAGTCCTGGAGGAACCAGCGCCCGTCCCAGTACTCGGGCCAGCGCGCCGAGTTGTCCTCGGCATCGCCGTCGTAGCGGTAGACGGGGCCGTTGAAGACGGTCGCGCCGGAGGCCGTCAGGTACGGGCAGAGCTGGGTGGGCGTGGCGCCGTAGTTCGGCGCGCCGTCCGGGCCCTGCTCGCGCGGGAAGTCGGGGCAGCCGTTGGCGCCGCCCGGGTTGCCGCGGCTGTACCAGAGGTTGAGCGGGCGCGCCTTGCCCGCGTCCTTCCCGGTCCCGGTCTCATGCGGGAGTACGGTCAGGCCGGTGTTGTTCGTCGAGTCGTTGACGAGGTTGTCGCAGTCGTACCAGCCCTGCGTGGGGCTGGCGGCCGGGCCGCCGGTCACGAAGCCGGCGGCGTTGGTGGTCCGCAGCGAGCCGTCGGCGACGCGGTCGCGATAGGCCTGCTGGTTGCCCATGCAGTAGGGCCAGCCGTAGTTGCCGGCCTCGGCGAGCTGCGTGGCGCTCTCGTAGGTCGAGGGACCTTGCGTCGCGGACGGCTGGCCCGCGTCGGGGCCGACCCACGCCGAGTAGGGGATGTCGGTCTCGGGGTCGATGAACAGGCGCGACGGGTTGCGCAAACCCATGGCGTAGATCTCGGGCTTGGCCTGGTTGCCGTTGCCCTCGGTGCCGTTGAACAGGTTCGCGCCGTTCGGCGAGTCATCGTCGGGCAGCGTGTACGTGCTGTTGATCCCGATCGTCGGCTGCGACCCGTCGGGGATCGTCTCGACGGGGTTGAACCGCAGCATCTTGCCGTTGTAGTCGTTGGTGCTGCCGGCGGTCCGGCGGGCGTCGTTGTAGGAGATCGGGTTGTCGCCGCAGTGGGCGTTGGACGCCTCGGTCGGGTTGCCGGTCGGGCAGTGGTCGGGCTGGTAGTTGCCCGAGTAGCCGTTCGTGCTCTGCGACGAGTTCGAGTCGCCGGTGGTGACGTAGAGGTTGCCCTCGGAGTCGAAGCCCATGCCGCCGCCGCGGTGGCAGCAGCTGTAGATCTGCGAGTCGTACTGGAAGATCACGACCTCGGAGTCGAGGTCGATCGTCTTCGTCTCGCGGTCGACGGTGAAGCGGCTGATCCGCGGATGGGCCATCTTCGTGATGCGCCGCTGGTCGCCGTCGGCGAGGCCCGGGTGGACCGGGTTGTCCGGGTTGAAGGTCGGGAAGTACTGCAGGTAGATGTGCCCGGTCTCCATGAAGTCGGGCGACACGGTGATGCCGAGCAGGCCGGCCTCGATCTTGCCGTTGATCTCGTCTCCGCCGCCGCGGTCGCCGTAGACGGGCAGGACGGCGGCCAGCGTGTCGCCGCTGTTGGGCGTGCCCTGCTCGTGCTCGGCCGGGTCCCAGATGTGGATGTCGCCGCAGCCGACGCCGACGTTGCGGTTCGCGAAGTCGAGGATGCGTGGGGTCGGGCCCTGGCCGATCATCTGGCCGCGCTGCGCGTCGGTGCGGCAGTCGGCGCGGCCGATGTAGAAGACCCAGCCGTTGGGGGCGACCGAGACGCCGTGCGACTCGCCGGTGTGCGCGAGGTCGCCGCTGGAGCCGTCGACCAGGCGTTCGCCCTCGTAGTTGGAGGCGATGGTGGCCTTGCAGCCGCCGCGGATCATGCCCGCGCTCCACTGGATGGCGCCGAGCAGGTGCGTGCGGAAGTCCGCCTCGCCGAAGCTGCCGGCGGTCCGGCCCATGCCGGTGTAGAAGGAGCGTCCGCCCTGGAAGTCGCGGCACCAGGAGATCGGGTGGTCGGTGCCGCCGACATTGGTGCCGTCGCCTGCGGGAGCGCCGGGCGCGCGGTAGCGGGCGACGGTGTGGACCTGGCCCGTCGGCCGTGTCTGCCACGTGTACCAGACGTCGGTGCGGGTCCACTCGAGCGGGAGGTCACGCGTCGCGGGGTGCACGCGGTCGCCGACGGCGACGACCTGCTCGCTGGCGGCGGTCGGGCTGCCGTCCGCAGGGCGGGCGCCGATCAGGTTGCCGAAGAAGGTGCTGCCAGGCTCGGCCTCGGCGGCGCCGCCGATGCCGACGAACCCGCCGCCGCCGTTGATGTAGTCCTGCAGCGCGGATTCCTGCGCGCCGTCGAGCGCGTCGCCCGCGTTGCCGAGGAAGACGATCGCGCGGTACTGGTCGAGGTTCGCGGCCGTGAAGTCGGCCGCGTTCTGGCTCTCGTCGACGTCGAAGTCGTTGTCGGCGCCGAGCGCCTCGATGGCGGCGACGCCGGCGGTGACCGTCTCGTTCGGCGTGCCATGGAAGACGAGGACCTTCGGTGGTGGGGCTTGAGCCGCCGCGCTCGAGGCCCCGAGCAGACACACGACGATCGCAGCCGTCAGCGCAAGCGCAACTCCCAGCAGTCCCCTGCCACCCATGGATCTCTCCTCCCTTTCCCTTGGAGCGCGCGGGAACTTATTCCTCGTCACGTCGAATGTCAACGAGGTTTCGTTCACTGTCGGGCAAAAGACGCTTGGAGCTTGCTAGCCTCCGGCCGCGAAGCGCATCGGAGGGAGGAGCCAATGGGCAGGGGTCGGAGTGGCATCTACGCCGCGGTCGCCGCCATCGCAGCGACGACCGGGCTCGGAGCGGTGGGCGCCGCGGGGGCGGATGAGGCAGCGCCGGCGGACATCTACGCGCGCGACGCCGGCGGCCCGTGCTTCTCGGAGGACGCCGGGGCGACGCAGTGCGCCGCCGGCGAGACCGCCGACGTGACGATCAACACCGGCGAGACCGTCACCTTCCACTTCGTCGGCTCGCAGCCCCACAACGCAGCTTCCGATTCGGGACCGGCGTGGAAGGCGCCGGACACCGGCTATCCGACGAGCGGCACGGCGACCGAGACGTTCAACAACCCCGGCACGTATCCGTTCCACTGCGAGGTCCACCCGCAGATGACGGGTGTCGTGCAGGTCGAGGGCGATCCCATCCCGACCGGGACGGCGACGGCGACGGCCACGGCGACCGCCACCGCGACGCCCCCGTCGAGTCCGCCGCCGACGACCGGCGGCCAGACGACCACGCCGAACCCCTCGGGCGGCACCGACGACATCAAGCCGCGCGTCTCGAGCGTCAAGTCGACCGCGCTGCGCCGGGCGGTGCGCGTCCGCTTCAAGCTCTCCGAGCCGGCGACCGTCACGATCCGCGTCAAGCGCGGCCGCAAGGTGCTCAAGTCCGCTCGCGTGCAGGCGCGCGCGGGCACGCGCTCGGTGACGTTGCGCAGCAAGAAGCTCAAGAAGGGCCGCTACACGGTCGAGATCCAGGCCCGCGACGCGTTCGGCAACCGCTCGAGCCTGGCCAAGAAGCGGCTCAGGCTGCGCAGGTAGCGTGGCCGGTCACGACCCGATCTGGCGACCTCCGGCGGACGCGTCGTCGCGGCGCGACTTCATGCGCAACGGCTTCGCCTCGGTCGCGCTTCTGTGCGCGCTGCCGACCGGTGGCTCGACGCGCCGCTCGCTGATCACCTCCGCCGGCCGGCGGGCGCAGGCGCGCTCGCCGTTCACGCCGTTCCGGCGCGACCTGCCGCGGATCCCCGAGCTGCTGCCGGTCCGGCGGACGAGCACGGCCGACGTCTATGACGTCCAGATCCAGCAGGGCCTGGCCGAGGTCCTTCCGGGCTTCGAGACTCCGATCTACGGCTACGAGGGCGTCTACCCCGGCCCGACGATCCGCGCCCGGACCGGCCGCGAGTCGATCGTGCGCCAGCACAACACCCTGACCTTCGAGTCGAACGTCCACCTCCACGGCGGCTTCGTGCCGGCCGGCCACGACGGCCATCCGATGGACGTGATCCCGGCCGGCGGGAGCTTCGAGTACCACTACCCCAACCTCCAGGACGCCGCGACGCTCTGGTACCACGACCACGCGCACGGCCGGACCTCGCGCACGCTCTACCACGGGCTCATGGCGATGTACGTGCTCGAGGACGATCTCGAGCGCGAGCTCGAGCTGCCGACCGGCGAGTACGACGTGCCGCTCGTGATCGCCGACCACTCGTTCAACCGCGACGGCTCGTTCCGCTACCTCGAGAACGTCGACCTCGGCTTCCGCGGCGACACCCTCCTCGTCAACGGCGCGGTCTCGCCGCGGATGCGCGTCGACCGCCGCAAGTACCGCTTCCGCCTGCTCAACGGGTCGAACTCGCGCTCGTACACCCTGCGGCTCGGCCGCGGCCGGAAGATGCTCCAGATCGCCGGCGACGGCGGCCTGCTCACGCGCCCGGTCGTGCGCCGGCGCGTGCCGTTCCACCCCGCCGAGCGGCTCGACCTCGTGATCGACTTCCGCGACTACGCGCCCGGCACCGAGCTCGTGCTCCACAACGAGGACGGCGAGGCCGGGACGGTGGCGATCATGCGCTTCGACGTCGGGCGCGGCGGCGGCAGCGAGGACTTCCGGGTGCCGCGGCGGATGCGGCCGCGCGAGCCGTTGCCGGAGCCGGTCGCCGACCGCCGCTGGGAGCTCGGCTTCGGCTTCGGCGCCTGGCAGATCAACGGCAAGGACTTCGACCACGCGCGGATGGATGCGCGGCCGAGCCACGGCACGACCGAGCGCTGGACGTTCGCGAACCGCTCCAACCGCGTGCATCCGATGCACATCCACGGCTTCCTCTTCCGCGTGCTGTGGCGCAGCAGCGGCCCCGTCCATCCGGGCGAGCGGCTCGGTTGGAAGGACACGATCGGCGTGCTGCCCAACGAGCGGGTGACCGTGCAGGCCTGGTTCGCGCCCTACGCCGGGAAGTACGTCTTCCACTGCCATGCGCTCGAGCACGCCGACAAGGCGATGATGCTGCAGCTGGAGGTGATGACGTGAAGCGGCTCGCCGGTCCGCTCGCCGCCGTCGCCGTGCTTGCCGCCGCCCCGGCCGCGTACGGTCAGGCGCAGGTCCAGGCCGTCGACGGGACCGAGGCCAACCACTACGAGAACCAGTGGTCGACCAAGCGCCTGACGATCCGGGCGGGCGAGACCGTCACGTGGACCTTCACCGGCTCGACCGTGCTCCACAACGTGGCCGCGCGCGGCAGCTGGACCTTCCGCAACGACGACCCGAAGGTCGCTCCGCCGCCGGCCTCGTTCCGGTTCGACACGCCCGGCGAGTACCGCTTCGTGTGCGAGATCCACGAGTCGTCGATGTGGGGCGACGTCGTCGTGACCGACGCGAGCGGCGCGCCCCCGCCCCCGCCGCCCCCGCCGCCGCTCAGCGAGCAGCCGTGGCTCAACGACCAGCCCGCCCCGACGCGCTTCGACGTGAGCGACGAGCGCCGCCCGCGGGTGAGCCGGGTGCGCGTCGCGCGGGTTCGCAACGGCGCGCGCGTGCGCTTCCGGCTGTCCGAGCGCGCCCGGGTGCGCGTGCGCTTCAAGAAGGCGGGCGTGACGGTGAAGAGCGCGCGCCGCTGGTTCGGCGCCGGCGCACACCGGCTCACGGTCCGCGACCGGCGGATGGGCGGCGCGTACCGCGTCGAGGTCGTGGCCTGGGACCGCGCGGGGAACCGGTCGCGCACGACGCGCGATCGGGTCTCGATCCGGTAGAGCGCCGCGGCGACCCGTGTCCGCTGTTTGGCGGAGCGGCCGGGCGACGCCTGCCGCCGTGGCGCCGCGACCCCGGGGAGGCCGGGGTCGCGGCACGGGTCGGGCGCTCAGCGGCGCAGGGTCATCCGCCGCTGCAGCACCTGCACGCGGTCGCCGCCGTCCGGGCGCATGCGCAGCTCGAGCACGGCCTGCATCCGCTTCATCGCGCGGCGCCGGCGCAGCCCGGCGCGCAGCCGGCGCGCCGTCGACCGCGAAGGCTCGAGCCGCACGGTCGCGGTCCGGCCCGCGGCGCAGCGGACGCCTTCGGTGGCGAGCGTCGTGCTCCGCAGCCGCAGGCGCTTGCGCGTGCTGCGCGTCACCTTCAGCGCGGCGCGGCCGGTGCCGGTCGCGTCGCACGCGATGGTCATCCGCAGCCCCCGCTGCGCGAAGCCGGCGAGCCGCGGCCGGCCCACTGACCGCACGCCGAAGGCGGCGCCGGGCTCGACGCCGAGCGGCGGGCTCGGGACCAGCGGCGGCGGGCTGCCGGTCGGCGGGCTGCCCGGCGGCGGAGTCTCGCCGGCGATCGTGATCGTCCCTGTCTGGGTCGCCTCCACGTTGCCGGCCGTGTCGATGCTCCGGAACTCGACCACGTGCGTCCCGGCCCCGGCGACCTCGAACGGGCCGGTGCCGACGTCGCTCAGATCCTGGACCACGACGTCGCGGATCTGGATCTTGTCGTTCGTCCCGTGGTTCTGGACGCCGATGTAGCCCTCGGCGAACTGCCGCTCCGACGTCGGTGGATCACCCGCGCGCGACGACGCCCGCGGCACCTCGTTGTCGAACGCGTTGATCAGCTCGCCGTCGCGGTAGATCCAGTAGCGCTGACCGATGACGTCGATCTCGTAGTGGCTCCACTCGCCCTTCGGGACCGCGCCCGCGTCGTCGAGCCCGACCGGGTCGAAGTTGTAGATCGACCCCGTCTTCTGGGACTCGGAGCTCTGGTTGTCGTTGATCTGGATCTCCTGGCCGCAGTAGATGGCGACCCAGGCGGCGTCGTTCGCGTCGTCGGCGCACGCGGGCAGGTCCTCACTGCGCGGGTCCGGGAAGCGGACGAAGACGCCCGAGTTGCCGTTGTCGCCGGTGCCGGCGTCGCGGAACGAGAACGACAGCGAGACGTCGCCGAAGTCGCGCACCGGGTACCACAGCATCCCGAGCCCGCCGACGCTCTCGATCGACCCGTCGGGCTGGAGCGCGAACGAGCCGGGCCCGGCCTGCGTCCAGCGGTCGAGCGACGCCTGCGTCCCGTCGAAGAGCCGCTCGTCGGGCGGCCCGTAGTCCTGCCAGCGGCCGCCGTCGACGCGGTACTCGGTGCGCGCGAGCCGCGCCCCGCCGGTGTCGCTCGCGCTGAAGGACACGAGCACGCCGTCCTCGGTCTCCGAGGTCGCCGCGGTGGTCACCGGCGGCTCGACGTCGGGCGGCTCCAGCGCCAGCGCGTCGACCCCGCGGACCGACTCGGTGCCGTCCGCGTACGTCACGGTCAGCGTCGCGCGGTACTCGCCCGCCTCGTCGTACGTGTGCGTCGGGTTCGCCTCGGTCGACGTCTCGCCGTCGCCGAAGTCCCACTCGTACGAGAGGCCGCCCGAGCCGGCGCTCGAGAAGCGCACCTCCCGCGCCGCCGGGCCTGAGGTCGCCTCCGGCGAGGCGAGCGGCGTCGACGGCCCGCCGGTGTAGCGGACGCGCCACAGGGCCGACTCGTCGGACACGGAGAAGAAGCCGGTGCCGTAGTCGAGCACGTAGAGCTGGCCGTCGGGGCCGAAGCGCCAGCCCATCAGGCCGCCGACCTCCTCACCGACGATCGACTCGATGTCGACCGCCGCCTTCGGCGGCCGGTGCCGTTCGACCGCGTCGTCGTCGATCGCGACCGCGACGCGCGAGTTGCCGCCGCACTCGTCGCCGACGAACCACTTGCCGTCCCAGAAGGCCGGCCAGCGGTCGGTCCGCTCGCTGTCGTCGTGGCGGTACATCGGCCCGCTCATGACGGCCTGGCAGCCGCCGCTGCGCAGGTACGGCTGCGTGAACGTCTGGTTGCCGCCGTAGTCCGGCCGGTCGGTCTCGGGGTCGATCGGGAACACCGGCCCGCCGCCCTGCGGCGAGTACCACATGTTCACCGGCGTCACCGGCGGCAGCTCGCGCAGGCCGGTGTTCCACACCGAGTCGTTGATCGGGGCGTCGCAGTCGTACCAGCCCGTCGGGTTGCCGAGCTGGTCGCGGTCCCGGTAGGGCTGCTTGTTGCCCATGCAGTAGGGCCAGCCGTAGTTGCCGGCCTCGGGGATCGCGGCCAGGCTCTCGTACTTGGCCGGGCCGAGCGCGGGGTTGGGCCGGCTCGCGTCCGGGCCGACCCAGCCGACCATCAGCCAGCCGGTCTGCTTGTCGAGCCACAGGCGCGCCGGGTTGCGCACGCCCATCACGTAGATCTCGGGCCGGGTGTCGTCGCCCGGGTCATCGGCCTCCGGGAACAGGTTCCCGTCCGGCACCGTGTAGGTCCCGTCCGGCTCGGGGTGGATGCGCAGCACCTTGCCGTTGAGGTCGTTGGTGTTGCCCGCCGTGCGCCGCGCGTCGTTGTAGCCGATGCCGATGCTCGGGTCCGGCGGCTGCCCCTCCGGCTGGTGCGGGAACTGCGCGGGCGAGTAGTTGCCCGAGTAGCCGTCCACGTTGCCGGACGAGTTCGTGTCGCCGGTCGCGATGTAGAGGTTGCCGTCGGAGTCGAAGGCCATGTCGCCGCCCATGTGGCAGCAGTTGTGGGCCTGGTACTCCCACTCGAGCAGCACCTTCTCCGACGCCATGTCGATCTCGTTGGTGGCGAGGTCGACGGTGAAGCGCGAGATCCGCCGGGTGGCGATGTGGGTCTCGAAGTTGACCTCGTCCCACGGCGTCCAGTGCGTGTAGATCCAGCCGTTCTCCATGAAGTCCGGGTCGAGCGTGACGCCGACGAGGCCCTCTTCCTTCTTGCGCAGCTCGTCGCCGCTGCCCGAGTCGCCGAACACCTTGAGCACGCCGGCCACCGTGACGTTGCCGGTCGACGGGTCCCAGGCGTGGATCGTCCCGGCGCCCTCGAACGCGCCCTCCGGCCAGAACTCGCCGATGTTGACGATGTCCGGCAGTCCGGGGCCCTTGTCGCCGCGGCCGATGTAGAACGCCCGGCCGTCTTCGGCGATCGAGATGCCGTGCGGCTCGCCGATCTGGTCGAGCCGCTCGGCCGGCGTCTCGCCGACGAGCGCGTTCGGCTCGGTCAGCCGCTCGGCCTCGTAGTTGTCGCTGATCGTCGCCTTGCAGTTGCCGCGCAGCAGGCCGGCCGCCCAGCGGATCGCACCGCCCAGGTGGTCCTGCAGGTTCTCGTTGCCGTAGCTCGCCGCCGTGCCGCCGAGGCCGGTGTAGAACGCGCGGCCGCCCTCGTAGTCCTGGCACCACGAGATCGGGTGGTTCCAGCCGTTGGCGAACGCGCCCGGGTCGTAGCTGCGCTCGCGCGCGATGGCGAGCGTGTGCACCGAGCCGGCCGGGTTCGGATCCCAGTTGAGCCAGACGTCGTTGCGCGTCATGGTCAGCGGCAGGTCCTCGGTCGCCGGGTGGACACGGTCGGGAACCTCGACGACCGCCTCCTGGACGTCCTCGGGACTCTGCGCCGGCCGGCTGCCGATCAGCCCGGTGAACCACTCCGAGTCGGGCTCGAGGCTCGCGGCGTCGTGGACGCCCACGAACCCGCCGCCGTCGGCGATGAACGCCTCGAACGCCGCCTCCTCGTCGGCGTCGAGCACGTCGCCGCTGGTCGACAGGAAGACGACGGCGCGGTACTCGTCGAGATGTTCGAACGACGGCGAGGAGTCGTTCACGGCATCGACCGCGAAGTCGTCGCCCGCGGCGGCCTCGATCGCTTCCGCTCCAGCGGCGGCGACCTCGTCGTCCACCCCCTCGTAGAGCACCAGCACCTGCGGCTCCTGCGCCGCTGCGGGCACCGCGTACAGCAGCAGCGCCACGACTGCGAGCACGAGCCCGCGTGCGATCGGCCTCACCTTGGACATAGCCCGTCTCCTCCCGCCTTCGGGTTCCAAGCGCCCCCTGCCAAGGGCCTCTCGTCAACCTACCACTTTCGCTAAGACGTCAACCGCCTTACGACGATAGGTTGGCGAAACTGGGTAGAGTCACCCGCAGCGGGAGGCAAACGATGCGCTCGGGAGGTGCATCGCGTTGAAGAATGCGATTCCGGCGGCCGTGACGGCCGCCTTGGCGGGGATCGTCGCGTTTCCAGCCGTGGCAGCGGCCGACGCGACGGTGACGGCGAACGACAGCTTCGCCTTCGGAAATCCGAACCCGGTGATCCAGACCGGCGAGAAGGTCGTGTGGTCCTTCTCCAACCCGGGCGTGGCGCACAACGTGGCGGCCACCGGCGGGAACTGGAGCTTCCGGTCCGGCGAGGTGAGCGTGAGCCACGGGACGCACGAGTTCACGTTCACGGCGGCCGGCACCTACCACTACGTCTGCGAGCTGCACGCGCCCGGCATGGCGGGCACGGTGACCGTGCTCGCGCCCGGCCAGGCGCCGCCGCCCCCGGGCAGCCCGCCGCCGCCACCGCCTGGCGGCGGCCCGGGCGGCACGCCGCCGGTCCCGCCGCCCGACGGCTCGACCGACCACGAGCGGCCGCACCTCAACGTGGTATCGGTGCGGCGCACGCGCCACACGGCGCGGGTGCGCGTCCTGCTCTCCGAGACCGCGACCGTGACGCTGCGGCTGCGCGGCGCCGGCTCGACCCGCACGCTGCGGCGCCAGGTCAAGTCCGGGCGGCGCACGGTGGTCGTCCGGCGCCTGCGGAGCGCCCGCTACCGCGTCGACCTGCAGGCGCGCGACGCGGGCGGCAACCGCTCGGCGATGCGGCGCACGACGGTGAGGAGGGCGCGATGAACGACCTGCTCAGCCGCCGCGACGTCATGCAGCGGATGGCGTCGGTCGCGCTCGTGTGCTCGTTCGGCGCGGTCAAGACGACCCGCCGCGACACGACCTCGGCCGCGATGCGCGCCCAGGCCGCGGCTCCGTTCGAGCCGTTCCGCGCCGACCTGCCGATCCCGCCCGAGCTTGTGCCGACCAGTCGCCGCCGCGGGCGTGACACGTTCGAGCTGGCGATCCGCAAGGGGACGGCCGAGATCCTGCCCGGCTTCGAGACGCCGGTCTACGGCTACGACGGCCTCTACCCCGGCCCGACGATCCGCGCCCGCAAGGGCCGCGAGACCGTCGTCCGCCAGAGCAACCAGCTCGGCTTCGATGTCAACGTCCACCTGCACGGCGGCACGGTCCCGGCCAAGCACGACGGCCACCCGATGGACCTGATCAAGCCGGGCGACGCGTTCACCTACCGCTACCCGAACCACCAGGACGCGGCGACGCTCTGGTACCACGACCACGCGCACGGGCACACGGCGCGCTCGATCCACTACGGGATGGCGGCCTTCTACCTGCTCGAGGACGAGCGCGAGGAGGAGCTCGACCTGCCGCGCGGGGAGTACGACATCCCGCTCATGCTCCAGGACCGCGCGTTCGCCGAGGACGGCTCGTTCAAGTACGAGCAGAACATCGACGTCGGCTTCCTCGGCGACACGATCGTGGTCAACGGCGCGGTTGTGCCGCGCATGCGCGTCAAGCGGCGGCGCTACCGGCTGCGGTTCCTCAACGCCTCGAACGCCCGCGAGTACGGGCTCAAGCTCGCGCGCGGGTCGATGACCCAGATCGCGACCGACGGCGGCCTGCTGCCGCGGGCGGTCAAGCGCGAGCAGGTCGACGTGGCGCCCGCCGAGCGCATCGACGTGGTGGTCGACTTCAGCCAGTACCGGGCGGGCGACGAGATCGTGCTCGCCAACACGCTTGGCGAGGGCAGCACCGCGGCGGTCATGCGCTTCGACGTCGAGCGCGGCGGCGGCGCCGAGGAGTTCCGCGTGCCGAAGCGGCTGCGGCGGCTGGGACCGATCCCGCCGCCGGCCGTCGACCGCGGCTTCGACCTCTCGCTCGGCACCGGCGCGAGCGGCCCGCAGTGGCGGATCGACGGGCGCTCGTTCGACATGGAGCGCGTCGACCTGCGCACGCGGCTGGGCACGTCGGAGCGCTGGACGTTCACGAACCCGTCCAACCGCCTGCACCCGATGCACCTGCACGGCTTCCACTTCCGCGTGCTGGAGCCCAAGGGCGTCAGGGGCTGGAAGGACACGATCGCGGTCAGGCCGGGCGAGACGGTGACGGTGCAGCCGTGGTTCGTCCCCTACGCCGGGCGGTTCGTGTTCCACTGCCACGCGCTCGAGCACGGCGACTTCGGGATGATGCTGCAGATGGAGGTCGAGCGCTGAGCTGAGTTTCTACGGGCGACGCTGGCGGGTAGCGCCGGGCCATGGGAGAGCTGCGCACGATCGAGACGAAGGTGCCCGCGCGGCTCGACCGGCTGCCGTGGTCGCGCTTCCACTGGCTCGTCGTCATCGGGCTCGGGACCGTCTGGATCCTCGACGGGCTCGAGGTCACGATCGTCGGCTCGATCGCCGCGCGGCTGCAGGAGGAGGGCAGCGGGCTCGAGCTCAGCGCCAGCCAGGTCCTGACCGCCGGCTCGATCTACGTCGCCGGCGCGTGCGTAGGCGCGCTGTTCTTCGGCCAGCTGACCGACCGCTTCGGCCGCAAGAAGCTCTTCCTGATCACGCTCGTGCT
>Ga0081538_10003178_pt1 | contig 15616 bp, 15 predicted proteins | sample TabmetS5T2R1_FD_71022 | JGI IMG/M metagenome (GOLD analysis project Ga0081538, IMG submission 71022) | Tabebuia heterophylla rhizosphere microbial communities from the University of Puerto Rico - S5T2R1 | ecosystem: Host-associated > Plants > Roots > Rhizosphere ... | reverse complement strand
ATCAACAGTCCCAGCGACGTACGCGGCTACAGGCCTCCAGCTCATACTCTTCTCCACCTCGGTAGGTTCTCCGCCGGAGCGGCGCTGAGTAGCCGACACTCAGTGGGCAGCGTGTTAACCGAAGCGGGGCCGTCGTGGAATCGTAACCGCTGCTGGAAAGCCAGGTACGGGTTTTTGACCTCATTATGGGAAAAGTAAGCCGCCTCCTCCACTTCAATGTCTCCTGATCGCATCGGGCTGGGCTAATTTGACAAGGCCCGTGTGCGCCTCCAGATTGAGGCCGTGATCGGGGTCTGTCGTGAACCGCTCGCCCTGACCGGCTGTCAAGTATGGGCCGATATCCAGGTGAGGTGAGAAATGTTTGAACGATGGACCGTCGTCGGCATCAGGCCGGTGGCGCGCCGATGAATTCCTGCCACAGGGCCGCCGCCCGTTCGGCTACCGGTCGTGGCTCGGCGGCGAGCACTCCGCGCAACCCTTAGATTTCATTAGAAAAATTTTCCTCCAGCTCCGCCATGGCGTGCTCGACCATGGACCAATCGCGGTCGGAGGTGAACAGGTCGAGGGTCGCACCCTCGGCGCCGCCGCTGTCGGCGGCGTGTGCGATGCCATACAAGGCACGTTCATAGTCGGTGACATCGGCCTCGGGCGATAGTTTCGCCAGCACGCGCTGGCGCAGCTCGGCATAGGTCGTCATCACGCCCTCCGTCACCCCATTCTATCCGTTTCCATATGGCGTCCTGTCAGATATCCGCCCGCCCTTACGGTCATGGTCGACATCACCACCTCCTTCTCCGGAAGAGATGGGCCCTAGCATAGCGCGTGGCGAGATCCCCGCGCCTCTGGCCTCAATCCTTTGGAAGAAACAACGCGCGGAGCCTAGCTGTGTCAACTGACAGCGACGGGGATTTTGTGTGTCCTGTCATGTATACCCCCTTTGCTTCTAGCCCAGGCTCTCGAGCATCATCCCATCGCCAGCCTTTCGCCTGCTGCTCTCCAAAAGAACGGCAAGACCGGTGCCACAGCTCCTCCTGACCGCGCCTATAGGCGACGTCGGCGGATGCAGCACGCGTTGCGCATCACTGGAGGCGCTGTTTTTACTGCTGCCTCGTGAGGTCAGGGGGCGTGGGCAAGCTGCCGCAGTGGAGGAGGCAACGGCCAGTCATGTGTGCAGGTAACTACTGGAGGTCCGTCACCGAGACATGTGCGGTAGTCACTTGTGGCGGGGGACGGCGGCATGCCCTTTGCTCTGCTTAATAGCTGACGGACGGCTCACGCACCATCACTTTCAACTCGTTTGGACAGGAGACTTTGCTAAGGGCCAGATCCCGTGACTTGACGCTTCTTGATGTCATTTAGGCCGTGCGTGAGGTGGCTGCAAACGATTACGTAGGAAATGCTGGCAACTGCAGTCCATCTGATTAACAGTGGCCGGGTGCGGCTCTGCGACGACGCGGTTAGGGCCGTGACGGATCTACTAGCAGGGATGGACAGGGCGGCATAAGGTCTGTCGATCCCCGAAGATGAGCAAGACTGCATCCAGATGCTACTGGTCTCTAGTCCTGGAGTGGCTGAGCCGCAACGTCTTGGCCTACGGTTGTACGAACGTTAAGCACCAATCGCGCCCAGCTTCATAGCTCTGGCTAATACCGTGTTCCACTGTCCGTGCTTCGACCTCCCGATAGTCCAGGCACAAGCGGCAGTCGAGCCACATTCAGTAGCTGAGGATCTCCGCCGGGAATCAATAGCGTTTGTAGAGATTGGGTGCGAGTCATGGATTCAGAGGGCGAGTCCGCCACACGAGGCAGGAGTAGGGAGAGTCGGGGGGTTAATGTGAACGCGCTTATGGGAGGGCATTGCACCAAAGGAATGAACACGGGCGCTTGGGCCTGCCCACATTGTCTGTGAGACCGCTTTGCCGCGCATGGTTGCCTTTAGCCATCGCGTCTGTCCCGATGCGGCTCCCCCTTGTTCTGTGGCTGACGAGGACTCTGTCAGGAGGGAAGCCCATGGCTTTCACGCTTGACCCGAAACGCTGTGCCGTTCTGGCGATGGACTATCAAAACGAGATTCTGGGGATGACCCCCGATTATCGCGAGAAGAATCTACTCGGGACCGTCAAGCGTGTCCTTGACGCGGCCCGCGGCACAGGCGCCACGATCATATACATCACGGTCTCCTTTCGCGACGACTACGCCGATGCCCCGGCCCACTCCCCGCTGTTTCAAGACGAGAAAGCCCGGGGGGTGATGAAAGCAGGCTCTCCAGGGGCCACCATTTGCGAGGAGCTCACGCCCCAGGCGGGAGACATAGTGATCAATAAACATTGTGTCGATCCGTTCAATGGCACTCATCTGGCCAACGTCCTCCGCGCCAAAGACATCGATACACTAGTGCTGATGGGCGTGTGGACGAATTACGTCGTAGAAGCCACGGCCCGCACCGGCGCCGATTCGGGCTATCGGATTATCGTCGTCACCGATGGCTGCGCCAGCAATACCGAGGAAAATCACCGCTTCTTCATCAACCAGATCCTGCCGATGCTCGGCACCGCTGCCACGGCCAGCGACGTGATCGCGGCGCTCCGGTAAATCTTTGGGAGAGTCACCGTCCATGTCAGGTGCATCGTCACTTCCAAAATTATCCGGGCTCTCGGCCAGTTTTGGTGACGTCAAGAAAGGGTATGGGGGGCAAGTACATCCACGCAGGGGAAGCCAGTGCTTCCGGACCCAAGAGCCTCCCACACAAGGCGGCCGAGCGCCATTCTGCCTTCGTGCGCCGCTTACTATGGCGTGTCGGCCACGACCCGGCATCGACAAGGTGCTCCCCAGGCCCGAACCCGTGGATGGCTGTCAAAGTTTGCTCGCGGCGCGGCGGCAAAGGTATACTTCCTGCTCCGGATGACTGATGATCGTGAAGCCAGCGCTGCGGAGCAGCGCTTCCGAGCAAGCCCGATTTGGGATCCACCAGTTCGTAGGGTCGCCTGAATAGCTCTGTTCGATGAAGTACAAGCGCGGAAAACTCGCCCGGTTGAAGATCTTTTTCTCCTCGAAGGGATAATCATGCGCGACAGGCTCTACCTCATCGCTGCCGCGGTGCATAGATTGGAAGACCAAGAGATTCTTAGCGACATGCTCGTGAATTAAATCGAGCGCCAGCAAAGGGTGGCGGAGGTGATAGAGCACGCCCATAAAGAGCACTACATCAAACTTCTCGCCCAGCTCTGCCACGTTGTACACTGAGAGCTGGCGCAACTCGATATCCATGCCAGTGACCTCGGCCGCAAAGCGCGCCTGCGCCAGGTATGTGGCGTCCTCGTCAATACCAACGACGCGGTCAGCACCGCGTCGCTTCATCTCGATGGCATAGAACCCACCGTTGCAGCCGATATCAAGCACCGATTTGCCATGCAGATCGGCGGGAATGGCATCGGCAAAACGCCGCCATTTGACCGCCGGATAATCGCCCAAAAAGTGATCGGGCGCTGTTTTGATCCCGTGCAGGTCGAGGTTGTGAAACCATTCGCCTAACTTGCGCACTCGCTGTTGAATCTGCTCAGGAGTTAATGACGTCACAGGCGTAAATGATGGCTCATGCATAGTGAGGTGCTTTCGAAAAAGCCTACACCAGGGCACAGTGGCCAACTCGGCCGCGCTCGGTCGCATACCGATCCGGGCGGAGGTGCTTGAAGATCTCCGCCGTGGCCACGGTTTCCTCCTCTGGATCGAGCTGGACATCGAGTTCCTCGGAGACATCCTCGCTCGCCCCTATGAGCAGCACTTCCGCCCCCTCATAATTCAGGAAGCTGGGTGGGTCCACCGGAATAAACCGACGGCCCCGAAAGCTTCCTTGCAGGGTCTTGGGGAGGCTGGCTTGACGCTCCTCGCCCAGCCCGACGCCCGGGAGGTGAGGGCTGCTCTGGATTCTTGATGCTGACAATGTAGCTGCCTTCAGCTGCGAGGTGCAGCCCCTCTTGTACCGCCCCCGGCTTGTCTGGGAGCTCCAAGGCATAGAGCAGATGCGTGTGGTCGGTATGGCGGACGAGGGCATACACCCCCTCGCCGGCGGGCCTAGCCACGGGTTGCGTCCGTTCGCCGCGCGTCTTCGTTTGGTACCTCCCCGGGGCGAGCTCCTCTTGGAGCGCCCGCGCCGTACGGCTGGCCTTTTCGACAAAACCCCAGGTCCTCTCTCCCCGGTCGCCAATCGCCGGCAGCCGTTTTCGACCGACGACGAGGAGGCGGTAGTGCTGCCCTGCGTCCCGGGATGACCCGGGTGCTTTGCCATCCTCCTCAAGCACGGCGGCCCGCGACGCTTGTGTCATGTCTGCAGATCACGAATGTATGCTTCAAGCTCTGCTGCCCGGTGGGTAGCGGTGTGCTCGGCCAGCACGCGGGCTCGGGCCCGCCGACCCAGGCACAGGCGCTCGGACTCGGGCAGCTCGCGCAGGTAATGCAGCGTCTCCTGCGGTGCACGGGTGACGACGATCTCCTTACCGGGCGTGAAGAAGGTCTCCAGCCCTTCCCAATAGTCGCTGATGATGGGCGTCGCACAGGCGGCGGCTTCGAAGAGGCGGATGCTGGGCGAGTAGCCGGCGTGCACCATGTTGGCGCGCGTGATGTTCAGGGTAAACCGTTGCGCAGTATAGAAAGCGCGATGCTCGGCAGGCGGCAGGTGCTCGATGCGCTGGACATTTGCGGGCCATGTGATCGCAGCGGGGTACAGTGGCCCTGCGACCACAAAACGCCCCTGTGTCCAGCGGCGCGCCGGCTCGAGCAATAAGGCATCGAGGGTGGGTTGTCGGTCTGGGCTGTAGGTTCCCAGATAACCGAGCTCCCACCGCTCCTCGCGGTGCTCTGGATAATACAGGTGTGGATCGACCGCACAGTAGAGGGGCCGTGCCCGTGGCGCCCCATATTGCCGCTCGAGGCACTCCAGCGCCGGGCCGCCGGTGAACGACAGGTACAGCATATAGCGTCGGACCAAGGCTGGTGAGAGGTACTCGGTATCGCCACGCGCCAGCTTGGCAAGGGTCACCGGGGTGTCGATGTCGTAGAAGGCGGTGATGCCCCGCGCCGTCGTGATCACCCACGTTCCCACCGCGACCCCCTCCGGCACATACGAGCCCACCAGCACGACGTCGGCGTCGCGCACCTCACCTGCAAAGCGATCTCTGAGCTCCTGCAGGCTCGAGTACAGTTCGATGCGTGCATGGGGGACAGCGCGAAGGTCCCGGTTCGCCGCATACCACGGAACGTCGCGCTCGAGGAACAGCACCTCATGACCGCGGGCACTGAGTTCACGCACCAGACCTCTGTAGGTGGTGGCATGTCCATTGCCCCAGGAGGAAGTGATCGACAGTCCACAGATGACAATGCGCAGCGATGATCGCATTTATGCGTGCCCACGCCATGGCTCAAGCAGGGCCGCAAGCTGCGCAGCCCGATGTCTGTATGTCTGCTCGGCAAGGGTGCGTCGACGAGCGGCGGCGCCGATGGCGCGTGCGCGCTCGGGGGTGAGCTCCTGCAGTTGCTTGGCCAGCTCGTAACCATCACGGACGACGATGACCTCGCGACCGGGTTCGAGGAACAACTCGATGCCCTCCCAGGCATCCGTGATCAGGCAGGCGCCAACGCCAGCCGCCTCGAAGATGCGCGTGGGAGGGGAAAAACCGTAGCGTGCCATGCTGGCGCGATTGATATTCAAGATCAGCCGCGGCGAGCAATTAAAGGCGTTATGGTCGCGGGTGTATACATGCCCGACGTAGGTGATGTTCACCGGCATGGGCTTGTTATGCCAGCCATTGCCTCCCAGCAGGAAGCGGCACCCCTGTGCCTCGGTGGCGGCGCGGAACAAGAACTCCTCGACCCGCGCTTCGCGGTCCGGCATGCGGTTGCCCAGAAAGCCGAGATCGCCCGCAAACCGCGGGTCAGGGGCAACCGGGTAGTGGGTCGACGGGTCGAGGGCGTTGTAGATCGGCGTGCAGGCCCGCGCGCCCAAGGCCGCATACGCCTTGACGACCGGCTCGCCGCCGCCATAGGTGAGGATCAGGTCATAGCGTGGGATGAGCGCACGGAAGGGATCGTCCGGGTTCTGCAAGACCCGATCCAGCGTCGCCGGGGCATCAACATCCCAAAAGACGACGAGCGCCCCAGGCCGCCTCAGCTCTAGGACCGCCCCCTCCAAGAGCGCATCGAATACGCCCACACCGCTCGCCTTGATGATGAGATCGGCGCCGCGAGCCTCCTCAAGCGCCCTGTACACGCCCTCCTCACGTGCGCTCGAGTATACGACGACCCTGACCCATGGCGGATCGGGGATGTCGCGGTGCGCTTGCCGATCGTACGCGTCCGGCTCATAGAAGGTGATCTGATGCCCATCGCGATGGAGCGCTCGGATAATCCCACGATAATACGTCGCCGCGCCGTTCCAGTAGGCAGATACCAGGCTCGACCCGAAAAACGCGATGTTCAGTCCGCGGCGCATTTGGCCTCCGCAGCTTCCGCCCGAATCCCTTCGAGTTCGGCGTAAATCGCCAACAGCTCGTCGACGCGATGGGCGCACGTATGCCGGGCGAGCAGGGTCTGCAACCCGTGCCCTGCCAGCTCATGCGCCATCGCTTCGTCCTCCAGAAGATCCCTGAGGAGGCGCCCCATATCCGCGCCATTGCGCGCCACCAGAAAATCCTTTCCTGGGGTAAACAGGCCCTCCACGTCGTCCCAGGGAGAACACACCAAAGGAATCCCACACGCCAAGGCTTCGAATGAGCGAATCGTCGGGATGCCGGGGAGAGCCTGGACGTACGGACGGCGAGGCACGTGCACGGTGACTCTGGAGCGTGCGAAGACGCGCGGTACCTCGTAGTTGGGCAGCCACCCCCTGTACGCGATGCCGGCAGCGGCCAGGGCGGCGCGTGCCCACGCCGGGTAGCGTACGCCATAGGCGCACGCCTTCAACACGAGGGTTTTGGCCGGATTGAAGACGAATTCCCATAATTCGGCTGTGCGCTCCTCGTCCCCCCAATTGCCGATCCACACCAGGTCGCCTCGGCGCTCGAGGGCTTCGATGGGATGGAATACGCGCGTATCCGCAGCCTCATGCCAGATCCAGGCGCGCGATGCCCAGCCGCGTGTGAGATAGAGGTCGCGAACGACCTCTCCGAACGCCAACACCCCATCGTAATGGGTAAGGTCATACGCTCTCATGCTCGTGGGATCGGTGACGGAGCGGTGATGGGTATCGTGGAACAGCAGCCGGTAACCACCTACCCGCGCCCTGTGCTCCCCGATACGCCGCACCAGGGTGTGGTCGTTCCACTCGTGAACGAGAACCAAGCCCGCTCCGTCCAGCGCCCGGTTGAGGTCCAACGTCTGTAGATGGTAGCGCCTACTGGTCAACCACGGGTACATCGCATGGAATCGCTGGATCGGTCCCTCTCCTTGCTCCGCCACGAGATTCTGTACACTCCAAGCGTCCCATGGTTCAAAGACGCGCACGTCATGCCCGCGCAGCAGGAGTTCCGTGGCGATGCCACGTAAGAAGTGGGCGTTCCCATGATTCCAGTCGGACAGCAGAGAATGGCAGAACATCACGATACGCATGACCGTCATTCCTCTACGACGGGGGGCATGCTCGGGAAACCCAGAATGGTCGGCTGCAACTCCTGCCTCCCTCTACGCGGCTGGCGAGCTTGTAAGAGCTCTCGATAGGCTGCGAGATAGCCTCTCAGCATACGCTGCGGCGTAAACTCCAATGCACGTATACGCGCCCGGGCGGCGAGCTCAGCGAGGCGCGAACTGTCTTGGCTCAAGGCCTTGAGCGCGGCCGCGAGTGCGCTGGCATCGTCTGGTGAAACAAACACGGCGGCCCCGTCCCAAGTCTCGCGTAAGCTCGGAATATCGCCGAGGACCAGTGCGCATCCGGCGAGACCGGCCTCGAGCACAGAGAGGCCAAACGGCTCGTAACGAGCCGGCAGCGCATAGATCGCCGCCCGCGCCAACCAGTGAGCAAGCGCTGGTGGGCTCAGTCGCCCGAGTTCCCTAACCGAGCGATAACGCACTTGCCCTCCAGCCGGATGCCGGTCTTCGCCGGCGACATATACCGGCCATGCCAGCGACGGTGCGACCTTCTCAAGTACCGCCGCGTTTTTCGCCTCGTCCCACAGGCGGCCCACGGCGAAGATGAAGGGCTCCTTGGCCGCAGGTGGGAAGAGCGCTGGGTTGCGGCCGTTGGGTACGGCGCGGCTCAAGGCGAGACAACCGTAATGTCGCTCCAGGACGGCGAGCATCGCGCGTGTCGGCGCCAGCACCAGGTCGGCGGCGTGGAGGCCGCGGGCGACTTCGCGTCGGTAACGCGCCCACCTGTCGGGTGCCGCCTCCCCCTTGACGGCCTCCCACCACGACAATACGCACGAGTGTCCGACGACTAGGGCCGGCCTGCGCCAGCTCAGCGCCCCATAGACGTAGCTATTCAGGTGGACGACGTCCGGCTGGACGGACTCCTCCAGTTGCAACAACCAGTCGCCAGCTCGGGCGACGTCGGACCAGGGGTCTTCCATCCATTCGAGCTTGAAGGGGCTTTCGAATACGGTCAGGCCCGAGATGTTCTGAACCTCCGCACGTTGGGAGGGACTGAGGGGGCCACCCATCGTCGCCAGGACGACCTGGACACCATGCTGGTGGAGGGCCTGTGTGAGTTCAAGCGCATACGTCCAGACGCCGCCGACCGTGTCGGCGGTCATCAAGATACGTCTGAGCATTGGAGAGGTGTCATTCATGGCTCATACAGTCTAATTCGAGTTGTGACAACGGCAGCGGCCGCTCTTCCTGAATGTCGCTGAACGCGGCATACTCGGTCAAATAATAGGCATGCGCTCGCTCCCACGCCTGATCATCCGGAAGGCCCCATGCCTTGGTGTAATCTGGCGAACCGGGATAAGGGAACAGAGGCACGGGCGCATTGGCCCATACGCCGTAGCGCTGCAGGTGCCGCCGCCATAGCTCGATGGCCTGCGGATCGTCCGTCTTTGCATTGAGTAGGTTAGCTTGCACGAAGGGGATGGCTTGCTTGGCGTAAATCAGGCGCTCGGCGAGCTCATCGGTCGACAGTTTGCACTGCTTGTCGAGGCGCGCGCGCCCCTCCGGCGATATGCTCTCCACGCCGGCTTCGACGGAGACACAGCCCGCACGGCCGAGCAGATCGAGCATCGCCGGGCTCCAGAGGTCGATGCGCGTCTGAATGCCGAAGATCACCTGCCGCATGGCAAGCGCTTCCAGCAGTTCCGCGTTTGGCAGGAAGATCTCATCGATGAAATACAGATATTCGACGCCCTGAGCGAGCAGTCGGTCGCTCTCGGCGAGAACGACCGGCAGCGGCCGCCTGCGGTAGCGATTGCGGAAATTCTCTTTGGCACAGAAGGAGCAGTGGTAGGGGCACCCCCGCGACGTCTCAACCTCCGCGCCAGGCCCCCGGGGTAGTGTATCAAAGCGGTGGTGGTGATGCCGGTGGCGCCGAATCATGTCGCATGACCACTGCAGTGCCGGAAGGGCTGTCATGTCGGATGCATGCGGCCCACCCTGCACGCGTGGCTTACCCTCATACAGATAACAGAGCGAGGGAATATCACCCCACTCATCGCGGGCTTTCCCGGCTAACTGGGGCAGGATCTCTTCGGCTTCGCCTAACACCACCACATCCACGCCCAGCTTCCGAAGGGTGGCTCTGGGAGTGGTCGAGCCATGCGGACCGATGGTCACCAGGGTTCCCCCGCTGCCGTCGAGGGCGCGCACGGTCTCTTGGGGGATGCGGAGTTCGGGCGGGGCACAGCGCCAGAACAAGTAACTCGGCGCTGTGGTCACGACCGTGAAATCCGGCTGAAACGCCGCCACGCGTGCGGCGATTTCACCGCTTGAGAGGGCCTCGAGGTGTCCATCGACGATTAACACCTCATGTCCTCCCCGCTCCAGCAGGCTTCGCGCATACCCATATTCAAGCGGCAGGTGCGGCTCACGGCAGCCAAAGTAGATGCTACCCTCGAAGGTCCAGTGTGGATTAATCAGCGCGTACTTCATGACACCACCTTTCCAACTGCCGGACGTGCAGCCGGTAGGCCACGTGGCTTGAACAGCCACTGATAGAGGATCTTCAGCCCCTGACGGACGCCGACCTGCGGCGCCCACCCCGTCGCCGCATGAAATCTCCGTGTATCGGAGACGTAGTAGCGCTGATCGCCAGGGCGCCATTGAGCGAAACGGAAAGTGGGGGGGGCGCCATGCACCTCGGCGATCAGGTCGATGAGCTCCAGCAAACTGATGGCCTGGGTCGGCCCGCCGCCGATGTTGAAGGCCTGGCCCGACAGTGTCGGCATATGGGTCTGCGCCAGCAGCAAGGCCTCGATGAGGTCGTCGATGAACAGGATATCCCGCACCTGCATGCCGTCGCCGTAGAGCGTGATGGGCTGCCCCTCGATGGCGCGGATGAGGAAATGCGCCACCCACCCCTGGTCTTCGGTGCCGAACTGGTGGGGGCCATAGATGCAGCTCATGCGGAAGACCACCATCGGGATGGGAAAGCTACGGGTATAGTCCATGATGTATTGGTCCGCCGTCCCCTTGGAACACCCATAGGGGCTATGAAAATCCAAGGAACAGTCCTCGTTGATGCCGTAGCGACGGATCAACAGGTCTTCCGGCTCGTAGCGCGTATAATTCTTGCGCAGGCTGACGCCGATGAGGTCGCCATAGACCTTGTTAGTGGAGGTAAACACCAGCGGCGGTGGGTTGCGCAGGGTGCGCAGCGCCTCGAGCAGGTTGAGCGTGCCGCCCGCATTCACCTCGAAATCGAGGACTGGATCGGTCAGGCTCGTGGTCACGGCGACCTGGGCGGCGAAGTGATAGACCTGGCTGGCCGAGCGTACCGCCTGCCGCAAGGCATAGCGGTCGCGGATGTCGGCCACTTCGATGTGCATCTGGTCGCCGTGCCGCTCGCGCAGCCAGCGCAGGTTCTGGTCCACCCCCGGCCGTGAGAGATTGTCAAAGACGAGTACCGAGCGGCCGGTGGTTAGCAGACGGTCTGCCAGGTTCGTCCCGATAAATCCGGCACCGCCCGTAATCAGCACCTGGCGCCTTTTCTCCCGCCGCTGCGGCATGGGTGTCCCGAGCCAGGCGATGTCGCGTACGGCCTTTAGCCCCCCACTTGCCCCCAACCGAAAAAGCAGTTTAGGTGTGCCATCGGCGCGTTTGAGGCCCAAATGATAATGGCGCTCATCGGCGTGGAAACCCTCTTGGTGGGGTAGGTCCGGGTGAAGATCATGGGCCGAGTACCAGTACACGCGCTCCATAGGTGCAGCGATGGCGTCGACAAACGCTTGTAGTTGCCCGCGCTCGTCGTGCCGCCATGTGGAAAAGCCGGTCTCGGTGATCCACACCTGGGCGTTCACTCCGTACCTCTCCAAGACCGCGCAGACCTCGGTCAGAACGGTGCGCCAGCCGTGCCAGTCGAACTCCCAGGTGCCGGGGAAACCATGCACCCCCACCACATCGATATATTGCATGACCCCGCGCTCGCATATCATCGCGAGCCAGTGGGGGTCCGTCGGAGACATGCCAGCGAGCACGGTCTTTTTGCCGCGCTGCCGTGCCCAGTAGGCGGCGGCTCCGACCATCTCACTGAAGATCCACCACTCCGGATCCAGCCGCCAGTCCCAATCCAACAGGTTGTTCGGCTCATTCCAGAGTTCGACCCAGTCGAAATATGCCCCGAAGCGAGTCACCATCAGGTCCAAGAAATCGGCGTACGCCTTAGGTTCGCGAGGTGGTGCAGCGGCCTTGGGCACCACTCCCAGGGAGGGAGGCGTATAGTGGAAGCAGGGTAGGATGTTCACCTCGGCCGCCAGGCGGGGGAGGAGCCAGGTGTACCATTCCGGGCCGTCGCGGGTGCACCACTCCGCCCATGACACGCCGGTCCGTAGCTCCTTCACACCTAGCACCTTGAGATCGGCAAGGGCACGCTCGACCCGCTCGTATTCACGCGCCCTGAACCACTCGACCACGCCGATCGTCTTCTCAGCCGCGCTATCAGGCGTCGGTCGGTAACGCGTCTTGGCATGCCTCAGGCGGGTCCCTGACCCATTCTTGCGCTGCGTAGCGGCGATGCTTTCCCCTTGCCTCATATCGTTAGCCCTCGCGCGTCAAGTTCTGCATATGCCTGTGCACAACGATCGAAGCTCATCTGCTTCTCGACCCAGGCTGCGAACTGCACCAGGCCTTTGTCGAGCGTCACCTGCGGTTCGTACCCCAAGACCTGACGAGCTGAGGTGATGTCGGCGAAGCAATGCCGGACATCTCCGACGCGATACCGACCAGTGATTTTCGGCCGGATGTGCTCCTTGCCGAGCACGACGGCTATGCGCTCAGCGATCATGCGCACGGTATCATGGCGGCCGCTGCCGACGTTGAATACACCCCCCGCCGCCTCAGGTACCTCCAGCGCCAGACGGCAAGCTTGCACGACGTCGTCGACGCTGACGAAGTCACGGCACTGATAGCCGTCCTCAAAAACCAGCGGGGGGCTCCCGTTCAGGAAGCACGACGTGAAGATCGCCAGCACGCCAGTGTATGGGTTAGAAAGCGCTTGACGAGGGCCAAAGACATTGAAAAAGCGCAAGCCGACCGCCGGGAATCCATACGCCTGGCCGACCGTCAGGCAGAGCTGTTCCTGGTCATACTTGGAGAGCGCGTAGACAGACGCAGGGCACAGGGTCTTCGTCTCCGGCGTGGGCATCGGCATCAAGGGCTCACCCCGGGCGTTACGAACTTCCCAGGCCCCGGCCTTTAATTGCGCCGGACTCCGTGGCTCCCCGGCCGATACCGTTCCATCGGGCGCACGGTAGAGACCCTCCCCATAGACACTCATGCTTGAGGCGACGATCAGCCGCTCCACTGGGCGTTCGATGAGGGCTTGAAGCAGGACAGCAGTGCCGAGATTGTTGGTACTTGTATAATGCTCAACCTTGTACATGCTTTGACCGACGCCCACGGCCGCCGCAAAGTGATAGACCGCGTCGATCCCATGAAGTGCGCGCCGCACCACCGCGGAATCTCGAATATCCCCCATGATCAGCTCGACCTCTGGGTTGAGATAATCGGGCCGCTGCCGTTGGGGGCCATGAACCTGAGCGGCAAGCACATCGAGAGCGCGGACGCGGTAGCCATAATTCAGCAGCTCGTCTGCTAGGTGCGAGCCGATGAAGCCAGCGCCACCGGTAATCAACACATGTTTGCTCATACGTTACCGTCTCCGAATCTCCCAAAGCCGTTGCACACCCATGCCACTGTCGGTGCGATTGCGGCGCCGCATGAACCATCTTCTCGATCTCGCCTTATAGGCCTGGCGCCACTGACGCGCTCCGCTCCCCAGACTGGCAGGGGTAAGGGCAAGCGCGATAGGGCGTATCCGAGCTTTGCCCATCTCACACACGCTCATACCTACCCTTACCGAACCCGCCGAGGAGGCGCTGGAGTCCCGGGGGCAAGTTTCATACCATTTTCCGCGGGCCTTCGGCCCGCGGAAATCTCGCCTAGTTCCCGGACCCTGCTACGGGACCCCGGCGATTGCCGAAGCCCTCTGCAATGTCAGGACGGTGGTCAGACAGCCTCGTACTTTGTCTCATAATGAGTGACCGATACAGTGGACCCCTTCACTTTGAGAGGAAGATGGTGAAGAAGTGGATGTCTTGACTCTTTACACGACGGAACCCAGCTTGATCCCAGGCAGGAACAGCGCGGGACGGGGAGTGGTGGACGCGCCTATGCCGTCAACACGCGCCAGTAGAGGCGTGCTACATCCATAGCCCTCGGCTTGTCCAGTCAGAGACCAGGAGATCTCCCTTTAATTCCGCCGACAATGCCGGCGGATGCCCGGCCGTAGTCTGCCTTCCTGGCTCTTGCTGGGCTTCCATTCCCGGCTGCGCCTTTGGAACCCCTTCTATCCTCCCAGGCCTGCCTTGAGCACCAGCCCACAGGGACAGGCCGAACACGACGGCGCTCAGAATGGCGATAGGAACCATCGCCCTAATAGCGATGTACTTGACGATCATCAGCATCCCTCCTCATCAAACGGTGCGGAGCGATCGCGGTGTGGTGATCCACGTCGCTCCACAGCGGGGGTAGACCGCGAAGCTTACCGGCCCGAGCTATCATCGTCGCCGATGACGCTGGGCCGATGAGCGCTACTTTGTTTCGGCTCCACTGGATAGCCAACTTGCCTCCAAGTATCGAAACCGCCGAGGAGTGGGTGGACATCCTTGAAACCTTGACCTATGAGTAACTGCGCCACCCGGGCGCTGGATGCCTCATCGGGTCAGGTACAGTAAGTGATAATGGGTCGGTCGTGAGGGATGTCGCGGAGGTATCGATCCACTGCGTCGACTGGCACGCGAATGGCGCCGGGCAGCTTAGCGTTCGATGCCTCCCACGCCTGGGGACTGCGTGCGTCGATGAAAACCATCGAGTCGCCGCGATCCATCTGCGCCTTCACCTCATGCACGGAGATTTTGGTGGCTTCCATCCTTTTCCCTCCTCGGTCATTCACACCACAGAGACCGCTTTGCACGCGCGGGTAGAGGCGGATATCACACCCGGGTCCTCCACCATCTGCGCTTTGCCTCCTACCGGAGCTTCGGCAAGACTTCCTGTTCGTAAAACCGAAAGAAGCCTTCCTGATCTGAACCTATCTGATGAACGTAGATATGGTCAAAGCCCGCATCGGCAAATTTTCTGACGGCAGCGATATGACGCTCGGGGTCGGGACCACAGGGGATGATCTGGGCGACATCCTCTTCGCGCACCATCTTGGCCGCTTGCTCGAAATGCGCCGGTGTCGATAGCTCCTGGTTCAGCTCCCCTTCGAACGCTACGATGGGCCAATGCTCGTACGCGGTGAGCCGTGCCGTCGCTTCGTCTGGCGCCCAACAGACGGCGAGCTGGCCGTAACATGGCTTGCCGACACCGCCATTGGCCTGGAACTGCTGGATGAGCTCCACAACGGGCGAGGTGCTGATGAAGCCGTCGCCAAGACGCCCCGCCGCTTCAGCGGCTTTCGGGCCACCGGCCGCTACCATGATCGGCGGGAGCTGGTCCGGCAGGGTGTAGATGCGAGCGTTCTCCACCACATAGTAGCGTCCGCGGTACGTTTGCGTACCTCCCTGCCACAGCAAGCGGATGATCTCCACCGCCTCTTCCAACATCTTCAAGCGCACATCGTGCGGCGGCCAGCGGTCGCCGAGGATGTGCTCGTTGAGGTTCTCGCCGGTGCCGACTCCGAGAAAGAAGCGTCCGGGCATCATCGTCGCCGCAGTCGCCGCCGCCTGCGCGACGATCGCGGGGTGAATGCGCATGGTCGGGCAGGTCACGCCGGTGCCCAAGGAGAGCCGCTGCGTGGCATGCGCGATGGCACCGATGACGCTCCACACGAAGGGACTATGCCCCTGACGGTCGATCCAGGGGTGGTAATGGTCGGAGATGAGTGCGAAGGTAAAGCCCGCCTCCTCCGCCCGTTGCGCATAGCGCACCAAGTCGTTGGGCGCGAACTCTTCACTGGAAAGGGCGTAGCCGATCTCGAT
>Ga0081538_10003177_pt1 | contig 15619 bp, 15 predicted proteins | sample TabmetS5T2R1_FD_71022 | JGI IMG/M metagenome (GOLD analysis project Ga0081538, IMG submission 71022) | Tabebuia heterophylla rhizosphere microbial communities from the University of Puerto Rico - S5T2R1 | ecosystem: Host-associated > Plants > Roots > Rhizosphere ... | reverse complement strand
CATCTGCGCGGGCGGCACGCTGGGCATTCTCATTCCGCCTTCCATCATGCTCATCGTCTATGCTGCGACCTCCGGCGTCTCGATCGTGCAGCTCTATGCCGGCGCGATGTTCCCCGGCTTTCTGCTGGCCGGCCTGTATTTAGTGTATATCGTCGTTCGCGCGCTGCTGCAGCCTGACCTCGCTCCAAAGCCGCCGAAGGAGGAAGCCGACATTCCGTTCGGCCGGCTGCTCTTCATGCTGCTGACGTCATTCTTTCCGCTCGCGATTCTGATCCTGGCGGTGCTCGGCGCGATCTTCTTCGGTTGGGCGACGCCCTCCGAAGCGGCTGCCGTCGGCGCCGTCGGCGGCCTGGCGCTGGCTGCCGCCTACCGGGCGCTGACGTGGCAGCGGCTGCGCGAATCGGTCTATCTGACAGTTCGCACCACCGCGATGGTGTGCTGGCTGTTCGTCGGCTCCTCGACCTTCGCGTCGGTGTTCGCGTACCTCGGCGGCGAGCAGGTGATCACCGAGTTCGTCACCGGGCTCGACATCACCCCGCTCGAATTCCTGCTGCTCAGCCAGCTCATCATCTTCCTGCTAGGCTGGCCGCTGGAGTGGACCGAGATCATCATCATTTTCATCCCGATCTTCCTGCCGCTGCTGCCGCATTTCGGGATCGATCCGCTGTTCTTCGGCATCCTGGTCGCGCTCAACCTGCAAACGGCCTTCCTGTCACCGCCGATGGCGATGTCGGCCTATTACCTCAAGGGGATATCGCCGCCGTTCGTGCAGCTGGTGGAGATTTTCCGCGGTTCGATTCCGTTCCTGCTCCTGGTGCTGGTGTCCATGGTGCTGATATACATCTTCCCGCAGATCGTCTATTACCTGCCCAACCTGTTCTATGCGCGCTGAGGACGGGATGGCAGCGATCGATCCCGCCGATCTCACTGCCCTCGACGCACGGGGCCGCATGGCGCGAGGCGAGCTGCGAGCGGCGGAATACGTCGAAGCGCAGCTGCGGCGGATCGCGGCCAGGGACCCCGATATCGAGGCTTTCGCCTTCTTCGATCCTGCCCTGCCGCGCGCGGCCGCCAAGGCGGTCGACGAATATCGCGCCAGCGGCCGGCCGATCGGCGCACTGCACGGCCTGACCGTAGGCTTGAAAGACATCATCGACACCGCCGACATGCCGACCGAGAACGGCACGCGGATCGACGCCGGCCGCCGCCCCGGCCAGGACGCCACCATCGTGCAGCGCCTGAGAGCGGCGGGCGCCATCGTGATGGGCAAGACCGTGACCACGGAACTGGCCTACGCCTCGCCCGGCAAGACGCGCAATCCGCACGATCCGGCGCGGACGCCGGGCGGATCCTCCTCGGGCTCGGCCGCCGCCGTGGCCGCGGGCCTGGTGTCGTTTGCCGTGGGAACCCAGACCTTCGGGTCGGTCATCCGCCCCGCATCCTTCTGTGGCGTTGTCGGATTGAAGCCGACGCACGGCCTCATTCCGCGCACCGGCGTTCGTCTGCTGGTTCAGCCTTTGGACACGGTGGGCGTTTTCGCCCGCAGTGTGGGGGACGCCGCGATGGTCGCCGATGCTCTCGCCGGCCACGATCCACTCGATCCGGATACCAGGCTGTTGCCGCCACCGCGGCTGCTGGACATCGCGCTGACGGATCCACCCGTGCTGCCGGACCTGGCCTTCGTGAAATCGCCGGTCTGGGATCAGGCGGAACCGGAAACGCAGCAGGGCTTCCAGGAACTGGTAGAGGTGCTGGGCGAACGCTCCACTGAAGTCACGCTGCCGGAAATCTTCGGCGAGTGGCACGGCGCGCACAAGGCATTGATGCAGGCCGGCATGGCCCGCAGCCTGCGCCCCTACTACCAGAAGGCCAAGGATCAACTGAGCGCGCCGATGCGCGCCATTCTCGAGGACGGGTCGAAAGTGACCGCCGTCGACTATCTGACGGCGCTGGATTGGCGCGAGGCGCTCAACAACGGCCTCGATCAGCTGTTCGATCGCTATGATGCCATCGTGACGCCGGCCGCTCCGGGCGAGGCGCCGCGGGGATTGGAGGCGACGGGCAACCCGATTTTCAACGGCCTCTGGACCCTGTGCGGCGTTCCAGCCGTGACCTTGCCGCTGATGACCGGTCCCAACGGAATGCCGGTCGGCGTGCAACTGGTCGGCCGGCGCGGCGAGGATGCCAAGCTGCTGCGGACAGCCCGGTGGCTGACCGACTTGATTGAAAGGTCTGCGTGATCACCGAGGCAGAAGGACTGGACCGATGAACAACGCCCTGAAGATCGTCGCGCTGATATGCTTCGTCGGATCGCTCGGCGTGATCGTTTTCCGCGTGCCAGACGCGGCTCTGATCATCGTTCTTCTCATCGTGATCGCGATGGCGATCTACGATTTCCTGATCCGGCCGATCCTCGTGCGGAACGGCAACAACAAGCGGGCTCGCTGAATAGAAAACGGCTGCCCGTCGAGGGGAAACGGGCAGCCGCTGGTTCAGTAAGTCAGATGTGGTTGTGAGGGTGTTAGTCCCACTTCCAAATCGGCTTACCGAAGTTGATATCGTCGGAGTCGGTCAAGGCACCTGTGGCCGCACCGGCCGCGCCGCCTACCAGCGCACCGGCGACCGGATGGCCGACCAGCGCGCCGCCAACCGCGCCGGCGCCCGCACCGAGGCCCGCGCCGGTCAACGCACGATCACCCTGCGAGTGACCGCAAGCAGACAACCCGGTACCGATCGCGAGCACGGCTGCAATCGACATAAGCTTCATCGCGCGCATCTGGACTCTCCTCATCGCAGTTTCTGTCCTGTGCGTGCCTAAAACACGCCGGCCCAATCTTGGTTCCAACGCCGGCGATGGGAAGCCACGAGTTCGTGAATCAGAGCGCACCAGCACTCTCTACGCTGTTGAAAACAGGCTGTTCATCGCGCTTTCTGTGCTCGGATCAACTCGCCGTGAGTCCGCATGCGATGAGCTGCCGCGACCACAATGTGGCGAGATTGTGGCCGCGGCGTTCATCGCGCATTCAGTCCAGCTACCCGCGACTCGCACGCTTGCCGCTGCGACGGCGCGCGTCTTCGAGCTCCGCGCCTTCGTCGCTGTCGAGAGCGTTGGCCGCTTTGCGCGCGCCGCTTCCGGCCGCGCCCGATTTCGCGAACGCATGCTGCGCCGACTGGTAGTCGCGCGCCGACAGGTGGTCGCCCTCGCCGCGCAGCTCGAACCGCCCGGCCGCGTATTTCCAGTTCACCAGCTTCTTCAAGAACGAGTCGATGAACTTCGGGCGTTCGTTCTGATAGTCGAGATAGTAGGCGTGCTCCCACACGTCGCAGGTCAGGATCGCCTGTTGACCCTGGAGCATCGGCAGCTCGGCGTTGGCGGTGGTAACGATTTTGAGCTTGTCGCCCTCGAGCACCAGCCAGGCCCAGCCGCTGCCGAATTGCTTGGCGGCCTTGTCGGCAAATTCCTTCTGGAAGGCGGCGAGGCCGCCGAAGTCCTTCTCGATCTGGCGCTTCAGATCGCCGCTCGGCTCACCGCCGCCGTCGGGCGTCAGGCAGTTCCAGAAGAAGGAGTGGTTCCAGTGCTGGCCGGCGTTGTTGAACACCTTGGTGTCCTTGCGCCAGCTCTTCTGGATGATCTCGCCCAGCGACAGCTGTGCATAGGGCGTTCCTTCGATCGTCTTGTTCAGCTTGTCGACATAGGCCTTGTGATGCTTGTCGTGGTGAAACTTGAGCGTGTCCGCAGACATGTGCGGGCCTAGCGCATCGTAGTCGTAGGGAAGATTTGGAAGCGTGAAAGCCATGGCGTGTCACCCGCTAATTCGTGTTCGGGAATGTTCCTTGAGAATCCGGACGGCCTTGCGCCCGGCGCTCAAAGGTAAACAAGTCGCATCAAAAGCCGTTCCGGGAGCGGAACCAGTGCAATCGCTAGGCGTTTAGTCGTTACAACCCGCGCGAAACACCGCGGGAACAATCCGCCGTTCCCCAGAGGGTTTCCGATGTCCAGTGAATCTTTGCACGAGCCCGCCGAGAAGCTATCCCCCGCGACAATTGACCGCCATCGCGCGACCGTGTCGCTGATGGAGGAGCTGGAGGCGATCGACTGGTACGATCAGCGGATCGATGCGGCGACCAACGAGGAGCTGAAGGCGATCCTCCGTCACAATCGCGACGAAGAGAAGGAACACGCCGCGATGGTGCTGGAATGGCTGCGGCGACAGGACCCCGCCCTCGACGAGCAGCTGCGCACCTATCTGTTCAAGGATGGCGCCATCGTGGCGGCCGAGACCGAAGCCGAAGACGGCGGCGCGGCCGGTCCCAACGAAGGAAGCCTTGGCATCGGCGACCTCAGATCCGAGGAGGTGGCGCCATGAACCATCTGCTGCGCGGCCTGGCGCCGCTGTCCGACGAAGAGTGGAAAGCGGTCGACGAGGAAGCCAAGAAGACCTTGAAGATGAACCTGGCGGCGCGCCGGCTGGTGGACTTCTCCGGCCCGCACGGCTGGGAAGCCTCGAGCATCAATCTCGGTCGGGTCGAAAAAGCCGAGTCCGAATTGCGGACTGGCGTTGAAACGCGCCGGCGGCGGGTGCAGACCCTGATCGAGCTGCGGGCGCCGTTCGAGATGTCGCGCCGCGAGCTGGAGATTGTCGGGCGCGGCGGGCGCGATCTCGATCTGCGGCCGGTCACGGAGGCCGCGCGCACCATCGCCATCGCCGAGAACCAGGTTGTGTTCAACGGCTATTCCGCGGGCCACATTACTGGAATCTTCGAGGCGATACCGGAGAGCGCGCTCTATCTGACCGACGATTACGTGCGCTACCCCGAGGTGGTGGCCGAAGCGCTCGGCAAGCTGCGCAATCTCGGCATTGGCGGTCCGTACGGCATCGCGCTCGGGCCGCGCTGCTACATCGGCCTCACAGAGACTACGACCGGCGGCGGCTATCGCGTTTATGACCATGTCAAACGGCTGCTCAACGGCCCGCTGGTGTGGACACCGGGAATCGATGGCGCCCTGGTGCTCTCGGTCCGCGGTGGCGATTTCGAGCTGACGGTCGGAGAGGACTTTTCCATCGGCTATCTCAGCCACACCTCAGACACGGTTCGGCTCTATCTGCAGGAGAGCCTGACGTTCCGGGTCCTCACCGCCGAGGCCGCCATTCCGTTGCGCTATCGCAACAGCAAGGCAGAACTCGCGCCACCCGCGGGCGGTGCGGCCAAAAAACGGGCCTCGAGATAGCCCGAATAGCCGCTCCGACGAGGGAACTCTCTGCCGACGCAGTCGTTTTCTTAGGAAGCCGCACGTCATCGCTCGCAAGGGCAGATGTCGTGCGGGGTCTTGGACGGAGGTCCACGATGTTGTATTGGGCACTGCTTTTCCTGGTCATCGCCATCGTCGCTGGCATTTTCGGTTTCGGCGGCATTGCGGCGACCGCATCCAGCATCGCGCAGGTGTTGTTTTTCATCTTCCTGGTGCTGTTCATCATCAGCCTGTTCTTCGGCTGGCGCGGCGGGGCCTTCGGGCCTTAGCGCCGTATCGAGTCCCTGATTCCCAATGACGGCGAAGCCAGCCAGCAGGCTTCGCCGCCGGCCCGTGGCAAGCACGCTCTAACAAGCGACCAATTGCGGCAGCAGGTCCCTCCCCCAAGGCTGCCGCGATGCCACCAAGGAGCATCGGTGGTAGGCTCTGCCACGGGCCGTCTTGCTTCTCTCAAATCACGCTTGCTGTGACATGCGGCGCCGGACCTCGTCGGCGATCCGCACGAGCTGATCGCGCGGCAGCGCGGGAAACTCGCTGCTGGTAAAGCGCGTCATGCCGTTCGGCAGCTTCTCCTCCACGATCTCGCCGCGGATCATCTGGTCGTTCAGCCCGTCGCCTGAGCGATGCGGCGCCAGGTGGACGTGCAGATGCGATATGCCCCCGCCGAAGATGTAGACGTAGACCAGCTCGGCGCCAGTCGCTTCCTTGAGCACGCCGGTGCTGCGGGCGATGGCCGGTCCAAAGGTGGCCGCCTCCGGCCCATCGAGCTCGGTGATGTAGCGGATGTGCCGCTTGGGTTCGAGATAGGCGAAGCCCGCGACTTCCGACGACAGGCTGACGGTGAGGCGCCAATGCGCGTCCTGCCACACCTCGATGCGCTCAAGCTCCTCGTCGGCAGCCGCGCCGCGGCACATCGGGCAATCGGAGGTCGTCATCGCTGCTGTCACTCCACCGGGTAGGGTCCCTCGACGAATGTCTCCGCATGATAGCCTTTGGTGCCGACCAGGCGCGCAAGCGGGCTGCGGAAGTCCTGGCCGGCAGCCAAGCGCTCCATCACGAACGCGAAATCGTAACGCGGCCGCCAGCCCAGCTCCTCCCGCGCCCGCGCGTTGACATAGACGCGATCGATGCTCGGCACCATCGTCCAGCCATGGCGTGTGTACTCCGTTTCGTAGTGGGGAACGCGACGGCGCACCACGGAGGCTGCATCCCGCCGCAGATCGGCGAGATCGTCGGTCGAGAACGGCGTAGTCGCGCTGACGATGTAGCGGCGGAAGCCGAGCGATGGCGCGTGCCGTGCCGCCAACAGATGCGCGCTCACCACGTCCTCCACGTCGACACGGCGGTAAAGATACTCGTTCGCCTTGGCGTTGTCGTCTTCATAGGCGTCACGCACCGTGCGGTCGTCATCCTCCTCCGGAAAGAAGCGCGAGGTTCGCAGCACGATGCAGGGCAGGCGCTGGTTGCGATGGAACAGCTGGCACAGATCCTCGGCCGCCGCCTTGGTGACGCCGTAGATGTTCTTCGGCACCGGCGCCACGTCCTCGGTCACCCAGGCCGCCGGCGCGCCCGCGGGTGGCACCAGTGCATCGCCGAACACGCTGGTCGTGCTGGTGTAGACGAAGGATTTGACCCCGGCTGCCACCGCTTCCTCCAGCAGGTTGAGCGTGCCGGTGATGTTGGTGTCGACGAAGTCCTGCCGGCCGTGGGTGGCGACATGCGGCTTGTGCAGGGTGGCGGCATGCAGCACGACCTCGACGCCCGCCATGCAATGACGGACGCAGGCGCGATCCGAGATCGAGCCGACATGGCTGGTGAACGGACTCTCGAGAATGTCGAGCGCGACGACTTCGTGTGCCTGCTCCCGCAGAGTGCGGACCAAGGCCTCGCCAAGGTGGCCGGAACTGCCCGTGACCAGAATCTTCATCGTCATGCAATCGCCCAAAATATCGCGACGACTATAGTCAGCCTAGAATTGCTCGGGAATACCTTGCGTGATGCGCCAGTCCTTGAGCAGGACGCGCCGGCGCTTGGGATAGCGCTGCTTCAGCGGCTTGGCCTTTTCGATGCGGTCGGCGCGGAAGTGGCGGAAGTCCTGGCGCATCTCGCACCAGGCGGCGACCACGCGCGCGCGGTCGAAGAAGGCGAGCGCGATCGGCCAGATGATGCGCTCGGACTTCTGGCCCTTTTCGTCGCTGTAGGCGATCTTGACCTTGCGCTCCTCGCGGATCGACTCGCGGATCGGCGCGAGGTCGATCGGCTCAGGGATCGCCTCGCGGCTGGCGCCGACCACCACGCCCGCCAGTTCGACGCGCTCCTTCAGATCCTCGGGCAGCACGGTCGCGATCTTGGTCAAGGCGTTGCGCGCCGCGTTGGCCAGCGGCTTGTCGCCGCGCTGCATGACCCAGCGCGATCCCAGCACCAGCGCCTCGATCTCCTCATCGTCGAACATCAGCGGCGGCAGCAGGAAGCCCGGCCGCAGCACATAGCCGATGCCGGCCTCGCCCTCGATGGTCGCGCCCTGCGCGTTCAGCGAGACCACGTCGCGATAGATGGTGCGAATGGAAACGCTGAGCTCGCTCGCCAGCCGCTCGGCGCTCACCGGGCGGCGATAGGCACGCAAGGCTTGCAGAAGGGCCAGCAATCTTTCCGATTTCGACATGCTGACAGAATTGCGCAGCAGGCCGTCGAACGCCAGCGCCGTTTTGCGACATCCTGACAGTTCCTGTCAGGATAATTCAGCATCCCGGATCACCCAGAGGCGCCAGAACTGTCAGATCTTTGACCGTCGCTTGACTGGGCTTTGAGACCCCTGCGGTAGCTTCGCGAGATCGAAGTGGAGATAAGGCCGTGGACCAGTGGCCATGCATCCGCCGTCTTCCAAACGGTGCCATCGACTATGATTTCTATCGCAGGAGAGCCCGTGTGGAGCGCGCCGTGGCGATCGGAGATTTCTTCACGCCGAGGAAACGGAGCCTGACCCTTCTGGCGCGCCTGCGGGCGGCCTGGAAAGCCTAGGCTCCCAGGTCTTTCGCCAGTTCCGCCTCGCCCTTCAGGTTGCCGGGCTCGTCGCGATAGGTCATGCGGCCGGCGACGATCTCGCCCTGCCAGCGCTTTTCGATCTCGGTCCGCTCCGGCTGGCCCTTGAACCACGCGATGAACTGGTTGACTGCCTGCAGCAGCCCATGGCTGGAGCGATCGTCGGCGACACCGACCGCGTAGTACCAGGGGTCGGGCGCCAGGTCGACCGGCAGGCATTCGATCTTGCCGGCCCACGGCGAGCCAGACCCGGTGCAGGCCCAGTGATAGATCGGCTTGTCGACCGCGAAGGCGTCGACCGCCTTCTCCGCCAGGCAGTCGTGGATGCGGCTCTGGTCGGTGTAGGCGATCAGGTTGGCGAGCTTCACCTTGCCGCCGGGCTTGTCCATGTTGGCGGCCCAGCGCAGGCCCGCCGCTTCCAGGGTCGCGAAGGCGGCGGGATCGTTGATGCAGCCCAGCACCTTGCCCTCGAGGTCGCCGACGCCGCCAACGCGGGCATCGCCGACACGCCGCGCCAGCACGTAGCGCAGATAGGTGTAGGGCTCCGAATAGGCGACGCCGAGCCAGCGCGCGTTGGGTGGTAAGGCGCTCCACACCAGGTCGCATTCCGCTTCGCCACGCCGGCGGCCTGCGTGCAGCAGCTCCGCGCACAGGTCCCAGGGCTGCGGCACGAATTCGACCGCGACGCCGAGCCATTTGCCGAACGCCTCGGCATATTCGACGTCGAGGCCGGTGAAGGTGCCGGCCGGTCCTTTGAACGACAGACCCTTGAAGTCGGGCTCGACCGCGACGCGCACGGTGCCGCGTTTCTTCACCTCGGCCAGGCGATCGAATGTCGGATCGGCCTTCACCGCTTCAGCGTCCAGCAGCTGGGCAAACGCTGCCTGCGGGTTGCCGTTGCTCCAGGCCGCAATCGCCTGCATCAACAGCGTCCGCACCCACTCATCCTTGGCGCGCGCCCGCTCCGACGCGGTGCGGATGCCGCCCAGCACCTCGCGCAGCACCCGGTTGTTCTCCGCCATGGTGTCGACCTCGGCGGCAGTGCGGGCGAAAGCCTCGTGCAGGCGGCCGTTGGTCTCCTCGACCGCGCGCGAGACGTTGGCGAGCGCATCGCGCGTCAGGTCGGCGAGCCGGCCGAGTTCGCCCTGCAGCTCGGTCAGCTGCACGGCGCTCGCTGCCTCGTCCGCGCTTTTCAGCGTGTCCTGCGCCAGAGCGCGCACCTCCTGGCTGACCACCGCAAAGCCGCGCCCGGCCTCGCCTGCGCGCGCCGCCTCGATGGTGGCGTTGAGCGCCAGCATGCGCACGGTGTTGCCGATCTTGGTGATGCCGGCCAGCACGTTCTGCAGCTCGTGAGCGCGCTCGCTCAGCAGGCTGACCACCCGCTCCAGCCCCTGCCCCACGTTGCTCTCGGTCTGGCCGACGCGCCCTTTCACCTGCTTGACCAGCTCGGCGATGGTCTGGTCGGCAGCCTTCAGCTCGTCGCGGCTGGCGGCGACCGACTTGTCGAGCGAGATGCCCCAGCTTTGCACCTCCGCCACCAGCTGGCTGGCGGTATCGCCGGCGGCGCCGGCGTGGTTCAGCAGGTTGAGGCAGTGGCGCAGGAACTGCGCGGTGCCGTAGGAATCCCGGCTTTCGGCCGAAACGGGCCGTGCTTGCTCGACGTCCATCCGCTCATCCCCTGATCTTATGAGCCGAGTCGTTATAATTTAAGATCATTAAACTTTCATTCCTCGCTGGAATAGACGCAAATTCGTCATGTCCGGGGCCGCTTGTCGTTTTTGGATCAATGCATGTCGAAAGCGAGCGATGGGCGAATTGCGCCTTGGCTAGCTTTGGGGCGCGCCAAAACGGTCGGGTGATGCTTTCATGCTGCCAGCGTTGTTCCCATACAAGCTCCTGCCCTACGGCTTCAGCCGGAAGTACAAGCCGCAGCGTTTCATCCCGAAGCAGAAGGACCTGAAGCCCAGATACGACGTCGTGATCATCGGTGGCGGCGGGCATGCCCTGGCCTGCGCCTACTACCTGGCGCGCGACCACGGCATCACCGACGTCTGCATCCTGGAAAAGGGCTATCTCGCCGGCGGCAACACCGCGCGCAACACCGCGATCATCCGCTCCAACTACCTGACGCCGGAGGGCGTGAAGTTCTACGAGCAGTCGCTGAAGCTCTATCGCGATCTGTCGCAGGATTTCGATTTCAACATCCTCTATTCCGAGCGCGGCCACTTCACCCTGGCGCACACCGACGCCGCCGTGCGCACCAGCCGCTGGCGCGCCGAGGTGAACAAGCAGCTCGGCGTCAATTCCGAGCTGATCTTCCCGGACGAGATCCATCGCCTGTGCCCGTCGCTCAATATGTCGGAGGAGGTGCGCTACCCGATCCTGGGCGCGCTCTATCACCCGCCCGGATCGATCGCGCGCCACGACGCCGTCGCCTGGGGCTACGCGCGCGGCGCCACCGCCCTCGGCGCCGAGGTGCATCAGCAGACACCGGTCACCGGCATCATCATCGAGAACGGCACGGTCAAAGGCGTCGAGACGTCGCGCGGCAAGGTCTACGCCAACAAGGTGATGCAGGCGGTTGCCGGCTCCACCTCGGTGGTGGCGAAGATGGCGGGCTTCCGCCTGCCGATCCGCACCATTCCGCTGCAGGCCTGCGTGTCGGTGCCGCTGAAGCCGTTCCTGGACCAGATCATCGTGTCGGGCTCGCTGCACGTCTATGTGTCGCAATCCTCGCGCGGCGAGCTGGTGATGGGCGGATCGACCGATCCTTACGGCCTCTATTCCACGCGCTCGACCCTCGACTTCAAGGAAGGGCTGCTCGGCCACATGCTGGAGCTGCTGCCGATGCTGGGCGAGGTGAAGATCCTGCGCCAGTGGGCCGGCATGGCGGACATGACGCCGGATTTCTCGCCGATCATGGGCCTGACGCCGGTCAAGAACTACTACATCGACAGCGGCTGGGGCACCTGGGGCTTCAAGGCGACGCCGGTGTGCGGCATGACCATGGCGCACACCATCGCCACCGATACCCCGCACGAGCTGATCAAGCCGTTCTATCTCGACCGCTTCGTCGAGTATGCGCAGGTCGGCGAAAAGGGCGCGGCCTCGGTCGGCCATTGAGGAGGATGCGATGAAAGTCATGAACTGCCCCCTCAACGGCCCGCGCAACATCAGCGAATTCGCCTGGGGCGGCGAGGTGAAGCCGATGCCGGATCCCGCGTCGGTGGACGATCGCGCCTTCGCTGACTGGCTGTTCCTGGAAAACAACGAGGCCGGCGTGGTGCGCGAATGGTGGTGCCACGTGCCGACCTCCTTCTGGTTCATTGCGGAGCGCAACACGGTGACCGACGAGATCCTGAAAACCTATCCGGCCGGCGATGTGTTCAAGGACCGGGTCAACTTTGCCCCGAAAGCGGAGAAGAAGTGATGGCCGGCCATCTTCGACTTCCCGCACCATTCGGTGCCTGGATCGACCGCAGCAAGCCGGTCGCCTTCACCTTCGAGGGCAAGCACATCGACGGCTTCGACGGCGACAGCATCGCGAGCGCGTTGCTGGCCAACGGCCAGACCATGATCTCGCGCTCCTTCAAGTATCACCGCCCGCGCAGCGTGCTCACCATGGCGGGCCAGGATGCCAACACGCTGGTGCAGGTCGGCGACGAGCCCAACTGCCTCGCCGACAAGCGGCGCATCGCGCCCGGCCTCAAGGTCGAGGGGCAGAACTATGTCGGCAGCTTCGAGGACGACAAGGGCCGCTTCACCGAGCTGGTCGAGCGTTTCCTGCCGGTCGGCTTCTACTACAAGAGCTTCCACGAGAAGAAGAGCTCGTGGAAGGCGTGGGAGCCGATCATCCGGGCGATGGCCGGCCTTGGCAAGGCCGACCTCAAGGCCGATTTCCACCACTCCTACTACGACAAGCAGTATCTATTCGCGGACGTGGCGGTGATCGGCGGCGGGCCGGCCGGCATGGTCGCGGCGCTGAGCGCGGCCGAAAGCGGCGCCGAGGTCATCCTGGTGGATGAAGGCGCGGAGCTCGGCGGATCGCTGTGGTATGCGCGGTTCAATGCCGACGGCACGCATGGATCTCTGACGCGCGCGGAGCTGGAGGCCGCCGTGCAGGGCCGGCGCAACATCCGCGTGCTGAGCGGGGCGATTTGCACTGGCCTGTTCGCGGACAACTGGTTGCCGGTGATCAAGGACAACCGGCTGTACAAGCTGCGCGCCAAGTCGGTGGTGGTGGCGACCGGATCGATCGAGCAACCGTCGGTGTTCCGCAACAACGACCTGCCGGGCGTGATGTTCGCGTCGGCGGCGCAGCGCCTGGTACGGCTCTATGGCGTGAAGCCGGGCAGCCGCGCGGTCGTCCTGGCCGCCAATGACGATGCCTATGGCGCCGCATTGGAGATGCTCGATGCCGGCGTCTCGGTCGCGGCGATGGTGGACCTGCGCACCGCCGTGCCGAACACCGACCTCACGCAAGCGGTGCGCCGCGCAGGGGTCGAAGTCATCGCCGGCCACGCCATCAAGGAAGCGATCGCCGGGCCGGGCAAGACCCGCATCACCGGCGCGGTCGCCGCGCCAATCATCAGCGACGGCAAGCTTGCCGAAGGCGGGCGCACGCTCAATTGCGACCTGATCCTGATGGCGGTCGGCTATTCGCCGGCAGCGCACCTGCTGCATCACGCCGGCACGAAGTTCGCCTACGATACCGGCAGCCACATGTATCGGCCGGAAACGCTGCCTGCCCATGTGTTCGCCGCCGGCTCGGTGAACCAGGCCTATGCGCTCGAGGCAGTGCTGGCCGACGGCCGGCGCGCCGGCTGGCTCGCTGCGCGCGATGCCGGACACGCGAGCGGCATGGAGCCGCCGGCGCCGGTCAATCTCGGCTGCGATAGCGTTACGCATCCCTGGCCGATCTTCCCGCATGACAAGGGCATGGACTTCGTCGATTTCGACGAGGACCTCAAATACAAGGACCTGATCAACGGCATCGCCGACGGCTTCGACAATGTCGAGCTGCTGAAACGCTACTCGACCGTCGGCATGGGTCCGAGCCAGGGCAAGCACTCCGCGGTCGCGGCGGTGCGCATCGTGGCGCGCGCGACCGGCGAGAGCCTGAACCGCATGAGCGTTACGACCCAGCGCCCGCCCTACACGCCGGAGAAGTTCGGCCACATGGCCGGCCGCGTGTTCGAGCCGGAGCGCCGCACCGCCATGCATCACCGACATCTGGAGCTGGGCGCGCAGATGATGCCGGCCGGCTTGTGGTGGCGCCCGGCCTATTACGGCAAGAAGACCGAGCGCGACAAGGCGATCCGCGACGAGGTGAACGCTGTGCGGACCTGCGTCGGGTTGATCGATGTCTCGACCCTGGGCGGGCTGGACGTGCGCGGGCCGGATGCGGCCGAGTTCCTGAACCGCATGTATACCTTCGCCTATGCCAAGCAGCAGGTCGGCCGCTGCCGCTACGTGCTGATGACCGACAATGCCGGCGTCGTCACCGACGACGGCGTGGCGGTGCGGTTCCATGACGAGCATTTCTATGTCACGGCGACCACCAGCGGCGTCGATGCGGTCTATCGCCAGATGCTGTGGTGGAACGCGCAATGGCGCCTGGACGTCGATGTCGCCAACGTCACCGCGGCCTATGCCGGCGTCAATATCGCCGGCCCGAAGTCGCGCGACGTGCTGAAGCGCGTGTGCGAGGGCGTCGATCTTTCGGCCGCGGCGTTCCCCTACATGGGCGCGGCGATGGCGCAGGTTGCCGGTATTCCGGCGCGCATCATGCGGGTCGGCTTCGTCGGCGAGCTGGGCTACGAGGTGCATGTGCCGGCGAGCCAGGGCGAGGCGCTGTGGGATGCGCTGATGGCGGCGGGCGGCCTCGAAGGCATCCGGCCGTTCGGCGTGGAAGCCCAGCGCGTGCTGCGCCTCGAGAAGGGCCACATCATCGTCAGCCAGGACACCGACGGCCTTACCAGCGTGTGGGAAGCCGACATGGCCTGGGCGGTCGCCAAGACCAAGCCGTTCTTCGTCGGCGGCCGCTCGGCAGAGATCCAGGCCAAGAAGCCGCTGACCCGCAAGCTGGTCGGCTTCACGCTGGCGAACGATGGCGATCCCTGCCCCGAGGAATGCCACCTGGTGCTGAAGGGCGAGGAGATCGTCGGGCGCGTGACGTCGGCGGTGCGCTCGCCCTCGCTCAACAAGGTGGTGGGCCTCGCCTACGTGCATCCGAGCGACGGCGAGCCCGGCAAGCAGTTCGACATCAAGGTGCAGGGCGGCCGGCGCATCAAGGGCGTGGTGATCAAGTATCCCTTCTACGACCCCGACAACAAGCGGCAGGAGATGTGAGCGATGGCGAGCCTGACCAACCTCGATCCCGCCACGCTGAAGCGCCGCAGCTTCATCTATCGCAAGCTGGCCGCCGCCGGCGCCGAGTTCGCCGAAGTGAATGGCGGCGCGGTCGCCATGCGCTATCCGGCGCGCGGCGAGCAGGAAGCAACGACCGCGCGGCGCATGGCGCTGGCCGATCTGTCGGTCCTGCCGCATGGCGGGTTCAAGGGGCGTGGCACGGTCGAATGGCTGACCAGCCAGGGCCTCGCCATCGGCGCGGACAGCAACAAGGCGTATGTGCAAGCCGGCGGCGAGCTGGCGGCGCGCCTGGCGCCGACCGAGATCTTCTTGCTGGATTCGCTGCAGGGCACGGGACAGCTGATCGGGAAGCTGAACAACGCCTGGCAATGGGCGCCGGCGGCGCCGCGGCCGCAGCAGGGCTATCCGACGCCGCGCCAGGACAGCCACGGCTGGTTCATGGTGACCGGCGAGAAATCGGCCGAGATGTTCGCCAAGATCTGTGGCGTCGATCTGCGGCCGAAGCACTGCCCGATCGGCACCATCGCCCAGACCTCGATCGCCAAGATGAGCGGCATCATCATCCGCGCCGATCTCGGCAGCACGCTTGCTTATCATTTGTTAGCCGATATCGCCTCGGCAGAATATCTGTGGACCTGCCTCGAGGATGCGATCGCCGAATACGACGGCGGGATCGTCGGCCTGGCGGCGTTACGGAGCCTGCAAGCATGACCCTCGCGGCGGCGTCCTCGCTTCAGAAGCCCGCGCCGAAAAGCGCCGAGCGCGGTGCGATCGCTGGGCTGCTGCCGGATTTCCTGAAGCCACGCACCAATGCCAAGGCGCCGTTCCGTGTCGCCGTCATCATGGTGCCGGGCTTTGCGTTGATGTCCTTCGCGTCGGTGATCGAGCCGGTGCGCGGCGCCAATCGCCTCAGCGGCGCCAAGCCCTACGAGTGGGAGCTATTCGCGCCGGAAGGCG
>Ga0081538_10003176_pt1 | contig 15626 bp, 14 predicted proteins | sample TabmetS5T2R1_FD_71022 | JGI IMG/M metagenome (GOLD analysis project Ga0081538, IMG submission 71022) | Tabebuia heterophylla rhizosphere microbial communities from the University of Puerto Rico - S5T2R1 | ecosystem: Host-associated > Plants > Roots > Rhizosphere ... | reverse complement strand
GGCGTCGGCGGGATCATGCTCGCGTCCCGGCTGCGCTCGGTCGCGACCAACGCCGGCGGCGGCGACCTCCTACTGCTCGTCATCGCGGCCGCCGTGATCGGAGGAACGAGCCTGTTCGGCGGAGTGGGCCGCGTCGTGTCGGCGCTCCTCGGAGCCCTCGTCATCGGCTCGATCACGAACGGCATGGACCTCCTCGGCCTGGCCTCGGGGGAGAAGTACGTGATCACCGGGCTGGTGCTCCTGGCGGCGGTGCTCGTCGACTCGTACTCGAAGCGGCGACGGACCGCCCGCGGCGGCGTCTGAAGGCTCGGTGGCGGGCGTCGAAGCAATCGGGTTCCGCGTGCTCGGCGGGCGATGAGGCTCGAGCAGGCGCTCCAGGTCGTGGACGCGGTCGTGCGCGACGCCCCGGCCCCGGTGTCCGTCTTCGTCGCGGACTCCCAGGGCGAGCTCGTGGCCGCGGCGACGATGGACGGCGCGGCGCCGGACACTCGGCTGAACGCGCAGCGGAAGGCCTATACAGCCGCCCGGAGTGACGCCCGTTCGACCGGCGAGCTCGCCGACAAGGCCCGAGAGGATCCCGCTGAGCTCGCGAGCTTCGACCCGTTCTTCACGTTCTTCCGTGGGGGCGTGGCCGCCTTCGAGGACGGACGCCGCGTCGGCGCCGTGGGCGTCAGCGGCCTTCCGGGGGAAGACGACGAGGCGCTCGCGAGCGACGCGCTCCTCGCCGCCGGGCTCGCGCTCCGGTGACCGTCCTCGTCGGGCTCGACGTCGGCACGACCGGCTTGAAGGCGCTCGCCCTCAGCCCCTCGGGCGAGGTGGTGGCCCGGGCCGAGCGTGAGTATCCGCTCGCGGTGCCGCGCTCCGGCTGGGCCGAGCAGGACCCGGACGACTGGCGGCGCGCGGCAGAGAAGGCGATTGAGGCGCTCGCGGTAGACCATGTCGCCGGGATCGGGCTCACCGGTCAGATGCACGGGCTCGTCGCGCTCGACGCCGACGAGCGGGTGCTCCGTCCCGCCATTCTCTGGAACGACCAGCGCACCGCGGCGGAGTGCCGTGAGATCGAGGAGCGGCTGGGCCTCGCCCGCCTGCTCGAGCTCACCGGGAATCGCGCTCTCCCCGGCTTCACCGCGCCCAAGCTCCTCTGGCTTCGCGCCAACGAGCCCGAGACCTACGAGCGGCTCGCGCACGTCCTCCTGCCGAAGGACTACGTCAGGCTCGCGCTCACCGGCGAGCACGCGACCGACGTCGCGGACGCTTCGGGAACGCTGCTCTTCGACGTCCCCGGTCGCCGCTGGAGCGAGGAGGTGCTCTCCGCGCTCGATCTCCCCTTGGCCTGGCTCCCCCCGGCCCTCGAGTCGCCGTCACCCTCCGCGCAGACGCGGGCCGGCATCGCGGTCGCGGCCGGCGCGGGCGACCAGGCGGCCGGCGCGCTGGGGGTGGGGGCGACGGCGCCGGGGCCGGTTTCGGTCGTCCTGGGGACGTCCGGTGTCGTCTTCGCGGCGCTGCCCGAGGCGGTCGTCGATCCCCAAGGGCGCGCGCACGTCTTCTGCCATGCCGTGCCGGAGACGTGGCATGCCATGGGCGTGATGCTGTCCGCCGCGGGCGCGTTCCGCTGGTTTCGCGACGTTTTCGCGCCCGGGGAGCCGTACGACCGGCTGGTCGCCGAGGCGGAGCGCTGGGGGCCGGGCGTGGAGGGCCTCCTCTTCCAGCCCTACCTGGCAGGCGAGCGCACGCCGCATGCCGACCCACTTGCCCGGGGCGCGTTCGTCGGGCTGTCGCATCGCCACGACCGCGGGGCACTCGCCCGTGCAGTGCTCGAAGGAGTGGCCTACGGGCTCCGCGACTCGCTCGAGGTCCTCCGCTCGCTCGGCTGCCGCCTCGAGGTCGGCCGCGCCTCGGGTGGCGGGGCGCGCAGCGCCCTCTGGCTCGAGATCGTGGCCTCCGTCCTCGGCTTGCCGCTCGAGCGGACGGTGGTGGAAGAGGGCGCCGCCTACGGCGCGGCCCTGCTCGGCGGCGTCGCCGGAGGCGTGTTCGCCGATGTCCACGAGGCGGTGGCGGCGTGCGTGCGCGTCCGCGAGTTGATCGAGCCCGACCCCGACTGGGAGCGGTTCTACTCGGAGGGCTACGACCGCTACCGCTCCCTCTATCCAGCACTCGAGCCCTTGGAGGTGGAATGAGCACCAGGTGGGGAATCATCTCGACGGCCAACATCAACCGGCTCGTCCTTGCGGGCGCGCGGGAATCCGACCGGGTGGACGTCGTCGCGGTCGCGAGCCGCGAGAAGTCCAGGGTGGAGGCCTACGCGCGCGAGCACGGGATCGAGCGCGCCTACGCAAGCTACGAGGCGCTGCTCGCCGACCCCGACATCGACGCCGTCTATATCTCGCTGCCCAACTCGCTGCACGTCGAATGGTCGATCCGCTCGCTCGAGGCCGGCAAGCACGTCCTCTGCGAGAAGCCCTTCGACCGGCGCCCCGACCAGGTCGAGCGCGCCTTCGATGCCGCGGAGCGGGCGGACCGCCTGCTGATGGAGGCCTTCATGTACCGGTTCAATCCGCAGGCGGCGAAGGTGAAGGAGCTCGTGGCCGGCGGTGCGATCGGCGCACTCCGGCTGGTCCGCGCTGCCTTCAGCTTCAGCCTCGACAACGTCGAGAACGTCCGTCTCGCCGCCGACCTGGACGGCGGCGCCCTGATGGACGTCGGCTGCTACTGCGTCAGCGGGTCGCGGCTGCTCGCCGGGGAGCCGGAGACCCTTTTCGGAGAGCAGCACTTCGGAGCCACCGGCGTGGACGTCCTCTTCGTCGGGACGATGCGCTTCCCCGGGGACGTCCTCGGCCACTTCGACTGCGGCTTCGTCCTGTCCGGGCGCGACGAGCTCGAGGTGGTGGGCGACCAGGGCTCCCTCTTCCTGGACGATCCCTGGCACGCCCGCACGCCGGTGATCGAGTTCCGCCGCGAGGGCGGAGTCGAGGAGATCGTGCTTCAGCCGAAGAACTCGTACCAGCTCGAGCTCGAGAACCTGAGTGACGCGATCTCGGGCCAGGCCGAGCCGGTCCTCGGACGCGAGGACGCCGTCGGCCAGGCGAGGGCGATCGAAGCGCTTTACCGTTCCGCCGAGACCGGTCAGCCGGTGACGCTCGACTGACACGAAGCCGACACGGTCCCGCGCGCCGGGCCGCGCTATCCCAGGGGAGATGGAGATCGGCCATGCCTTGCTCGGGGTTCTGCTGCCTGAACGCTGTGTCGCCTGCGGCGCTCCCGACGAGCTTCTTTGTGCGGGCTGCCGCGGACGGCTGATCGTCCTCCGCGGCGCGCTCTGCGCCCGCTGCGGGGGCCCGACCGCGTGGCCGGTGGAGCGCTGCGCGGAGTGCGCCGGCCGGCGTGTCTCTTTCGCGACCGCCCGCGCTGCGGTCGCCTACGACGGACCCGGCCGTGCGCTCGTCGTCGCCTGGAAGGAGCGCGGCCTGCGCCGCGCCGGCGGGCTCGCTGCCGATCTCGTCGCAGAGACGATCCGGAGGCCGGCCGTGGAGGCGCTCGCGTTCGTCCCCGGCGACGGCGACCGCGTGGGCTGGCGCGGGCTGAACACCGCCGAGGAGCTCGCCCGCGCGCTCGGGACGCACTGGGAGCTGCCCGTCCGGCGTCTGCTCGTCCGCGCCCGCCGTGCGCGGCCGCAGCGCGGGCTCTCGCAGGCCGAGCGGCGCGCCAACATCCGCGCCGCCTTCCGTGCAGCAGGCGTTTCGCCGCCGGCCGTCGGCCTGGTCGACGACGTCTACACGACCGGGTCGACCGTCTCCGCGGCGGCGCGTGCGCTCAAGACGGCCGGCGCCCGGCGCGTCCATGTCGTCACGTTCGCCCGTTCGGTCTTGTAGGGGATAGTCTGGGGATACCCGACGAGGAGGCTTCGGTGAGACTTCAGGTCAAGGGCAAGAACGTCGACGTCAGCGATTCGCTCAAGACCTATGCGCAGGAGAAGCTCGGGAAGCTCGACAAACATCTGAACGACGCGGCCCGGCTCGAGCTCGAGCTTGCGGTCGAGAAGAACCCGTCGATCTCCGAGAACCAGATCGCCGAAGGAACGATCTGGACGAAAGGGCCGGTGCTCCGCGCCCGCGAGAGCTCGCCGGACATGCGGGCCTCGATCGACATGCTCGTGGAGAAGCTCGAGCGCCAGGCGAGGCGCTACCGCGACAAGCGCCGCCGCTCCAGCGCGCGCGTCAGCGCTGCCGCTCTGGCGGCGACGGAGACGATCCCGGTGGTGGCGGACGAGGAGAGCCCGGTGATCGTGAAGACAAAGCAGTTCGCGGTGAAGCCGATGACCCCCGAGGAGGCAGTGCTGCAGCTCGAGCTGATCGGCCACGACTTCTTCGTCTTCCAGAACGCCGAGACGACCGACGTCAACGTCGTCTACCGGCGGCGCGACGGAGACTTCGGGCTAATCGAGCCCCAGATCTCGTAGTGGCTCCTCACGACGAGATCAGCGACCCCCGTGCCTTCCGCTGGGTCGAGAGCGGCGTCTCCGGGCTCGCGCGCGCCCGCGAGTGGGACGCGACCGCGATCGCCGAGGTGTCCGAGCTCCGCCCGACGGAGATGGCCGAGATCGACTTCCGCGTGCTCGGGGACGGCTCCGTGATCGGCGATGTCGCGCCCGCCGTCCTCACGGATCTGACGAAGGACCTCGCGATCGCCCCGCCCTACGCGGCGCGCGCCGTCCGCCAGAACGAGCTGGAATGGATGGTGGGCGCCCTCCAGCTCGATTCGGAGCTGGCCGAGCTTCCGAGCGGCATCGGCGCGCTGTCATTGGAGGTCGCCGTACCGCCCGAGGGCGAGACCGTGTACCTCGCGGACGGCGAGATCCTGGCGGACGACCCGACCGGTCCCGACGCAGAGGGTTTCGAGCAGCTCGAGCAGCTGGGCGCCGCCCGCTTCCAGGCCTTCGTCGCGCGCGCCGATCGGTTGGAGGACGGCCGCTGGGAGGTCACCGTCGATCCTCTCTAAGCAGTGCCCCTCCAAGCAACGCGCGCCTGTTTTCTGCCCCGCGATCACGCGGCGCGAGAACCGACCCTCGCCCCTGCCAAGGCGGCCAGCCTTGGCTGCGGACGCGTGCGAGCTCTCGCTTGGTGCTCGCGACGCAGAAGCTAGGCGTCGTCACTTGAAGGGGCACAGGCAGCTACCCTGAATCGATGCCCCAGAACTACGGTGCCCTCGAGAAAGTCCTGCGCATCGGCGAAGGCCGCCGTCTCAAGCGGCTCGCCCAGCAGGCCGACTACGTCACCTCCCTCGAGCCGGACTTCGAGCAGCTCTCCGACGCGGAGCTCGCGGCCAAGACGGTCGAGTTCCGGCAGCGTCTGGAGAACGGCGAGTCCCTCGACGAGCTGAGCTTCGAAGTCTTCGCGGCCGTCCGCGAGGCGGCCAGGCGCTCGGTGGGGATGCGCCCCTTCGATGTCCAGGTGATGGGAGCGGTCGTGCTCCACGAGGGCGACATCGCCGAGATGAAGACCGGCGAGGGGAAGACGCTCGTCGCCACCATGCCGCTCTATCTGAATGCCCTGCCCGGGCGCGGCGTCCACCTCGTGACCGTGAACGACTACCTGGCAAAGCGCGACGCCGAGTGGATGGGGCCCGTCTACGAGGCGCTCGGCATGCGCGCCTCGTTCATCCGGAACCAGATGCCGTTCGCCGAGCGCAAGGAGGCCTACGCCGCTGACATCACCTACGGCACCAACTCCGAGTTCGGTTTCGACTACCTCCGCGACAACATGGCGACGTCTCTCCAGGGGACCGTCCAGCCGAGCCATGATTACGCGATCGTCGACGAGGTGGATTCGATCCTCATCGACGAGGCGCGGACGCCGCTGATCATCTCCGGCGAGCCCGAGACGGCGGCCCGGACGTACTACGACTTCGCCCGGATCGCCAGAGGCCTCACCGGGGTTCCCGCCAAGTTCGTGCCCAAGGGCCAGAAGCGGGTAGAGGACGACGCCGACTACGAGTTCGACGAGAAGTTCAAGACGGTCTCGCCGCGCGAGTCGGCCATCGACGCGGTCGAGCGCGCGCTCGGGATGGACAACCTCTACGACCCCCGCAACGCGCAGCTCGTCAACCACCTGATCCAGGCGCTGAAGGCGGAGTCGCTCTACCAGCGCGACGTCGACTACGTCGTCCAGGACGGCGAGGTCAAGATCGTCGACGAGTTCACCGGCCGCATCATGGAAGGCCGCCGCTGGTCGGAAGGACTCCACCAGGCGGTCGAGGCCAAGGAAGGCGTGGCGATCCGCGAGGAGCACGTCACGCTGGCGACGATCACGCTGCAGAACTACTTCCGCCTCTACGAGAAGCTGGCCGGCATGACGGGGACGGCGAAGACGGAGGAGAAGGAGTTCCAGGAGATCTACAACCTGGCCGTCGTCGAGATCCCCACCAACGAGCCAATCGCCCGCACGGACGAGAACGACTACATCTACAAGACTGCCGAGACGAAGTACGACGCGGTGATCGCCGACATCCGGGAGCGCCACGAGGTCGGTCAGCCGGTCTTGGTCGGCACGATCTCGGTCGAGGTCTCCGAGCACCTCTCGATCCTGCTCACCCGCGCGGGCATCAAGCACAACGTCCTCAACGCGAAGCAGCACGAGCGCGAGGCGGAGATCATCAAGGACGCCGGCGAGCCCGGCGCGGTCACGATCGCGACGAACATGGCCGGCCGCGGCGTCGACATCAAGCTCGGCGAAGGTGTGCGCGAGGTGGGCGGGCTCTACGTGCTCGGCACGGAGCGGCACGAGGCTCGGCGCATCGACAACCAGCTTCGGGGTCGCTCGGGACGCCAGGGCGACCCGGGCGAATCCCGCTTCTACCTCTCCGCCCAGGACGACCTCGTCCGCCTGTTCGCCGGTGACCGGATCTACAACATCATCGAGCGCTTCAAGCTCCCCGACGACCAGCCGATGGAGGCATCGATCCTCTCGAAGCAGATCGAGAACGCCCAGAAGAAGGTCGAGGAGCAGAACTTCGTCTCGCGCAAGAACGTCCTCAAGTACGACGACGTCATGAACGTGCAGCGCATGGTCACCTACGAGCAGCGCCGACGCGTGCTCGAAGGCGCGGACCTCTCGGAGGAAGTCGGCGGCTGGATGGACGAGCTGATCGCGCGCATCGTCTTCGAGCACACGGCCTCCGAGTACAAGGAGGAGTGGGACCTCGACAGCCTCTTCGCGGAGATGCAGGCGCTCTACGAGACGGAGGTCTCGCCGGACGAGGTCAGCGAGACGACCACGCGCGAGGAGCTGATGGAAGACTTCCAGGAGGACGCGCGCGATGCCTACGACGCGAAGGTCGAGGAGTACGGCGCCGAGCTCATGCGCGAGGTCGAGCGCTACCTCGTCCTCCAGGTCGTGGACGTCCGCTGGCGCGAGCACCTCGAGTCGATGGAGTACCTGCGCGACGGGATCCACCTCCGCGCCATGGCCCAGAAGGATCCGCTCTCCGAGTACCGCTCCGAGGGCCACGGGATGTTCGAGGAGCTGACGGCGACGATCCAGGAGGAGATCGTCCGCTACCTGCTCCGGATCCAGATCGAGCGGCCGCCCGAGCAGGGCGAGCTCCAGCCGGCGGCGGCAGGGTCCGACGGCGGCCCGAACAGCGGCGGCCTCAGCTACGAGCACGAGTCCGTGGCCGGTTCCGACGCGATCCGTACCGCCGGCGCCAACGACGCGGCGCTCCAGCGGGCGCGCGCCGGCTCGGCGGCCACGGCCTCGGCGGGGGCCGGGGCGGGGGCCGCGACGACGGTCTCCACGGGCGGCCAGCGCATCATCGCCGAAGCGGATCGCGTGGGGCGGAACGACCCGTGCCCGTGCGGCTCGGGCAAGAAGTACAAGAAGTGCCACGGCGCCTAGCGGATCTGCGCCGGCTTCGCGACGCCTGACTCTCGACACGAAGCGCGCGCCCTCCGCGCGTTTCTCCTCGCTACGCTCGAAAGCGGGTGGTGGCCCGGGGTGGCCCCACAGCGAGAGCGGGGCGAACCGGGCCCGTACGCCGAGCCAGCTACCATCCCATCCCATGGCCGAGCGAAGCGCGGTGGAGCGAGAGCTCGAGGAGATCGGGACCCAGCTCGACTGGGTCCGTGATTACCTTTGACCCGGACGGGTTGAGGGAGCGCCTGGCCGCGCTCGAGGAGGCCATGGGCGCGCCGGGGTTCTGGGACGATCAGGCCGAGGCTGCCCGCGTCTCCTCGGAGCACGCACGCCTCTCCCGGCGTCTGGAGCGCTACGAGCAGCTGAGCGGTGAAGCGGGCGACCTGGCCGAGCTGCTGGCGCTCGCCTCCGACGACGGCGAGCTCGACGAGATCGAGCAGAGCGCCCTCCAGCTGCGAGCTCAGCTCGACCGGCTCCAGGAGGATTCGCTCTTCAGCGGCGAGTACGACGCGGGCGCGGCCGTCGTCTCGATCCACGCCGGAACGGGAGGCACGGACGCGCAGGACTGGGCCGAGATCTTGCTCCGCATGTACCTGCGCTGGGCTGCCGAGCGCGGGTACCGCACCGACCTGATCGAGGTCTCACCGGGAGAGGAGGCCGGGCTCAAGTCGGCCACGTTCACGGTCGACGGCGAGAACGCCTACGGGACCCTCAAGGCGGAGCGCGGCGTCCACCGGCTCGTGCGCCTGTCCCCCTTCGACCAGGCACACCGTCGGCACACGTCGTTCGCGCAGGTGATCGTGAGCCCGCTCGTCTCCGACGACGTCGACATCGAGATCGACGAGGCCGACCTCCGCATCGACACGTACCGGGCGAGCGGGGCCGGCGGCCAGCACGTGAACAAGACCGACTCGGCCGTCCGGATCACGCACGTGCCGACCGGGATCGTCGTCCAGTGCCAGAACGAGCGCTCGCAGCTCTCCAACCGCCAGACCGCGATGCGAATCCTCAAGAGCCGCCTCGCCGAGCACGAGCTCGAACGCCGCGAGGCCGAGCTCGCCCGCGAGCGCGGAGAGGTCCTCGACACGGGCTTCGGCAGCCAGATCCGCAGCTACGTCCTTCACCCGTACCAGCTGGTGAAGGATCACCGCACCGACGTCGAAGACGGAAACGCACAGGCGGTCCTCGACGGAGATCTCGACCGCTTCATCCGCGCCTACCTTCTCGCCAACGCCACCGGAGCCGTCGGTTAACGTCGGCTGATGGCCGAACCTTCCGCTACACTCGTCTGCTGGCGAACAGCCGGTTGTGCACCTTCGGGACAGGTGCCGCGGTCGAATTCATGCAGGAAACAGACCAGACTGACCACCTAGACGCCTCGCGGGCGACCACGGCCGAGCTGAACGGCGACCCCGAAGAGGCGACCCAGGTCGAGCCCGTCGCGCCGGAGCCGGCGCCCTCCGGGTCGCCGATGATCATCTTCGAGGCCGTCTCGAAGGTCTACGACCCGAACGTCGTCGCCCTCCGCGACACCAGCTTCGTCATCGACAAGGGCGAGTTCGTCTTCCTCGTCGGCCCCTCGGGCTCGGGCAAGTCGACCATTATGCGGCTCCTCCTCAGGGAGCTCGACCCGACCGGGGGCCGAATCATCGTCGGCGGCCGTGAGCTCGCTCGCCTGCGCCGGAGCAAGGTGCCGATGCTCCGACGCAATATCGGCTGCGTCTTCCAGGACTTCAAGCTTCTCACCGACCGCACCGCCTACGACAACGTCGCCTACGCGCTCAAGGTGCAGGGCCAGTCGAAAGACCTGATCCGGGCAAAGGTGCCCGAGATCCTCGCGCTCGTCGGTCTCGGCTCGAAGATGAACAGCTTCCCGCACGAGCTCTCGGGCGGCGAGCAGCAGCGCGTCTCCGTCGCCCGCGCGTTCGTCAACCATCCACCGCTTCTCATCTGCGACGAGCCCACCGGCAACCTCGACCCCGACACCTCGGTCGGGATCATGCAGCTCCTGTACCGCATCAACCGAACCGGCACCACCGTCCTCATGGCCACGCACGACCGCGAGATGGTCGACAAGATGCAGAGGCGCGTGATCGCGCTCGAGGAGGGCGTCGTCGTCCGCGACGAGCGCCGGGGCGGTTACGGATGAGAACGAAGATCTTCTTCAGCGAGGCCCTCCGCTCGATCGGGGCGAACATCTCGACGACCGCCGCGGCCGTCATGACCGTGCTCATCGGCATGTTCCTGCTCGGGCTCTTCATCGCGCTCGGCAGCTGGGTGATCTCGTGGACGAACCACGTGAAGAAGGACCTGGTCGTCAACGTCTACTTCTGCACCGACCTGACGTGCGAAAAGGAGGCGCTGCCGAAGGAGATCAACGCGGTTAGCGCGGAGCTCGACCAGAACCCCATGGTCAAGTCCTACCGCTTCGTATCCAAGGAAGACGCCTGGGAGGAGATGCAGGAGAGGTTCCCGGAGCTGACCGCGGAGACCGTCAGGAACCCGCTGCCTGCCTCGTACGAGGTGATCCCGGTGAACGCCGACCAGGTACAGGCGATTGCGGCGTCGCTGCAGGAGCCGACGCCTCCCGGGGTGGAGACTGTCAAGTACGGCGAGAAGAAGGCCGAACGCGTGCTTCAGGTGGCCACGATCATCGGCGCGATCTTCCTCGTGGGGAGCATCATCCTGCTCGTCGCCTCGACGATCCTGATCGCCAACACCATCCGCCTGTCCATCTTCTCGCGGAGGCGAGAGATCGAGGTGATGAAGCTCGTCGGGGCATCGAACTGGTTCGTGCGCGCGCCCTTCATGCTCGAAGGCCTTCTCTGCGGCCTGGCGGGGTCGATCCTCGCCGTCATCCTGCTCCTCCTGGCCAAGGAGTTCGCGCTGCCCGGGATCATGGGCAGGATCGAGAGCCCGGACGACATCCAGGCATGGAGCTTCCCGATCGTCGCCCTCATCCTCGTTGCGATGAGCCTGCTCGTCGGCGCCGCCGGCTCCGGCATCACTCTGCGGCGTTTTCTGCGAATCTGAGAGCAGTGCACGCGGGAGGCCCGGCACCTGACGGGGCGGGCGACCTGTGAAACGGGGCGCCGGTTATCTCGCTGCGCTCGCCCTTGTCGTCGGCGCCTTTGCCCTCGGGTTCTTCCTCACCCGGACCGAGCAGGGCACGAGCCAGCCCGCGCCGCCGCGCACCGATCGCCCCGAGCGGCTGATCGACGAGGTGCGGACCGAGCTCTCCTCCTCCTACTACCGCTGGATCGACCCAGACGTCCTCGGGAGACGGACGGTCGAAGGAATCCTCGCCGGCCTCGAAGACCCCTATACCGATCTGCTGACGGACGCCGAGTACGAGAGCCTCCGCCGGGACACGGAAGGCACCTACTCGGGGATCGGGCTGACGGTCGGCCCGGGGCGGACAGGCCTTGTGGTCACCTCAGCCGCGCCGGGGCCGGCGCGCGAGGCGGGCATTCGCAAAGGTGACGTCATCGTTCGGGTCGACGACAAGTGGCTTCGCGGGCTCCCGTTCGAGCATGCGCTTTCGCTCATCAAGGGCGAGGTGGGCACGGTCGTGAAGGTAACCGTGAGGCGCCCGGCGAGGAAGAAGCCACTCGAGCTCTCGATCGTCCGCCGCGAGATCGAGGTTCCGCCCATCAGCACGCGCCTGATCGCAGCCAAGAAGGAGAAGCTCGCCTACATCCGTGTCTTCTCGTTCCCGGCCGGAACGGCCGAGCGTATCCACCAAGCGACCGCGCAGCTCCTCCAGCGGGGCGTGAGCGGCGCGATCATCGACCTTCGGGACAACCCCGGCGGGCTGCTCTCACAGGCGGTGGACGTGGCGTCGCTCTACATCGAGGACGGAATCGTCTGTCGCACCGACGGCCTGCACGAGGAGGACCACGAGTACCGCGTGACGGGCGTGGCCACGCACCCCGGCCTCCCTCTGGTCGTGCTCGTGAACGGCGGCAGCGCGAGCGCGGCCGAGATCGTGGCGGGGGCCCTCGTCGACCACGACCGCGCGACCCTCGTCGGCGAGCGCACGTACGGCAAGGCCTCCGTGCAGACGATCGCGCCGCTCGAGGGTGGAGGCGCGCTGAAGCTGACGACCGCCAAGTATCTGACGCCGGCAGGCGCCGACATCACCGGCGTCGGGCTCGAGCCGTCCGTCGTCGCCGCCGACGACCCGCTGACGCAGCAGGACGAGGGCCTGCGGATCGCGCGTCGCGCGCTGGTCGAGATCCTCCGAGACGAGTAGGCATGGACTTGCTCGTGTGCGAGCTGGCCCGGAAGGGCAAGCTCCTCCTCGGCGAGCCGTACTTCGAGGGCGGCGTGCCGGTGGTCGTCGACCGCAAAGGCGCCGGAGACGCCTCGCCGGGAGACCTCGCCGTCGTCAAGCTCGGGCGCGGGCGCGCGAGGCTCGAGCGGGTGCTCGGCCCTGCGAGGCGGATCGACGCCGTCCTCGAGGGCCTGCTCTGGCATGAGGGCGTCCGCGTGCCGCCCGCGCCCCTGCCGGCGCTTCCCTCCGGCGAGGAGCCCGACCGCGTCGACCTGCGCCACCTCTACGCCTTCACGATCGACCCCGAGGAGGCCAAGGACTTCGACGACGCGCTCACCGTAGGCGCCGACGAGGACGGCGCCGTCCGAGCCTGGGTTCACATCGCCGACGTCTCCGCGTACGTGCCCGCCGACTCTCCGCTCGACCGGGATGCCGCCGAGCGTGGTAACTCGGTCTACGTCCCCGGGCGCGTCGCGCCGATGCTGCCTCACGAGCTCTCTGACGACCTCTGCAGCCTGCGGCCGCACCAGGACCGCCGCTGCGTCAGCGTCGAGATCCCGTTCGACGCGGATCTGGACCCAGGGGAGCCGCGTTTCTACCGCAGTCTCATCCGCAGCCGCGAGCGCCTCACGTACGGGCACGCGCAGGCGATCCTCGCCGGCGAGGAGCGCGCGGTGGACGAGCTCACGGACGCGTTGCGCCTCGCCGAGCGGATCGCCCGCGCGCTCCGCGACCGCCGGTTCGCCCGCGGTGCCCTTCGCGTGGAGGGCCGCGAAGTCGCGTTCGCGTTCGACGGCGAGGGCGGAGTCGAGCGCGCCTGGATCGAGAAGGAGCCGCTGGCGCACATGCTCGTCGAGGAGCTGATGATCGCCGCGAACGAGGCCGTGGCGGAGCTGCTCGCCGGCCGCGGGCGCGAGGCCCTCTTCCGCGTCCACGAGCGCCCCGAGCCGCAGTCCGTCGAGCTCCTGCTCGCGAAGCTGACAGACCTGGAGGTGCCGACCCCCCCGGCGCCCGCGCAGCTCTCGCCCGCCGAGGCCGCGCGGCTCGCGGCGCTCGTCAGCGAACGCGTGGCCGGCTACGTGACGCGCTCGGGACGCGGAGAGGAGGCGTTCCCCGCGCTCGTGCTCCGTGCCCTCAAGCAGGCGCGCTACGACCCCCGCAACGTCGGCCACTCGGGCCTCGCGAGCCGCGCCTACTGCCACTTCACGTCGCCCATCCGCCGCTATCCCGACCTCGTCGTGCACCGGACGCTTCTTCGGGAGCTCGGCGTGCTCGACATCGAGCCTCCGGAGGACCTGCCCAACCTCGGGGAATGGACGTCCGGTCGCGAGCGCGCCGCGGCCGAGATCGAGTATCGGGCCGACGAGCTCTGCCTCGCATGGCTGCTCGAGCGGCGGCTCTTCGAGGAGGGCTGGGAGGCGACATTCGCCGGCGAGATCGTCGGCGTCGTCGGCTCGGGCCTCTTCGTCCGCTTCGACGGCGTCTTCGAGGGCTACCTGCCCGCCCGGCGCCTCCCGGGCGACTACTTCGAGCCTTCGCCGCTCGGCACCGCCCTCGTCGGCCGCCGCAGCGGCTCGGCTTACCGGCTCGGCGACCCGATCGAGGTGAGGGTCGCCGAGGTCAAGCGTTGGGAGGGCAAGGTCGAGCTCGCACCGGCCTGACCCCCTCGAAGATATTTGCCGCTCTTTGCAAAGAAAGGCGACGGCACCCACTTGCGACGGGAGACCCGTCCCTTTAGGTTGCCGCTTGCGCCGAGCACGGGGCGCGAGTAGGACGAAGCCTCACCGGTAGGCTCTACGCGGAAGCGGAAGGTTCGCCGGGGAGGGGGACGAAAGCGAACCCGGCTCGGCGAACTTTTGGTCCAATGCGAACACGTTTCAGAATGACGCCTCCCCGCCGGGGTGCGATGGTCGTTCCGAGACAAGGACGCAGGGAGCGTTCGTAGTTCGGAGGCTACGGGCGCGACTGAGGACGCAGCTCTCGGGGCGAGCAGCGCGGCCCGGCGGAACAGGGCTTCGTTCTGAAACGTGTTCTAATGAGGCGATGACCGCAGGGACCACGCTGATCGCCGACAACCGCCGCGCGCGGCACGAGTACCACCTCCTCGACCGCTACGAGGCGGGCCTCGCCTTGACCGGCACGGAGGTGAAGTCTCTCCGCGACGGCAAGGCGACGCTCCGGCGGGCCTTCGGCGACATCCGCGGCGGCGAGGTCTACCTCGTCGGCCTGCACATCCCCGAGTACGCGCAGGGCACCAACGCCAACCACGACCCGGACCGCGAGCGCAAGCTGCTCCTCCACCGGCGCGAGATCGACCAGCTCGTGGGGAAGGTGCAGGAGAAGGGCCTGACGCTCGTTCCGACGCGGCTCTACTGGAAGAACGGGCGCGCGAAGGTCGAGCTCGCGCTCGCCCGCGGCAAGGACGTCCGCGACAAGCGCCGCACGATCGCCGACCGCGACGCCAAGCGGCAGATGGAGCGCGCCCTCAAGTCCCGCGACCGCGGGTAAGGACAACCGCGTGCACGAGGGCGGCGGCGGCGAGGAAGGCCGCCACCGACCAGAGCGCGACGAGGCCGTGCGTGTCGAGGTCCGTGTCCGCCGCGAGTAGCCATACGGCAAGGACGCCTGCGGCGAGGGCGCTCCCGACCGCTGCGGCCAGCGTCACCGCGCGCTCGGCCGCCGTCCCCGCGAGCGCCCACTCGACGATCGCGAACGCCACCAGCGCGGCGCCGAGGAGCTGGGCGTAGATGGGCGGCTCCGCTAACGGCAGGCCGAAGAATTCGTAGAGCGCGTCCCACGTGGCCCCCAGCAGGAAGAGGGCGAGCGCTGCGTTCGAGACGGCGTCGATGCGCAAGACGAGCGCCTGGGTCAGCCGGGGACGCGACACCGCCGGGCTATACTTTCAGGCTCTGGGGGCGATCCGGTTTCGACGGGGTCGGTTCTCCGGAAGAGCTGCAAGCCGAGGTCCCCGGTTGGCCTCGTAAAACAACCGGGAACAACGCAAGTGCGGATAGAGAAACCCTCGCACTCGCCGCCTAAATAGGCGACGCGTCGGCTCCGGTCTCGGCCCGTGGATCGGAGACCCGGCGTCAGAAAACGGGCTCGCCGCCGAAGGAGCGCTGATCGCCCGAAGCGGGACTCTTCAGGATCGGCTAGCTCGACGGTAGGTTCGCCGGCCCACCGGCCGCCGGGCGAAATGCAAGGGCAGGCTGAGCTTGGAGAGGCTCTTCACGGTGCGACTTCGGACGCGGGTTCGATTCCCGCCGCCTCCATAAGGGCCCGCCCGCCTAATCCTCCGGGCGGTGGCAAACGGCCTCGACGTTGTGGCCGTCCGGGTCAAGGACATAGCCGCCGTAGTAGTCGGCGTGGTACCGCGGACGAAGACCGGGCGAGCCGTTGTTGCGGCCACCCGCGGCGAGGGCCGCGGCGGGGAACGCTTCGAC
>Ga0081538_10003175_pt1 | contig 15626 bp, 16 predicted proteins | sample TabmetS5T2R1_FD_71022 | JGI IMG/M metagenome (GOLD analysis project Ga0081538, IMG submission 71022) | Tabebuia heterophylla rhizosphere microbial communities from the University of Puerto Rico - S5T2R1 | ecosystem: Host-associated > Plants > Roots > Rhizosphere ... | reverse complement strand
ACGACCTCGGCGGGTGAGCGGTCAGAGATCGTGCTGTGCGCCCACGTCGGGCTCGTCAGGGTCGAGGAGAACACGATCTTCTCGACACCGTTCATCCATCGGGACACCGCGCGATCGCGGGGATCCGCGTCCTCCTGGTCGGCGATGCCCGGCCAGTAGCCACCGAAGCCCTCGTAGTTCTTTCTTCCCAGCAGCACTGTCGTCGCCGGCAGCGTGAACCTAACCATGTGGTCGCGGGCGACGTCGGACACCGCATGGGGAACGACCCAGCTCATGTCGTGCTCGCCGCCGGCGCCATTGATCCGCCCGTCGAGCGACAGCGAGATGTTGGCGACGACGGTGCGACTGGTGGTGGGGTCGTTCACGTAGTGCTCCTTCGCTCAGGTGGACCGTTCGCCGGACGACGGTCAGACGGTTCAGCCCGACGTTTCTCATCGCGGCCTGGTTCTGCTCGATCAGCGGGGGTGCCTCCCGGACGGGCCCGAGCCGGCGGCCGCTCGTACCGGCGTCCGAAAGTGCCGGAAGCCGTCACATTCGAACGCCGGTCCGCAGCGCAGGTCGGTGGCTGGGAGTCGCGGTGTCCTACGTCACGCGCCAGCCCAGCGAACCGGTGCGGCGCCGAGGACCGGAGCCGGGAAGATCACCAGGTGCCTCACCGGATGCTCCCCATCACCCTTGGCCCGACGCGCGTGGCCAACGGCGCTGGTCTCGACGTCCGCGCCAGGCCGGCGTCGAAGGTCGTCGGGGGTGATCGGGGCCATGTCTCGAGGATGAAGGACTCCGGTTGCAGCTGGCTTGGAGACGACTTGCAGACGACATGGACGTTGGGCGGCGAGTCCAGGCGGCCTTCAGGTCATGAACGGAGCTCCCCGGCATCCCCACTCGTTCCGTAGCGGCGTGGACGCGCTGCGCGCCACGGCTGGGGCAAAACCACTGGTGAGCCGCGGGCTCGCCGCTTGACCGGCCGGTCAAGTAGCGTGCGGGCCATGACGCTCACGGATGCCGCCACCCGATCCACCGCGCCGGGCGGCGACGAGGCCCGGCTGCTCGCGCTCTGCGAGCAGGTGCTCGCAGAGCTACCGCCCCGCCAGAACCATCCGGTGACCTTCCTAGGGCGCCAGTACGACCTCGGGCTTGCCTGGGTCCACTTCCCCGAGGGATACGGCGGCCTGGGACTGTCGCCGAAGCTGCAGAAGCTGGTCAACGAGACGCTGTGGCGGGCTGGCGCCCCGCATGCCGCGTCCCGCAACCCGATCGGGCACGGCATGGGTGCGCCCACGGTGGTCACCCATGGCAGCGACGCCCAGAAGCGGCGCTACCTGCGACCCCTGTTCACCAACGAGGAGATCTGGTGCCAGCTCTTCTCAGAGCCGGGTGCCGGCTCGGATGTCGCCAGCCTTGCGACGCGGGCCGTCCGAGACGGCGACGAGTGGGTGCTCAACGGCCAGAAGGTGTGGACCACCCTGGCGCACGTCGCCAGGTTCGGGATGATCGTGGCCCGAACCGACCCAAACGCCCCCAAGCACAAGGGCCTCACCTACTTCGTCGTGGACATGCACGCGCCCGGGGTGGAGGTGCGTCCGCTCTACCAGATCACCGGCGAGGCGGAGTTCAACGAGGTCTACTTCAGCGACGTACACATCCCCGACGCCGAGCGCCTCGGTGAGGTGGGCGAGGGCTGGCGCGTCTCCCTGACGACGCTCATGAACGAGCGGGTCGCCATCGGCGGGCAGATCCCGCCCCGCGGCAGCGGCTTCATCGGCGAGCTCATGAAGGTCTACGCCCGCACCGGCCCCCACGACGCCGCCACCCGAGACCGGGTGATGGCGCTGTGGACCCGCGCGGAGGTCCTGCGCCTCACCAACAACCGCGCCAGCCAGCAGCGCGCCGTGGGCACGCCCGGTCCCGAGGGCTCGATCGGCAAGCTGGCCTTGGCCGAGCTGCACAAGGACATCACCAGCTGCGCCGTCGACCTGGAGGGCGCCGAAGGGATGCTGTTCCCCGAGGGCTACCCGATGGCCCGGCCGGAGACCACGGCGCTCTGGCGCAGCGCACAGCAGTCGTTCCTGCGGTCGCGGGCCAACTCGATCGAGGGCGGCACCACCGAGATCATGAAGAACATCCTCGCCGAGCGGGTCCTCGGCCTGCCGGGCGACGTCCGGGTCGACAAGGACAAGCCCTGGGTCGACGTCCCCCGCTCCTAGCGAACGACAGCGCCTACAGCTCGACCACGGGGACGTCCGCCATCCGCAGGTGGCCGGTCTCGTTCAGGGACGCCAGCGACCGCTCGCCCGTGGACGCAACCAGGACCCGCGAGATGCTCGTGTAGGCCGGCAGGAAGATCATCCGGGGCCCGATCCCCAGGACCGCGGACACGACCACGTTGATGACCCCGCCATGGCACACGAGGGCTATCCGTTGCGAGGGGTGGGCGGCGGCCAGACGGTCCACGCCCTCGGCGACGCGGGACTGGAAGCCGGCGATGTCGTCGGGCCCCTCCATCCACCGGGGATCGCCGGCCGCGCGCAGCTCCTCGATCGGGATGTAGGCCGTGGCGTCGGCGTCGTACTCGGCCAGCGCGGCGTCCGACGTGACCGTGAGCCCCAGCGCGTCGCCGAGCGGCGCCGCCGTCTCGACCGAGCGGCGCAGCGGGCTGGTGTAGATGGCTTCGATCCGCTCGGGCACCAGCCAGGCGGCCAGGGCCTCGGCCTGGCGCCGGCCGAGGTCTGAGAGGCCGGGGTCCGCGGGACCGTCGACGCTCTCGACCCGCAGCGGGCGGGCGTGGCGGATCAGGAGCAGCTCCATGGCGGTCGCACAGTAGGAGCACGACCGCCGGAGGCGCACGATCGCCGCCCGGACGGTCGGTACCGTGGCGCACCGTGGACGTCCTCTCCAGCCGTGTACTGATGCGCCCGTCGGCGTTCGAGGACGCCGTTGCCTGGTACCGCGACGTGCTCGGGTTGCACGTCTACCGCGAGTACGGCGCCGGCGGCCGGGTGACGGGGGTGGTCTTCTTCCTCGGCGGGGGGTTCCTCGAGCTCGTCGGCGATTCGAGCTCGGTGGCCCCGGGTGGCGGCGCGCTGTGGCTCCAGGTGGCTGACGTCGATGCCGAGCATCAGCGTCTGCGCCAGCAGGGCGTGGACATCCAGCGCCCACCGAGAACCGAGCCATGGGGACTGCGGGAGTGCTGGATCGCCGATCCCGACGGGATCCAGATCCGGCTGATCGAGGTGCCCGACGACCACCCGCTGCGCCGGCGCGTGGGGGACTGACCGCCGGTGCGCCGCACGAAGATCGTCGCCACGCTCGGGCCGGCCTGCGACCCACCGGGCGTCCTCGACGCGCTGATCGACGCCGGCGTCGACGTCGTGCGCCTGGGGCTGGCTCACGGCACCGCCGGCGAACACCGCCGGCGCATGGACGCCGTCCGCGAGCTGGCGCAGCGCCACGGCAAGACCATCGGGGTGCTCGCCGACCTCCCGGGCCCCAAGGTGCGGGCGGGGCCGTTCCCCGAGGGTGGTGCCTTCCTGGCCGAGGGCGACGAGGTCACGCTCGTGACGGAAGCGGGCGCCAGTGACGGCCGGCGCATCACCCTGGACGGGGTGCACCTGGTCGACAGCGTCGGGCCGGGCGACGCCCTCGTGCTCGGCGACGGCACGGTGACGCTCGAGGTGACGGACGTGGGGCTCGAGGGCGTGCGGGCGCAGGTGCGCAGCGGGGGGCGCCTCCAAGGGCGGCCGGGTGCCCACCTTCCCTCCGATCGCTGGCTACCGCCCGTTCCGACCGACGACGACCTGCGGCTGGTCGACGAGGTGGCGAGGGATGCCGACTGGGTGGCGGTGTCGTTCGTGCGGAAACCCGACGAGCTGGTCCGGGTGCGCGAGGCGCTGGGCGACCATGGGCCGCAGTTGATGGCCAAGATCGAGACCCGCGCCGCCGTCGACCACCTCGACGACATCCTTGACGTGGCCGACGGCGTCATGGTCGCCCGCGGAGACCTTGGCATCGACTTCCCCATCGAAGACGTTCCCCACCTGCAGAAGCGGATCATCGGGGCGAGCGGCGCGCGGGGCCTCCCGGTGGTGACGGCCACCCAGATGCTGGAGTCGATGGTCACCGCGCCCTCGCCGACCCGCGCCGAGACATCGGACGTGGCCAACGCCGTCGTGGACGGCAGCGACGCGCTCATGCTCTCGGCCGAGACGGCGATCGGGCGCCACCCGGCGCGCGTCGTCGAGACGATGGCGCGCATCGCGGCGCGGACCGAGGAGCACGACGACGTACACGGCGTCTACGAACGTGGCGGCATGGTGCAGCGGCCGGCGTCATCGGCCAATGCGGTCACCACGGCCATGGCCCACGCGGCGTTGCGGGCCGCCGTCGAGCTCGACCTGGCGGCCATCGTGTGCTGCACCCGCGCGGGGACCACCGCCCGGGCGATGGCCGCCCGCCGCCCCCAGTGCCGGTTGATCGGTGCCAGCCCGTCGCCGGCGACGGCGCGGCAGCTGGCGTTGTCCTGGGGCGTGGAGCCGTTGCTGGTCGCCGAGTACGCCACCACCGACCAGATGGTCTGGTGTGTGGTCGAGGCCGCCGTCCGTGGCGGGCTGGTCCGCCACGGGGACTCGATCGCGGTCCTGGCGGGCGCGCCGGACGCCGCTCCCGGCCGGACGGACGTCCTCCGGGTGGTCGCCGTTTCGTGACCACCGGGGCCCGCGGCCTGTGGGTGCAGGCGACGGGGGACGGACCCCTCGTCGTGCTCGTGCACGGAGCGATGGACCGCGCCAGCAGCATGTTGCGGGTGCGGAGGGCCCTCGAGGGGGAGTGCCGGGTCGTACGCTACGACCGCCGCGGCTACGCGCGTTCGCTCGAACTGGGTCCCGCCGCCTCGCTCGACGAGCAGGTCGACGACCTGGCCGCGGTCGTGGGGTCCCGAGGCGCGGCGCTGGCGGGACACAGCCTGGGCGGCGTGATCTGCCTGGCGCTGGCAGAGCGATCGCCGGCGCAGGTGGTCGCGGTGGTGGCCTATGAGGCGCCGATGATGTGGGAGCCCTGGTGGCCCGCCGGCACGGCGGGCGCCACGGCGCTGGCGGCCTCCACCGGCCGACGCGACGGGGGCGACGGCGATCCGGGCGACGCGGCCGAGGCGTTCATGCGTCGCATGCTCGGCGATGCCCGCTGGTCCAGGCTGCCGGCTCCCGTGCGGGCCGAGCGGCGCGCCGAAGGACCCACGTTGCTGGCCGAGCTCCGCACCGTGCACCATCCCGCACCGGCCCCCTACCGGCCCGAGCGGCTGACGGTCCCGGTGGTGGCCGCGTTCGGGTCCGAGACGCAGCCGCAGCACCGCCGCGCCGCCGAGGAGCTGGCGCGGCGGGCACCGCAAGGGGTGCTGGAGCGGATCCAGGGCGCCGGCCACGGTGCCCACCTGACGCACCCCCACGCGTTCGCCGGGCTCGTCCGGAGGTCCCTCAGCCTGGCATCGGAGCGCCGATAGCCTGCGACCGATGGCCAACCTGCGTGGGCTGCTGAAGGGCTGGGCGAGCCGGCGGGACGGCCGGCATCCCCAGGGGCCGGTCGGGTTCGTGCTCTCCGGCGGCGGCAATCTCGGCGCGTTCCAGGTCGGGATGATGCGCGCCCTGCTCGAGCACGACATCCGTCCCGACCTGATCGTCGGCTGTTCGGTCGGGGCCATCAACGGCGCCGGGCTGGCCGAGGATCCCACCCTGGCGGGCGCCCTCCGCCTGGAACGCCTGTGGCGGGCCCTCGACGGCAAGGAGCTGATGCCGTCCGGAGGCTTCGTCCCGAACACCGTGGCGATCGCCCGACGCGGCGAGGCGATCCACGAGAACCACGGGCTACGCCGCCATATCGAGCAGTCGCTGACGGCCCGCACGTTCGAGGAGCTGGCCATACCGTTCCAGTGCGTCGCCACCGACGTCGTGGGCGTGCGCGAGGTCTGGTTCCGGTCGGGGCCGCTGATCGAGCCCATCCTCGCCTCCGCCGCCCTGCCAGCCGTCTACCCCGCGGTCGAGATCGAGGGCGTGCGTTACCTCGACGGCGGCATCGTCGACGACGTGCCCATGAGCCGGGCGGTCGAGCTGGGCGTGCGGACGCTGTACGTGCTCCAGGTCGGGCTGTTCTCGCGTCCCCGGCCGGAGCCCAAGCGCCCGCTCGACGTCGCCGTCCAGGCGTACTGGATCGCGCGTCACCACCGGTTCAAGCGGGAGCTCGCCGCCATGCCGCCCGACATCGAGCTCCACCTGCTGCCGACCGGGCAGACGCCCTCCATGCGCTACAACGACTTCACCCGCACGTCCGAGCTGATCTCGCTGGCCTACGAGGCGTCGAGCGCGTACCTGGCCGGGCGCCAGCTCCCGGCGGAGGTCCTGGTGTGACGGACCAACCGGTCCACATGACGGCCTCGGGCCCGCCCGAGACGGTGCTCGACGACGAGCCCGCCGAGGCCCTGACGGCACTGGACGACGCCCTGGCCCGCCCGGAGGCGGAGCGACGGGAGGCGGTGGCCGCGGTCGTCGCCCGCTGGCCCCGCTTCCTCGACGCCTGGGCCCGGCTCGGGGCGCTCGGGCGCGACGACGTGGAGCGCTACGCCTGCTATCGGGTCGGCTACCACCGGGGCCTCGACCGTCTGAGGGCGAGTGGGTGGCGGGGATCGGGCTACGTGCGCTGGCAACATCCGCAGAACCGCGGGTTCCTGCGAGCCCTCGATGGCCTGCGGGCGTCGGCCGACGCCATCGGGGAGGCCGACGAGGCCGAACGGTGTGCCGTCTTCCTACGCCAGCTCGATCCCGACTGGCCCCCGCCGGGTTGATTCCCCGGATCAGTCGCGGGCCAGGACGCGGATGCAGCTGGGCCCACTGCCCGCGGTGCCGGCGATGCGATGGAGCACGGCGGCGGTCGGATGGACAACGACACCCTCGTCGCCGGCGGCAACGCCGTCACCGTCGACGATCAGGCTGTACTCGCCGTCGTCGAACGACCTCGACGGCCACAACAGCGTTGCCATGGGGCGCGCGGCCAGGTTGGCCCGGGACGTCCGGCCGGCGTCGAACGCCAAGGCGTCGCCGTCTCGCCGGACCACCACCGAGACCACATGGGCATCGCCGCCCTCGGACACCGTCACCAGGAAGGCCTGCGGCCCGCTCGCCTCGATCCGTTCGTACAGCTCCTGCAGGCTCACCGCGACGCTCACGAGCCCGAGGATAGGCGGCTGCGGCGATCGTCAGCTCACCGCGGCCACGAAGGAGCGATACGCCGCGGCTGCCCGCTGCGGGTCCTGGCACAACCACCAGTGGCCCAGGCCGGTGAGGAGCGCCACCCGAGCACCGGTCCGTTCGGCGGTGCGGCGGGCGAGCGCCTCACCACCCGTGTACGGATCTTCGGCCGGGATGATGACGAGGCCCGGGCGTGAACGCAGGCCAGCCACCTTCGCGCCCCATTCGGCCATGCTCGGCTGGGTGGCCGAGCGATACAGGGCCAGGATGCAACGCCCCATCGATTCGTCGAACGCCTCCATGCAGCGCGCCGCAGCGGCATCGGACATGCCGCGCGTCACGTAGCCGGGGGCGCGATCGGTGGGCGACGTCGCGAGGCGTTGCGCCACCAGGGCCTCGCCGGCGCCGGCCGTCTGCCAGGTCTGGGCGCTCTCGTGCCAGACGTAACGCGGGTCGAAGCAACCTGCGAGATCGGTCGCCCAGGAGCGCACCAGCTCGGGACGAGCGGCCACCGTGCGGAAGACGTGACCGCCGCCCCAATCGTGGCCGAGCAGATCGATGGGACCGTCGATCCGCTCGAGCTCGGCCGTCAGCCACGCGACGTAGTCATCGCTGGTCGCACCGAAACCCTCGGGCACAGGTGCGCCGAAACCCGGCGGCGAGAGGGTGATGCTCCCGCTCCCGGTGAGGTGCGCCCGGAACTCGTCCCAAACGGCGTCGGTCTCGGGCACGCCGTGCACGAGCACGATGGGCACGCCCGGCATTATGTACCCTCGCAGCACGATGAGCGCGCTGGCGGACGAGTTCCAGCCGTTTGACGTCGGCGACCCCTTCGCGTTCTATCGGCGCGCCCGATCCGAGGCGAGCGCCTTCTACAGCCCGGAGCTCGACTACTGGGTCGTGCCTCGCTACGAGGATGTCCTGGCGATCCTGCGCGATCCGGCCACGTTCTCGTCCGAGAATGCGCAGAGGCCCTTCCATCCCGAGCCACCGGCCGTCGAACGCATCCTCGGCGGCGGGCTGACCGCCAAGTCGGGCCTGCTGGGCCGCAACCCACCCGACCACACGCGTCTGCGCTCGTTCGTCAACCGGGCGTTCACCCCCCGCCGCGTGGCCGTGCTCGAACCCCAGATCCGCGACATCGCGGTGCGCATGATCGAGCGCATGGCCCCGCAGGGCCGGGGCGACTGGGTGGCCGACCTCGCCTACGACCTGCCGGCACTCGTGATCTTCCTGCTGCTGGGCATTCCCGACTCCGACGTGCCGAACGTCAAGGCGTGGGCGCAGAGCCGCGTCCAGCTCAACTTCGGCAACCTGCCCGAAGCCGATCAGGTTGCGCACGCGAAGAACGTCCTGGCCTACTGGCGGTACTGCGAAACGCTGGTGGACGAGCGATTCACGCACCCCGGCGACGACCTACCGAGCGACCTCGTCCGGCAGTTCCAGCGCGGCGACCGCTCGATCACCAGGGACGAGATGACCGCCCTGGTGTTCGGCCAGCTGACCGCCGGGCACGAGACGACGACGGGCCTGCTGGGGACCGGCTTCCTTCAGCTCCTTCGCAACCGCCAGCAGTGGGACACGCTGTGCCGTGATCCGGGCCTGATCCCGAACGCCGTCGAGGAGCTCCTGCGCTTCTGCACGCCGGTGCTGGCGGCCAAGCGCAAGGCCACCCGTGCCACGACGATCGGCGACGCCGCGCTGCCGGCCGGCGCCAACGTGCTGCTGCTACTGGGGTCGGCCAACCACGACGAGGCCGTGTTTCCCGGCGGCGACGGCCTGGACGTCTGCCGCCCCAGCCTCGGCCGGCACCTGGCGTTCGGCCATGGGATCCACTTCTGCCTCGGGGCACCGCTGGCCCGACTCGAGGCGCAGGTGGTGCTGGAGGAGCTCACCACCAGGCTGCCGCACGCGCGCCTCGTCGAGCCGCAGGAGATTCCGTTCTCGCGCAACACGACCTTCCGCTCGCCGCTGCGCCTGCTGGTCGAATGGACCGCCTGAGTAGCGCCGGCTTGGCCGTCGCGCGGCAGGTCCACAGCGGAGCGCATTGAAACCGGTCGCATAGGCTCGATCGTCATGGCCGCACCCGGAGGCACCGGACCGATCGGACCGTTCCCCGAGGGCGTCGATACGCCCGAGGCGCAGGAGGAGTACGACAAGCTGCGCCGCCGGGTCCTGTGGACCCTGCCTTACGGGCTCTACGTGGTCGGCAGCCGGTCGGGCGAACGGCGCAACCTGATGACCCTCAACTGGGCGACGCAGGTGAGCTTCGATCCAAAGCTGGTCGGGATCAGCGTCGAGAAATCGGCGGTGACCCACCGGTTGATCGCCGAGGGACACTCCTTCGCACTGAACACCGTGGCCCGGGACGATCGGGCGATCGTCCGCCGGTTCACCAAGCCGGTCGAGCACGATCCCGCCGCCGGCACGCTCAACGAGTTCCCGTTCCACGACGGGCCGACCGGGGCGCCCATCCTCGACCAGGCACCCGCGTGGATGGACTGCGCCGTCCGCCAGGAGGTCGACTGCGGGGACCACACCTTCTTCATCGGCGAGGTGGTCGGCTGTGGCTTCCAGCAGGCCGAGGACACGCCTGTGCTGCGGATGGAGGACACCCGCATGAGCTACGGCGGATGACCGAGGTGGGGCCCGATCACGAGGAACCATTCCCGGCGCGGGGCCGCCCGGTCGACGAGCTGATCAGCGAGCTGCGGGGCGGCCGGGGTGACGACGCCGACTGGCGCCGGGGCCGCACCTTCAGCCTGGTCTACAACGCCGCCGACCCCGAACTGGAGCGGCTCCACGAGGCCGTCGCGGTCGAGTACCTGCACGAGAACTACCTCAACCCCTTCGCATTTCCCAGCCTGCTGCACATGGAGCGCGAGGTCGTGACCATGGGCGCCGACCTGCTGCACGGCAATCCCCGGGGCGGCAAGCTCACCAGTGGCGGCACCGAGAGCCTGTTCCTCGCCGTGCAGGTGGCTCGCGACCACGCCCGCGAGGCCCGCGGCATCGCGGAACCCCGCATCGTGCTGCCCGCCACCGCCCACCCGGCCTTCGCCAAGGCCTGCCACTACCTCGACGTCGCCGAGGTCCGGATACCGGTGGGAGCCGACGGACGGGCCGACGTGGAGGCGACGGCCGCGGCCCTGGATCCGCGCACGGCGCTCGTGGTGGCCTCGGCACCCTGCTATCCGTTCGGCGTCGTCGACCCTGTCCCCGAGCTCGCAGCGCTGGCGACCGAGCACGGTGTCCTGTGCCACGTCGACGCCTGCCTCGGCGGCTGGCTGCTGCCCTTCCTCGAGCGCCTGGGCGAGCCCATCCCGCCCTGGGACTTTCGGGTCGAGGGCGTGACGTCGGTCTCCGCCGACGTCCACAAGTACGGCTGGTGCTTCAAGGGCGCCTCGTTGCTGCTGCCCTTCCTCGAGCGCCTGGGCGAGCCCATCCCGCCCTGGGACTTTCGGGTCGAGGGCGTGACGTCGGTCTCCGCCGACGTCCACAAGTACGGCTGGTGCTTCAAGGGCGCCTCGTTGCTGCTGCACCGCGACGAGGACGAGCTGCGCCGCCAGTACTTCCTGTTCGACGGCTGGCCCGGCGGCCTCTACGGCTCGGCCACAACGGCCGGAACCCGGCCGGCGGCCCCGATCGCCGCCGCCTGGGCCACCGTGTCCCACCTCGGGCTCGACGGTTACCTCCGCCTGGCCGACCAGGTGCGGGCGGTCGCCCGCCGCGTCCGTGACGGCATCCGCGAGATCGACGGGCTCCACGTCACGGGTGACCCGGTGCCGGGCGTGATGGAGATCGCCGCGGACCTCGATCCCGCGACGGGCGACGCCGGGCTGGACATCGGCGCCGTGGCGGACGTGATGGACGACCGGGGCTGGCATCTCGACCGCCAGCAAGGAGGGCTCCACGCCATCCTCTCGCCCTCACACCTAGCGGTGGCCGACGAGTTGCTGGCGGATCTCGCGGCCGCCGTCCGCAGCCATGGGGAAAGCCGGGGCGTCGAGGCGCGCTACGGCGGCGTGGGCTGACGCCATGGCCCCGGGCACCCCGCGCTTCAGCGGGGCCGTCCTGTGCGGGGGCCGGAGCCGGCGCATGGGCCGGGACAAGGCGCTGATCCCCGTCGGCGGCGCTCCGATGGTGGTGCGGGTCGCGGAGGCGCTCTGGGTCGCTGGCGCCCGCGACGTGGTCGGGGTCGGCCGGAAGCCGCGGGCTCTGGCGGCGCTCCGGCTTGCGACCATTCCGGACGGCCAACCCGGCATGGGCCCGGCCGCGGGCATCGTCACGGCCCTGGCGTGGGCTGATGCCGACGAGCTGGTGATGGTTGTGGGCTGCGACCTGGTGACGCCGTCACCCGCCGCCATCGGAGCGACGCTGGCGGCACTGTCCCGGAACCCGACCGCGGGCGTGGCCGTGCCCGTCGGTAGCGGCCGCACGCAGTGGCACCACGCAGCCTGGCGGCCCTCCGCCGCGCTCGCCCTCGAGTGGGCACTGGGGGCGGGCGAGAGGTCGGTCGGAGGCGTCGTGGCCGCAGCCGGGCTGGCGGTCGTCGGAGTCGAGGGCATCGATCCCGCCGCCCTGGCGGACGCCGACGTGCCCGGCGACCTGCCCCCCGAGGGTGATGCTCAGGGGGCCTGACGGAAGCTCGGTCGGTCGTAGACCGACGCCATCCAGGGGCGGCGGGCGGGGGTCGGGCCCGGAGTACCCTGCCAGCATGGAGGTACCCGAGATCGACGTCGCCGCACTGGCCAAAGCGCGTGCGGATGGTGCGCCCCTGATCGACGTCCGCGAGCCCGACGAGTACACCGCCGCCCACGTGCCGGGCGCCGTGCTCGTGCCGCTGGCCACGGTCCCCGAACGGGTGGCGGACGTGCCCCGCGACGGCCCGGTGTACGTGATCTGCGCCGTCGGGCAGCGCAGCCGGCGCGCCGCCGAGTTCTATCGGTCGCGGGGCGTCGACGCCGTCAACGTGGCCGGCGGCACCACCGCCTGGATCGAGGCGGGCGAGCCCATCTCGACGGGGATGGAGCCGTAACGGCTCCGCCCGATCCATCACGCTTCCGCTGGGTCACGGACCAGCGCGAGTTCGACGCCTTCGTCGAGTCGTTCCGCAGCGCGCCCACATACGCGCTCGACACCGAGTTCCATCGGGAGCGGACCTACTACGCCCAGCTCGCCCTGCTGCAGGTTGCGGCCGCCGGCGACATCGTGGAGGTCGATCCGTTGGCGGTCGACGTCGGCAGCCTGCGCTCCCTGCTCGACGGACCCGGCCTGTGCCTCATGCACGCCGCCAGCCAGGACCTCGAGATACTCGAGCGGGCCTGCGGCGTCGGTCCCCGCCGCCTTGCCGACACGCAGGTGGCCGCGGGGTTCGTGGGGCTGGGCTCGCCGGGCTTGGGAATCCTCCTGCAGAGGCGCCTCGGCGTGCACCTCCCCAAGGCGGACCGCCTGACCGACTGGCTGCACCGGCCCTTGAGCACCCCGGCCCAGGTCTACGCCGCCGCCGACGTGGCCTACCTGGACGCGCTGTGGTCGTCGCTCCGGGCCGAGCTCGAGGAGCGGGGGCGCCTCGACTGGGCACTCGACGAATGCGACGAGCTACGCCGCCGCCATGGCGAGGAGCCGAACCCCGACGAGGCCTGGTGGCGCATCAAGGAGGCGCGCCGCCTGAAGGGCTGTGCCCGCGGCGTCGCCCAGTCGGTGGCGGCCTGGCGAGACCTGCGGGCGCGCCGGATCGACCGGCCCGTGCGGCACGTGTTGCCCGACCTGGCATTGGTGGCCATCGCCGAGCGGCCTCCCCGATCCCGGTCCGACCTGAATCGCGTGCGGGGCGTCGACGCCCGCCACCTGCGCAACGGCGCCGGCGACGAGCTGATGGCGGCGATCAGGGCCGGGGTCGCGCTGCCGGACGCCGAGCTGCACGTCCCCCCGCGGGAGGGCGTCGACGGCACGTTCCGCCCGGCGGTGACGCTGGCCTCGGCGTGGGTGAGCCAGCTGGCGCGCAACGCGGAGCTCGACGCCTCCCTGGTGGCCACCCGGGCGGACATCGAGGCGCTGGTCCGGGGGGACGAGTCGTCACGTCTGCTCACGGGGTGGCGGGCCGAGCTGGCCGGGGAACCGGTCCGGCGCCTGCTGGAGGGCAACGCCGCCCTGGCCTTCGACGGCGACGGCTCGCTCGTGCTCCACGACATCTGAGGCGCGCGGGTAGCCGCCGGCGCGGGCCCACGCGCGCACGCGCCCCCCTAGGGAAGCACGCTGGACGTGTCGCGTCCGGAGCGGAGCAGGGTGCCCGGCGTCGCGCCGGTGGCGTGCCCGTCGCGCACGATGGCGACGCCGTTCGCGTAGACGTGCTCGACGCCGACGGCATCGGCCACGAGGCGCCAGGCCCCGCCCGGGAGGTCGGTCGCCGTGCGCTCGGGACCGTGGCCGACGGTCTCGGGATCGAGGACGACCAGATCGGCGTGCCAGCCCTCGGCGATCCGGCCGCGCTCGCGTAGGCCGTAGAGCCGGGCCGGCACATCGGTCAGCTGTTGCACGGCCTCCTCCCAGGACATCAGCCCACGCTGCCACACGGCCTCGCCGAGCAGCGAGGTCGAGTAGATGGCGCCGCACATCATGTCCAGGTGGGCGCCTGCGTCAGAACCGCCGATGACGGTGCGCGGGTCGCGCCACACCTGCGCCCGCAGCTCCCAGTCGGCGTCGCTGGTGCCGAAGACCGGCGGCCGCAGCCCGGTGCGGAGCTCGTCGGCGACCACCACGTCGAGGAGGGTGTCGAAGGGTTCCTGCCCCAGCTCGGCCGCCAGGTCGCCGACGCTGCGGCCCTCGTGGGGCTTGGTCGCGGGCGTGAAGCACTCGGCGAAGCTGAGGACCGGCCAGTTCGCCAGCCCCCGCAGCAGCCCCGCCTCCCGGGAGGCGGCGCCGGCCGCCAGCCGCTCCCGCACCGATGGGTCCGCGAGGGCCGTGAGCCGTTCCGGCACCGGGAGGTGGAGGATCTCGCGCCAGCCCGGCAGCCCGTCGAGCACGAACCCGGTGAGGAACGACAACCGCATGCTCATCGGGTGCGGCAGGGTCAGCGCCACGACGCGCCCACCCCGGGCTGCGGCGGTGTCCGAGGCCGCCAGCTGGCGCTCGTGGCCGGTCGGGTTGAGCGACGACACGCCGAGGACGTTCCAGTTGAGCGGCCGGCGAGCGGTGCGGGACATCCCCGCGAGGAGCTCGACCTCGTCGTCCGTGAACCCGTTGATGCACCCGGCGACGATTGCCTCCAGGGTCGTCCCCTCGTGGTCGGCCACGCACGCCGCCAGCGCCAGCAGCTCGCCGTCGTCGGCGAAGCGCGACGGCACGGGTTCGCCGTCAGCGTCGTTGTGGGTGTGCGCCTGCGATGTCGAGAAGCCCAGCGCGCCGGCATCGAGCGCCTCGTGCAGGAGTCGCTGCATGATCTCGCGGTCGGCCCCGGCGACCCGTCGCAGCGCCGAGTGCCCGCACAGGAAGCCCGCGTTCACCGCCGTGGTGCCGTCGAGGCGGTCGAGCCACTCGCCGAAGCCACCCCAGTCCCACGTCAGCCCGGCCGACAGCGCGTCGAGGGGCATGCCCTCGACGCGGGCCATCATCCGCATCAGGTAGTCGGCGTGGTCCGGGGTGAGCGGCGCCAGGGAGAACCCACAGTTGCCCCCGAACACGGTGGTGACGCCGTGGAACGGCGAGGGGGTCGCCAGGGGGTCCCAGAACAGCTGGGCGTCGTAGTGGGTGTGGAGGTCGACGAATCCGGGCGTGACGTAGCGGCCGTCTGCCTCGAGCGTGGCGCCGCTGGGCTCGTCGATGGTCCCCGTCGGCGCGACGGCGGCGATCCGGCCGTCGCGGACGCCGATGTCGGCTGCCCGCATGGGCGCGCCGCTGCCGTCGACGACGGTCCCACCGGTGATCAAGAGGTCGAGCACGTCTAATGGATACCGATTCCGCCGGTGGCAGGCGGATCGGATTCGCTCGTCGGCTGGGTTTCCATGTTCCGCGAAATCGGCATCCATCCCTCCGGTGGTAGCGGGTGGTCGAAGAGCGCGGCGGCGTTGCGATGGGTCATCGCTGCGGCCTCGTCGTCGGTGACCCCGACGGCGGTGAAGCGGTCGGCGAGCAGAGATGCGGTGTGCGGCCAGGACGAGTCCGCATGCGGGTAGTCGCACTCGACGAGGATGTGGTCGACGCCCACGCGGTGGCGGGCCGCCAGCGTCGACGGGTCATCGATCGTGCAGAACCAGAAGTTGCGGCGCAGTGCCTCGGACGGTGTGAGCTCGCCGACCCAGACGCCGGCGCCGCCGGTCGCCGAGTGGTCCATCACCCAGTCGAGCCGGTCCAGCAGCATCGGGACCCAGCCGATGCCCCCCTCCGCCAGCACGATGC
>Ga0081538_10003174_pt1 | contig 15630 bp, 14 predicted proteins | sample TabmetS5T2R1_FD_71022 | JGI IMG/M metagenome (GOLD analysis project Ga0081538, IMG submission 71022) | Tabebuia heterophylla rhizosphere microbial communities from the University of Puerto Rico - S5T2R1 | ecosystem: Host-associated > Plants > Roots > Rhizosphere ... | reverse complement strand
TCGAGCGCCAGCGACTGCATCTCCTTGAGGAGCACCTTGAAGGACTCGGGGATCGACGGCTCGGCGATGTTCTCGCCCTTGACGATCGCCTCGTAGGCCTTCACGCGCCCGACGGTGTCGTCGGACTTGATCGTGAGCATCTCCTGCAGCGTGTAGGCGGCGCCGTAGGCCTCCAGCGCCCAGACCTCCATCTCGCCGAAGCGCTGGCCGCCGAACTGCGCCTTGCCGCCCAGCGGCTGCTGGGTGACGAGCGAGTACGGGCCGGTGGAGCGGGCGTGGATCTTGTCGTCCACGAGGTGCAGCAGCTTCAGGATGTACATGTAGCCGACCGTCACCTGCTTCTCGAACTTCTCGCCGGTGCGGCCGTTGAAGAGGGTGACCTTGCCCGAGGCCTGCTCGCCGGGGCGACGGGACTCGTCGATGTCCATCTTGATCGCGCCCCTGTGCTCCTTCTGCCACTGCACGAGCGCGTGGTCGACGTCCTCGAGCAGGGCGCCGTCGAACACGGGCGTGGACACGTAGACCCTGCCGCCGCTCTCCTGCGCCTGCTTGTAGGCGTCCGAGCCGTCGTCGTACCAGCCCTCGGCCGCGGCCCACCCGAGGTGCGTCTCGAGGATCTGGCCGATGTTCATCCGGCTCGGCACGCCGAGCGGGTTCAGGATCACGTCGACCGGCGAGCCGTCCTCGAGGAACGGCATGTCCTCGACGGGCACGATCTTCGAGATCACGCCCTTGTTGCCGTGGCGGCCGGCGAGCTTGTCGCCCTCGGCGATCTTGCGCTTCTTCGCGACGAACACGCGCACGAGCTCGTTGACGCCCGGCGACAGGTCGTCGCCCGCGGCGCGCGAGAACGTCTTGACGTCGATGACCACGCCGCCCTCGCCGTGCGGGACCTTGAGCGAGGTGTCGCGGACCTCGCGCGCCTTCTCCTTGAAGATCGCGCGGATCAGCTTCTCCTCGGCCGTCAGCTCGGTCTCGCCCTTCGGCGTGACCTTGCCGACCAGCAGGTCGCCGGACCCGACCTCGGCGCCGATGCGGACGATGCCGCGGTCGTCGAGGTTGCGAAGCGACTCCTCCGAGCGGTTCGGGATGTCGCGGGTGATCTCCTCGTCGCCGAGCTTCGTGGTGCGGGCGTCGATCTCGTACTCCTCGATGTGGATCGAGGTGAGCTCGTCGTCCTTCACGAGGCGCTCGGAGATGATGATCGCGTCCTCGAAGTTGTAGCCCTCCCAGGACATGAAGGCGACCAGGCAGTTCTTGCCGAGCGCGAGCTCGCCGTTGTCGGTCGAGCTGCCGTCGGCCAGCACCTGGCCCTTCTTGACCCGCTCGCCCGCGTCGACCAGCGGCTTCTGGTGGATCAGCGTGCCCTGGTTGCTGCGCATGTACTTCTCGAGCTCGTACTCGTCCCTGCCGTCGTTCGTCTCGACGACGATGCGCTCGGCGTCGACGTAGGACACGGTGCCGGGGCCCTGTGTCAGGACCACGTCGCCGGTGTCGATCGCGGCACGGATCTCCATGCCGGTGCCCACCAGCGGCGCCTCGGTCTTGAGCAGCGGCACCGCCTGGGCCTGCATGTTCGAGCCCATCAGGGCGCGGTTGGCGTCGTCGTGCTCGAGGAACGGGATCAGGGCCGTGGTCACCGACCAGATCTGGTTCGGCGACACATCCATCAGGTCGACTTCCTTCGGCGCGGCGAGCACCAGCTCGCCCTCGCGCGCGCGACACTCGACCTGCGGACCGCGGAGCTTCCCGCTCTTCTGGTCGATCTCCGCGTTCGCCTGCGCGATGACCTTGTCCTCCTCCTGCGTGGCGTCGAGGTGGACCACCTTGTCGGTGACCACGCCGTCCTCCACCACGCGGTAGGGGGTCGTGACGAAGCCGAACTCCGACACCTCGGCGAAGCTCGAGAGCGAGCCGATCAGGCCGATGTTCGGGCCCTCCGGGGTCTCGATCGGGCACATGCGGCCGTAGTGGGTCGGGTGGACGTCGCGCACCTCGATCGGGGCGCGCTCGCGCGTGAGCCCACCGGCGCCGAGCGCCGACAGGCGGCGCCGGTGCCTCAGGCCGGACAGCGAGTTCGTCTGATCCATGAACTGGCTCAGCTGGGACGACCCGAAGAACTCCTTCTGGGCCGCCACGACCGGGCGGATGTTGATGATCGTCTGCGGCGTGATCGTGTCCGCGTCCTCGGTGGTGAGGCGCTCGCGGACGACCCGCTCCATGCGGTAGAGGCCGATCCGGAACGCCTCCTGGATCAGCTCGCCGACCGTGCGCAGGCGGCGGTTGCCGAAGTGCTCGTACTCGTCGAGCCGGTCGGCGATCGGCGTGCGCTCCATCGACGCCGCCTCGGCGGCGAAGTCCTTGATCGGCTCCTCGCCGTCAGCGTCCTCGTACATCCCGGACTCCGGGATGCCGAGCTCACGCGGGAGCGCGATGAGCTCCTTGATGAGCTCGATGATGTCCCGCGGGGTGAGTGTGCGAGTGTCGAGCGGCTCGTCGATGTGCAGCCGGCTGTTCAGCTTGTAGCGGCCGACGCGTGTGAGGTCGTAGCGCTTGGGGTCGAAGAACAGCTGGTTGAGCAGGTTCTTCGCCGCGTCGATCGACGGCGGCTCACCCGGCCGCTGCTTCTTGAAGAGCTCGATCAGCGAGCCCTCCTCCGACTTCGTGACCTCGGTGTCGGCGTCGAGCGTCAGCCGGATGTAGAGGCTGTCGTCGAACAGGCCGAGGATCTCCTCGTCGGTGCCCGTCCAGCCCTCGGGCACGTAGCCGCCCTCGCGCAGCGTGTCGCCCATGGCGCGCAGCAGGACGCTGACCGGCAGCTTGCGCTTGCGGTCGATGCGGACGTAGACGCGGCCCTTCTTGTCGACCTCGAGCTCGAGCCAGGAGCCGCGAGCCGGCATGAGGTTCGCGATGAAGACCTGCTTCTCGCGATCCTTGGGCTCCATGATGTAGGCGCCCGGCGAACGGACGAGCTGCGTCACCACCACGCGCTCGGTGCCGTTGATGATGAACGTGCCCCAGTCGGTCATCCACGGGAAGTCACCCATGAAGACCGACTGCTCCCGGATCTCACCGGTCTCGCGGTTCTGGAACGCGACCTTGACGGTCAGCGGACGCGCGTAGGTGAGGTCCTTCTCGCGGCACTCCGAGATGGGTGCGACGGGTTCATCGAAGTGGATGTCCTCGAAGACCACGGCGAGGTTGCCGGTGTAGTCCTCGATCGGCGAGACGTCATCGATGGTCTCGCGAAGCCCGCCCTTCTCGGTGTCGACAAGCCATTCGAACGAACGGCGCTGGATATCGATCAGGTTCGGGACTTCAAGGGTGTTCTCCAGCCGGGAGAACGAGCGGCGGGTGCGTGCAGCGTCAACGCGTGCCAAGACGGCGACTCCTTCGAGCTAGATAAGACAACGGCGGGCGAGGGCGGAACGGGCGCAAAGCGCGACCGACCAGAATAGCAGACGGAGACCCGCCCCCTCAAGGGGCGTTTGCCGGCCCGCAAAAGCGGGCCCGCACGGCCATCACGGACCCCGTCCCGAGGCGCCAGGAATATGTGCCGGCGCGGCTCCAGAGGGACGGCTGCGGCTATAGGCCGACGGACAGAGTAGCGCCTATCAGCGTGCAGCGCGAACGGCGAGCGCGGTCAGCGCGCCGACGTAGAGCGGGTAGGGCACCTTGAAGTTGCGCCCCGTAAGCGGCTGGAGCAGTGCCACTCCCGTACCGACGGCGAGGTCGCGCGCGAAGTGGGCGAGTCCGCCGGCGGCGGCCCCGGTCAGCGCGTCGCGCCACGGGCCCGGCGGTTGGAGCTGCGCCGCCGCGAACAGGGGCGCGACGGCCAGCAGGCAGTGAGTCACGGGACGCGGATCGTCCACGTTCGGATGCACGCGCGACAGCGCAAGCGGCACGTGGTCGAGGTCTGGAAGCGCGGCGCCGGCTATGAAGCCCGCCGCCCACTCAGCCGAGCTCGGGCGGAGGTTGGCGAGGACGACGCCCGCCGTGGCCAAGTGCGCGGGCTCGTCGAAGAAGCCGACGACGATCCAGGGCGGGCGCTTGCGGCTCAGCACCAGGTCGGCCGCGGCGACCACGGCCAGGCACGCGAATGCAGCGAGGCCGCGGTTCCGCACGCGGCGGAACTCTAGGGACGCACGACCGCCGCGCTGCCTCCGCCGCGTCGCGCGGGCTCGGCCGCCGCCAGCACTCGGCCGCCCGGCAGGAACTCGACCCCGGTGACCGCGCCGATCTCGGCCGTTGACGTGAAGCTGTGCCCGTAGCCGGTGTCAGCATCGAGCGCCTGGCCTTCGGGCGAGGCGATGAAGGCCGGCTCGGCGGTGGTCGCCGCAGTGTTGCGCTGGGCGGCCCGCGGCTGCGCGATCGCCTCCGGCAGCGAGGCACCGAGGTCCACCCGCTCGAGCAGCACCTGGGCGACCGTCGGGATGATCGTCGAGCCGCCCGGCGAGCCGACCGCGAGCAGCGGCTGGCCTTGGCGCGTGACGATCGTCGGGCTCATCGAGCTGCGCGGGCGCTTGTCGCCGGCGGCGCTGTTGGGGTGCGTCAGCGAGTCGAAGTTGAAGTCGGTCAGCTCGTTGTTCAGCAGAAAGCCGTAGCCCGGCACGACGATGCCGTTGCCGCCCGTCGACTCGATCGTGAACGTGTACGACACGACCGTGCCGTGCCGGTCCGACACGACGAGGTGGGTCGTCGACTGGCGCGGGTGCGACACGTCCGCCGACGCGAGACCGGGGCCACCCTGATCGTCGTACGGGTTGCCGGGCGCGACCGGGCTCGTGGCCGCGTGCTCGGGATCGATGAGCGCCCGGCGCTCGCCGGCGAAGCCGTCCGAGAGCAGGCCCGCGAGCGGCACCGCGAAGAAGTCCGGGTCGGCCACGTAGGCGTTGCGGTCGGCGAACGCGAAGCGGGAGGCCTCGAGGAAGAGATGCAGCGCGCGCGTCCGGTCGGTCGCGAGATCGTTGTAGCCCTCGAGGATGTTGAGCGTCTCGCCGACGGTCGAGCCGCCGCTCGACGGCGGGCCCATGCCCCAGATGTCGAGGCCGCGGTAGCTCATGTGCGTGGGGTCGCGGCGCAGCGCTTGGTAGTCGCGCAGGTCCTGCTCGGTCATGAGGCCGGGCCGCCACACGTGGTCGGCGTCCGCTGCGATCGGCGGGGTGCGAACCGCGTCGACGATCGCCTCGGCGAGGTCACCGCGGTAGAAGGCACGCGCGCCCTCGTCGCTGATCAGCCTGTACGTGCGCGCGAGGTCGGGGTTGCGGATCGTCGCCCCGACGTCGCGCGGCGTCCCGTCCTCGTCCAGGTAGAGCTCTTCGCTGGACGGCACGTCGTCGAACCACGGCACGGCCGGCCCGGTCTGAGAGACGAAGGTCTCGTCGACCTTGAAGCCCTGGCGGGCGACCTCGATGCCTGCGTGCAGGCTCTCGGCGAGCGACTGCGTCCCATAGCGACGGAGCGCCGTGTCCCAGCCCGCCACCGTGCCGGGCACGCCCGCGGACAGGCCGCTCCAGCGCGCCGGATCGAACCCGAGCGCCGCGCCGTTCTCGAAGAACGAATCGGGGCGCATCGAGGCCGGCGACTCCTCGCGCGAGTCGATCGTCGTGACCTTCCCGTCCGCCGTGCGGATTGTCATGAAGCCGCCGCCGCCGATGCCGCACGAGTAGGGCTCGGTCACGCCGAGCACCGCGGCCGCCGCCACGGCGGCGTCGACGGCGTTACCACCGTCCTTCAGGGTGTCAATCGCGGCTTTAGTCCCGAGGAGGTCGACTGTGGCGGCGGCACCGCCGCGACCGGTCGCGGTCGGCTGCTTCTCGAGGTCGCGCGCGAACGCGATCTGCGGGTCGAAGATCACCAGCGCGACTAGCGCGATCCCGAGCAGGCGCAGCAGCACCATGGCTCCGCCATACCCGAGGCAATGGTGTTTACAACTGGTACGAGATGAACTCGAGCAGGCTCCCGTCAGGATCGCGGAAGTAGACGCTTGTGCCGGCGCCGCCGGCGCCGTGCCGCTCGACCGGTCCCTCCTCGATCTCGATCTCCTGACGCGCGAGGTGCTCGATCGCCTCCTCGATCGGCCCCTCCCAGACGAAGCAGAGATCGGAGTTCCCCGGTTCCACTGGCACGCGCGCGAGCGGGTGCGCGTCGACCCCTGGTCCGTGCACGTTCAGCTGGTTCTGGCCGAAGCGGTAGCGGCAGGGCCCGTCCGGCTCGCCGATCAGCTCGGCGCCGAGGACGCGCCGGTAGAAGTCGTTCGAGCTCGTCCAGTCGGAGACGTGGATGACGGCGTGGTCGAAGCGGATCTGCATGGGCCGCAGGCTACGGCCCGGAACGACGAGGGGCCGCCTGATGGCGGCCCCTCGCAAGACTGACTTCGCTGAGCCCTAAATCTACTTGAGCTCGACGCTGCCGCCGGCCTCCTCGAGCTCGCCCTTGAGCTTCTCGCCCTCCTCGCGGTCGACGCCCTCCTTGATCGGCTTGGGCGCCTCGTCGACGAGCGCCTTGGCCTCCTTGAGGCCGAGGCCGGTAGCCGCGCGGACGACCTTGATCACCTGGATCTTCTTGTCGCCAGGGCCGGTGAGCACGACGTCGACGGTCGAGGACTCCTCCTCGACGGCCGCGCCGTCCCCACCGGGCCCGGCGGCCGCCGGGGCGGCCGCGGCGACGGCGGTGGCGGAAACTCCGAACTCCTCCTCGAGCGCCTTGATCAGCTCAGACAGCTCGAGCACGGACATCTTCTTGATCTCTTCGATCAGCTCAGTGGCGGTGGCCATTTAGCCCTCCTTCTCTTCGCCCTCGGAGGGCGTTTCATCAGTTGCTTCGGTCTCGTCGCCGGCGGAGGCCTCCTCGGTGGGCGCCTCCTCCTCAGTGGCAGTTTCTTCCTCGGCGGGAGCCTCGGCCTCCCCAGCCGGAGCCTCGCCCGCCGGCAGCAGCCCCTCGTCCGCGATCTTCTGCAGCTGGATCGCCAGTCCGGCGATCAGCGCGTTGAGGCCGCGAACGAGGCCGGTAATCGGCGATGCGATCACGCCGACGAGCTGGCCGTGCAGCACGTCCTTGGCGGGCAGGCGGGCAATCTCCGTGATCTGCTCGGCGGTCAGCTCCTCGCCGTTCATGACGCCGCCCTTGAACTCGAGCAGGTCGGTCTCCCGCTTGAACTGCGCGAGCGCCTTGGCGGCGAGGGCGACGTCGCCGTCCTCTGCCGTCACGAACGTGAAGGCGGTCGGCCCGTCGAGGACCTCCTTGAGCGAATCGGCGCCGGCCTTGTCGGCAGCGAGCAGCGTCAGCGTGTTCTTGACCACGCGGAAGCGGGCGCCCGCCTCGTTCAGCTTGACCCGCAGCTCGGCGGCCTGGGGCACCGAGATCCCGCGGTAGTCGACGGCGAAGACCGCCTCCGACTCCTGGATCTGGGCGGCCACCTCCTCGACAACCGCTGCTTTCTGGTCTCTGTTCATGCTCCGTTCCGTTTCATTGAAAAGCCCGCACGCAGGCGGGCTAACGGAACGGGCCGAGATGTCGGCCGGGCTTCGCTCGCTCCACCTGCCCCGGACTTATGACTGCCGGGGGTCTCGGGCAGAAAGGCTTGCTCCGATCAGGCTACCGCGGCCGGCTCCTCCACGTCTTCGACGATTCCCCGCGTGCGCGAGGGGTCGATCTTGATGCCGGGGTTCATGCTCGTTGTGAGCGTGATCGTGTGCAGGTAGCGGCCCTTGGCGGCCGCCGGCTTGGCGCGCACGATCTCGTCGATCAGCGCGGCGTAGTTCTCGAGCAGCACCCTGCCGTCGAAGCTCATCTTGCCCACTGGCAGGTGCACGATCGCGTGGCGATCGGTGCGGTACTCGATCTTGCCGGCCTTCGACTCCCCGACGGCCTTGGCGATGTCCATCGTGACCGTGCCGACCTTGGGGTTGGGCATCTTGCCCTGCGGTCCGAGGATGCGGCCGAGCTTGCCGACGACCGGCATCATGTCGGGCGTCGCGATCGCGACGTCGAAGTCGGTGAAGCCGTCCTCGACGCGCTCCGCCAGGTCCTCGGCTCCGACGTGATCGGCGCCGGCCTCCTCGGCCTCACGGGCCTTGTCGCCCTTGGCGAATACGGCGACCGTCATCTCCTTGCCGAGTCCGTGCGGGAGCGAGATCGTCCCGCGCAGCTGCTGGTCGGCGTGACGTACGTTCAGCCCGGTGCGGATGTGCACCTCGACGGTCTCGTCGAACTTACTCGGCTCGAAGCTCTTGAGAAGGGCGACCGCATCAGCGGGCGCGTACTGGGCCTCGCGGTCGACCTTCTCCAAATTCTGGCGATAGCGCTTTCCATGCTTGGGCATCGCTATCTGACCTCCACGCCCATCGAGCGCGCCGTGCCCTCGATGATCTTCGAAGCCTGCTCGACGTCGTGTGCGTTCAGGTCCGGCATCTTCTGCTCGGCGATCTGACGCACCTGGTCCTTCGTGATCGTGCCGACCTTGTTGCGGTTCGGCTCGCCCGAGCCCTTCTCGAGTCCGATCGCCTGCTTGATCAGCACGGCGGCCGGCGGCGTCTTCGTGATGAAGGTGAAGGAGCGGTCCTCGTAGACCGTGATCTCGACCGGGATGATCGTCCCCGAGTCCTGCTGGGTCTGGGCGTTGAACGCCTTGCAGAACTCCATGATGTTGACCCCGTGCTGACCCAGCGCCGGACCAACCGGCGGAGCCGGGTTCGCCTGTCCGGCGGGCACCTGGAGCTTGATGAGAGTGAGGACCTTCTTGGCCATGGGCGACGAAAGAGGGTAGCGGGCCCTAGATCTTCTTCACCTGATCGAAGCCGACCTCGACCGGGGTCTCGCGACCGAAGATCGAGACGAGCACCTTCAGCTTGGCGCCGTCCTCGTTGATCTCGGAGATCTCGCCCGAGAAGTCGGACAGCGGACCGGACACGACCTTGACCGACTCGCCGATCGCAAACTGCGCGCGCGTGCGCGGGCGCTCGGCGGTCTCGCGGTGGAGCAGGCGGTCGACCTCGCCCTGGTTGAGCGGCACCGGCTGGTTCGATGCACCCACGAACCCGGTCACGCCCGGCGTGTTCTTCACGAGCTGCCAGGAGTCGTCCGTCAGGTTCATGTTCACGAGCAGGTAGCCGGGCATGGTCCGCTGCTCCTTGGTCTGCTTCTGCCCGTCCTTCATCTCCTGCACCTGCTCGGTGGGGATGACGATCTGACGGATGTTGTTCTCCTGGCCGAGCGAGATGCGTCGATGCTCAAGGTTCTGCTTGACCTTGTTCTCGTGACCGGAATAGGTGTTGACTGCGTACCAGCGGAACATGCGGAAGACCTGCGTCTCTTAGAGGATTGCCTTGATCAGTTCTGAGAAGACCGCGTCTAGGAGACCCAGGTAGCCGCCCGCGATCAATACGAAGCCGAGCACCACGCCGGTGAGCGTGATCATGGCCTGCCGATTCGGCCACTGGACCCGCTGTAGCTCGGCCCAGACTGCGAACAGGAACTGTATTACCCGGGGCCGGTCCCTGTGCTTCTCGGCCTCGTCGCGGCCTCTGCGGCCACGGACCTCGAAGCCCTCCTCGCCCCTACCCGCCAGCTCCTCCTCGTGCTCGAGCTCGGCGTCGATCTCGTCCTGGGTCAGGTGGTCGTCCTCGGCGACCTCCCAGTCCTCGATCTCCTGGAGCGCTTCCTCTTCCGTGGCAGGCGCGTCGGGCTCGCCGTCGAAGACTGTGTCGGAGCGGCCCACGTCCTCGGGAGGCGCACCGGTCGAGAGACCCGGTGTGACCCCGGGCACCTCGAGGAAGCCGCCCTGCTGGACGTCGGGCGAGCCGGCGTCGGGCGCGCCGGCGTCGGGGGCCCTGCCCTCGTCGAGGGCAGGTTCGCGCGAGCGCTCGCCCTGTTCGGCGAGTCGCCGCGCCCGCCGTTCGGCTTGGCGCTGCTTCGCGCGTTGACGGTCCCTCGCCACCGGCCTAGCGGGTTTCCTTGTGCGGCGTGTGCTTGCCGCACCAGCGGCAGTACTTCCGGAACTCGATGCGATCCGGGTTGTTCCGCTTGGATTTCTCGGTCTGGTAGTTGCGCCGCTTGCACTCCTCGCACGCGAGGGTGACGGCGATTCGAACGTCTCCGCGAGCCATGGCTCCTGGGAAGGATAGGCGTGAGCGACCGGAGGCACACGAACGAACGCGGCCGGCCGCGAGGTCAAGCGGGCAGTCTAGCGGTCCCTCGCAGCAATTTCGGTTGCCTGTCCTGTGATCAGCCGGGCCCCGCGGCCGCTCGTGGCGAAGCTGATGAACCACTGGATCAGCACGAGCAGCCGGTTCCGGAAACTGATCAGGTAGAAGAGGTGGACGCCGAGCCAGGTGACCCAGGCGATGAAGCCGCTGAGCTTGAGCCACTTGATCTCGGCGACGGCCCGTGCGCGCCCGATCGTTGCGAGGTTGCCCTTGTCGATGTAGCGGAATGGCCGGGGCTGCTCGCCCTCGAGCCGTGCCTTGATCGAGCGCGCCGCGTAACGACCTTGCTGCATGGCGACCGGCGCTACGCCTGGGAGCTCCATGCCACGCACGCGCACCATGTCGCCGAGCGCGATCACCTCCGGGTGGCCGGGCAGTGTGAGGTCCGGCTCGACGGTCACACGTCCCGCCCTGTCGAGCTCCGCGCCGGTGGCCTCGCCGAGGGTCGCGGCCATCTCGGAGGGAGTGACGCCGGCCGCCCAGATCACGGTGCGCGCCTCGATCCGCTCGCGCTCGCCGCCAGGCCGCTCGATGTCGACGCCCTCGTCGTCGATCCCCACGACGGTCCGGTTCAGGAGCGGCGTCACGCCGAGCTCCTCGAGGAGGCGCGCCGCCTTTCCGGACAGCGTGGGCGCGAAGCCCGCGAGCACGCGGTCGACGGCCTCGACGAGCAGGATCCTCGCGCTCCCCGGGTCGACATCGCGGAACTCGCGACGCATCGTGTCGTTCGCCATCTCGGCGATCTGGCCGGCCATCTCGACCCCGGTGGGGCCGGCGCCCACGACCACGAACGTGAGCCAGCCGGCGCGATGTCCGTCGTCCGGGTCGAGCTCGGCCGCTTCGAACGCGCTCAGGATGCGCCGCCTGACCATCAGAGCGCTCTCGAGCGACTTGACCTCGTGCGCGATCTCCTTCCACTCGTCGTGCCCGAAGTACGAGTACTGCGACCCGCCGGCGACGATCAGGCTGTCATAGGGCAGAGTCGGCTCCACGGGAACCCCCGCAACGGACTCGAGCCGCAACTCGCGCGCGTCGACGTCGATGTCCGTGACCTCGGCCATCACCACCCGCACGTTGTCGCTGCGCTTGAAGATCACGCGCAGCGGGTAGCTGATCTCGCCGGGCGAGAGGGCCCCGGTCGCGACCTGATAGGTGAGCGGCTGGAAGAGATGGAAGTTGCGCCGGTCGACGAGCGTGATCTCGACGCCCGGTGCCTTACGCAGCGCGAGCGCCGCCTGCAGGCCTCCGAAGCCGCCGCCGACGATGACCACTCGATGACTCATGTAAGTCGCAATGATCCCGGATCTCACACGGCAGCCCTGCCAGGCGTCTTAAGAGAATGACCACCGCCACCCGCCCTGCCTCCGCCTCCCTCACCGACCGCGTCGACGCCCTGCACTGGGATGACCTCCGCGAGCAGCTCGACACGCGCGGCTTCGCGCTGACCGCCCCACTGCTGCGGAGGCGCGAAACCCGGGAGCTGGAGAATCTGTTCGAGGCGGGCGAGTTCCGGTCGACGATCGACATGGCGCGCCACCGCTTCGGCGACGGTCGCTACCGCTACTTCGATCATCCGCTGCCCGACTCGATCGCCGAGCTGCGCGGCTCGTTCTACCGTCACCTGGCGCCGATCGCCAACGGCTGGTCGGAGCTGCTGAGCGGCGACAACCCGACCTTCCCGCTGGAGCACGAGGAGCTACTCGAGCGCTGCCGCGCGGCCGGCCAGACGCGCCCGACGCCGCTCATGCTGCGCTACCACGAGCGCGACTGGAACGCTCTTCACCAGGACCTGTACGGCGACGTCTATTTCCCCTTCCAGGTGCTGACCGTGTTGTCGGAGTCAGGGGTCGACTACGACGGCGGCGAGTTCGTTCTGATGGAGCAGCGACCGCGCGCGCAGAGCCGCGCACATGTGCTGACCCCGCCGCGCGGCGCGTTCGTGATCTTCCCGACGCGGGAGCGCCCCAACCGGGGCAAGAACGGCTACCACCGCGTCGGGCTGCGCCACGGCGTGAGCACCGTGACGCGCGGCCGGCGCACGGCGCTCGGGATCATTTTCCACGACAGCCGCTGAGCCCTTGACGGAGGCTCAGTCCGCCACGACCACGAGCACGTGGCGGCCCTGCCCGCCGCCAGGTACCTCGGCCATCACTTCGAGGCCCCGGTTGGTCTCGCGCAGGATGGGGCGGCGCACCTCGTTGCCGTCGAGCAGCACCTGCGTGACCTGGGCGTCGCGGGGCACGGTGTGGCCCAGGGTCAGCTCGCCCAGGCCGAGCCCGGTCTCGACGACCGTGCGGTGTCGGCGGCCATTGTCGGCGGCCACGACGTCGACGGCGCCGTCGCCGAGCCGGATGTTGCGGCCCGCGATGCGCTCCTCGTAGGGCGGTACCTGCGGCACGACCGTCAGCGCACCGCGGCCGAGGTCGGGCCGCACGCCGAGATGCTGGTGAACCACCGGCCAGGCGGTGGCGTAGTGGCCCCAGGCCTGCATGAACATCGCGCGGCAGGTCCAGCAGCGGTCGATGTTCTTGCCGAAGGCCGGCGACGGCAGGATCTCGGGGAGCGCGCCCGGCTGCTCGTCCGGCGTGCCCCCGGTCGCCGGCTCGGAGAACAGCGGCTCGATGTTGGCCTCCGTGTAGCGCTGCTGCTCCGCAAGACGCCCGTAGTTCCCCTCGCCGACTGACTGGATCGCGGTGTTTAGGCCGAAGATCGTCGCCTCGCCCTGGCCCTCTGGCCCACCTCCGCAGCCGGTGTGGAACAAGCCGCGGTTGAGCGGCCGCTCGCCGCTGAAGCAGGGCGTCTCGTGCAGCGCCAGCGAGCGCGTCCCGTGGTCGAACGTCGTCAGGCCCGGGACCGGACGGCCGTCGACAGTCAGCTCCGCCTCCATCGGCGTGACCGTGATCCAGTGCCGCTGCTGGATCTTCTCGCCCGTCTCGCTGAGCGAGTCCGCATGGAGGCTCTCCTCATCCATCCACCACTCGGCCTCGAAGCGGCGGAGCAGGTCGCGGGCGAGCCTCTCGGCCCACGCGCGCGTGGCCGCGTCGCCCTTCGCGCGCGCCATGTCCGCGAGATCGAACAGGCCGCGGATGAAGTAGACGGTGTTGTCCAGCTTCTCCGGGCCCATACCCGCGCGCTCGACGTTGCCGAGGCCCTCGGGCCAGCCGTCGCCGTCGGCGTCGAGCTCGCGCACGATGTAGCGCAGGTTCCGCGTGGCGAAGTCGTACATGTCGTCGCGGAAGCCGTCATCGCCGGTCCAGCGCCAGATCAGAGCGACGACGCTCGGGAACTTGGCGGTCTCGTCGGTGTTGCCCGGGTCGGCGTTCTGGCCGAACCACATCGAGCCCTCCGACACGAACTCATGGCCCACCTTGCCGGAGCGGTCGTTGACGATGTCGGAGGCCGCGCGCAGCGCCCGCATGTGGTCCATGACCGTCTCGAACTGGCCGAGCGCCACCCCCGGGAACGCCATGTACTCGCCGTCCGTGGCGAACAGCCACGGATAGTCCGGGAAGCCCGCGCCGAACCAGTGGGCGCTCGCAAGCGTGCCCGCGGGCGGCGGATAGCGCCTGCCCTGATCGACCCAGCGGATCTCGAGGTCCTCGGCGACCTGTGTGGAGTCGGCGAGGTTCTGCTTGGCCCAGTCGAGCCCCTCCTCGAGCGGGCGATCATTCGGCAGCGACAGCCGGCTCCATTCCGAGAGCCGTTCGCGCGCCGCGATCTTTGCCGCGAGCGCCCGCTCCGGATCGCGCAGCGCCGCAGCGAGCTCGGAACGCGCCTCGGCCAGGCCGTTGTCGGAGCCCGCGACGGCGACCCAAAGCGTCCTCGTGCGCCCGCTCGGCACCGTTACCTGGTAGCGCAGCTGGCCGCCCTGCCCACGGCCGAAGGGGCCGTCGTCGCACTGGCTGGGAGGCGGGGCCGGAAGCTGATCGGCGGTGCAGACGTTGTCGCCCTGGTCGCCGCGGTGAGTTGCCCCGGTCACGCCCGACGCCGGGCTCCGGTCCGCCGCGACTAGCGCGGCCCAGTCGTGCACCTCCGCGTTCGGGTGAGGGAGTTTGCCCTGCTCGCGAAAGACGAGCGCCTCGCCGTCGAAGGCGGCGCTATCGGCCAGGTTGTCACGAGCGTGGGGAACGACGTTGTCGAATCCCCAGGGGTAGGCACCCAGCAGCTCCGAGTGCGCGTCGACCCTAACCGTCACGGTCCGGTCCGCGGTGCCCGGGTTCGTCAGATGCAGCCCGAACAGCACCGCGCGGCGACCGTCCGGCGCGAAGTCAGTGCGCCGGAGCCGCAATCCGGCGGTCCGCGGCAGGTCCATCTCGGTATAGCCCCAGCCGCTGCGGAACTCCGTCGCTGGGCCGATCCACTCGTTGCCGATGCCGAACCAGACGCCGTCGACCAGCTTCAGCGGCGGCGTCCAGACCCCGCCCATCTCGCCCGTGATGTGCCAACCGTTGGCGTAGAAGCGGCCATCCTGGAAGCCGACCGCGTAAGCGCGCTCCGACGACGCGAGGTAGCGACGGTCCTGGAGCCGGTCGGAGACGGACACCTCGGGCGCGGCCTGCGCGCCCGCCGCTCCGGTGAGCGTCAGGCAGGCGACAAGCAGCGCGATGAATCTCCGGCGAAGCACTTCTACCGGGCAGCCCGTGCCCGGGGCTGGGGCGGGTCAAACGCGCAGGAACAGTCCGTAGAGTCCGATTGGGGATGGCCACTCCTTACCGCCTGATGTACGCGCTCGGGTTGGCCCCGTGGGAGCGACGGGACGTCGCTGAGGCATGGCGGCCCCTCTTCGAGGGTCCGCTCGCCATGGAGCCCGGTCGTGCACTCGACATTGGTTGCGGATCGGGGCGGGATGCCGTCCACCTAGCGGCGAAGGGTTGGCAGGTCACGGCGGTCGAGCTGGTCGAGAAGGCCTTGGCGAGGGCCAAGGAACGGGCGGCCGCGGAGGGCGTGGAAGTCCAGTGGATCCGAGCCGACGTGGGAGTGCTCGGGAGGCTCGGCCTCGAGCCTGGCTACAGCCTCGTCTACGACTTCGGCTGCATCCAGGGCCTGCCGGACTCGGCACGCCAGGGCGCCGCCGCGGGCCTGACCGAGCTCGCGGCTCCGGGAGCGAGGCTCCTGTTCCTCGCGTTCAAGGCGGGGCGCCGAATCATGCTCCCGCGCGGCATGGACAGGGAGCACGTCACCGCGTTATTGGGCGACGGCTGGGACCTCGAAGACGTCCGCTCGGTCGTGACCGACGACATGCCCCCTCCGGTGCGCCGTGCGGAGCCGACCCTGTACCGCCTGGCGAGGCGCGCCGAGGCCATGGCCTGACGGAGCGGCTTCCTCAGAGAGCCGACGCGGGGACTCGAACCCCGGACCCCCTCCTTACCATGGAGGTGCTCTACCGGCTGAGCTACGTCGGCGTGGATGTCGATGGGGGGGGCAG
>Ga0081538_10003173_pt1 | contig 15631 bp, 8 predicted proteins | sample TabmetS5T2R1_FD_71022 | JGI IMG/M metagenome (GOLD analysis project Ga0081538, IMG submission 71022) | Tabebuia heterophylla rhizosphere microbial communities from the University of Puerto Rico - S5T2R1 | ecosystem: Host-associated > Plants > Roots > Rhizosphere ... | reverse complement strand
GATCTCCTCGTAGGCGTTCTGGCCGACGTCGCCGATCCACAGGTCGCCGGTGGCGGCGTCGAACGAGAACCGCCAGGGGTTGCGCAGCCCGTAGGCCCAGATCTCGGGCCGGGCGCCGTCGCGGCCCACGAACGGGTTGTCGGACGGGACCTGGTAGGGGCGGCCCCCGCCGGGCCGCGGGTCGATCCGGAGGATCTTGCCCAGCAGGCTGTTCAGCGACTGCCCGTTGCCCTCGGGGTCGCCCCCGCCGCCGCCGTCGCCGAAGGCGATGTAGAGCCGCCGGTCGGGGCCGAAGGCCAGCTGGCCGCCGTTGTGGTTGCCGTACGGGTCGTCGAAGTGGAGGATCGTCCGCTCGGAGCCGGGGTCGGCCCGCTGGCCGCTCATGGTCAGCTCGGAGATCTGATGGTCGCCGTCGCGGTCGGTGTAGTGGAGGTACAGGAACCGGCCGTCGGGCGAGAAGGCCAGTCCCAGCAGCCCCTGCTCGCCGCCGGCGGTGACCCGGTCGGAGATGTCGACCACCGGGGTCGGGTCCAGCTGGCCGCCCCGGATGGCCCGCACCCGCCCCACCTGCTCGGCCAGGTACAGGGTGCGCTCCCCGGGCCGGGTGGCCATGGCCACCGGCTGCTCCAGCTGGGCCACCGGGACCAGCCGCACCCGCGCCGCCCGGAACTGGGCCGCCGACGCCGCCTGGTCGTCCACGGCCGTGGTCGAGGGCGCCTCGGTGGTCGTGGGCTCGGCGGTGGTCGGCGCGGCCGTGGTCGGCGCGGCCGACGGGTCGTCGTCACCGCCCGAGCAGCCGGCGGCGAGCAGGACGAGAACGAGGAGGGCGGCGAGGCCGCGAGCGACTCGATGCATGGGCGACATTGTCGTCGGCCCGGGGGAAGTTTGCTCGCCGGCCGGGGTCGGGGTGGGGTCAGGTCCGGCGCAGGGGCGAGACCAGCAGCGGCGCGGGGCCGGGTCAGCGGGGGCGGGTGGGGAGGGCGACGCCCATGCGGATGAGGAGGCGCTGGACGCGGCGGTCGAGGGCGTCGCGGAGGCAGCGGACGGCGGTGGCGTCCTTGCCGCGGGGGTCGTCGATCCACCAGTCCTCGATGGGCGGGCCGTCGGTCGGGACGCTCTGGTCGTAGCCCATCACCACGACCAGCTCGGCCGTCTCCAGCAGCGCCGGCGAGGGCGGCCGGGTGACGACCCGGGCCAGGTCGACGCCCACCTCGGCCAGGGCGGCGGCGACCGCCGGGCCGGGCTCGACGGCGAGCTGGCTGGCCGAGACGGCCCGGACCCGGCCCTTGGCGCGGTGGGCCAGCAGGGCCGCGGCCACCCGGCTGCGGGCGTCGTCGGCCACCCCGAGGAACACCACCACCCGGTCGGGCAGCGGCCGGCCGTTCCCGCCGCCCGGGACGGCGACCAGCCGCGGCGGGGTCCCCGCCCGCTCCCTGGCCACCGGGGCCTGCGACCGACTCGCGCTCATTGCCACCACCGCCCCGCGATAGGCATGCACTAAGAAGACGCCACAGCCAGCTCCCAGGTTCCCTGCATTTCCGCGCAGATGCTGTCAATTCGGTGACACCGGGCCCGTCTGGAAGTTGTCGGCTGTCGGGGTCGACTGCTGTAGTGGCCCGATGCGACGGTTCGGGGTCGAGGAGCGACGGGCCCGGCTGGGTTGGCGCCACCATCTGGCGGCGGCGGCCAGGGCCGGCGTGGTCGAGGTCGCCCGCGACCTGGTCGGCCTGCACGGCACCGACCCGGCCACCGTCTACCTGGCCGCCCGGGCCCGCATGGCCGAGCCCGACCCCGCGGCCGTCGAGCGGGCCCTGTACGACGACCGGGAGCTGGTCCGGATCCTGGGCATGCGCCGGACCATGTTCGTCGAGCCGGTCGAGCTCATGCCGGTGATCCAGGCCGCCTGCACCGACGCCATCGCCGTCCAGCAGCGGCGCCTGCTGGTCGACATGGTGGGCCGGGCCGGGCTGGCCGACGACCCGCCCACCTGGATCGAGGAGGTGGAGGCGGTCGCGGTCAGGGCGCTGGCGGACCTGGGCGGGGCCACCGCCACCGAGGTGGCCAAGGCCGATCCCCGCCTCGCCCAGCAGATGGTGGTCGCCGAGGGCAAGCCGTACGAGGGCCGCCAGAGCGTGGTCACCCGCGTCCTGCTGCTGCTGGCGGCCGAGGGCCGGATCGTCCGCGGCCGCCCCCGCGGCTCCTGGCTGAGCGGCCAGTACCGGTGGTCGGTGATCGGCGACTGGCTGCCCGACGGCGTCCCCGAGTGGAAGCTCGACGAGGCCCAGGCCGAGCTGGTCCGCCGCTGGCTGGCCTCGTTCGGCCCGGCCACCATCGCCGATGTCAAGTGGTGGACGGGCCTGCCCATGGGCCAGGTCCGCCGAGCCGTGGCCAGCGCCGGCGCGGTCGAGGTCGACCTGGACGGCGCCCCCGGCCTGGCCATGGCCGACGACCTCGACCCGGTGCCGCCGCCCGACCCCTGGGCGGCCCTGCTCCCCGCCCTCGACCCCACCACCATGGGCTGGGCCGGCCGCGACTTCTACCTCGGGCCGCACCGCGAGGTCCTGTTCGACCGCAATGGCAACGCCGGCCCCACCATCTGGTGGGACGGCCGCGTGGTCGGCGGCTGGGCCCAGCGCAAGGGCGGCGAGCTCGTCCTCCGCCTCCTCGAGGACGTCGGCGCCGACGCCACCGCCGCCATCGACGCCGAGGCCGCGCACCTGGCCGACTGGCTCGGCCCCCTCCGGGTCACCCCCCGCTTCCGCACCCCCCTGGAGCGCGAGCTGGCCGCCTAGCCGTCCGGCTTGACGGTCAAACTCTATATAGCTAGAGTTGCTTCGTGACCCGATCCCGGCGCCCGTCGGCGCAGACCACCGCGGTCGTTCTGGCCCTGGCCGAGGAACCGGCCACCTGGCGGTACGGCTACGAGCTGTGCCAGCAGCTCCAGCTCAAGGCGGGGTCGGTGTACCCGATCCTGATGCGGCTGGCCGACCGGGGACTGCTGGAGACCGCCTGGGAGGCCCAGGCCCCGGCCGGGCGGCCACCCCGGCACCTGTACCGGCTCACCGGGCCGGGCCGGGTCATGGCGGCGGAGCTGGCGGCCGCCGCCAAGGCGGTCCCGGCCGAGGCGGACCGGACCGGCGACGTCCGTGGCCGGCGGCCGCGGCTGGAGGGCGGATGAGCAGCGCCGAGCGCCTGCGCGGCCGACGGCCTATTCCGACGGCATCAGGATCCACAGGAGCGGGTAGACGATGATCTGACTGCCCGGGATCACGATCAGGGTGACGACGAACAGGATCCTCATCATCGTCGGGCCCATCCCGAAGCGGCGGGCCAGGCCGGCGCAGACCCCGCCCAGGATCCTGCCCTGGCGGGGGCGGACGAGCCCCTGACGGCGAAACGCTTCCATCGCTGCGAGTCCTCCATGCATCTCGATGTCTCCCCACCCAAGCTAGGAGCATTCCCCGGCAACCGCATCGGGGATCGGCCCGGAGGTGGCCGGGGCCGGGTCAGGGTCGGGTCGGGGACATCCCCGATGGCCGGTTGTATGCTCCGGCGGTGGCACCCGACGACGCGCCGACCCTGGCCGACCAGGTCAGCAAGCTCTACGACCTGATCGCCGGCTACCACGCCACCCACCTGCTGGAGATCGCCCGCGAGCTCGGGATCTGGGAGGCGCTGACCGAGCGCCCCGGCGCCACCTCGACCGACCTGGCCGGGCGGTTGGGCACCGACGCGTTCTACACCGACGTGCTCTGCCGCACGGCGTTCTCGTTCGGGCTGCTGGCCCGGGACGGCGAGGGCTGGCGCATGGCGGCGCACTTCGACCAGATCCTCGGCGACCCCGACTCGAGCTTCTACCTGGCCCTGGCGCCCAAGGTCCACATGGTCCTCGGCGACGACTACCCCGACTACATCGGCCACTTCCGCGCCGGGACCACCCGCTCCTACCAGGAGCACGGCGAGGGGTTCATGCGCGAGGTGGCCGCGGCCCTGAAGACCCTGCCGCGCATCTTCCTCGACCTGATCCTGCCGCGGCTGCCCGGCCTGCTGGAGCGGCTCCAGGGCGGCGCCCGGCTGCTGGACGTGGGCTGCGGCGCCGGCTGGGCGGTGGTGCAGCTCGCCGAGCGGTTCCCCGAGACGACCTGCGTCGGGATCGACCTGGAGCCCTACTCGGTCGAGCTGGCGCAACGGCTGATCGCCGAGCGCGGCCTGACCGACCGCTGCCAGGCCCGCCTGCAGAGCGTGGACGGGCTCGGCGAGGACGCGACCTACGACGTGGTCACCAGCTTCCTGGTGGTGCACGAGCTGGCCCCGGCCCTGAAGCCGGCGGCGTTCGCGGCGGTGGCCCGGGCGCTCAAGCCCGGCGGCTACTTCCTGATCTTCGACGAGGCCTATCCCGAGACCGACGAGGCCATGCAGACCATGCCGACCCGCTTCGCCGCCCTGGCCCAGTGGTACGAGCTCACCTGGGGCAACGTGGTCGACAGCGCCACCACCCTGCGCGCCCGCTGCCAGGAGGCGGGCCTGGAGCTGGCCGAGGAGACGAGCTTCTCCCGGTTCAGCATCATGGTGGCGGCCCGACCGGCGGATCCGCCGGTCGGAGTCGATTGACCGTCGGCCGAAGGCCGACTCCTCGCCGTCGTCGTCAGGGGGCCGAGGGGGTCTCCGGCTGGGCGTCCAGGACCCGCTGGGCGATCTCGGCCAGGGGCAGCTGGCGGTCCATGGCGGCGCGGCGCATCCGCGTGTAGGCCTGGTCCTCGGTGAGCCCGAACTGCTCCATGAGCCGCCCCTTGGCCCGCTCGATCACCTTGCGGGCGGCCAGCTTGGACTCGAGGCCCTCGACCGTGCCCTGGAGGTCGCGGCGGTCGGCCGCCCTGGCCAGGGCCACGCTCACCCCGGCCAGCAGCTGGGCCGGCTGGAACGGCTTGACCAGGTAGCCGATGGTGCCGGCGTCGGCCGCCTCCTCGACCAGCTCCTTGTCGGAGAAGGCGGTGAGGACGAGCACGGCCGGGCCCTCGGCGGTGATCTGCCGGGCCGCGGCCAGCCCGTCCACCTTGGGCATCTTCACGTCCATGACCACCAGGTCGGGGCCCAGCTCGCGGGCCAGGCGGATCGCCTGCTCGCCGTCGCCGGCCTCGCCGACCACGGTGTGCCCACCCTCTTCGAGGGTCTCGACGATGTCCACCCGGATCAGGACCTCGTCCTCGGCCACGAGCACCCGCGCCATCCTGCTCCTTCCGCCACGAACGTCGGGTAGGCATCGTAGCCCCGAAGGGGGTTGATACGTCATGCGGTGCCCTCGTGGGCCTGCTCGATGGCCGCGACCTCGGCCCGGGGGGCGACCCGCCAGAAGGCGGCCGCCGACCGCCCCCAGTCCTCGAGGAGCTCGTTGGCCACCGCCGATCCGGTCAGCTCGGCGTGGGCCTCGATCAGCTCGCGCAGGAAGATGAGCTCGAACTCGTCCGGCCGCACCGGCTGCACCAGCTCGTCGTTGAGCTGGTCGAGGGCCTGGTCGTCGGGGTCGTAGAGGAACAGCTCGCCGCCGGTCATGCCGGCCCCGAGGTTGCGCCCGACCGGCCCGAGGACGATCACCGAGCCGCCGGTCATGTACTCGCCGCCGTGGTCGCCGACGCCCTCGACCACCGCGGTGGCGCCCGAGTTGCGGACCGCGAACCGCTCCCCGGCCCGCCCGGCGCAGAACAGCTCGCCCCGGGTCGCCCCGTACAGGGCGGTGTTGCCGACCAGGACGGGGGCGCCGGCGTCGTCGGCCGGCGCGCGCACCACGATGCGGCCGCCGCCCATGCCCTTGCCCACGTAGTCGTTGCAGACCCCGGTGATTCTGAGATCGATCCCGGGGGCCAGGAAGGCGCCGAAGCTCTGCCCGGCCGTGCCTTCGAACTCGATCCGGGCCCGGCCGGCCGGCGGCCGCGAGCCGAACGCCTTGCCCACGGCCACCCCGAGCCGGGCCCCGACCGCCCGCTCGGTGTTGGCGATCGGGTAGCTGAGGCGGACCAGGTCGCCGTCGCGCAGGCCCGGCCAGGCGTCGTCGTGGACCCGGTCGCCGAGTTCGGAGCGGGGCCGCTGGATCGGGTCGGAGGCCACGAACCGGGTCGCCGGGGCCGGGTTGCCCTCGCCGGCCCCGGTGGCCAGCAGCGGCGACAGGTCGAGGCTGTCGGCGCGGCGGTCGCCGGTGACGCGCTGGGCCAGCAGGTCGACCCGGCCGACGGCGTCGTCCAGGCGGCGCAGCCCCAGGGAGGCCAGCAGCTCCCGGACCTCCTCGGCCACGTACTCGAGGTAGTGGACGACCATGTCCGGGGTGCCGGTGAACTTGGCCCGGAGATCCGGCCGCTGGGTGGCGATGCCGACCGGGCAGTTGTCCTGGTGGCAGGTGCGGACCATCAGGCAGCCCTCGGCCAGCAGGGCGGCGGTGCCGAAGCCGAACTCGTCCGCCCCGAGCAGGGCCGCCAGCAGCACGTCGCGGCCGGTCTTGAGGCCGCCGTCGACCCGGACCTTGCAGCGGCTGCGCAGCTCGTTGGCCACCAGGGCCTGCTGGGTCTCGGCCAGGCCGAGCTCCCAGGGCCCGCCGCCGTGCTTGATCGAGGACAGCGGGCTGGCCCCGGTGCCGCCGTCGGCCCCGGAGATCATCACCACGTCGGCCAGGGACTTGACCACCCCGGCGGCGATCGTGCCCACCCCGGCCTCGGCGACCAGCTTGACCGACACCTCGGCCTCGGGGTTGGCCTGCTTCAGGTCGAACACCAGCTGGGCCAGGTCCTCGATCGAGTAGATGTCGTGGTGGGGCGGGGGCGAGATCAGGGCCACCCCGGGCTGGGTGTGGCGCAGGCGGGCGATCTCGCCCGAGACCTTGTGGCCGGGCAGCTGGCCGCCCTCGCCCGGCTTGGAGCCCTGGGCCATCTTGATCTGCAGCTCGACGGCGTTGGCCAGGTACGCCGGGGTGACCCCGAAGCGTCCCGAGGCGACCTGCTTGATGGCCGAGCTTCGCTCGGTGCCGAAGCGGGCCGGGTCCTCGCCGCCCTCGCCGGAGTTGGAGCGCCCGCCGACCCGGTTGAGGGCGATGGCCAGCGTCTCGTGGGCCTCCGGGGACAGCGAGCCCAGGCTCATGGCGGCGGTCGAGAAGCGGGCCAGGATGTCGGCCGCCGGCTCGACCTCCTCCAGGGGCACGGGCGGGCCGGCCGGGCTGGCCGCCAGCAGGTCGCGCAGGGCGGCCGGCGGGCGCTCGTTGACCAGCTTGGCGAAGTGCCGGTAGCGCTCGTACCCGCCCCCCTTGACCGCCTGCTGGAGCAGGTGGGCGCCGCGCTTGGAGCCCTTCATCTCGGCCCCCTCGCGGACCGTGAAGTGGAGGGCCTGCATGACCTCGGGGTTGGTGGCGTGGTACTCGCCGCCGGGGCGGTGCTTGAACCAGCCCGGGTTCTCCAGCCGGGCCACCTCGGCCTGGCCGGCCTGGTGGCGGTCGAGGGCGTCGCGGCCCAGCTCGTCCAGGCCGATGCCGCCAAGGGGGGAGGGGGTGCCGGCGAAGCAGAGCTCGACGACCTCGTCGTCGAGGCCGACGGCCTCGAAGATCTGCGCCCCCCGGTAGGCGTCCAGCACCGAGATGCCCATCTTCGACATGACCTTGAAGACGCCCTCCTCGAGGGCGTCCCGGTACCTGTCCTGGGCGGCCGCGGCGTCGGCGGGGCCGAGCGCGGCCACCGTGGCCAGGGTCAGCCGGGGGCAGATGGCGTCGGCCCCGTAGCCGAGCAGGGCGGCCGCCTGGTGGGAGTCGACCGGCTCCCCGGTGTCGGCGACCAGGCTGGACGTGGTGGCCAGGCCCTCCCGGAGCAGGCGCTGCTGCACCGCCCCCACGGCCAGCAGGGACGGCACCGGCACGCGGGTGCTGTCGGAATCCGCGGCGGCGTCGGAGACGACCAGCAGGCAGGTCCCGTCGCGGAGGGCGGCCACGGCCTCCTCGCCCAGGCGCAGGCAGGCGGCGCGCAGCCCGCCCGGCCCCTCGGCCGCCGGCCAGGTGGCGTCGAGCACCCGCGCGCACAGCCCCAGGGGCTGGTCGGCGAGGGCGGCCAGGCCGTCCGGGGTGAGGACGAACCCGGCCAGCTCGATCATGTCGGCCGCCTCCGGCTCCTCGCCCAGCAGCGCGTGGCGGCAGCCGAGCAGGGTCCGGCTCGACAGCACGTGGCGCTCGCGCAGGTGGTCGATGGGCGGGTTGGTGACCTGGGCGAACCGCTGGCGCAGGAAGTGGCCGACCGGCCGGGTGGTGAGCCCGAGCACGGCCGGCGGGGTGTCGTCGCCCATGGAGGCGGTCGGCTCCTTGCCGGCGGTGGCCATCGGCCGCAGCACGGTGGTGACCAGCTCCCGGGTGAAGCCGAAGGCGGCCTGGGCGGCGACCAGGGCGCGCTCGTCGGCCGGCGGGTCGACCGGCCGGCCGACCTCCACCCGCCGCAGGTGCTCGGCCACCCACTCGCTCCAGGGCCGGCTGGCGGCCAGCTCGCCCTTGATCTGGTCGTCGGTGAGCAGCCCGCGCTCGGGGTCGACGCAGAGCATCTGCCCGGGCCCCAGCCGCCCCCGCCGCACCCGGCCCCGCCCGCTCGTGTCCACCGCCCCGGCCTCCGAGGCGCAGACGACCAGCCCGTCCTCGCAGGCCTCCCAGCGCATCGGCCGCAGCCCGTTGCGGTCCAGGGCCGCCCCGACCAGGCGGCCGTCGGTGAAGACGAGGCCGGCCGGGCCGTCCCAGGGCTCGGTCAGGCAGGCGTGGTAGCGGTAGAAGTCGCGCAGGTCCTGACGCTGGTGGTCGTCGGCCGCGGGCTCGACCGCCGGGACCAGCATGGCCAGGGCGTGGCGGAGGTCGCGGCCGCCCCGGACCAGCAGCTCCACGGCGTTGTCGAGCTTGGCCGAGTCCGAGCCGCCGGGATCGAGCACCGGCCGCAGCAGGTCCTCGTCCAGCTCGCCCGCGCCCAGGTGCCCCTCCCGGGCCCGCATCCAGGCCACGTTGCCGTCGAGGGTGTTGATCTCGCCGTTGTGGCAGAGGAAGCGGAACGGCTGGGCCCGCTCCCAGGAGGGGGTGGTGTTGGTCGAGTAGCGCTGGTGGAACACCGCGAAGGCCACGGCCATGCGCGGGTCGGCCAGATCGGGATAGAAGGCGGCCAGCTGGTCGGCCGCGCACAGCGCCTTGTAGGTCACGGTCCGGGTGGAGCAGGAGGCCAGGTACAGCGGGACCCCGGCGGCCCGGGCGGCCAGGGTGGCCCGCCGCCCGGCCCGGAAGCAGCGCCGCTCGGCCTCCTCGACCGGGGCGTCGACGGAGAACACGGCCTGCTCGATGGCCGGGGCGGTCGCCATGGCCAGCTCGCCCAGGGCGGTGTGGTCGACCGGGACCGGGCGCCAGCGCAGCAGCTCCAGCCGCTCGGCGACCAGCGCCTGCTCGACCAGCCGGCGGGCCTCCTTGGCCGCCACCGGGTCGCGGGGCAGGAAGGCCATGGCCAGCCCGAGTTGGCCGGGGGGGTCCCCCGGTGGAGCGGGGGGGTCGTCGGCGTCGGGGACGGCGAAGAACTCCTGGGACAGCGGGAGCAGGACGCCCGCGCCGTCGCCGGTCTTGGCGTCGGCGGCGACCGCGCCGCGGTGCCGGAGACGCTCCAGCCCGCCGAGGGCCGCGTCGAGCACGGCCCGGCTGGCCCGGCCCTGGACGTCGGCCACGAAGCCGATGCCGCAGGCGTCGCGCTCGTCGCGGCGCCGGTCGTACAGGAGGTGGTCCGCCATCTCGCCTCCGAACGCATTACTGGGGGCGGCGGCCGGACCCCGGAGGACATCGATGTCCAGGGACACGGAAAACGGCGCCGCCTGGGGCGAGCGCCGTTGCTCTTCGAGCTATGAGCCTACGGAGGTGGCTCGGGGCCGTCAACACCCGCCGTGACCGGCGGCTTCGGCGTCCGGTACGGGCGGTTTCAGCGTCCGGTACGGGCGGTTTCGGGGCGGCGGCCCCGGGTCCGGCGGTCGGTCACGGCCCCGACCGCCGCGGCCACGGCCAGTAGGACCAGCGCGACCCCGAGCGGCCGCAGCAGCTGGCCCGAGTCGAGCCGGACCTCGGCCGGCTGGGCGGGCAGGCCGGGCACCGGCTCCGGCCGCATGGCCTGCCTGGGGACCAGACCGAGGCGCACGGCCAGGCGGCCCAGGGCGGCCGGCCGGACCGGGCCACCGTCGGCCGGCAGCTCCAGCACGGCCTGCTCGAACGGCTGGCGGACCCCCCCGTCCGGCATGGTCTGGGCCCGCCCGAGCGGCCGGCCGAAGCGCTCGCGGGCCCGCCGCCAGGCCTCGGCGGAGGCCGACCCCGGGCTCGTGCCCAGGTAGGCGCGGGCGATCAGCCGGTCGTCGAGCAGGGCCCGGGCCTGGCGGTCGGTGACCGGCGGCCGGACCGAGGGCAGCGGGATGTCGGCGTCGGCCACCGCCTCCACGTACAGCTTGGCCAGCAGCGGCGGCAGCTCGATGGGCTGCGCCACCGGGGGGCCGCTGGCCGATGGGCTCGCCCCCAGGACCATGGTGTCGAACGCCTGCAGGGCCGGGCCGTCGCTGGTCCAGACCGTTCCCAGCGGGCGGCCGAGGACGGCCTTGCCGCCGGCGGCCCGGTAGCCGGAGTGGAACGCCCCCAGCTGGCTGTCCACCACCCGGTAGCCGCCGCAGGCCGAGCCGGTGACGTTGGAGAAGATGCCGCCCGGGATGGGCACGATGTCGGCCGCCGGGTCGAGCGGGACCGCCTCCACCCGCCACAGCTCGATCCCGGACAGGCTGGGCGAGGGCAGGTCGGCGAGCCGGCTGCCGTGCTGGCGGACCCAGGCGACCAGCGGCCGGGTCTGTGGCCCGCCCTGGGCGGTGGCGCCGGTCAACGCGAAGTAGCGCACCCCGGCGGCGAGGGCGCCCGGCCCGCTGGAGTACCCGGTCACGGTGACCCCGGCGGCCAGCAGCCGGGCCCGGTCGTCGGGGCCGGCGGCGTTGACCGCCGAGCAGGCCGGCACCTGGGCGGCGACCGTGGCCACCAACCGCCCCAGCCCATCGTCGGGCGGCTGGCCGTAGCGGATTCCCCAGCTCAGGCCCTGGGCGACCAGCAGCCCGGCGAGAGCGACCCCGGTCACGGCGGCGATCCACCGGGGGGCCCGCATGGCTCCGGACGCCGCCGTCAGACAGATCACCGCCAGGGAGACCGCCGCGGCGGGGATGGCGAACGCCAGCGCCTGGAAGGCCGGGTACCCGAGGGCGATCGCCACCAGGGCCCCGGCCGCGGTGGTGGCCGCCCAGGCGGACAGCCGGGCCGCCCCGAGGCCGGGCTCCAGCCTGGCGCCGGACCGGAGGCGCCAGGTCAGCAGGGTGGCGGCCAGGCCGGCGGCGACCAGCAGCCAGCTCAGCGGTTCACTGGCCAGGGCGGCGGCGAGCGGCCCGCGCCCGGGAGGCCGGCCGAGCAGCCAGCCGACCCGCCGGGGGTCCAGCCCCTGGCCGGCCGCCCAGATGGGCAGGAGCAGCCAGAGACCGACGGCCAGCCCGAGGGCGGCCATGCCCCGCCAGGCCTCGCGGTGCCGGCCCTCGAGCAGCTCGGCCACCACCGGCACGGCCAGCACCGGCAGGGCCAGCGGGCTGACCAGCAGGGCGAGCCCACCCACGGCCCCGACCAGCGGCGCCCAGCGCAGCGCCGGCCGCGCCGGCAGGCCCCAGGCCAGCGCCAGCGCCCCCAGGGCGAGGGCCACGGCCAGGATCGTGCCGGTCGCGGCCCGCCCGTTCCGGACCAGCAGCGGGTCGAGCGCCACCAGCGCCCCGGCCAGCGCCGCCCCGCTCAGCTGCCAGCTCCGACGCCGCCCTTGCGGCGGGGCCGGACCCGGCCCGGCCGCCGCACCGGAACCGGGTCCGACCCGCATGAGAAGCAGAAAGAGCAGCACCGTCAGCCCAACCACACCGGCCAGCACCACCCGGCTCGGCCCCCTGGCCTCCCGGATGACCGCCTCCAGCGACCCCCCGGCGTCCGTCACCCGCAGCCAGGCCCCCACCACCAACGCATGCAGCGGCGCGATCGGCCCCACCCGCGGGTCCTGCGCCACCAACCCGCCCTCGCTCCCCCCGGCGGCCCGCACCGCCGCCACCTCACCGGCCAGCGTGTCCGGCCCCCCACCTCCACGCCATCCCGCGGCCGCCAACCCCACCGCCGCCAACGCCAGGACGACGAGGGTGGGTCGCGCCGCTGCGAGCAGGCGAGCGGTGAGCGGGGAGGCGCCGAGGGCCGCGGGGCGGTGGGTCGCTCGGAGCCTGCCCTGTCCCTGGATCGCCCCGGGCCTGTCCGGGGCGTGGGTCGCCCCGGCCCAGGTCCCCTGCCGAGGCACCTGCCGGGCCTCGGGCCACGTCCCCTGCCGGGTCCCAGGTCGGACCGCTGGCCGAGCCTGAGCCCGCTCCGCCCGACGCTCCTCCGCCCGAACCGCCCTCGCCCGCTTGGCCTCGGCGCGAACCGCCCGCCGCGCCTCCGCCCTGGCCAGACGCGCCCGCCGCGCCTCCGCGCGGGCGGTCGTTCGCGCCTCCGCCGACGCCCGCCGTCGCTGGTCCGCCTCGGCCCGCGCCTGCCGCCGAGCTTCCGCCTGCGCCGCCTGCGCGGTCCGCGCCTTCTCCTGGGCGCTCTCCCGCGCCTCGGCGCGGGCGGCCCACTGCCGAGCCGCCTCGGCCCGTGCCTCCTCCCGGGCAGCCTTCAGCGCCGCAGCGCGAGCCGCCCGCTGCCGGGCCGCCTCGGTGTGCGCTTCCTTGCGAGCCTCCGCCCGAGCCGCCCTGGCCTGCTGCGCCGCCTCCCGGCGGACCCGGGCCTGGGCGGCCCGCTCCCTTCCCGCCTCGGCCCGCTCCGCCCGCCGCTGCTCCGCCTGGGCGGCCCGAGCCTGCGCCGCCTCGGCACGGGCCGCTTGTCGCTGCTCTTCCTGGGCGGCCCGGGCCTGCGCCGCCTCCGCCTTTGCCGCCCGCCGCTGCGCTGCCTGCGCAGCCCGGGCCTGCGCCGCCTCGGCGCGTGCTACCTGCCGCCGCTCGGCTTGCTCGGCGCGGGCCGCATCCCGGGCCGCCGCGCGGGCCGCTTTGGCCTGGCGCGCCTCGTCGCGGGCGACGGTTCGCGCCTCATCCCGAGCGGCGCGCTGCCTGGCGGCCTCGGCACGGGCCTCGTTGCGGGCCTCCTCCCGGGCCGCCCGGGCCCGCTGCGTCTCCTCCCGGCGGACCGCGGCGGCGGCCGCCTTGGCCCGGGCGGCCGCCTCGCGGGCGGTCCGCCGCTCCTCGGCCCGGGCGGCCCGTTCCCGGCGGGTCTGCTCGCGGCGGGCCTGGGTCCTGGCCGCCCGCTCCTGTCGCGCCTGCGCGCGCGCCGCCCTCCGCTCCTCGGCCTTGGCCGCGCGGACCCGCTTCGACTCCTCCCGCCGGGTCGCCCTGGCCTGCGCCGCCTCCGCCCGGGCCGCCCGCCGCACAGCGGCCCGCACCGCCTTTGCCTGGCGGGACCTCTCACGCGCCACCCGCCGCGCCTCGACCCGTTCGGCCCGCCGCGCCTTCGCCTGCTCAGCTTTTGCTTGGCGAGCTTCGGCGCGCTCCGCCCGCCGCGCCGCCTTCGCCTGCCTCGCAGCCTCTCGGGCCGCGGCCCGCTCCGCCTCCCGCGCCGCGGCCAGCTCGGCCTCCCGCGCCTCCTTCGCCTTCCTCTCCGCTTCGCGGGCCGCCGCGAGTTCGGCCGCCCGCGCCGCCTTCGCCGCCGCTTCGGCCGCCTTCGCCTCCCGCGCCGCCTCCCGGGCCGCTGCCTGCTCGGCCTCTTGCGCCGCCTTGGCCTGGCGGGCCGCCTCACGGGCCGCCGCCTGCTCCGCCGCCCGCGTCGCCTTGGCCTGCTGGGACGCCTCGGCGGCGGCCCGACGGGCTTCGGCCTGGGCCTGGCGGGACTGCTCGCGGGCGGCTTGCCGCTCCCGCGCCTGGGCTTCCTTCGCCTGGCGAGCCTGCTCCCGGGCGGCGGTTCGGGCCTCGGCCCGGGCCGCGCGCACCCGGGCGGTGTCGGCGCGAGCCGCCTGGCGGGCCTCGGTCTTGGCCTGGCGGGACTGCTCGCGACGGGCCTTGGCCGCCCTGCCCCGACCCACCGTGGCACGGTCGGCACGGGCGGCTTCGGTGCTGTCCGCAGGGGCGCGGCGCTTCCCTGCTGCGGCGCCCGACCTGCCGGTGGTCGGCTGGCGACCCCGGATCCCCCATCGCCGCAGCCGCTCCAGGGTTTCCTCGTCCATCCCCGGCGCGACCTGCCCGGGCCCGATCACCGGTTCCAGCTCCTGCCCGCTCAGCCCGACCAGCCGCCCCGACTCGGCCACGGGCAGCCCCTGGCCCTCTGGCACCGGCGCCTGCTCGATCCCGGTCCCGGGCGACGGCTCGTCCTCCTCGGGACCCTCGACCTCCGCTTCCGCCACCTCCGGGGCGGCGGGGATGGCGGAGAGGGCGCCGGTGACGGCGCCCCAGAGCTCGCCGATCTGGAGGGGGCGGTAGAGGATGACCCGGGGTGGGCCGGGGGGGAGGGCTTCGGGGTGCTCGCCCTCCTGGAGGAGGACGACGGTGCGACCCAGGAAGCGGCCGTCGATGACCGCGAACGTCCGCTGGTGGAGGTTGGGGGGCATGTCGACGACGACCACGTCGGCGTAGCGGATGGCGCTGTCGAGCTCGTCGCTGTGCCAGTCGAGCACGCGCACGCCACCGGGGGCCTCGATCAGGGAGCGGAGGGCCCCGGCGAGCATGCTGTCGCGGGAGACCAGCACCACGCGCAGGGCGGGGCCCGTGGGCGCCGGAGCGGGTGGGCGGGCCCGGGAACCGGAGCCCGGGCCGGTGGCCGACGACGGCTCCGGCCCGGTGGAGAGGACCGGACCGCCGGACCCCGGCTCGGCCCGGGACTCCGGCTCTGCCCGGGACCCCGGCGCCTCGGTGCTCGAGGGGGCACGGCCACCCGTCACGGGGGCGTCGTTGTCGCGGCCGGTGCTCATCGGCCGCCCGCGCCGCCGCCTCCGCCGCCGGCGCCGTCGCGAACCCGGATCGCCGACACGACCAGGTTGTCGCCGGCTCGCGACACCGGCTCCGCCGACCGGCTGGCGGCGCAGCCGGCCGCCCCCGCGACCACCACACTCAGCACGACCACCCCCCGCCGGACCTTCGCTCCCCTGGTCATAGCATCCCGAAACGGCCCTACCCGGTTGACCGCCGCTGCTGGACGACAAACCCGGCGGCCGCGGCCAGGCCGCCGCCGATGAGCAGGACCAGCGCGAACCGCCGCCCGCCGGCGCTGGGGCCGGGACTGGTGCCGCCGGCGCCGGTGGCGACCCCGCCGGCGGCCGACACCGCCGTGGCCGCGCCGCTGATGTCGAGCAGCTCGCGCTTCTCGCCGATGCCGCCCACCGCGACCAGCGACGAGATGGAGCCGCTGGCCAGCTGCACGTTGCTGGCCTTGGCCAGGACCTCGCCGCTGCCGGCCTTGCGGACCTCGAGGTCGGCCAAGCCCGCCGGGACCTCCTGGTAGTCGCTGGCCGACGGGAAGCGGGCGTTGGCGACGAGCACGTCGCCCCCGCTGACCAGGTCCACCGCCTCCTCGCCGGGGATGGCCTGGATGAGCCGGACCTTG